>JRHI01002571.1_pt1 | contig 12195 bp, 11 predicted proteins | sample 215371 | NCBI WGS metagenome assembly JRHI01 (sample SAMN02929681, study PRJNA255918) | sediment metagenome | biome: cave system; feature: Ice Cave; material: Sediment; isolation source: sediment from deep within a dark volcanic ice cave with no known source of... ...
GAGCCGCAGCAGCTCGGTACGAACTGGCGCCGCGGGCACGCCGGCGCGCCAGGACCGCGCGGCTGTGTCGACCAGGGCTCTGACCAAACCCGCCAGCAGCACGGCATCGTCGGCGACCAGGCAGACGTCGGCAACGCGCACCTCCACCGTCGGGTGCAGGCGGGACAGCCGCGCGTCGAAATACACCATCCCCGCGTCGATCACCGTCCGGGACTTGATCATCGCTGCCGTGGTGGCGTGATAGGTCTCGGCCGAGCCGAAGAGCTCGGTCGGCCCAGCCGAGGGCCAGCGGCCCCAGACCTGCGATCGGAAGCTGGCGTAGCCGGTGTCGCTGCCCCGCCAGAACGGCGAGTTGGCGCTGAGCGCGAGCAGGCACGGCAGCCATCCGCGGATGCGGTCCAGCACCGCCACCCCCTCCGACTCGGAGTCGATTCCAACGTGCACGTGGCAGCCGCAGGTCAGTTGTTCCTCGGCGGTCAGGCCGAACTCATCCACCATCCGCTGGTAACGCGGCGAGGAGCTGATCGACGGCTCGGCAGCAAGCGGCGAGGTAGCCAGTGCAGCGACCCTGGCGCCGATGCCCTCGGCGGCCTCGTTCGCCGCGCGGCGCCACCGGCGCACTTCGGCGCAGAGTTCCTCCAGCGAGATGCAGGGCTGGGTGTTCGTCTCAAGCTGCTGGCGCATCAGCTCGGAGGTGAGGGCGTCATCAGCCTGCCCTCCGTCGGCCGCGTTGCGCAGCACCGCCGCGGCCACGGCCTTCGCTCGGCCGCTGTCCGGATCGACCAGCAGCAGCTCCTCCTCCACCCCCACGCTGCGCGGCACCACGTGATCGTGCCATCAAGGGCGGACGCCGACGCAGGTGCGTAGCTCGTGCACGCGCCCGCCGAGCCGCGCCGGACGTCGGTTAGCGGTGAGCCGAACCCAGACGGCGTGGGGGGAGTATGTTGAGCGGCTAGGTGTTTAAGCGTTCTAGCGCGGCGCTGACCAGGGAGGCGACGATGGGCGAGTTGAGCCCGTGGCATTTGTTGATCGTGGCGGCGGTCTTCATGCTGCTGTTCGGTGCCAACAAGCTGCCGCACATGGCCCGTTCGGTGGGACAGTCGATGCGGATCTTCAAGGCGGAGACCCGCGCATTGTCCGGCGAGAAGGAGCCCGAGCAGCTACCTCGGACGCCTAGCTCGTCCGCGGCGGAGACGTCTTTGCAGGGCCAGTCGTCTTTCCAGGGCCAGCCTCACCAGGCCCCGGCTGCGCCGGCGCAGTCTGTCCCGCCGCCGTCTGTCCAGCCGCCGACTGCCTAGCCACCGTCCGCGTTAGTCGTCTTGTGGCAAGTCGAAGACGTAGCCGACCCCGCGGACGGTTCGGATACGAGTCGGCTGGTCCACGTTACTCTCGATCTTGGTCCGAAGCCGACGAATGTGCACCTCCAAATAGTTGCGGGCGTCTGTCCGATCCGGACCCCATGCGTTGTCCAGCAACTCGCGCCGGGTGACCACCCGGCCGGCGTTGTCCATCAGCTGCCGCAGAATTACAAATTCCTTGTGTGGCAGGTGAACCGGCGTACCCCGGACCAAGAGCCTGTGTCCATCAAGCTGCAGCTCCACGTCCCCAATCCTTAGGATCCGCAGCAAACCGAGAGTCTGGGGATCGACCGGCAAGTAACGGCTCGCCTCCGGCGTGTTCGGCCCCCAGCTCTCGATCGATGACATCAGCCGAACCGTCCCGATATGTAGTCTTCAGTAGCTTTCTCTGTCGGGTTGGAGAAGATCTTCTCCGTGTCGCCGAGCTCCACGAGGCGACCCGGCTTATCCGCCGCCGGTAAATTGAAGAATCCGGTTTGGTCAGACACCCGAGCGGCTTGCTGCATGTTGTGGGTCACGATGACGATCGTGTAATCCTGCTTCAACTTCCCAATCAGATCTTCGATCGCGAGGGTGGAGATCGGGTCCAGTGCCGAGCAGGGCTCATCCATCAGCAGAACGTCGGGTTGCACCGCGATGGCACGTGCGATGCACAGCCGTTGCTGCTGGCCGCCCGACAGGCTGCCACCGGGCTTGCCGAGCCTGTCCTTCACCTCATTCCACAAGTTGGCGCCGCGCAGGGAGCGCTCAGCCACCTCGGCTAACTGAGCCTTGTTGTTCACTCGCTGCAGTTTGAGGCCGGCGACGACGTTGTCTCGGATTGACATCGTCGGAAACGGGTTGGGTCGCTGGAACACCATGCCGACAGCACGACGCACTTCGACTGGATCAACGCCTGGCCGGTAGATGTCCTCCCCGTCGAGCTCTACCCGACCCTCGACCCGTGCCCCCGGGATCACCTCATGCATCCGATTGATCGTGCGCAGCACCGTGGATTTGCCGCAGCCTGAGGGGCCGATGAACGCGGTAACGGCGCGTGGTGGCACCGACAGGTTCACGCTCTGCACAGCATGGAACTTGCCATAGTAGATGTCGACATCTTTCATCTGAACATTCTTGGCCATGACAGATCCAATTTTAGGGGCTAGCTACGGACACTCGCGAGCCGTGCAAGAGCTCGGGCGAGAATGTTGAGGATCAAGACGATTATAATCAGTACCAACGCCGCCGCCCAGGCCCGGTTGATCGCCGTCTCGTTAGGCAAACCAGCCTCGCCGAAAACGAACAGTGGCAGCGACGCCTGCGCTCCGGAGAACGGATTGAAGTTGAGCGCCGGGTTGCCGAATACCGTGAGCAACAGCGGCGCCGTTTCCCCTGTGACCCGCGCAACGGCGAGCATCACACCAGTCACGATGCCCGCAAGAGCTGAGGGCAACACGATTCGCACCACGGTAACCCACTTTTGTACCCCCAACGCGTAGCTACCCTCCCGGAGACTGTCCGGCACGATCTTCAACATCTCCTCCGCCGACCGGACCACGGTAGGTAGCATCAAGATCGTCAATGCCATAGAGCCGGCGAAACCGGAAACGCTCTGTCCCAACGCCAGTATCCACAATGCGAAGATGAAAAGTCCGGCGACGATTGAAGGAAGGCCGGTCATCACGTCGACAAAGAAGCTCACGGCTCGACCGAGCCGCCCGGAACTATATTCGACGAGGTAGATCGCAACGAGAAGGCCGAACGGGACCGCCATGAGCGTAGCTAATCCGACCTGTTCTAACGTGCCGATGATGGCCTGGTAAATGCCACCATTCGAGTCTTGCTCGGCGACTCCGCGCATCGTATGAGTGAGAAATGATCCGCTGAGGACGGCCGCGCCCTTGGCAATCGTGAATCCGAGCACCGCGACCAGCGGCAGCACCGCGGCACAGGAACATATCACCACGATGCTGGTTACCAACCGGTCCTTCGCCCTGCGCCGACCTTCTACCAGTGCCGACACCGTGGTCTGCGCTACCACGAAGAGCGCCGCCGCGACCAGCAAGAATCCCACCCGCCCTTGTAGCGGTGTGGCAGCGAACAGAACCACGGTTGCCACGATCGTCCCGGCCGCGATCGCGGCGAGCGACCAACCGGATAGCCGAGCTCGAATCAGGGCTGAGCTCGTCATGGTGGCCTCACCGGCCAGCGTCATGGCCCACCCCCGCGACCGCTCTTGCCGACGATCGCTCGCGCCCCGAAATTGACCACCAGTGTGATGATAAAAAGCACCAGGCCCGACGCGATCAACGCACCCCGGCCCACCTCGCCCGCCTCGCCATAACGGGTGGCGATATTGGCCGCGATGGTGTTTCCCCCGGGTTCGAGGATGTGAAAGCTGATCTCGTAGTTGGCCGACAGCACCAGCGCTACCGCGATAGTCTCACCTATTACTCGCCCGAACCCGAGCACCGTCCCGCTGATGACGCCCGAGCGCCCGTAAGGCAGGACTGCGGTGCGAACCATCTCCCACTTGGTTGCGCCGATGGCCCACGCCGCCTCGATCTGATCCCGCGGCGTCTGAATAAACACTTCACGGGAAATGGCGGCGATGATCGGGATCGCCATCACCGCGAGCACTACCGAAGCGGCGAAGATCGACTTTCCGTAGGTACCGTTGGAGCCGAAGAGCGGGATGAATCCCAGGTAGTGGTTCAAGAATGTTGATGGCGCAATGATGTTGGGAACAAGATAGGTCAATCCCCACAAGCCGAACACAACGCTGGGAACGGCCGCCAACAAGTCCACTACGTAGGCCAACGGACGGGCCAGCCATCGTGGTGCATAGTGGCTGGTCGCGAGGGCTACTCCCACGGCCACGGGTACGCTTATCAGCAGCGCCAACAGCGATGTCAACACGCTACCGAAAGCTAGGGCCGCTATACCGAAGGACGTGGGGGTGCCGTCTGGCGCCCACTTCAGCGTGGTGAGAAAGCTCGTGGTATCTGCGCGCAGCGCGGGAATTGCCTGCAGCACGAGGAACACGGCGATAGCAGCCATGATAACCAAGAGCAAAGCGCCGGATCCTTGGGCCAGCGCTCGGAAGATCGCATCACCTCGCCGGCGAGTCCGTCGGTTTAGATCCCCACCGGGTGGCGTGCTCGGCATTGGCGGTTGCCTGACTAGCGACGACGAGTGAACACCATAGGTCTCCGAAACATTCGCGGACGGCGCCATCGAGACCGTTGCGTGTTCTGGTTCGTCCATGCTACATCCTCATATCTGGGCATACTGAGTGTGCGCGATCGACAACCGCCATCGTCCATTGCCCGCCTCAGCCAACCGCGATGTTAGCCGAGAGACCCGACCGCCTGTCGTACCTGTTGCTGCAGGTTGTCCGGCAAAGGTATGGATCCCTGGCCAGGAAGCTCCTGCTGACCAGCCGGGCTGGCCGCGTATCCCAGGAAGTTCTTGAGCAACGGCAGCTTATCGGCAGCATTGCCCTTCGAACACACTATCTCGTAGGTCACGAGTAGATTCGGGTAAGCAGTGGCATCGGTGGTGGCGTAATCGAACTGCAGCTTCAGGTCACCACCAGTACCAGGCACCTTCGCTTTGGATAGGAAGTTCACCGCGTTGTCCTGGGTAAGCGGGACGAACTTGCCCTCGGCGTTGCCGACCGCGGCGTAGGTAATCTGGCTCTGCGTCGCAAAAGACAGCTCGAAGTACCCGATACCACCCGAGGTGGACTTCACACCCTGCGCAACGCCCTGGCTGCCCTTGGCGCCTTGCCCACCAGGTGCAGCCCAGTTCTTGTTGGTACCGTACGTCCAGTCCGTCTTGGCGTCGTTCGCCAGGTAGTTGGTGAAGTTGTAGGTCGTCCCGGAACCATCAGACCGGTGAAAAGTCTGGATTCCCAACGATGGCAGCTGGGTACCGGGGTTGTCCTGTGCGATCGCCGCATCATTCCAGTTCGTGATCTTGCCACTAAACATTTTGGCCAAGTTACTGGCCGACAGGTTCAGGGCTTTCGTAACTCCGGGGACGTTGTAGCCGATAGCGATCGGCCCACCGACCATCGGGATATTAACGGCGGGCCCACTCTTGCAGCGCGCATCCGCGGCCTGCTGTTCCGTGCCCGCGGCGAGCGGGAAGTCGGATCCAGCAAAGTCGATCTGCCCGTTGGTGAACTGCTGCACACCCTGCCCGGAGCCGCCACCGCCATAGTTGATGTTCGCGCCCGAACACTTGTTGACATAGTCCTTGACCCACTGTGCGATGGCATTCTGCTGGGCAGTCGAGCCGGCGGCAGTCAGCGATCCGGGACTGCAGGTGATAGCCACCGCCCCGCCAGGGTTGGTTGATGGCGAGCCAACCCCGCCGCCGGTGTCCGAGCCGCACGCGGTGAGCAGCAGCCCCGACCCAGTCAGCAAGCCGAGTACAGCGCGATGTCGCTGAACTTTCACGAGACCTCCGTAGGCCGGGAGGAAGGTGGGGACGACCACAGCCGTATGGCTGCTCGCGCAATTTATTCAACTTAGGTCGGTAAAAAGGTAGACGTTAGCTAGTCAATAGATGAACAGCGCATGAACCTTCACTCACATGTGCTGTGAGCATCGCTCATCTGGCGCAACACGAGACTACCGGATCAACAATGCGTGATCGGACGGTGCCCGAGAGGATCCACGGCTGGCGGCTGACACCCGTGCGGCCGACGACGATCACGAGTTGAGTGCGCATCACGATAGGAATCGTGGCTACCGGCACGCAAGACCCCATGACAGCGACAGAGCCTGGTGGGCCGAGCCTGTAGGACGGCTGGCAGGCTGCCCTGGGCGCACACCCGCACGAGGTACGGGCAGCCACCACTGACCACTCAACGTTAGACTACCTTTATTTGGAGCGCGAAATGCACTCCAACAGGCTGACGCGATACCGACTCGGATGACCTAGCGTAGTGCGTTCGAAGTGGACCCCCGAGCGCAACACTCGCGCGGCGGACTCGCCACTTCACCCTGCCGTGGAGGTTAGGCGATGACGCAGATCCTGGGAACCGACGCCCTCCGCACTCAGCTCACCGGCCGGGTGATCGATAAATCCGACTTCGACTACGATTCAGCCCGCTCAGTCTGGAACGGCGGCATCGATCGCCGCCCCGCGGCCATTGCCCGATGCACCGGCCCATCCGACGTCGCCGCAGCGATCGCCTTCGGGGGCGAGCGCGGGGCGCGGATCTCGGTGCGTGGCGGCGCGCACGGTTCCTGGGGAGCCGAGGAGCCCGACGGCGGCTTGGTGATCGACCTCAGCGATCTCCGCGGGGTATCAGTGGACCCCGGCAGCCGGCGGGCGTGGTGCAGTGGCGGGGCCACCATCGGTGACGTGGACGCCGCCACTGCGCGGCACGGCCTAGCCGTCACCGGTGCAACGATCAGCCACACCGGACTTGGCGGCCTGGCCCTGGGCGGCGGCCTCGGCTGGCTGATCCACAAGGCCGGTTTGACCCTGGACAACCTGCTGTCCGCGGAGCTGGTCACCGCCGACGGGCGCACTCTGTGTGTCTCCGCCGACGAGCATCCTGATCTGTTCTGGGCCCTGCGGGGCGGCGGCGGCAATTTCGGTGTCGTCACCGGCTTCGAGTTCCGGCTGCATGAGATCGGTCCGCTGGTCTATCTCGGCATGTTCTTCTGGCCGCCTGAACACGGCACCGAAGCACTTCGCATCGGCCGGGAGGTGGCTGCTTCGCTGCCGCGAAACGCCGGTCTTGTCATGACCGCCGGTCTGGCCGCACCGGCAGCACCCTTCGTTCCCGTTGCGCACCGCGGGAGACCCGGGTACGGGCTGATGATCGCCGGATTCGGGTCGGCGCTGGAGCATCACCGGCTGATCGCACCGGTCAGGGAAGCGTTGCGACCATTGTTCGAGTTCGTGACCCCGCTGCCGTACGTCGAGCTACAGAAGTTGCTGGACGACACCGCACCGTGGGGCATTCACGCCTATGAGAAGGGCCTGTACCTTCAGGAGCTGAGCGAGGAAGCGATCTCGGTCCTCAGCGACAACATACCGCGCAAGAGTTCACCGATGTCGTTCACTACGATTTTCTCGTTGGGCGGCGCATTCGCCGATGTCGGTGAGCAGGAAACCGCATTCGGCGGCAGCCGAGCGACCCGGTTCGTGGTCAATGTAACGGCTATCGCTCCGGACGCTGAGTTGCTGGCGATCGACCGGTCCTGGGCCCGATCGGTGTGGCAGGCACTGCTCCCGCATGCCAGCGACACGGGCGGCTACATCAATGCCATGGCCGACTATGACGAGGGCCGCGTGCAAGCCGCCTACGGTCCGGCGAAATACCGGCGGTTGGCGCGGATCAAGGCGCGCTACGACCCGGACAACGTCTTCCGGATGAATGCGAACATCAAGCCGGCGCCGTAGCCCAGGTGCCCGCCAGGGCGCGCCGAGCCGGAGTAGATTCAATCCATGGTGGAGCTGCTGCACACCGACCGGCTCCTGCTGCGCGGCTGGTCGGCCACTGACGCGCAGGCAGCGCTGAAAATCTACGGTCATGACGACGTCAGCCGCTGGCTACACGACCTCGACCGCATCCCCGATGCGGCCACCATGCAGTCGGTGCTGCAACGCTGGGACGCCGAACGCAGCGATATGGCGCCCGGAACCGGCCGATGGGCTGTGACCCTGCGCGACAGTGGCCCGCTGGTCGGCGGGATCAGCCTACTGCCGATGCCGGTGCCCGAGGCGGACGTCGAGATCAGTTATCAGCTGGCGCCGGAGTATTGGGGCCGCGGTTACATCACCGAGGTTGCGTGGGCACTGGCGCGCTGGGCCTTCCAGCATTCGTTGGTCGAGTTGTTCGCCTTGGTCGCGCCGCACAACATGCGGGCGGCGGCCACTGCGCGGCGGATCGGGATGGAGTGGGTCGGCGAGAGTGGCAAGTACCACGGGACACATCTGCAGGTGTTCCGGCTGCGGCCCGACGACCTCGCGCGCACACATCAGAAGTAAACCCGGGTCACCCAGTCCGCCACGCAACCCGGCTTCGCGCTGCCCTCGATCTGCAGCGTGGCGCGTATCACAAGCTGCAGACCGCCGGTCACCTCGGTGGCCTCGGCGAGCACGATGTCGGCGCGCACTTTGGACCCCACCGGCACCGGAGCGGGGAAACGAACCTTGTTCAGCCCGTAGTTGATGACCATCGTGGTGCCCTCGACCCGGTAGGTCTGGTCGATCAGATGGGGCAACAGCGACAGGGTGAGAAAACCGTGCGCGATGGTGGTGCCGAAGGGGCCTGCCGCGGCGCGCTGCGGATCGATATGGATCCATTGGTGGTCCTCGGTCGCGTCAGCGAAAGCATTGACGCGCTGCTGTTCGATGGTCATCCAGTCACTGGCGCCCAGCTGCTCACCAGCTGCGGCTCGCAACTCGTCAGCTCCGGTGAACACCCTCATCGCCGATCACTCTCCTGCCTTGGAGTTGCTGCCGGTCTTTGACAAGTCGTTTGACAAACCTGCCAGCTCTATCCGGGATACCGGTTCCAGCTGGCCGCTAGGCCCGCTCCTTTCGAAGATGAGCTCGGCGCTGCGATCCGAAAACGTCAGCGCGGCCACCGCGTTGCCGAAGACCGGGCCGCGTAGCAGACGCCAGGACAGCGTCGGATCTGCCACCCCGAAGCGGCGCACCACGCTGCGGACCGCCGCAGCCAGCGGCCCCCACCAGGCAACCCGCATCGCCACAGTGGCATACCTCGGGACGCGGTGATGCACCGGTGAGGACACCAGTTGGTAAACAGCTGAGCCCTCGACGTCGGCGCGCGCCGCGTAACTGTGGTGCACGTCGCCGGAGAGCACGCTGATCGTCGCGGGCGCGTGCGGGCCGGCCGCCACCCGGCGCAGCAGCGTGGCGAGCCGGTGAAAGGAGTCGTCGAACGCGGCCCAGTGCTCGAGGTCGAGCGCCTGACGGATGCGCTCGCCGAGTGCGCTGCCGCGCGCACAGGCCGCCGCATTGGCCGACTGCACGTCATGGATCGCCGGCGCCAGCAACCACGGCAGCGAGCTGCCGACCAGTACATGTGCCGCTTGGTGGGCGTCCTCGCTGACCGCACGCTCCGCCCAGGCGAACTCGTCGTCGTCGAGTATCGCGCGCCGGCCCTCGGTCAGTCTGCGGCCGCTGCGGGTGTCCAGGACGATCAGTCGCACTCCGCCGATGTCCCAGCGAAAGCTCCACCAGATCGCTCCGAGGTTGCCATCAGCGGCGTCGGCCATCTTTCGCAGCACCGGCCACGCGTCGCCCCGGGCGTCCGCAACGGCGCGCCAGGTCGGGTCGGCATCGCGCTGCTGCGGGGACAGGTTGCCGATGTGTTGATACACCCAGTAAGAGGCCAGTGCGCCGCTTATCCGCTCGGACCACCAGGGCTGGGCGGTAATCCGAGCGCGCCACGCCGCGGAGGTGTTCCAGTCGTCGCGCACGTCGTGGTCATCGAAAATCATCGCGGTGGGCACGGTGGACATCAGCCACCGGAGCTGGGGGTCTGACCAGCTCTCCAGGTACAGGTGGACGTACTCGGTGAAGTCCACCACCTCGTGACCGGGGGCGACGGTGGTGTCGCGGCGTGAGTCCATCCAGCGCCGGGTCTGCGGGGTCGGATCATCGGCGTAGACCTGATCACCGAGCAGCAGCAGCACATCCGGCCAGTCCCGCGGCGCCGTGGTGGCCATCCGGTCGGCGTAAAGGTCCAGCGCGTCAGCGCCTACGGCGGCCGCCGATCTGGGGTCGTCGGGCTTGGCGCGCCGGCAGGAACCGAAGACCACCCGCACCGGGGCCCCGCTTCCTCTGGTACGGATCCGGCTGTCCGGCCACGGCGAGCCCGGCGGAGGCCACGCCAGCTGCTCATCGAGGTGCACCTGATAGCTCATGGCCGAGCCCGGCTCCAGCCCACTGACCTCCACCAGCGCGTAGTGCTGCTCGCGCACGGTGAACGTCGAGGCCCGGCAGCCCAGCACCTCGACCTGCGCCGGGCGAGACGTCTGCACCCACACTGTCGCGGTCGTCTCACCCACGTGGCGCAGCAGCGGGCCGAGCAGCAACCGAGCGCCTGCGGGTGACGGCGGGGTGTCCACCGTTCCTGCCTACCCGACTGGGCGTGGGTGCGCGAGACTACGGCAGCGATGGTTGGACCGCGATGGTGACGAATCCTGCCCCGGCGGGAGCGCGGATGGGCACGACCGCCGGACGGTGGGTGCTGCTGGCGACGATCTCCGGCTCGGGCATGGCGATGCTCGACGCCACGGTGGTGAACATCGCGCTGCCGTCGATCGGCCGCGACTTCGGTGCCGATTTCCGGACCCTGCAATGGATCGTCAACGCCTACACCCTCACCCTGGCCGCGCTGATCCTGCTGGCCGGGGCGTTGGGAGACCGGTTCGGGCGACGCCGGGTGTTCATCGTCGGGGTGGTGTGGTTCGCGGTCGCCTCGCTGCTGTGCGGGCTGGCGCCGACCGCACAGGTGCTGGTCATCGCCCGGGCGCTGCAGGGCATCGGCGGGGCGCTGCTCACTCCGGGCAGCCTGGCAATCATCTCCTCGTCGTTCGCAGCCGCCGATCGGGCCAGGGCGGTGGGCGCCTGGTCCGGGCTGGGCGGGGTGGCCGCCGCGATCGGGCCGTTCGCCGGTGGTTACCTGGTCACGTTGAACTGGCGGGCGGTATTCCTGGTGAATCTGCCGATCGCCGTGTTCACCGTGGTGGTGTCGCTGCGGCATGTGCCGGAAAGTTCGGACGCGCAGAGCCCGCCAGGGCTGGATGTCAGCGGCGCGACGCTCACCGCGGTCGGCCTGGCCGGGGTGACCTATGCACTGACCAGCCTCAGTGGTGGTGATGGCAGTGCCGCGGTGGTCGTCGCCGGGGCAGGCGGGCTTGCCGCGCTGGCGACCTTCGTGCTCGTCGAGCGCCGCTCGCCGCACCCGCTGGTGCCGCTGGGCCTGTTCGCAAGTCGCCGATTCAGCGTGACCAACGCGGTCACATTGCTGGTCTACGCCGCGCTCGGGGTGTTCTTCTTCCTGCTCGTGCTGCAGCTGCAGATCGTGGCCGGGTTCTCTCCGTTGGTCGCCGGCACCGCGATGCTCCCGGTCACCGTGCTGATGCTGTCGCTGTCCGCGCGAGCCGGCGCACTCGCCGAGCGGATCGGGCCCCGGCTGCCGATGGCGGTGGGGCCCCTGCTGGCCGCCATCGGTCTGCTGCTGACGCTGCGGATCGGGCGCGGGGCGTCCTACCTGGCCGACGTCCTCCCGGCGGTGCTGGTATTGGGCCTGGGGCTGTCGCTCACCGTGGCGCCGCTCACCGCGACCGTGCTGGGCTCCGCGGATCCCCGCTTCGCCGGGACAGCGTCCGGGGTGAACAACGCGATCGCCCGGGCTGGTGGGCTGCTGGCCGTCGCGGTCATCCCGGTGGCGGCGGGCCTGGGTAGCGCCGACTACACCGACCCGCTGTCTTTCGAAGCGGGTTTCCACACCGCGATGGTGATCAGCGCAGGACTGCTGGCGCTGAGCTCCGCGCTGGCAGCGGCCCTGCTCCGCGATCCCCACGAGGCCCCGACACCGGCCGGACGCATCCCGGTAGAGCGCTGCTCGCACTGCGGCGTCGCCGCCCCGCAACTGCACCCAGCTCAGCGCTCGTGACTGGCGACGGCGCAGCGGTACCTGGTCGAGCTGCTAATCGAACAGGCCCGCATCGCCACCACCATCGCGGTGCTCGATGAGGCTGCCGCGAACGCTCAGCAGGCCGGCGCTCGGCCGCATCCAGTGCACCGTTCGGCTCCCCTGACTCAATGCCACTTAGCCTAAGTTGATCAT
>JRHI01002572.1_pt1 | contig 12192 bp, 7 predicted proteins | sample 215371 | NCBI WGS metagenome assembly JRHI01 (sample SAMN02929681, study PRJNA255918) | sediment metagenome | biome: cave system; feature: Ice Cave; material: Sediment; isolation source: sediment from deep within a dark volcanic ice cave with no known source of... ...
GGTAGCGGGCGCCCGAGTCAGGCGCGATGGTCGCCACCCGCTTGCCCGGCCCCAGCTCGCGCGCGACTTCGAGCGCGGCCCAGACGATGGCGCCCGTAGACATGCCCACGAACAGCCCCTCCTCCCTGGCGAGGCGGCGCGCGAGCGGAAATGCCACTTCCTCCCACGCGGTCATCACGCGGTCGACCACCGCGCGGTTGAAGTTCTCCGGAACGAATCCCGGACCCATTCCCTGGAACTGATGCTGGCCGCGTTCGCCGCCCGAGAGCACCGGCGATCGCGCCGGCTCCACGGCCACCACCTGCACCGCCGGATTCCGCTCTTTCAAAAACCGGCCGACGCCGCTGATCGTGCCGCCGGTGCCGGAACCGTACACGAAGGCGTCTATGCGATGGTCCATCTGCGCCCAGAGCTCGGGCCCGGTGGTCTCGTAGTGCACGAGCGGGTTCGCGGGATTGGTGAATTGGTTTGGCATCCACGCGCCGGTCTCGTCGCGAATGCGCTCGGCCTCCTCGATCGCCGCGAGCATGCGCCGCAGCGGATCGGTGAGGACGATTTCCGCGCCGTACGCGGCGAGCGTGCGCTTGCGTTCCTCGCTCATGGTCGACGGCAGGCAGAGAATCAGGCGGTAGCCACGCGCAGACGCGACCTGCGCGAGCCCGATGCCGGTGTTGCCCGAGGTCGGCTCCACGATCGTGCCGCCGGGTGGCAACACGCCACGACGCTCGGCGTCGGTGATCATGCCGAGTGCCGTGCGATCCTTGATGGAGCCGCCCGGGTTCAGCCCCTCGAGTTTCACCCACAGCTCGGCGCTTCCCGGTTCCACGAGGCGCGTGAGCTGCACCACCGGCGTGTGGCCGATGGCCAGGTCCACGCGCTGCAGCGCGACGATCCTTTCTACATCGGTCGTGAGGCTGTTCTTCACGGTGATAATCGCGGCGTTCCTCAGGTTGGCGCGCTCGCCGGGGTCCGGCTCAGGGCACCGGAACGTCGGGGACGCGGCCCGGCGTATACGGAGCGCCGGCCTTTTCGAGTTCGCGCTCGAGCGCCGGAATATCCGTACGCACAAGCTGCCGCAGCTTCGCCAGCTCCGCGGCGTAGAGGCCCAGTGCGAGTTCGTACTGCCGTTCGTGCGTCGCGGTGGCGCGGCCGAGCGTGCGCCTCCGCTCCTGGTCGATACCGTTGACACGGTCGGCAATGGAGGGATCGTACGCTTCGTTGCGTGACCGAAGTGTCTGGTCACCGCGCATGGCGACGAGAATGGTGTGGAGATTTTTCTGGAGTTCCCGGGCTTGTGCGTGCAGCGCTCTCGGTGCCGCGGGCGCGAGGTCGAGTGCGCGCACAATCGCCGTGATCCGCGCCTGCGTCGCGCCCGCCAGTTCGAGGGAACCGGCAACCGACCGGCGCAGCTCCTGCTGCTTCTGCTGGAACTGCCAGCGCGCGGCGTGGTCGGCGAGTGTTGCGGTGCCTGCTGCGTCGGCCACCACATCAAACGACATGGGACCAGCGAGCGGCGACACCACGCCGAGGACGCGCTGCGCGAGCGTCACGCTGTATTTCCCGGGTACGACGTACGGTCCGGCCGGAGCGTTCTCGAATGGATTCTCTTCCGCCACGGGCACCGGTGGTGGAGGCAACACGTGCGCCGGCATGCGCAGATCCCACGCGACGCGCTGAAAACCCTTGCCAACGGGGCCGGTGATCATTCGAATGGCTTTTCCGGCGGAATCAGCGATGGTGAGGAGAATGGCCGGCGGCTCTTCCTGGTCTTCCGCGCGGAGTTCGTCGGCCGTGGCGTAGTGAATGGGCCGTCCAGATTTCTCCGCCGCTTTCTCGGCGTCGACGCGTTTTTGCTTGAGCGTCTTGAGCGAATCCTTCAGCTGGTAGGTGAGGAGCGCGCCGTATGGCGGATTGTCGCCGGCGTAGAACAGCTCACCCCGGAACGCCTTGCGGGCGCCGCCGTAGCGTTGCGTAGGGACGTAGAGCACGGCGCGCCGCGCCGGGAAAAGTGACGCGGCGCCGCCGGCCGGCGCCGCTCGCAATGGCGTGTAGTCGTCAAGGATGTACACGCCCCGCCCGAACGTACCGATCACGAGGTCGTGCTCGCTCCGCTGGACGGCGAAATCGCGCACGGCGATCGTCGGGAGACCGGCGATCTTGTTCCAGTGGGCGCCCCCGTCGCGGCTGAACCAGGCGGCGAACTCGGTGCCGGCGAAGAGCAGCTTCGGATCGACGAAATCTTCTGCGATCGCGTACGTTGACCCGCGAGCGGGAAGGTCACCCGCGATCGACATCCAGCTGCGGCCGGCGTCAGCGCTCTTGAGCAAGTAGGGCGCGAAGTCGCCGTTCTGGTGGTTCTCGAAGGCGGCGTACACCGTCTGCGCGTCATGCTGGGAGGCGCGAATGCGGGCCACGTAGGCCGCGGCGGGCACACCCGGGAACTTCTCGGTCTTTCGCCAAGTGGCGCCGCCGTCCTCGCTCACCTGGATGACACCGTCGTCGGTGCCCACATACAGGAGCCCTTCCCGTTTCGGCGACTCGCTGATCGCGCTGATGTTGCTGTAGATGGCGGTGGAGGTGTTCTTGGCTACGGCGTCCGGGCCCCAGACTTTTCCCATCACCGCGAGCGCGTTCCGTTCCACCTGGCGCGTGAGGTCGGCCGAGACGGCCTTCCACGAATCGCCGCGATCGTCGCTGCGGTAAAGCCGCTGCGCCGCCGTGTAGAGCCGCGTGTGGCTGTGCGGTGAGATGATGATCGGCGTGTCCCAGTTCCAGCGGAGTGGCGCTTCGCCTGGCTCCTCGCGCGGCTGGATGCCGGTGCGCTCACCGGTGCGCCGGTCGACGCGCACCATCACGCCGTGCTGGAGTTCGGCGTATACGGTGTTCGTGTCCTCGGGGTCGACGCGCGACACGAAGCCGTCGCCGCCCTGCGTCACGAACCAGTCCTCGTTCAGAATGCCGTGTTCGGATCGGGTGCGCGCCGGGCCACCGAGCGAGTTGTTGTCCTGCAGGCCGCCGTACACGTGATAGAAGGGGCCCGCGTTGTCGGCGTCGACGTCGTAGTATTGCGCGAGCGGGAGATTCTCGAAGAAGGCCCAGGTCGCGCCGCGGTCGAAGCTCCGGTAGAGGCCGCCATCGTTGCCCACGAGCAGGTGGTCGGTGTTCACCGGGTCCACCCAGATGATGTGGTTGTCGACGTGCATGTACCGCTGGCCCAGCCGGTGCGTGGTTTTCCCGCCGTCGTCGGACACCTGAAAAAACACGTCGGGCACGTACACCCGGTTCACGTCGCGCGGGTCGGCGAAGATCGCGCCGTAGTACATCGCGCCCTGGTCGTAGTCCGACCGCTTGTCCCAGGTCACGCCGTTGTCGCTCGAGCGATAAATACCACCCTTGTGGTTGGCCGCTTCGACAATCGCGTAGACGACGTCCGGGTTCACCGGCGACATGGCAAGACCGATTCGGCCGAGCTCTTCCGTGGGAAGGCCCGTGACCACCTTCTGCCATGTTTTTCCGCCGTCGCTGCTGCGGTGGATCGCGCTCTCGGGGCCGCCGTCGATGAAGGTGAAGAAATGGCGGCGGCGCTGGTACGACGCGGCGATCACGATATTGTGGTTGCGCGGGTCGACGACGACGTCGGTGACGCCGGTGTTCTCGCTGATCTTGAGCACCGCCTCCCACGTCTTGCCGCCGTCCGTGGTTTTGTAGAGACCGCGGTCGCCGCCGGCATTCCAGAGTGGGCCCTGCGCGGCCACGTACACGATGTCGCTGTTTACCGGGTCGATGACGACGCGGCCGATGTGCTGCGAGTTCCTGAGGCCGGTGTTCTTCCACGAACGGCCGCCGTCCTCTGACTTGTAGACACCGTCGCCGTACGTCACCGAGCGCTGCGAGTTGTTCTCGCCCGTGCCGACCCAGACAATATTCGGGTTCTTCGAGTCGATGGTGACCCAGCCGATCGAGTACGAGCCTTGCGTGTCGAACACGGGCTGCCAGCTCGCTCCGCCATTCACGGTTTTCCAGAGGCCGCCAGACGCCGAACCGGCGAAGATGATGGCGGAGTTCCCGGGGTGTACCGCGAGCGCTCCTATCCGGCCCGACGTGAAGGCGGGGCCGATGGAGCGCGCTCGCAGGCCGCTGAACGCGTTGGGCGGACGCGGCGTGGCGGGCGCGGAATCGGCGGAAGGGGCGGGGACTGCCGCGGGTTTGGTGGACTGGGACGCGACGAGCCGCGGCGATGCGAACGCCACGAGCGCAGCGGCGATGACGACGCTGGAGTGGAACGGCGCGAGCTGCATTGTGATGGAGTGCGGGTTTTGGGGCGGCGACCCGGAACTGCAACTGCAACGGGCCGCGGGTTTACGCGGGTCTGCGCGGGTGTTCCTGCCCGCAGTTCCCCGGGCTTCGATGCGGGGTTTTCTCTTTTCTTGGAACTGCGACTGCTCTCCGGTGTTCGTGCACACCCGCTATCGCAAACTAATAAAGCGGTTGCCGTATCCGCGTAAATCCGCGTGGACCCGCGGCGACTTGTAAAAACGGGTCCACGCACCGACGGACGAATGGAGCCGCTTCAGCGGCTACGGTCGTTTGAACAGGCCGCGGAGCTTGTTGATGGTCTGGTTCTTGACCTCGTTCTTGACGTCGTTCTTCACTTCGTTGCCGAACTCGTTCACGCCGTCGAGCATCGCCTGCTTCCAGGCCTTGCCCGCGTCGGCCAGCACTTTGTCCATGTCGAAGTTCTTGACCATGTTGCAGGCGTCCTGCATCTGTGCCTGCTGTTCAGGCGTCATCTTCTCCGGCTGCCCGGGCTTCGCTTCTCTGGCCGCTTTCGCCTTCGCCGCTTCGAGTTCCACTTTCGCCTTCGCGATGGAATCGGAGAGCGCCTTGCTGGCGAGGTAGGCCACCATCGCCTTCGCCGACGAATCGGCCCCCTTATCGGCGGCCACCTGCTTGAACGTCACGCCCGCCGGCGGTGCGAACAGTTCGCTCGACGCGGAGCCAAGCTTCACCGACGTCGCCTTTTCCTCGAAGTTGAAGCATACGAGGTTTCCGGCGGAGTGCAGCACGATCGGCGCCTTGTCCATCTGGCAGATCAGGAATCCCCCGAACTTTCGCTCTTCGCACTCCTGTCCGGCGTAGCTCTTCTTTCCGAGCTTCTCGCCGGAGTTGATCTGCGAAATATTGAAGGCCTGCGACATCATGGCCGACATGTCCGCCATGTTCTGCGCGAAGCGCTGCTTGCCGTCGGCCCCGAGCTGGTCATATGCGGTAGCGAGTGCGGGCAGCAGATTCGGGGCGACCGTCCCCGTCTTTTTGATCAGGTCGGCGCTGTACACGGAATCGCGCGTCGTGAGGCTCCAGCTTTCGGTCTTCGTGGTCCTTCCCATCATTTTCACGGAGTCGCTGGCGCGGCGGACCATCCGGTCGCCGTCCATCGCCGCCGTGACGGTGCCCTTCATGTCACCCGAAAGTTCCGCGGTGACCTCGAACTTTCCGATTGAAGGCTTGGGTTGCTTGAATGGGTTCTGCTGTGCGGCGAGCGTGACCGGCACGGCGAGAATGGTGAGCGCGGTAAGCAGTGGGCGCATATGACGACTCCAGATGGACGGGGGACAACCTTAATAGTCCCACGCAACCGCGCCGGGCGCCAGCGGCGGTGGCAGGCGGGGCGGTAAGTTGGAGTGTGCCCAACAGCGAACGGAAGCGGGTGGTGATCATCGGCGGTGGCTTCGGCGGCCTGTTCGCGGCCAAAGCGCTGCGCCGGCACGCGCTCGACGTCACCGTCATCGATCGCACCAACCACCACCTCTTTCAGCCTTTGCTTTACCAGGTGGCCACGGCCGGCCTCGCGCCGAGCGACATCACCGTGCCCATCCGCTGGGTGCTGCGCGACCAGGCGAACGCGACGGTGCTCCTCGGCGAGGTCGTCGCCGTAGACCCCGTGAAGCGGCAGATACGGCTCGACGGAGACGACGCGCCGGTCGAGTACGACTTTCTGGTTGTCGCGACGGGTTCGCGCCATTCCTATTTTGGTCACGACGGCTGGGAGCAGGTGGCGCCGGGGCTCAAGAGCCTCCGCGACGCGCTCGAAATTCGCCGCCGCTTTCTCGGCGCGTTCGAACGGGCGGAGCGTTCCAGCGACGCCGTCGAGCGCGCGGCGCTCACCACCATGGTGATCGTGGGCGGAGGTCCTACCGGGGTCGAGCTGGCCGGCACCATGATCGAGATCATGCGGAAGGCCATGCCGCAGGATTTTCGACGGGTCGATACGCGGCGGAGCCGCGTGGTGTTACTCGAAGGAGGTCCACGCCTCCTGCCGAACTTTCCCGAGAAACTCTCGCGGCGCGCGCGCGCCGATCTCGAGAAACTGGGCGTCGAGGTGCAGACAGGCACCGTCGTCACCAGCATGAACGAGCGGGGCGTCTCGATTGGCGAACGGTTCATCGACGCCCGCACCGTCTTCTGGGCCGCGGGCAACCAGTCGTCGCCGCTGGGAGCGATGCTGGGCGCTCCGCTCGACCGGGCCGGGCGCGTGGTCGTGGAGCCGGACCTTTCGGTACCCGGCCATCCCGAGGTGTACGTGGTGGGCGACCTCGCTTCCGTCAATCAAAAAAATGGCAAGCCGGTGCCCGGGGTTGCGCAGGGCGCGATGCAGGAGGGAAGTTGGGCCGCCCGGAATATCGTACTGAGTGTCGCCGGCAAGCCCACACGCCCGTTCTGGTATTTCAACAAGGGCGACATGGCGACGATCGGCCGGAATCGCGCGGTCGCGGATTTCGGATGGGGCACGCTCGGCGGCTTTCCCGCCTGGCTGCTGTGGGTGTTCATCCACATCATGTATCTCGTCAGCTTCCGCAATCGCGTGATCGTGCTCATGCAGTGGGCCTACGCGTACATCACCTTCCAGCGCGGTGTGCGGCTGATTCTATGAGGTGGCGGGGCTACGCCGCGGCGGGCCGCTGCGTGTAGTGCTCCATGCCGAGCCCGAGCGAAATTGTCAGGAGCACGATGATGCCTGCCGTGAAGAATGGCACGCCATGCCCGAGGTAGTCGAAGGCGAGGCCGGCATAGATGGGGCCGAGCACGCGCGCGAGACCGCCAAAGGTCTGTTGCACGCCCATGTAGAGGCCGCGCTCGTGCTGCGGCACCACCTGTGAGAGCAGGCTCGACACGCAGGGAAAGGTGAAGGCGGTGCCGAGCGGCACCAGCGCCACCGAGACGGCGAGCCAGGGAATGCTTGGCGCGAGCGGCATCGTGAAGAGCCCGAGCGCGAGAAGCATCATCCCCACCCGCGACAGCTTCGCCTCGCCAAAGACGTCGACCATCTTGCCGAGCACCAGCGCCCGCGTCACCACCGAGATGAGGCCGACGTAGACGAAGAAGTAGCCGATGGTTTTTTCGGTGACCGCCGAGAACTTGAACGAGAGAAAGAGCGCGAGCACCGTCGTCATTCCCTGGAAGGCGCCCATGGTGATGGCATAGATCCAGATGAGGCGCGAGGCGGGCTCGCCCGAGTGCGAAGCCACGCGCCAGACGGCCTCGCGGGAGCTGGTGATTTTCTTGCCGCTCGCCGACGCGGCGGCGACGTCGTGCGACTCGGTGAGGTAGAACCAGGCGAACGCCATGTCGACGGCGACGATCAGCGCCGCCGCGAGGCCCGGACCGCGGAAGCGGAGCAGCGGGTCGGCGGCCAGCGCCTGCGTGCTCACGCCGAACCCCATGGTCCAGGCACCGATGGCCGGCCCGATGGCGACGCCGGCATTCGTCGCCGCAGACAGCCAGCCGAGCGCCTTGGCGCGGTCCTGCGGCTTGGTCGCATCTGCGACGTACGCCTGGATCACGCCAACGGTGCCGCCGCCGGCGCCCTGCACGATGCGGCAGAGAAAGAGCAGCTCGAGAGAATTCGTGAAGGCGAAAATCGCGTAGGCGATAGCCGAGGCGCCGAGGCCGATCATGAGCGCGGGCCGGCGACCAACCTTGTCCGAGACCCGCCCCCACATCGGCGCGCTCATGAGCTGCGCCACGGCGTACATCGTGACGAGCAGCGACACCACCACGCCGCTCCCGCCCAGGCCGAACGCGTTGAGCAACGTCCAGAGCGGCCCGTGCCCCAGCACCCGCTTGGCCAGGAATGGAATGAGCGGGAACACGATGAGGCCGCCCATCATGTCCACGAACGCCGTGACCATCAGGACAATCAGTTTACCCATTACGCAATTCTACTCGCTGGTGCGACCCAACGCTGACGGCGGCGTGCTGCGCCCCACCACGCCGGCCACCGCAACGATCGCGAGCAGGTACGGAATCATGGCCACGAACTGCGACGGCAGGATCTGCACCGTCTGCAGCTGGATCTGCAGCGTCTCCGCTGCCGCGAACAACAGGCAGGCGAGCCCCGCGCGGAGCGGGTGCCAGCGGCCGAAGATCACCGCGGCGAGCGCGATGAATCCGCGCCCCGCCGTCATCGAGTCGGTGAACTGGTGCTGGTCGAGGGCGAGATACACGCCGCCCAGCGAGGCCAGCGCACCCGAGCCCAGCACGGCGATGTATCGCACACGGTTCACGGGAACTCCGACACTCGCCGCCGCCAGCGGATGCTCGCCCACGGCGCGTACCCGCAGGCCGAACGTCGTGCGGCTGATCACGAACGCGAGCGCCGGCATGACGAGCAGACCGAGCCAGACCAGCGGGTTCGCGAGGAACGCCGCGGCGCTGCCCGCGGTTGAGCCTCCGAACCCGGCGACGCGGGGCGAGTTTGAGCTCGAGCCGAACGCCAGCTGCAGGAAGAAGCGCGTGATTCCGACGGCGAAGAGATTAATGGCCACGCCCATCACGATCTGGTCGGCCTTGAACCTGATGGAGGCCACCGCGTGCACGGCGCCGAGCGCGAGTCCGCAGGCCACGCCTACCACCAGGCCGATCCAGGCGCTGCCGGTGTAGTGCGCGCCGAGCACCGCCCCGAAGGCTCCGCCCAGCATAAACCCCTCGAGCGTCAGGCTCACGACACCCGCCCGTTCGGCGAGTGCGCCGCCGGACGCGGCGAAGAGATAGGGAATGGCAATGCGCAGCGTCTGGCCCAGAAACAGGAGCACGATCACGGGCCGGCCTTTTTCGACAGCGCCTGGCGCAGCACCCGCCGCACTTCGGGAACCGCCGCGGCCACCGCGATGATGACGATGCCCTGCAAGACTTCCACGATCTGCTTGGGGACCATCGCGTTGATGGCCAGGCCGCCTTGCGAAAGCGTCGCGAAGAAGAGTGCCGCCAGCACCACGCCTGCGGGGTGATTGCGCCCCACGAGCGCGACCGCGATGCCGAGGAAGCCCGCGCCACCCGTGAAGCCGTCCTCGTAGTAGCCCTTGTAGCCCAGCACGAAGTTGATTCCACCGAGTCCCGCGAGCGCGCCGCTCAGCGTGAGTGCGCCGCGCCACACCGAACCCACGCGCACGCCGGCGTACTCGGCCGCCGCGGGCTGCAGTCCCACGGCGCGCAGGTCATAACCCGCCCTCGTGCGAAAGAGGAACCATCCCGTGACCACGGCGGCGACCGCAACGACGGCGATGCTCCAGTTCGCGGCGGAGCCGTGAAAGCCGTCGACGATCCGCGCGAGGCGGGGCAAGGAACCGGCATGAATCTCCGGCGTATGCAGCGTTTCCGGCACGTGCAGCCTGGCCGACACGAAATAATTGAGCAGGGCGAGCACGATGAAGTTCAGCATGATCGTCACAATGACTTCATGCGCCCCGAATTTCGCGCGGAGCGTGCCCGGTACCGCGCCGACGGCGCCACCAGCCACGCACGCCGCCCCCACGCAGAGCGGCACGGCGACGAACGCTGTCGTGGCGGCGGGCAGCATGAGACCCATGAGCGCCGCGCCAAAACCACCCGCCGCGAGCTGGCCTTCGCCGCCGATATTGAATAGCCCGGCGCGGAGCGAAACCGCCACCGCGAGCCCCGTGCAAGTCAGCGTGGTGGCCTTGTACAGCACTTGGCCGAATCCGTACGCGTTGCCCCACGTGCCTTCGAGCAGCAGGCGCCACACCGTTCCCGGCGCCTGGCCGTACGCGAGCATCAGCAGGTCGCCCGCGACGAGCGCCACGACGAGCGCCACCAGCGGCGGGAGCACCGATTCCTCGAACATCAGCCGCGCGCGCTGGTTCATGCCGTGGCGGCCTGATTGGCGCCGGTCATCAGGCAGCCCAGGTCGTTCTCGTTGACCTCGTGTCGCGGCAGTACCGTCACGATGCGCCCGCCGTACATCACGGCGATGCGGTCGGAGAGCGAAAGTACTTCCCGGAGTTCGGCCGACACGAGGAGCACGGCCTTGCCGGCATCCCGAGCCCGTCGCAGCTCGCCATGAATGAACTCGATGGCTCCCACGTCGACGCCGCGCGTAGGCTGCGCCGCCAGCAGCACGATGAACGATCGCGAGAGCTCGCGGGCGATCACCACCTTCTGCTGGTTGCCTCCGGAAAGGGCGCTCGCCGGGAGGGCGCCGCTGGGCGGCCGGATGTCATATGCCGCGATCTGCTTCGTCGCATTCGCCGAGATGGTCCGGGAATCGAGGATGCCGTTGTGGGTGTAGTGATGCTGCTGGCCGAGGATCAGGTTGTCGGCGACGGAATACTCCAGAATGAGTCCCCGCTGGTGCCGATTCTCGGGAATATGCGACAGTCCGGCCTCGGCCCGAGCGCGCACGGTCGCGGTGGTGACGTCAGCTCCGCCGAGCTGCACGCGACCGCTCGTCACCGCGCGGAGTCCGGCGATCGCTTCGATGAGTTCTGTCTGGCCGTTCCCCTCGACCCCGGCAATGCCGAAGATCTCGCCGGGCGCGAGGGAGAAGGAGACGCCATTCACGGCACGCTCGACGCGCGCCCCTCGCACCACGAGGTCGCGAACATCAAGCACCGCCGCCGCGTGTGGCGTGCGCCTCGGTGAGGCGCTCTGAACGGAGAGGTCGATTTCACGGCCCACCATGGCGGCGGCCAGCTGCGGCGGCGTGGTGTCACGCGTCTTCATGCGTGCTACCGACTGGCCCTGTCGCATCACCGTGACGGTCTCGCTGACGTCCATCACCTCGTCGAGCTTGTGCGTGATGAGGACGATCGTCGCGCCGCCGTCGCGCATGCGCCTCAGGACGTTCCATAGCTCCGTCACCTCGGGCGGCGACAACACGGCCGTCGGCTCGTCGAGCAGCAGCGTCGTGGCGCCGCGATAGAGCGTCTTGAGAATCTCGACCCGCTGTGCTTCGCCCACAGAAAGATCAGCGACGATCCGGTCGGGGGCCACCAGCAGCCCGCTCCTGGCCGAGAGCTCGCCCACTTCACGCTCGGCGCGTGCGCGATCGAAGGTGCCGCCGCTCGAAGGTTCGCGGCCGAGCACGATGTTCTCGGCCACCGTGAGCGTGGGCACAAGCATAAAGTGCTGGTGCACCATTCCCACTCCGGCGCGGATGGCTTGTGAGGTGGTCCATCCCGTGACGTCGCGGCCGTCGACCTCGATGGTGCCGCCGTCGCACGGGTACATGCCGCTCAGGATCCGCATGAGTGTCGACTTTCCGGCGCCATTCTCGCCGACGAGGGCGTGTATCTCGCCGCGCCGCACCGCAAGCGCGGCGCCCCGGTTGGCTCGCACCGGGCCGAACCGCTTCTCGATCGCGGTCATGCGCACCGCCGGCGTGACGTCCGATGCCTGGCCGGTCATGGCCTGACCGCCGATCGCGTGGACGGCACGGTGATGCGGCCGGCGATGATTTCGTCCTTCAGCGCCTCGACCCGCGCGCGCACCGCGTCGGGAATCAGTGCGCGGTTGTGCTCGTCGTACACGTATCCCACGCCGTCTTCGGCGAGGCCGAACTGATAGATGCCACCCTTGAAGCGGTGTTCCTTCACGAGCTTGATGGCGTCGAACACGGCATTATCCACGCGTTTGACCATCGACGTCAGCACGCGCGTGGGTGCTTCGTTGTACTGGTCGGCGTCGACGCCGATGGCGTAGCGGCCGAGTGTTCGCGCCGCCTCGAACACCCCGAGGCCGGTGGAGCCGGAGGCGTGGTAGATCACGTTCACGCCCTGCTGGTACTGGCTGAGGGCGAGCTCCTTTCCACGGCCGGGATTGCGGAAAGCCTCGGGCGTGACGCCGGCATACTGCGCGATCACCTCGCAGTCGGCGCACACCTGTCGCACGCCCGCC
>JRHI01002573.1_pt1 | contig 12188 bp, 14 predicted proteins | sample 215371 | NCBI WGS metagenome assembly JRHI01 (sample SAMN02929681, study PRJNA255918) | sediment metagenome | biome: cave system; feature: Ice Cave; material: Sediment; isolation source: sediment from deep within a dark volcanic ice cave with no known source of... ...
GGTCATAACAGCCGCCGAACGGCCTTGGCTCGAGGCCCACCGCATCCCACAGGGCGGCCGACCGTTGGGCGCCGGCTGCGACACGTTCCGCCGGGACGACCAGACCGAAGCCGTGCGTGACCTGCGGGACACCGCGGGCCCGGGCGACGACCGGTGCCGCGAACTCGGCGGCTTCCGACACGACGAGATCGGGGCGCCACTCGTCGGTGAAGGCCATGAGATCGCCGAACATCTTCTCCGTCCCGATGTCACCGAACAGCCGCGGGAACATGAACTCCGCCAGCGCTTCTCCGCGTAGCGAGGCCGCTTCGGGCCACCGGCTGCGGAACTCGCCGAACCGCTCCAAGGCCGTCGGCCCGGCGCGCGTCGTGCGGATCTCCGCCGCCTCGACCCGCGGTCGGGACGGCTCGGCCGTGGCCCACACCACGTCGTGGCCGCGGTCGCGCAACGTGCGCGCCAGCGGCAGCATCGGCTGCGCGTGGCCGAGAGCCGGGGTCGACGAGAACAGCACACGCATCTCGATTCCGCTCCGCTCGCGTCCTAGTCCGTCACGCCGCGTTCGACCGCCTGCCACAGCGGCATCGCCATCGGCGTGCGCATCTCCTCGGCGAGATGACCGAGCACACCCGCGGTCCGGGCGAGGAGAGCAAAGCCGCGGATGATGCGCCAGTCGAAGCCGAGGTCGGCCAGGGCGGCACCGGCGACGCCGGCCCCGTTGATCGGCAGCCGGCGTCCGCTCTGCGTCGCGTTCGCCTCTGCGACGTGCTGCAACAAGCGGAGGTTCGGCCCGAGGAGCGCCAGCCCGGTCGCGAGCTCGTACATGCGGGGCACGCGCGGGTCGACGTCCTTGTGCACCGGGTGGCCGAGCCCCGGCACGCGCCGCCCCTCCCGCCTGAGCTCCTTCACCGCCGCGGCCGCGGCCTGTGCGAGCGCGGCGTCATCCGGTGAGTCGCCGGCGCGACCGAGCGTGTGTACCAGGAAGCGGGCGGTGTCCTCCGACACGCCCAGGAACACGCTGCCGCCACCGAGAAGCCCTGCCGCGACCGCGCCCTGCAACGCCTCGGGCGCCCCGAGATACGTGAGCCGGGCCGCCAGCACCGTCGGTGTGATGCCGTGATCGGCCAGCGAGACCAACACCGCGTTGAACAACGTCGACTCTCGCTCATCGGGAAAGCGGCCCGCAACGAACCGGAACGCGAGGTCGGCGAACGACACCTTTCCCATGAGGTCGCCCGCGAGGTCGGCACCGGCCACGGTGATCGTGGTGGCGGTCGAGAAGCCCATGTCCGTGTGCGTCCACGTGGCGTCGGGGTCGAGCGGGTTGGTCATGTCGGTCCCTCCGCGCCGGACTGCTCGAAGTCGCGCTCGTTCGACGTCCGATCGGTCGGAAGCCTGTGCTTCGCGACCCGACCGGTCGGCGTGCGGGGCAGGTCGTCGACCAGCTCGACGAACCTGGGCACCTTGAAGCGCGCGAGGCGGGACGCGACCCACTCACGCAACGCGTCGACGTCGACCTGGGACCCCGTCCGTGGCACGACGAACGCCTTGATCTCGTCCTCACCCAGCTCCGACGGGACCGCGATCACCGCGGCTTCGACGACGTCGGTGTACGAGGTGAGCGCGTCCTCCACCTCGCCCGGCGCGAGGTTCTCACCGCGCCGGCGGATCACGTCCTTCTTGCGTGACACGAAGGTCAAGGTGCCGTCGGCGTTGCGGCGCACGAGATCGCCGGTACGCAGCCACCCGTCGACGAGGACCTGGGCCGTCTCCTCCGGCATCTCGTGGTAGCCGAGCATCACGGCCGGGTTCCGCAGCTCCAGCTCTCCCACGTCACCCGGATCCACCTCCGACGCGCCGTCCATGACGCGCGCGTCGTTGATGTGGCCGAGAGTCGGATGCTGACGCGGCACACCGAGGGTCTCGTAGGGGCGCCGTCCCCGCGGCCAGATCGTGCCGTACGTCGTCTCCGACATGCCGTATCCGCACACGATCTCGATCCCGAAGCGGCGCTCGATCTCCCGGTGACGATCGCGGCTCGGCGACGGGCCCGTGTAGCACAGCCGCAGCGGKTTGTCGGCGTCGTCGGGCCGCTCCGGCCGCCGCATCAGCATCTCGAGCATCGCCCCGATCGTGTTGAACTCGGTGGCATCGTACTGACGGGCCGCGTCGAGGTATCCACGTGGCGAGAAGCGCGCCAACAGCACCACGCTGGCGCCGATCGCGAGGGAGCCGAGCAGCGAGTAGGCGCACGCGTTCACGTGGAAGATCGGCAGCGACGTGAGGAGCCTGTCCTCGGGCGTCAGCCCGAGCCACCACGGAAACCCTTCGCCCGCGAGCACGTAGGCCCGGTGGGTCTGGGTCACGAGCTTCGAGCGACCCGTCGTACCCGAAGTGGCGATCAAGACGGCCGGATCGCGCGGGTCGATCGCGACGGTGGGCGCAACGTCGGCCGACCCGTCGAGCAGCTGCGCCACATCGACGAGGTCGGGGGCCACGCGCGCCTGCCGGCATGCCGGTGCGACCGTGTCGTCGACGCGGGGGTCGTGCACCACGAGCGCGGGCACCGCCTGGTCGAGGAAGCCGACCAGCTCGGTGACGGTGCTCGCGGGGTTGACCGGCAACACCACCGCTCCGAGTTGCAGCAATCCCAGCCAGGCGAACACGTGGGCGGGGGTGTTGTGCGCGATCACGAGCACGATGTCGCCCTTGCCGACGCCGCGCTGCGCGGCCGCCGACGCGACGGAACCGGCCGCGGCCGCCGCCTCGGCGAAGGTGCTCGACGAGTCGTCGTGGAGCAACCACACGCGGCTGCCGTGTGCCTCCGCCGCGTCGCGTAGCAACTCCGGGATCGTTCGGATCGTCGTGACCGTCACCAGGGCGTCAACGCACGATCTCCCCGGCGTTCACGAGGAGCGTCTGCCCGGTGATGCCCGCGGCCCGGTCGGACGCGAAGAACACGATGGCCTCGGCGACCTCGCCGTCGGTTGCCATGCGCTTCAGCGGCATGTGTGACGTGAGCTCGCCGAGCACCACGTCCTCCTCGACCCCCCGGTGTCGAGCCGTCATCTTCACGAACATCTCGACCGGTGGACCCCACATCCAGCCCGGCGCGATCTCGTTGACCCGCACGCCGTCGCCACCCACCTCGTTCGCGAGGTGTCGCATCGCGCCTGTGAGCGCGCTCTTCGAGGCCGCGTACGCCATCTGGAGCACCGCCGGCGGCGGGTGATGTTGGGTCTGTGAGCTCACGAACACGACCGAGCCCCGGTTCTGGCGCAGCTGCGGCAACGCCGCCCGCGTCATGTGCAGGCTGCCGAAGAGGTTCACGTCGAACGTCGCCTTCCAGCCCGAGAAGTCGCCCGCGGCGTCGAGCCCTCCGAAGAGCGAGTCGAGCGCGGCGCAGTTCACGACTGCATCGACGCGACCGAAGCGTTCGAGCGCGGTCGCGACCAGGCGCTCGCAGTCGGCCTCGTTCGTGACGTCGGTGGTGTCGAAGGCGACGCGCGCTCCGCTCGGGTCCACGTCGGCCGCGACCGATCTCAGCATCGCCTCGGTGCGCGCGCCGAGCACGACGTTGGCACCCTCGCGGCAGGCGACGAGCGCAGTCTCACGACCGAGCCCGGGACCTACGCCCGCGATGATGACCGTCTTTCCCGCGAGATCGTCCACGCATCCTCCAGCTCGACGTGTCGGGCCGCGACCGTGGCAGTCGGCGACCATAGTGGTCAAGCAGAGCGCCTCAGCGCGCCCGCATACCGGACCGGCCTAGCCTCACGCCCATGKCGGACAGCGGCGCGCTGACGGGCCGGTGCATCCTCGTCGTGGGCGCGGGCACGAGACCCAGCGACGACCCCGAGGCGCCCGTGGGCAACGGCCGTGCGATCGCGCTCCAGTCGGCCCGTGAGGGAGCGTCCGTCGTGTGCGCGGACCGCGACGGGGAGGCGGCCGAGGCGACGACGGCACTGATCACCGCCGAAGGTGGCACGGCGACCGTGCTCGTCGGCGACGTGACGTCGGAGGAGGCGTGCGTCCGCATCGTCGCCGACGCCGAGTCCTGGGCGGGTGAGCTGCACGGCGTGGTCTGCAATGTCGGGATCGGTCGTGGTGTGCGTCTGTCGGGCACCACGGCCGACGACTGGGACGCCACCTTCGCGGTCAACCTGCGCAGCCATTTTCTCGTGGCTCGCGAAGCGATCCCGCGTCTCACGCCCGGAGGAGCCATGGTCTTCATCAGCTCGGTCGCCGGGCTGAAGCCCGGGAGTGGCCTGCCCGCCTACGACGCCTCGAAGGCAGGTCTCGCGGGCTTGTGCCGGCACGTCGCGCTCGAAGCCGCCCGCCGGCAGGKCCGGGCCAACGTCGTTGCGCCCGGACTCATCGACACGCCACTGGGCCGCTGGGCGTCGCAAGGACGTGCCTCGCGTGACCGCACGCCGGTCCCGCTCGGTCGCCAAGGCAGCGCATGGGAGGTCGCCCGCGTCGCGACGTTCCTGCTGTCCGGTGCCGCCAGCTACGTCACGGGGCAGGTGCTCGCCGTCGACGGAGGCCTCACGCTCATCTGAGCCGCGGTTGTCGTGGGTCGGAAGTCACGCGAGCATTCCGCCCACCGAAGGTTCTGAATGTCGGCGTCATCCGCGACGAGACGCCCTCAAAGGAGACGACATGGCGAAAGGGAGCCCGTGGCCGACCATCCACGCCGAGCGCCAGGCGCTGGCCGACGATCTCGGCCCGATCGGCGACGCGCAATGGGCCACCCCGTCGCTGAGCGCGCCATGGTCGGTACGCGACGTTCTCGGCCACATGACCGCGACGGCGCGCATGACTCCGCCGAAGTTCTTCGCGAGCATGATCGGGTCGGGGTTCCGCTTCAACGCCATGGCGGCAAAGGGCATCGCCCAGGAGACGAACGGCGCGCCGGGCGACACCCTTGCCCGCTTCCGGGAGCAGGTGAGCGCGACCACGCATCCGCCCGGCCCGGTCGACAGCTGGCTCGGCGAGACCATCGTGCACGCTGAGGACATCCGCCGGCCGCTCGGCATCACGCACACGTATCCGACCGAGGCCTTGACCCGACTCGCCGACTTCTACCGTGGGTCCAACGTGTTGATCGGCGGCAAGAAGCGTGTTGCCGGGCTGACGCTCGGGGCGACCGACACCGGCTGGTCGGCGGGAGAAGGTCCGGAGGTGTCGGGACCCATGCTGGCCATTCTCCTCGTCATCACGGGCCGTCGGGTCGGGCTCGACGAGCTGTCGGGCGACGGCGTCGCGGTGCTGCGGGAACGCTTGTAGCGCAGGCGCTCAGGCGCCCGTCCAGCAACTCATGACCGTCGCGGCGACGCTCAGTCCGGCATCGGAGCGGTCTTGCGGCGGCGCACCGAAGCGCAAGGGCAGGTGCGACGTGTCGACGAGCAGGACCTTGAAGTCCTTTCGCACCACGACCGATCCGTCGGTCGTCACGAACGCGCCGTTGCCGAGCGCGATCGGCCCCGGCCGCTCCCCGAGACGGGCGCGATAGCCGTCGTAGTACGCGACTGTGTCCTTGACGTTGTCGAGCTCCTTGACCGAGAGGACGAACGACCCGTCGGGGTACTGGTACGTGCACGAGTAGACGTGGTCGGTCCAGGTCGGCACGGTCACCAGGGTCGGCGTGATTCCGAGGGTCGCGGTGATCTCGCGCTGCGCCTCGGGTGCGCACACCATCGTCGCGGATGCGGACGGCGTGACGCCCGCAGGCTGGGCGGTCGGCGATGGGTCAGTGTTCGATGTCCTCGAGGAGGGGGACGGCTTCGAGGACGACGACGACGAGCCGCATCCCGCCAGCAGCAACGACGCGGCGACGACCCCGGTGACGACCCATCGACCCACGCACGGAAGCGTACCGGGCCGCCCCTACGGCGCTACCGCGTGCGGCGGTCCGTCCCGGTGGGACGGCCGCGAGCAGGCTTTGCTAGGAAGGGGCGCCATGGAGACCCACGGCTGGACCGCGGCGGGCTTCGAACACGTCCGTGCGACGTTCGAGAAGAACTTCGCCAATGGGCTCGAGGTCGGCGCGGCGTTCACCGCCTACCACCGGGGCCAGATGGTCGTCGACCTGTGGGGCGGCGTCGCCAACGCCGCGACCCGCCGTCCGTGGGAGCGCACCGCGATGGCGGTCGTCTTCTCCACCACCAAGGGCGCGACCGCCGTCTGCGCCCACATGCTCGCCCGGGACGGTCGCCTCGACCTCGACGCGCCGGTCATCGAGTACTGGCCCGAGTTCGGCCAGGCCGGCAAGGAGAAGGTGACGGTCGAGCAGTTGCTCTCGCACCGGGCCGGGGTGCCGTGGGTCGACGAGGCGCTCACCCTCGACGAGGCGCTCGCGTGGGAGCCGATGATCCACGCGCTCGAGCACCAGCGTCCCGCCTGGGAGCCGGGCACCGCCCACGGATACCACGCGATCACGTACGGCTACCTCGTAGGCGAGGTCGTGCGCCGCGTGACCGACCGCACCATCGGCACGTACTTCCGAGACGAGGTGGCCCGACCTCTCGGCCTCGACTTCTGGATGGGCCTTCCGGCCGAGCAGGAGCGCCGCGTCGCGCCGCTCGTGGGAGGAATCTTCGGCGGTGCCGAGTCCGGCGACGACGAGCGCGCGTCGATGGCCGGGATTCTCGGCCGCGACTCGATGCTGGTGAAGGCACTCACGGGTGGCGGCGCGTTCACCGGCAACGACATCTTCAACTCCCGGGCGGTGCACGCAGCCGAGATCCCGGCCGCGGGCGGTATCAGTGACGCGCGCTCGGTCGCGCGCATGTACGCCGCGTGCATCGGGGAGGTCGAGGGGATCCGCCTGCTCACGAGCGAACAGGTCCGCGACGCGGCCACGCAACGAACGCGGGGCCCCAACGTCGTGCTGATGAACCTGGATCTTCAATTCGGACTCGGGTTCATCGTGCCATCGAGCATCGTCCAGCTCGGAGGTCCACATTCGTTCGGACACTTCGGCGCCGGAGGGTCCGCGGGTTGGGCCGACCCCGACGCCGAGCTCGCCTTCGGGTACGTGATGAACCGCATGGACGTCGGCCTCGCCGGCGACCGTCGTAGCTACTCGCTCATCAACGCCTGCTACGACGCGCTCAGCTGATGCAGCGCCTGCTCCAGGTCGGCGCCGGCGAGGTCGCCCATCGCGAGCGGCAATGCCGGCTCGGCGGTGCCGGGCTCGGCGATCGACCGCTGCCACCACCCGACGTCGTGCCACCGTCCGAGCTTCCAACCGACGTGCCGGTAGCTCGCCACCTGCGCGAACCCGAGCGATTCGTGCAACGCGACGCTCGCGGCGTTGGGGAGCGCGATGCCCGCGAGCACCTCTCGGTAGCCGAGCAACCGGAGGACCCGGAGCAGCGCCGTGTACAGCGCGCGACCGTGTCGTCGGCGCTGGGCCGCCGGGTCGATGTAGATGCTGGTCTCGACCGACCAACGGTAGGCGCCGCGCGTCGAGAACGCGTGGGCATACGCGTAGCCGACCACCTCTCCACCCGTCTCGACGACGATCCACGGAAATCCGGGTGCGGCCTCATCGATCCGACGTCGCATCTCGTCCGACGACGGGGCCTCGAGCTCGAACGAGATCGCGGTCGTCTCCACCACGGGCGCGTAGATCCGCCGGATCGCCTCCGAGTCATCAAGGCGCACGAGACGAATCGCCACGTGCCCATGCTGTGCCGAGCCGGATCGACCCCGCCAGTCGCGCGCAACCTAGTGTTCAGGCCGCGCGACACGTGGCCACGAACCGTCGTCCGAGAGGAGCAACGGTGAATCAGTCGGTCGACAACCTCGCGGCGGCATGGCGCTCGATCGACGCGTTGTGCACCGGCTTGTCGGAGGACGAGTGGAAGCGGTCGACGGGCTGCCCGGGCTGGACCGTGCAGGACACCCTGGCCCATCTCGTCGACTACGAATCACGCGCGTTGGGCCGGCCCGCACCCGACCACACGCCGAGCGACTTCTCGCACACCAAGAACGACATGGGACGCAGCAACGAGGTCGGGGTCGACTACCGGCGGGACCGAACCGGCGACGAGGTGCTCGCGGAGCTCCGCGAGGTCGCCGCAGCACGCGTCGCGCAGATGCAGCAGTGGACGGACGACGACCTGCAACGCGAGGTCGTGACCCCGGTCGGTCCCGGCACTGTCGCCGACATGCTGACGCTGCGGGTGATGGACACGTGGAGCCACGAGCAGGACATCCGGCGCGCGCTGGGCCGCCCAGGCGGCACCGACGGACCCGTCGTCGACGAGGCACTCGCCTACTTCAGCCGCCTCCTGCCCTACGTGGTGGGCAAGCGGGCCGGCGCGCCCGATGGCGCGGCGGTGGTGATCGAGATCGGCCCGGACCGACGGGTGCCCATCGAGGTGGTCGACGGCCGAGCCGGCCTCGCCGCTTCCCCTCGTTCGTCGCCCACGGTGTCGATCGCGATGCCCGTCGCGACGTTCGCCGCACTCGTCGGCGGCCGGGCCGACGCTCCCGACGACGTCAGCATCGAGGGCGACCGAACGTTGGGCGAGGCCGTCGTGGACTCGCTCGCGATCATGCCGTGACGACACCCGACGAGAACCGACGGGTCGTGGAGCAACTCTGGGACGAGCTGTACCGGCGCGACTACGACGCGGTGGGATCGCACTTCGCCGACGACGGTCACTACGACGACATCGGTGCACCTGGCGACGGCGCCCGTGGCCCGGCGGCGATCGCGGCCCGACTGCGTCTCGGCCTCGAGCCGCTCGAAGCCATCGTGCACCACCCGGCCGCGATCGTCGCGGACGGCGACGTCGTGATCACCGAGCACGTCGAGGAGTGGCACTGGCCGAGCGGGGAGTGGGTTGCCCTGCCGTTCGTGTCGGTCCACGAGTCTCGCGACGGGCGGATCGTGCGGTGGCACGACTACTGGAACGTGCCGACGTTGATGGAAGCGGCGCCGGCATGGTGGCTCGACCACATTCTTCGCGGCGCCGCGACGTGACGCTCGCCTGACCAGCCGAGCGCACCGTTCGTACTTCGCGAACATGGCCGGTCCCGAAGGACCGGCCATGTCGTGGAGTGTTCGTCGAGGCGCACCGGCGTCGAGCGCCGGCCCACCGGGGACTACGAGGCGATGTCGGCGATCCCGTCCTCGGAATCGACGCTCAAGGTGATCGACGGCTCGCGAGGGCCGAACGGCTCCGCGGCGCCCTGACGTCGGGCCCGCTTCGCGTCCTGCTTCTCGCGTCGCGCACGATCCTTCTCACGCTTCGCGAACGTGTCGCGTTGCTTCTTCGCCACGTGGTGCCTCCGGTCGGTCTCGACCGTGCCGCTCAGACGGCGCGGACGTTCTGGGCCTCTTCACCCTTCCGGCCGGGAGCGACGTCGAACTCGACGCGCTGACCCTCTTCCAGCGAGCGGTATCCGGTTCCTTGAATCGCGGAGAAGTGCACGAAGACGTCGTCGCCGCCTTCACGCGAGATGAAGCCGAAGCCCTTCTCGGCGTTGAACCACTTCACGGTGCCTGTTGCCATTACGTAGCTCCTTGTGCCTGTGCTTTGTAACCGTTGGCCGAGGGTCGGCTCAGCGGAGGATGGCCGCGCGCGTCACGTCACAAGGAGACGGAGGCTGCGCAGCGAGAAGGGGAAACGGGTCATTGACCGGCGTGCACGTATGTGATCGGTGCTCCGACCAGCTCGTGCTGCCAGCGGGGCCTGGGTACGAGTAGCACACCCGCCGGAGACTCTACCCCCATCGCGACGGCTCCCGTCACCTCCTCACCGAATTGTTCGGTTGTGGGCGGTCGGGCCGAGCCGCGTCACCGCCGTCCGTGCTAACACGGTGGCCGCTTGTGGGCTGAGACGCCGAACCACGCGCCGGCGCGTGGCAGTGAGGATCTCGACATGCAGAAGCACGAGTTCTCGTTCGTGATCGACGCCACGCCGGAGGAGCTCTGGCGCTCGATGCATCCGCCGCGACCGAAGCTGGCGCCGGGTGAGATTCAGATCATCGAGCACGGCGGGGTGCGCATCGAGATCCTCCATCCCGGCGACGAGCACGGCGACGGGCTGGTGCGCCACTGCTACTTCCCTGTACCGAAGTATCTGCTGTCGCGCGGGGTCGGCCAGTCGTGGGAATGGGTCACCGAGACCAGGCCGAACGAGTCGTCACGGTACGACGCGGTCGGCAAGCCCTTGTGGTCGAAGGCCCAGGGACGGCACCGGTTCGAGGACCTCGGCGACGGGCGGACGCGGGTGCACTTCAGCGAGACCTATCACGTGTTCAACCCGGTGATGCGTCTCCTGCTGGAGCGCCGCGTCCACCGGTTCATCTCCAAGGACAACGACCGGTTGGTGAAGGCGGGTGTCGAAGGCGCCCTCGCCGCGGCCCGGTCGCGTGCACGCGCCAACGGCGAGGAGCACACGCCGGCGCGTTAGCTCTCCGCGTCGGTCTTGGCCCAGAACTCCTCGAGCAGCCGCGCCCCCACTTTCGGATCCTGCAGCATCCACCAGTGCCCGAGGCCCGGCAGCGGTGCAACCTGAGCGCCGGATCGTTCGGCGCCGTCTCGCGCGACCTCGTCGGAGAGGAACGGGTCCTCCGACGGGACCAACACCAGGCCCGGTGCGGGGATGTTCCGGAACTCGGGTGCCCACTCCTGTCCAACGTCGACCGCGGAGCGGTACAGGGCCAAGATGCTGTCGGCCATCGTGCGGTCGATCCAGCCCGCCATCATGACGGCCTCTTCGCTCGGGACACCGAACATCTCGAACACCGAGGCGCGTTCCGCCGGTGTCGCCTCGAGCTGCTGGTCGAAGAATTGCTCCCCTTCGCCCGGCGTCTGCCAGATCTTCGCGAAGTCGTGCCAGGTGAACTTGCTGCTCCCGATCCCGGCCGCGTCGGTCACCCACGACCGCACGAGATCGGGGCGGATGCTGACCAGACGCACGACCAGGCCCCCGCCCCAGTCGTGGCCAACGAGATCGACCGGCTCGTCGGCGACCCGCTCGAGCTCGTCGACGAGGAAATCGACGTACTCCTCCTTCGTGGATCCGAAGCCGGCGGGACGCGGGCTGCCGAAGCCGGGGAGTTGCACGGCGACGACGTCGAGGCGCCCGAGCTCGCGCCGGAGCCCTTCCCACAGTGCCGGCGTCTCGGGGACACCGTGGACGAAGACGACCGTCATGATGCTGCTCCTTCTGTCGAGGTCGGTGTCATGTCACGTCGGCGGGTGCGCACGCGACGCTCGCGGGCATCCCCGTGGTCGACGAACGGTACGCCGCGTCCACCAGGGCGTGCGCCGTCAACGCGTCGTCGAATCCCGGCGACGGCCGGTCGCCGGTGCGCACGGACGCCACGAATGCCCGGTCGGACACGTACTGGTAGAAGAGGAAGTCGCGTCGCTCCACCCCGAGCTCCGCGAGGCAGACCTCCCGCATCGATGCGAGGTCGACGGGCTCCGCCCGACGGTCCGGGCGCTGGATCAGCATCGAATCCTCGGGTGCGCCGACGATGAAGTTCGTCGTGATCTCGACGGCACCCTCTTCGAAGAAGATCTCGAGGCGGCGTTCCTCTCGCCCCCGGACGCCGTTGAAGATGGTCACCAGGTTGCCCACCACGCCGTTGTCGTGGGTGATCGTGAGTGCGGCCGCGTCCTCGACGTCGTAGCCGAAGACGCTGCGCATCGAGGCGTACACGTCGGTCGCAGGTCCGAACACCCACGAGACGATGTCGGCGGCATGGATGGAGTGCTCCAGGAGGGCGCCGCCGCCCGCTTCGGCGCGCTCCGAGCGCCAGGAGCTGTGCCCGTCGACGACACCGCCTGTGGGCCAGTACTGGTCGTCGCGGACCGTGTAGCCCATGGCCCCGCCGAGCTCACCGGAGTCGACGAGCTCGCGCAACCTGCGGATCAACGGATGAAACCGCGAATGGAAACCCACCTGCGCGACCGCGCCGGCGCCGTCGACGGCGTCGCAGAGCTCCCGCACGACGCCGAACGCCGGGGCCAGGGGCTTCTCGCAGAACAGCGGCTTGCCCGCCGCGACCGTACGGAGCACCAAGTCGCGATGCGCGGCGGTCGGTGCAGTGATGAGGACCGCGTCGACCGACGGATCGTCGATCACGTCGTTCCCGTCGGCCGTGAGGCGCTCGAATTCGCAGTTGTGGTTGGCGGCTTCACGCGCCGGCGGGGACGGGTC
>JRHI01002574.1_pt1 | contig 12187 bp, 20 predicted proteins | sample 215371 | NCBI WGS metagenome assembly JRHI01 (sample SAMN02929681, study PRJNA255918) | sediment metagenome | biome: cave system; feature: Ice Cave; material: Sediment; isolation source: sediment from deep within a dark volcanic ice cave with no known source of... ...
GATCAGCCTATCCATCAAGGGGTGGATAAAGCATCCGTTTCCTGGACGCGTAATGAAAGTGTTGATCGTGTAGGCCGGACGATCGAGGCGCAGGCGTCCGTAGTAGGTGCTTCGGCTGCCACCGCCGTTTGCTGCGCCGTGTCTGATCTGCTGGACCCGCTGTGACGGGAAGTCACCTGGAAGGTTGCGCCAGTTGCCGCCGGGCGGGACCGCCCGTACGACCACCATGTCCAAGTCGCTCAGCGTGCCGCTCGAATGGGAGTCCACCTTGTCCGCCATCAGCCGACTCCCACGGCCCAGCCCACAGCGAGCGCCTTCTTGTGAACACATGCATCGAGCGGCACCGGCTCGACGTCAACTCCGCACGCCGCGCGCAGCGCCTTCGCCAGGCCCGCAAAGGGTTTCGTCGCTGTGAGGAGAAAGTTCCGATCGACGGCGTGTCTAAGTGGAGTCAAGCGGCCTGCCTCCGGGCGATCGGTAAGAGGCACCCAGCTGATGACGTCCGCGACGGACTCTCCGTCCTCTCGGCGGGCGCTCCCGCAGGCCAGTTCAGTGTTCGTGTCGCTGCGATCGAGCAGGGTTCCGAGCATGGCAGTTCCCCAGACGGCGAAGGTCGTGGGATCGTCGCTTCGCATCGCCAGGGCCACTTGGCTTCGGTCCGGGAAGCCGCGCAGCACGACAGAGTCGCTGCATCCGCTCGACCGAAGGCGCGACAACGTCAGAGAGGACGCGAGCAGCGACTTGTCCGCAACGACCCAGCCTCGACCGAGCTGTTCTGCGGCGACCGACGTGGTGCCTGCGCCGGCGAACGGGTCGACGACGAGGTCGCCTGGCCGCGAGCTTGCCTCGATGATGCGACGCAGCAGCGCGAGCGGCTTCTGCGTCTCGTAGCCTGTTCGCTCGCCGGAATGGGCGCCAAGCGGGTGGATGTCCGTCCACATGTCCTGCAGGCGTACGCCGTCCCCATCATCGACGTACCGCTTGAGTCGGGGGACGCCGTTCGATGAACAGACGAGTCTCCCCTCCGCCTCGAGCTCCGTCATCCGATCTTCGGTCCATGCCCAGTGTCGGTTCGGCGGCGGCCATACGCCTCTCCATCGGTAGTGGGCACGCGTGCCTGGGCGCGCGCCTGGAGCGGTGCACGTGATCAACTGGTAACGACCGCGCTCGTCGTCGTTCCGAAAGTACTTCTCGATGTATTCATCGCTGTACGGCGAGTGGAGCTGCGTCCAGGTGTATTCGCTCGACCGGCTGTAGAAGAGAAGCACGTCGTGAACGGGCCCAAACCGTCGAGAGCTCGAGTGCGCGTGCGTGCGCTTCCAGACGATCTCGTTCCTGAAGTTCTCGGATCCCATCAGCATGTCGAGCACGGACTTCAGGTAGTGGCTCGCTGCCGGATCGCAATGCAGGTAGAGCGACCCTTCGGCGCCCAGGACTCGCCGGCACGCCTCGAGTCGTGGCGCCAACATCACGAGGTAGGCCGACAGGTGGCAACGGCCGAGCGCGTCGACGAGAGAACGGATGAACGACGCGACCCTCGCGGAGGTCAACTCGGGAAGAGCCGCGAACGCCGCCTCCGCGTCGTCATCCCAGCGCCACGTGTCTTCGAACGCATTCCGGCGTCTGTGCCCCGCGTCCGAGACGCCCAAGAGCGCTTCGTATGAACGCCCGGAATTGAAGGGCGGATCAAGGTACACGAGCGTCGCGTCACCGGCAGGTATGGATCCGAGCATCTCGAGGTTGTCGGCAGACCAGATCTGTCTCGTGCGCGTCGGCGCGCTGTCCGTTCGTGTTCCGCTCACGACGCCACCGCGCCTGGCGGAACTCGCTTCTGGCCGCGGAGATAATCGAGAAGGTGAGCGCGCACGAAACGCCAGGCACGACCAACCTTCTCCCCAGGGAGCGTGCCGTCGCGAGCCAGTGCGAGCACGGTCTTGGTGCTCACGCGCAGAAGTTCTGCGGTCTCGTCCGCGGTGAGCACTTCTGCGACTTCCCCCATCTTCTCACAACTCCCTGACATTTTCCTCATCTGACCCTACTCCGGAGGTGTGACGACTACGGCGCGTCGCTTCAACGACCGAGGTGCTTCTGCACCCCGCCCTCACAGACGGACTTGCGCCCCTGTCGATGTCAAGGCGGATACCTAGCCGCACCGTGTCCGGATACGTCCCAGGGGGTGGGGATGTTGGCCGGCGTGACTGGTGCGGAGGGCGAGGTCTCGCCGAACCGACCCGAGTTGTGGCCTACAAACTGGTAGACGTGGATCAACTCCAAGGCCAGGTCCTCGGACATGAGCACGGCCGGCTGGCCGTCCTCCGTGCGTCGGTCTCCGTGCCAGAAGATCACCCAGTTCTGCAGGTGGAAGTCGTAGGACTTCCGACGGACGGTGCGCAGCCAGCTCTTCCATGCTGGAGTGTTGGCGTTCTTCGCCTCGATCAACCACTCACACGGCAGGTTGAGGAAGTCGCCGCGGTCGTTGGTGCCAAGCGTCTTGGCCGAGCGCTCGATGTCGTTCTTCATGAACGCCATTCGCAGCTTGTCGAGCAGCTCGACATCCCACTTCGTACCCTTCGCTGTGCTCTTTGTCATTGAGTCCAATCTTCCGGATTTCCGACTCGGAGCAGTTTCATGGGATCGCCCAGCACCCGGCCGACGATAGCCACGGCGACGTCCCCGCCCGGCGGAACAGGTCGACATTGAAAGCAAGCTGCACCGCGGGCGGCGCATCCTTGGCGTGGACGTACCCGCCGTAGCCGGCCCACGTCGAGTCGAGGTCCTGCCACGCGCCGGACGCCGAGGAGTGCTTGTTCTGCGCGGTCCAGTCGACGATGCCGGTTGGCTGGCCGGTGGACTCGCACGAGGCGATCCGCCAGAAGAGGGGCACCGCGTTGGCGGGTCGGCCGGAGATCGCGTTCACGCGCAGCGTCGCGGGCGGCGCTGACGTGCGTTGTGCGCTGCGTGACGCCCGGGCGACCCGGTGGCGTGGCTCCGTGGTCAACGTGCCGAGCTCGGCGAGGGTGACGGGCCGGTCGAGGGCGACGGCGCGCTGAATAGTGATAGCGCTAATGGCGACACGGTGGCGGCGGTGCTGCTGTGGCTGCCCGTAGATGACCAGGGCGAGCCCGGCGCAGAGCGCGGCCAGAGCTGTTCGGCGGGACATGAGCGTGACCTCTCTGTCGGTAGGCCCCTAAGACCTTCGGCGCGGGGTGCTGCCGATCCGACCCGCTTTATGTCCCCCTGGGACGTGGTGTCACATGTCTGGCATGGTGTCATGCCAGGTCACGGCGTCGCGCCTTCTACATCGGCCGCCGACACAGCCCCGTSAACGGATGTGAGCGCACYTKSSGTGTGTCGGGATGTGTCAGCGCGCAACCAGGCGATTGAGACGCTCCACGATTGACCGGCACCGAGGACGCCTTCTACAAGTACTGGCCCGCGGCGACTTCGACTTCGCCTCGCGCTTTTTGGCCGTACCGCCGAACTCCATCACTCACCGCTTTCACCACACGTGGTGGCAAGACTTGAAAGGTCGCCATGACTGTTCCCGGAGCGGAGAACAGTCAGGGTTGACAGAAAGCAAGACAGACAGCACTACGCCCGAGCTCACCGACCCCGCCATCGACTGTTCCCCGCTCCGGGTGCCCCTTACGGGGCACTCCCGGCCGCTGAGGGCGGGGGGATCAGATCGACGGCCGGTGGGGTCGGCACGGTTCCCGGGAATAGGGGAATAGGGGGAAACAGTCATGTCGGGGGCGGCCATCCGACCCACCTTTGAGCACTCACCGTGGTCGCCATCAGAACTGCTCCTCGTCCTTGACGAGGCCGCCGACGCTGAACAAACGGGACCCGCGAGAACCGCTACGCACGCGGATCCGGCCCTCGCCGGCCAGCCGTTCTGCGGTATTGGAGATGGTGTCGTTCCGCCAGGCGCCGCCCCTGTCGCGCACCCCATCCGCCAGCGCGTTACGAGAGAACTCCGCCCCGCTCTCCAACAGCCGGAGGATCGCGGTTGCGCACTCCACGGCCGTCCCGTTCGGCGGGTCGATCGTCACCTCGAAACGGGTCGCCGTCGGACGCCAGCGGACAATGCCTGCCGTGTCCCCCTGGCCGCCCACAACCCCCTCACGGTCCTTGGCCAAACCGATCCGCGACGTCCCCGGCTTCGACCGGGAGAACGGGGTGTCGAGCTCGAGGGTGTACGCCGCGCCTTCGACGTCGCCGAGCTTGGCGCTCGACCCGCGCGCCCACCGGCCCCGGCCGTCCTTGGTCTTGGTGACATGGTCGAGCATCACCACTGCCGCCCCGGAGATGGACAGCGGACGCACGACCGTCTCGTAGAACGCGAGAACGTCGCCGGCCTTGTCCTCGTCGCCGCCTTGGCGGGCGATGGCCCGGGCGATCCCGTCGACGATGGCCAGGTCGGCTTTCCAGTTGGCGGCCAGGTTGGTGAGCTCGGCCCGCTCGGCGGGCCCGATGCACGGCGGCCGGATGTAGAAGAACCGGTCAGCGACCGCGCCGGCGGGGACGCCGAGATCTCGGAGCCGTTCGCCGATGATGCGCGGCGAGCCTTCGTAGTCGAGCCAGCCGACTCGGCCTCCGGCCTCGAGTACTTCGCGGACGGCCAGCAGCGCGAGGAAGGTCTTGCCGGCGTTGGGTTCGCCGGCGATGGAGTGGGTGAGGCCGGGGTAGAGGAGTCGGGTGCCATCAGTGCGGGCCAGGATAGTCGGCACGATCGATGGGATGTCGCCGCGGACGATCGACGCGACATCGTCGACGCGGATCCGGGCGGTTGGCAGCGCGGCCAGGTCGAGTGCGTGCTCGAGCGCTTTGGCCGCGGCCTCCCCATTCCAGTCGTAGGCGCCTTCGGCGGCCTCGACGGCGGCGGAGATGATCCGACGCAACCGGGCCGCCTGAGCGACTCTGCGGGCGTATGCAGCCGCGTTGGAGCTGCTCGGGGTGTTGGCTTGCAGGCTGGTGAGGAGCCCGCCTCCGCCGGCGGCCTCGAGGAGGTTGTCGGCGCGCAGCTGGTTGGAGACGGTGACCGGGTCGACGGGCTCGTCGTGGCCGGCGAGGAGGGCGATGGCATCGAAGATGTGGCTGTGGCCGGGGTTGTAGAAGTCCTCGGGGGTGCACAGTTCGAGGCCGGCGGCTACGGCGGCGGGCCCGAGGAGCATCGCTCCGAGGAGGGCGGTTTCGGCGTCGAGGTCGTGGGGTGGGACACGCTCGGCGCTTCGGCGTGGCGCGGTTATGGTCATCCGCCTCCCTTGGCTTGCTGGTAGGCGAGCAGGGCGCGGTTGCCGTTGATCCAGCGGTGGACGCAGACCGGGGGACCTTCAACCGCCGCGTCGAGGGCGGTCTCGACCATGTCGAGGAGCCCGTCGGCGACACGTTCCCACCGGGCGGCGTTGAGCTTGGCGACGTGCAGCTCGAGGCGGAGCTCGGCGAGGTTGCCGGATGGCATCTTGACGTCGGTGCAGCCCTCGAGCCAACACGTGTCGCCACGCCCGGCGACATCGTGTCGCTTGCACACGTAGTTGGGAGCGACGGTCCACTCTTCGAGGTCGGTGACGCTCATGGCGTCTCGGCGAACGTCATCCCAAGCCGAGCCCGAGCGGAGCTGTCGTCGAGATATACCCAAGGCATCAGCGCTCCTCGGTTCTTGCGCGGGCCTTGGCCCGATTCACGGCGTCGATGTCGGCTTCGGTGGCCCAGTAACGGCCGGTCATCCGGCCGTTGTGGCGGCGGCGCAGCTCGTGGATCTCGTCGGCGGCGGCTTGCTGGTCGGCGGCGTCGACGATGACCGGCCCGTCCAGGGTGGCCCGCTCGAGCTGTCGTTTCAACCGGCCGAGCGATGTGATCGGCGGTCGTTGTTGGCCGACCGCCACCAGGGCGTCGAGGAGTTCGAACCCGGAGGCCTGCATCGATTCGGCGACCTTGGCAATCGTGGCGTGCTCGTGGATGGCCTTGACGAAGACAGGTTTGACGGCCTTGTAAACCGCCCGCCGGGTCGCGGCATCGGCATCGGCAKCGGCAACGGCAACGGCAGCRGCAACGGCAGCAGCATCGGCAACGGCAACGGCAGCAGCAACGGCAGCGGCAACGGCAGCGGCAACGGCAACGGCAACGGCAGCAGCAACGGAGCGCGCCTTCACCGCCTCACGAACCTTGTCCAGGAGCGGGTCGACGGCATCCTGGCGCCGGCGGCACAAGGCGGTGTCGCGCACCGCCTGTACCGTCGTTTCAGCGGCATCCCACGAATCCCACGAATCGATCTGCGGCAGGCCCCGCACCGTGGCGGCCTCCTCCGTCATACCGGCCGCGTCCAACCATGTGGGTAGATGGACGTGGAGCATCCAGTTGGCTGCCAGCCACGCCCGGGTGTCCTCATCAGCCGGGCCGGTGTTGGTGCCGATCACCTTGTGCAGGTAGGGGCGGAGTTTCTGGCGGCCTTCATGGTTGAGGTGGTCGTTGAAGGCCCGGCCGAACGCGCCGATCACCCGCGACACACACGCTGGGGTGTCGCTCCAAGGTTCGCCGGCGATCCAGGCGACGGCTTCCATGAAGCACCACTTACCGTCGGTGTTCGGTGGATGAGAACCGGTGCTCAGTTGGACCGCGTTGAGGTCGAGTTCGTTGACGATGGTCATGTTCTTGTCTCCTTCGCTCTGTGAAGGCTTGGCGGTCATCGGCCGACCGCCACCAGGGCGTCCGGTCATCAGTAGAGTCCTTTGCGATGCAGGTGGTGGAGTAGGTCGAACGCGAACCGTCCGGCTACACCGGGCGCGTTGCCTATCCGCTCGACGAAGAACTGGGCGATGGCGTCGACGGCGGCCATGTCTGGGACCCACGGGCTGGTCGGCTTCTCCCGCTCGGTTGCCGGCATCATTTGCGGCGCTCGCGGTCGCGGCGTTGCCGGCCGTCTGGATCCCACGCCCGGATGTTGAGGACGTCATCCCAGCTCGATCCGCGGTGGTGGCGTTTCCACCACCAGTCGTTGACCACGCACACCCCGGCGGAGAGGATCAGCCAGGCGACGAACAGCACGGCGATCGTCCAGCGGGGCGTCAGGATCATCGCAGGCATTCGCGGACCTGCTCGAAGACGTGGACTTCGACGCCGGCCACGAGGCGCAGATCGGCGAGCCACGCGTCTTGCGCCGGAGTGGTCTTGCCCCTCGCCGATTTCAGTTCGATGAACACGAGGCGGCCGTTCACAGCAGAACCCGTTGGACGTCATCCCAGTGACTCGGCCGCCACACGCGCACGGTGATCCCGGGGACGGCGGCGAGCTCGGCGCGCCAGCGCTCCTGGTCGGCGGTGATTTTGCCTTTCGCGGATTTGAGCTCGGCGAACACGAGCTGGCCGGCCCGCACCATCGCCAGGTCGGGCCAGCCGCCGGTGGAGCGCATGGAATAGAACGGGTGGAAGACCAGCCAGCCGCGCAGGCGGGCGTAGGCGAGCACGGTGGCCTGCCATTCCTTCTCGGTGCACGCCTCGTCGAGGACTCTCACTCGTCGGGATCCGACGGTGGTCATGATGCTCTCCTCCGGGCCACATAGCGGTTGTTGGCGTCGCAGCACGCGCTGCACCGGCAGCCGGCCTGGTACTTCGAGCGGGAGCCGCACACCGCTGCCGCCCGGTGTCGCATCCGCTGGCGTTGCCGTTCGGACAGGCCGCCCCAAACCCCGAACTTCTCGGGGGCAGCGAGCGCATAGGCGAGACAGTCCTCGCGCACGGGGCACCGCTCACAGACTTCGACGGCGTCAAGGGTCGACTCGCCCTGGGTGGGGAAGAACAGTTCGGCGGCTCCGTCTATGCCTTTGCACAGCGCCTGGTCCATCCAGGCCGGAGTGCTCACTGGGTCGCGTCGAGCTGGTGCAACGCGTCGAGATGGCGGACATCGACGTCGCCCGCGCCGATCGCCTTACCGATCCATTTGATGATGTCGCGGGCAATGTCTTTGCGGGGCAGCCCGGACAGCGGGCGGGCATCCGCCTCGTCGATCGTGTGATATTCGACGCGCCCGCGGTGGACCTGGACAACCCGGTAGACGGCGACGATCTGCCCGTCGAGGTCGGTTCGTTCGTCCCAGTCGAGTATCAGCCCGGCGACCGGGTTGTCGTTCCCGAGGTGGGTGCGGGTCTTCGATTCCACCCACACCCCGTGCAGGTCGGCGTTCACGACGCGGCCTGCTCGACGGACCGTTCCAACTGCTCGGTCATCCGCTGGTGGGCGAGCTGGTCGACGAGCTCGGARACCCGCACGCGCCAGGCCACCCGGCCCTCCAGGGTCATCTGGTCGAGGTCGCGGAGTGATCGTTCGGCGCTGACCAGCTGATGGGCGTCGAGGTCTTTGGCGCTGTCGGTCTGCCCGCCGGTGACGTTGAGGATGACCAGGTCGAGGCCGTCCTCGCCGACCCCTTCGATTTTCCCGGCGTGGATGTGCAGCATCTGCGCAGGCGTTTTCGCCCGGCTGGACGCAGCGGCCGCCGGGGGCGGGCTAGCCGCTGCGTCGTCGCCGGAGATGGACCGCCCGGCTTCGGAGACTGGGACTCCTGTTGCCGCTGGTCCGACACTCCCAGCATCGGGCTGGGAGTCCTTGGTCGGCGGATGATCCGTCTCGCCGGTCTCATAAGCAGACACCCACGCCTGGGCCTCGGCGAGCCTGGAGGCAAGCAGATGGACGGGCAGCCCGAAGAAGTCGACGAACGCCTTCTTCGCTGGCTTGACCGTCTCCTCTGGTAGGGCGTTCATGCGTGCCACCAGCGCGTCAATGTCGTTACGTGACGCCATCGGCTCGCCGGTTTCCAGCCACACCCGGAACATGTCGGCGCCGTCCTTGGCCCGACCGGGGGCGAGCACGGCGTCGGCCAACACAGAACACCTGGATTTGGAGATGGTCAGACGGTGCTCGAGGTCGAGATCGGCGACCACGGCGAACTCGTATTCGACGCCGCCGCGCATCACCGGTGCCATCCCGATCTTGCGGGGCACCTTCTTCCCGCGGCCGTCCTCCTCAAGGACGTACTCCATTTTTGAGCGCATCGTGACGAGGAGGTGGGCGTCGATGCCGAGCATGGTGTCGACCAGGTGGCGAAGGGCGGGGGTGCCAACTTTCCAGCCGGCGAAACTGTTCCCCTGGGCGCGCTGGGATGCGCCGTCGACCATGTCGAGCACCCCGCCTTCGCCTTCCCAGAAGTGGGAGAGCGAGTCGATGATGACAACGTCGTAGCCGGCTTGTTCCGCGTCTTTGAGCGCGGTGATGAGACGTTCCGGTCCGTACGGCGGCGACATTTCGAGGACGTCGAAATCGAAGCTGTCCGAGTACAGCGACGCCGACCCGCGTTCGGTGTCGATGAGCGCGATCCGTTTGCCGAGCTCGGCTGCCCACACCAGTGCGGTCCACGTTTTACCGGACCCGGTCGGCCCTTCGAACGCGACGCGGGCCTTGATGGCCCGCTTGGTGGCTTTCTGGAAGACGCTCACGACGGCACCTCCGCGTCTTCGAGGGTGGCCAGGTCGGCCTCGGCGGCCTCCCTGTCGGGTGCGCAGGCGACATGCCACATGAGCGGGAGGTGCTGGTCGCATCGGCCCTGCTCGACCAGTGGGCCGCGGATACCGTCACCGGGACGTCGGCAGGCGACACAGGTCGGCGGGTCAGGCAGGACCGTGGCGACGGGTCGGGTTCCGGCGTTGGCGACGGCGAGSSCGWCNGCGNGCCSNNGTSGCGKNCGNNGTRGMRTCSSNAKYAYSCSMTCRCSYGCYCNGCGWCGAAGCACGTCTGGCAGATGGCGTCGACACGCCACGTTTGGCGTCCGCACATCGAGCAGGAGACGGTGTGCTCGCGGCGAGCGCCGAGCGGTGTCGCCAGGCGCACGGCGGCACACCAATCCCAGTGTTCGCCGTAGCCGCCGCAGCAGACGTGCCCGCCTGACGGCAACCGATCGCTTAGGGTTTCGGGCATGGCTGAACCTCCTTGGGGTTCGGTCGAGCCGGTCAGGGGTGAGCCCTGACCGGCCTTGATGTTGAGAGGCTTGGTGCGGCATGGGCACGCGCAGTCGCCGCGGTCGCAGACCCGGTGGGCGAGCATGAAGCACGGCGGGCAGTAACGGGACCGGTCGGTGGGCGTGTCGAGCGGATGGCTAGGTCGCTCGGATGCCGCCGCCGACCCGGGGCGAAAGGGAGGGTCTGACGGGTCTGACGGCGGCATCGAAACGCCCGGCCAACGACGAAGGAACGACATCACGCCGCCGCGGGGGAGAACCCGACGACGTAGCCGTCGCCGACCGTGCGCGTGTGGACGCTGACGACCGAGTAGTCGGGGCCGGCGTTGCCTTCAACGGTGGTGACCTGAGCACCGTTGACCGCGACGACGATCCCGATGTGGGTGACGCCGACCTGGTCGAGCGGGCGGGTCCCGCCGTACAGGTCGATGTAGACGAGCGACCCGAGCTGCGGTGTGCGGGTGAGCGACGCCTGGTGGTCGACGTAGATCAGGTTCGGGCCGTCCTCGGCGCGCCAGCCCGCCGTGTGCGCCTGAGTCTCAACCCACGACACGAACTTGGCGCACCAAAACCCGCCGGCCGTGTACGGCCCGGCGTGGCCAACCTGGCTTTCGGCGATCTGCACCGCCGACATGGGAGCGACGATGGGCGCCGGCGGTCGGGGAGCCGGGTGAGCTGCCATCAGGTGCATGACCGCGCCGGCGACGATCCACAGGCGGAGCAACGCCCAGAAGATGGCCCGGGCGAGCCGCAACCCCATCTCATGCGTCCAAGTCACCACGACGCCACCGCCTGCTCGGCGGAGCGGAGGATGGTGGCGACCTTGGCGATCGTTGGCTGGTGCTCGACGAACTCGGGCAGACCTTGGGCGACCGCGGAGATGCGGGCGACGACGCCGGCCCGCGCCCGCCGCTCATCGCGGGACGCGTCGCGCCGCAGCGGCGCCGGGACGAGAAGAGCGAACGACATCACGCCACGGCGACCCGGGTGAGCGGGAACAGCTGGCGGACGTCCTGGTGGAGGACGTCGGCGACGCGGACCTTGAGGCCGTCTCGTGGCGCGCTAGCGCCGTTCTCCCACGAAGACACGGTCTGTTGGGTGACACCGACCTGCTCGGCGAAGGCGACCTGGGTGAGCCCCAGCGCCTTGCGGCCTCGCTCGATGTTCTGGCCCCACAGCCTGTGTAGTTCTTCCACAGAAGGAGACTGTACAGACAGAGAGCGTCTGTGTCAACAGTTTGCGTCTGTGGGACGGCGAGCAACGAAAGTTACATCACTGGAGTTACATGTACAGACTAGATTTGTGTCGGCAGCCTGGACTGCTACAAACAACTTCGGTACAAGGGACAGGTGTTGGCGAGTCCACCGGTGACGCTGGGGGAGCAGCTGCGAGTCTGGCGGGAACAGGCCGGGCTATCGCAGGCTGAGTTCGCCGACGCGCTCGGTCTCAAACAGCAGACCGTCTCCTCGTGGGAGCGCGACCTAGCCCGTCCCCATGCGTCGAGGGCTTCGGAGATCGCCCGCGTCCTCGAGCTCGACACCAACGTCGTTCTCACGACCATCGTGGATCGTGGCGACGCCGATCGCCGGAACGCGGCCCCGGCCGCCCGTCGCGCCAAGGTGGAACGCCTCTCGGAAAGCGACTGGAAAGCGATCGAGCCACTCATCGACCAGATGCTCGGCAAGAAGTGACCGACACCCCGCAAGGGCCCGGCTGGTGGCAGGCGTCCGATGGCAAGTGGTATCCGCCCGAAAGCCACCCCGGCCCAGCCACTCAGCAGATGCCGGCCTTCGCCCCGGCCCCGCCAGGCTTGCCGCTGTGGAAGCGACGGCCGCTCATCATTGCAGCGGCCCTCATCGTCGTCCTCCTCATCGTGGCCGGGATAGCCGGCGGCACAAAGAAGAAGACCAGCACCATCGCAGTCCCGAAGCCGACGACCGCAGTCCCGGCTGCTGCGCCCACGACCGCGCGGCCACCGAGCACGACAACTACCGCGGTCCCTGGTCTGACCGCCGACCAGAAGCGCACAGTACGAGTTGCACTCACACGGGCGGTGGACCACGCCGCCGCCGTGTTCGCCGCCGGCAAGACCGCCCTCGGCTTCGAGCGATACCCCAACGCCGAGGTCGGCCTCGCCGCGTTCAACGACCCGCATTCCGGGGCCAGCCGCTTCAGCAACTTCCGC
>JRHI01002575.1_pt1 | contig 12174 bp, 12 predicted proteins | sample 215371 | NCBI WGS metagenome assembly JRHI01 (sample SAMN02929681, study PRJNA255918) | sediment metagenome | biome: cave system; feature: Ice Cave; material: Sediment; isolation source: sediment from deep within a dark volcanic ice cave with no known source of... ...
CCGCTCACCCTGCCCGCCGATCTCGTGTGCCAGCGCCCGGACGTGCGCGCCGCGGAGGCCGCCGTGCGCGCGAGCAACGCCCAGATCGGCGTGGCGATCGCCAATCGCCTGCCGCAGATCACGCTCTCCGGCAACGCCGGCAGCACCGCTGAGGCGGTGTCGCACCTGTTCGCGCCCGGCACCAATTTCTGGATGATCGCGGGCAATGCGCTGCAGCCGGTGTTCGACGGCGGCACGCTCAGATACAAGCAGAAGGCGGCCGAGGAAGCCTGGACGCAGTCGGTGGCGCAATACCGCAGCGTGGTGCTCGTCGCCTTCCAGAACGTCGCCGACGTGCTGCGCGCGCTGCAGGCCGATGCCCGTGCGCTCAGCGCGGCCGTGACGGCGGAGCAGGCGGCGTCCCGCAGTCTCGATCTCGTGCGCAGGCAACTCGAGCAGGGCCAGGTGAGCCTGCCGATCCTGCTCAACGCCCAGCAGGCCTATTTGCAGACATCGCTGGCTCGCGTACAAGCCGAAGCTGCACGCCTTGCCGATATTGTTGCGCTGTTCCAGGCGCTTGGCGGCGGCTGGTGGAACAGGTGGGAAGCCACGATCATGCCCCCGGACTAGATACCGCAATGAAGCAACGCGCGTCACGCGTACTGGCAGGGAGTATGGGCCGCGCCGTCTCGGCGAGAGCGGCGGGGGACGGTCGTGCGCGTTGGCTGCGGCGGCTGAGCGGCGCAATGCTGCTGGCGCTGCTGCAGGCAGGCTGCGTGGGGTGGCTGGTGGCGCAGGCCTCCGCGCAGCCGCGGCCGAAAAATGCCGATACGGTGCAGGTGACGGCCGACCAGATGCACCAGCTCGACATCGTCAAGGTCGAGATGTGCTCGTTTCGCCTGTTCAAGCCGGCCATCGGGCAGATCGCCTTCAACGAGGATGCGAGCACCATCGTCCTGACGCCGTTCTCGGGCCGGGTCACGCGGCTCATCGCCAAGATCGGCGACTATGTGAAGCGCGGCGAGCCGCTGTTCGAGATCGACAGCCCCGAGGTCGTGCAGACCCAGACCGACCTGATCGCCGCCGTCCAGGCGCTGGAGAAGAGCCGCCACCAGCTGGCGCTGGCCAAGCGCGTGTCCGACCGGCAGACCAGCCTGTTTGCCGACAAGGCCACCTCGCAGCGCGAGCTCGATCAGGCGCGCGCCGATTACGCCTCGGCCGAGACGGACATGAGGACCGCCGAGGGCACGCTGACCGCGGCGCGCAACCGGTTGCGCGTCCTGGTCGGTCGCACCGAGGAGGAGGTGGCGCGCGTCGAGCGCGAGCGCCTGATCAACCCGCTCATCACCATCAACACGCCGATCGACGGCACCGTGATTGCCCGCAAGGTGGGTCCCGGCCAGTATGTGCGCAGCGATTCCGGCGACGCGCTCTATTCGATCTCCAACCTGTCGACCATGTGGCTGAAGGCCAACGTGCCCGAGAACGACATCCCCCTCGTGCGCGTCGGCCAGGAGATCGAGGTGCGGGTGGCCGCGGTCCCCGACCGGGTGTTCAAGGCGCGCGTGATCGCCATCGGCGCGGCGTCCGATTCAGCCACTCGGCGCGTTTCGGTGCGCTCAGAGATTCCCAATCCCGACGGTGCGCTCAAGTCGGAGATGTTTGCGACCTTCAAGATCGCCACCGGCGACGGCGAGCTTTCGCCTGGAGTGCCCACCGAGGCCGTGGTCTGGGAGGGCAGCGCGGCGGCTGTGTGGGTGCAGCTCGAGCCGATGCTCTTGCAGCGCCGCAAAGTGAAGATAGGACTGGAACAGGACGGCCTTCTGCAGGTACGCGAGGGCCTCAAGCCCGGCGAGCTGGTGGTTGGGCGCGGCGCCATCTTCGTGGACAACGAATGGCGGCAATGAGAGGAGCTGTGCGGCGATGCTGCGTAGCTTGATTGCCTTCTGCCTGTCCCGGCGGCCGCTGGTGCTGATCAGCTTCGCGGCCTTCCTGGCGCTCGGCTACGCGGCATTCACGGCGCTCAATATCGAGGCCTACCCCGATCCGGCGCCGCCCATCATCGAGATCATCGCCCAGAATCCCGGCCAGTCGCCCGAGGAGATGGAGCGCTACGTCACGATCCCGATCGAGATCGCCGTGGCCAGCACGCCGGGCCTCAAGTACATCCGCTCCAACACCGTCTATGCGCTGAGCTTCATCCGCCTCCAGTTCGAGTACGGGCGCGACTACTACTTCGTGCGCCAGCAGACCATCAACCGCCTGAAGGACGCCACACTCCCCGCCTCCGTGCAGCCAGTGATCTCTCCCGCCGGCGGTATCAGCGAGATCTACCGCTACGAGCTGCGCGGGCCTCCGGGCATGGACGTCATGCAGCTCAAGACGCTGCAGGACTGGGTGGTCGAGCGCAAGCTGCGCATCGTGCCCGGCGTCGCCGACGTCAACGTGCTCGGCGGCAAGACCAAGGAATTCCAGGTCGAGATCGACCTCAACCGCATGATGGCCTACGGCATATCCATGCCGCAGATCATCGCTGCCATCTCCGCCAGCAATTCCAACGTCGGCGGCCGCACCATCGCCATGGGCGAGCAGTCGGTCAACGTGCGCGGGCTGGGCGTGGTGAGCTCGCTCGAGGACATCGGCCGCATCGTGCTCACGCAGCAGGCTGGGGTGCCGGTGCTGCTCTCGGACGTGGCCAAGGTGCAGATCGGCTTCACGCCGAGGCTCGGCATCGCCGGGCGCGACGACAAGACCGACGTCGTCACCGGCATCGTGCTGATGCAGAAGCTCGAGCGCACCATGGACGTGGTGCAGCGCTTGCGGGCGGCGGTGGTGCGCATCAACAGCGACGGCAGCCTGCCGGAGGGCGTGAAGATCGTGCCCTTCTACGACCGCGGCGATCTGGTCGCCATTACCATCAACACCGTGCTGCACAACATGATGTTCGGCATCGCGCTGATCTTCCTGATCCAGTGGGTGTTTCTCGGCAACCTGCGCTGCGCGCTGATCGTCTCGGCGACGATTCCGGTGGCGCTGTTCCTGGCCGTCATCATCACGGTGCTGCGCGGGGAATCCGCCAACCTGCTGTCGGTCGGCGCCATCGACCTCGGCATCATCGTCGATGCCACCGTCATCATGATGGAGAACATCTACCGCCATCTCTCCGGCCACGGGCCGCAGGTGGCGGCCGACCGCGAGGCCAGCCTGAGCGACAAGCTCAACCGCATCCTCACTGCGGCGATCGAGGTCGACAAGGCGATCTTCTTCTCGGTGATCATCACGATCGCCGCGTTCCTGCCGCTGTTCACCATGCAGGGGGTCGAGGGCCAGATCTTCGGACCGATGGCGCGCACCTACGCCTATGCCCTGCTCGGCGCCATCATCGCCACCTTCACCGTCACGCCGGTGATGTCCTCGATCCTGCTGCCGGAGCGCGTGAACGAGGTCGAGACGTTCCTCGTGCGGCACATCCGCAGGGGTTACCAGCTGATTCTGCCTCTCGTCGTGCGCCGCCACTACGTCGCGGCGCTGTCTGGCCTCGGCTTCCTCGCGGTGTGCGGCCTCCTGGGGCTCCGGCTCGGCACCGAGTTCCTGCCCAAGCTGGAGGAGGGCAACCTGTGGATCCGCGCCCTGCTGCCGCCCACCATCACGCTCGAGGCCGGGATGGAGAGCGTGGCGCGCATGCGCAATATCATCAGGGGCTACGCGCCGGTCGAGACGGTGTTCTCCGAGCAGGGCCGCGGCGAGGACGGCACCGATCCCGACGGCTCCTTCGTCGCCGAGTTCTTCGTGCCCTTGAAGCCGCACGGGGCCTGGCCCAAAGGCCTCTCCAAGGAGGAGATGGTCCAGCAGATGAGCGACCAGCTCAAACGCGAGTTCGTGGGCGTCGATTTCAACTTCTCGCAGTATATCCAGGACAACATCGAGGAAGCCGTCTCGGGCGTGAAGGGTGAGAACTCGGTCAAGATCTTCGGGCGCGATCTGGCCGAGCTGGAACGGCTGTCGAAGAGCCTGCGCAAGGAGATCGTCAACGTGCCGGGCGTCAAAAATCCCGGCGGCTTCAATCTGCTTGGCCAGCCAAACCTGGTGATCAAGATCGACCGCGCCAAGGCCGCCCGCTACGGCTTCTCGGTCGGCGACATCAATTCCGTCGTGCAGGCGGCGATCGGCGGCCAGGAGGTGACCAAGGTCTATGAAGGCGAGTGGAATTTCGCGCTCACGGTCAGGCTGGCGCCGGAGTATCGCCGCAACGTCGATGCCATCAGGGCCATCCCCGTCGCCTTGCCCAACAACGACCCGAAATCGCCCACCGCCTACATCGCGCTGGGCGATCTGGGTGAGGTGAGGCTGGAGACGGGTGCTGCCTACATCTACCGAGAGAACAACCAGCGTTTCGTTCCCCTGAAGTACTCCGTGCGCGAGCGCGATTTGGGCTCCACCGTGGCCGACGCACAGAGTCGCATCGCCCAGAAAGTGCCGATGCCCGAAGGCTACAGCGTGGAATGGACCGGCGAGTTCGGCGCACTGGTGGAAGCCAAGAAGCGGCTGTCCTTCATCGTGCCGCTCAGCCTGCTCTTGATCCTAATGCTGCTCTACAGCCTGTTCAACTCGGTGCGCGACAGCCTGCTCGCGCTCTCCGGCATTCCCTTCGCGGTGTGCGGCGGCATCCTGGGCCTGTACGTCGCCAGCCTCAATTTCAGCGTCTCGGCGGCGATCGGCTTCATCTCGCTCTTCGGCGTGGCGGCCATGGACGGCATCCTGCTCGTCTCCTACATCCGCCGCAACATGGACGAGGGACACGGGCGCGAGGACGCCATCATCGGCGCCGGCGAGACGCGCATGCGGCAGATGTTCATGACGGGCCTGTCGGCCAGCATCGGCCTGGTGCCGGCCGCCATCTCCACCGGCATCGGCGCGCAGGTGCAGCAGCCGCTCGCCTGCGTCATCGTCGGCGGCATGTTCCTGTCGCCGATCTGCAGCCTGCTCATCATCCCGACGCTGGCGCGCATCTTCATGCCCGACGTACCCAGGACGGTCGCGCCCCTGCCGCCGGCCGCACTGCCCGCGGGCGTGTGACCGGCGAGCGCGCGCGGGTCGACAGTTGGGGCTAGCAGGATCGCTTCAGATGGAATCGCCTGCCCAGAATTCAGCGTGGGGCTGAAGCGTGAATCCTGCTCTACTTATTGAGTCTTAGAGCGAGATCGTTCCTAGATGGAAGCACTGGGGCTTCCATTAGGGAACGTGAAACTCGCTCTAGCCGCCGCGAACGATAGAGACGACGCATGGAGCAGCTGTTTGCACTTTTCTCGGGATTTGGACCGTGGAACTGGTTCTTCCTCGTCGTTGCCCTTTTCCTCCTCGACATGGTCGTTCCCGGCGTGCACTTCCTTTGGTTCCGCTTTGCAGCCGTCGGCGTCGGCGTGCTTGCCCTGGCAATAGACATTACCTGGCAATGGCAGGTTGTGGCCTTCGGTATCTTTTCCGTGGTCGCGGCGCTGTGGGTGCGAAAATATGTGCATGCCGGTGTCGTGAAGTGTGACGTGCCCGACCTCAACGTGCGAGGCCAACAATACATCGGACGCCTGCTCGTGGTCGAGGAGGCGATCGAGTGCGGGCGCGGTAAGGTGCGCGTGGGCGACACGCTGTGGTTTGCGGAAGGCCCCGACGCGCCCGCCGGCACGAGTGTGACGGTCACGGGCGCTCGAGGCACGGCACTGGTGGTGGAACACTCGAGAACTTGAGCATTGCTTCTCCAAGAGCAAGATCGTTCCTGATCGAAGCGCTTTGCTTCGATCAGGAACGTGAATCTTGCTCTCAACTCATGGAATAGAGCACGATTCACGCTTCAGCCGCCACGTTGCTTTTCGGGCAAGGTGGTTCAATCCGAAGCGATCCTGCTCTAGGAGCTGAGACATGGAAGAAACTGCGATCGACCGCGAAGCCATGGGGCGGTTGGCGAAAGCATTGGCCTTCGTCTGCGGCGCGGATCATCCCACCACAATCGCGCTCAAGGCCGCCGCTGAAAGCGGCATCGAGCGGGACATCAAGAATGCGCGCACGCTGTTCCTGCGGCTGAAGCAGAGCGATCGCCGGGCGGCGCTGGCGATGCTCGAGGATTGATCGTTCGCTTCCGCCCGCGGCCTGCAGTCAATGCCGCCAGCGCTTGCGCGGTGAAGCGGTGCCGGTTGTGGCGCGCTTGTCGAGTTCGGTTGCGAGCGCGATCAGCCGCTGAATGAGCGGCCTGATCTCCGGAATGATGGCTTCGAGGCGGATGACCTCGGCACGCTCGGCGGTGCTGATCGGCTCCTTCCGCCAGCGCGCCAGCTGCCGCGCGTGTGTCTGCAGAAGGTCGAGGGCGTCCTTCGCCTCCTGCAGCGTGAATGCGACGATCGGCGGTGGCAGCGTCGCAGCCGGGTCTGCGAGCAGTTTCTTGATGCGGCTGATGTCGGCTTTGAGGATGTCAGGCGCGTTCTCGATGAGGTCGCGGATTTCCGGTAATGCGGAGATCGCCTGAAAGGTCGGGGCGGCGGGATCGCTTGGCATGGATCTATCTCTACTCGTAGTCATCCGCGGGGTCGCACGGGAATGCTTTCGATCGTTACCGTTCGCTCTTTGACCCGGGGGTGCGGCCGGCCATCATGCGCACGGCCTTGTAGGTGATGACGGTGTCGCCCCGCTGATTGACGATGTTGTTCAGCGTAGTGACCACGGCGCGATTGCCCCGGCTGGTCGGCTTGATGGCCACCACTTCCACCTCGCTATGGATGGTATCACCCACGAGCGTGGGCTTCAGGACCTTCTTCTCGATCTCGAGCAGGGCGAGCCCCGTCATCTGTTGCACGGTCTGGCACAGCAACCCCTCCATGAGGGCATAGGGAAGGGCGGCCGGCACGACGCGGCCCTTGATGCCGCCCTCGTGCGCGAACGTCTGGTCGATGAAGATCATTTCCAGCATGCCGGTGGTGTTGATGAAGCCGACGAGGTCGCTCTCGGTGATGGTGCGGTTCAGGGTGCGGAACTTGAAGCCGACCTCGAGGTCATTCCAATAGTAGCCGTGGCCGATCGTCTTCATTAGCCGGGATTCCTTACGGACACTTTTGTCGATGGCGAAGCCTACCAGCCAAAGACCATCCAGCGCGAGGTTGCCTGCGCCGGCCGCAGCCTTAAGGTGGTTGCCGGCATTGGAGAGGAGCCGTCCGCCTCGATAGCCAGTGCAATAACTTCTATCATGCAACGTGCAGGGCTGGAACAAGGCGAGCGAGATTGCATGCGACTGGCTCACCACGGGATAGCGCTGCCGATCTTCATCGCGACCATCTGCGTGAGCGCCTTCCTGCTGTTCTCGGTACAGCCCATATTTGCAAAGATGGTGCTGCCGACGCTCGGCGGTGCACCGGCAGTGTGGGCGGTCTCATTGTGCTTTTTCCAGGCGATGCTGGTGGCGGGGTATGGCTACGCGCATCTGCTGGAGCGCTATCTCGCCCCGAAATTGGCGCTGGTGATTCACCTTGCCCTCCTGGCGTCGGTGCTCAGGCCGGCGCCGAACAGCCAAATTCGTCTGCGGTTCAGCGAATGCCGCCGTCAATGTTGCCGGTATCCGCTGACGGGCGGACCGGGAACAGGCGATCGTACTCAGGGACAAGCTGCCAGCGGCGCATGGTAAACGCCAGGGTCGCAAATGGCAGACTTCCCCCTCTGGGTCGGCTCGACGCTCTCTTCCTCAATCCGCAATCACCGACAGGATATTGCGCACACCGTTCATGAGGATACCCTGGTCGGTGCCGGTCGCAATCATGTTGAAGCCGTAGGCCTTGTATTGCTTGGCCCACGCAGCATCGGCAGCCATGAAGCCCAGGGCCTTCTTGTGCTTGCGACCGGCGGCGACGATGCGCTTGACCGCGCTGATGTAGCGGGGGTCGTCGAACTGGCCGGGGATGCCGAGGAAGTTCGTCAGATCGAAGTGGCCGAGCCAGAGACAATCGATGCCGTCCACGGCGGCGATCTCCTCGACGGCGTCGAGGCCCCGCTCGGTTTCGATCTGCGCGATGACGAGGTTGCGGGCATCCGCCTCCCTCATCTTGGCCGCAGGGTCGCCAGGCTCGTAGTCGTCATGTGCAAATCCGAACGCGGCACCGCGCCGACCCCTGGGCGGGTAATGCGTCGCCTCGGCGATGGCGCGCGCCTGCTCCACGCAATCCACCATGGGAACCATCACGCCCCGCGCACCGACGTCGAGGGCGCGCGCAAGAAAATGGTATTCGCCGCGCGGCACCCGCACCATGGGCGCAACGCCGATGCCGCGGCAGTGGGCACATTGCACCTTGAGCTGCTCGATGGAGAAGCCGGCATGCTCCATGTCGTAGAGGACATATTCGCAGCCGGCGAGCCTGAGGACCTGGGCGATCCCGGGCGTGAAGAACTCGAAGACCATCGCGCCCAGCACCGTCTCTGCGCTCATCGCCCTGTGGCGTAGCGACCTTCTTGCCACCTCGTCCTCCGCGCCGTTTTCGCTTTACCCACTCAGCTCAAATGCAGCGCGTGCCGCCGCCGTCGACATTGATGACCTCGCCGGTGATGTAGCTCGCCCGGTCGGAGCAGAGAAACGCGACGATCCCGGCCACCTCCTCGGAACGGCCGAGACGGCCCAGCGCCGTGCTTGCGGCGGCACGTGCATCGAATTCAGTCGCCGATATCTTGCGTGCGCGAACGGCGGCCTCCCGCAGCGTGCGCCAGCGCGGCGTATCGATGGGTCCGGGGTTCACGCCGGTGACCAGGATGTTGTCCTTGGCGCACTCCTCGGCCAGCGCCTTGGTCAGGTTGAGCAAACCGGCGTTGATGGATCCGCCGGCGAGATAGACTGGCCTGGGCTGATGCCCGGAGCGCCCGATGATGTTGACGATACGGCCCCATTTGCGGGCGCGCATCTCCGGCAGCACGCTCTGGGCAAAGCGCGCATATCCGAACAGCTTGAGCGAGACCGAGTATTGCCATTTCTCGAAGTCGACGCCATCGATGCCGTCTTCCGGAGTCGAGCCCGCGTTGTTGACGAGAATGTCGATGCCGCCGAGCGCAGCACGAGCGGCGGCAATCGCCTCCGCGATGCTGTCCGCGCGCGAGCCATCGCCCGGCGCGGCCACGATCTTGCGGTTGGTGGCCGTGCCGATCTCGTCTGCTACCTGCCGCAGACGTCCGGCATCGCGTGCAACGAGGACGACGTCGCAGCCCTCGCGCGCCAGCTCCTCGGCAATCGCGCGGCCGATACCCAGGCTTGCGCCGGTGACGAGCGCGCGCTTGCCGTGAAGATGCAGGTCCACGTCAATTCTCCTTGATCTTGGCGCCCTTGACCACCGTCGCCCACTTGTCCAGCTCCGACTTCAGCACGACAGCGAAATCGGCGGGTGCGCTTCCCAAGATATCCCATCCCTGGGAGGCCAGCTTCTCGGCCACATCGGGCGAGTGCAGCGCCCAATGCGTGTCGGCGAAGAGTTTGGCGACGTGCTCGGGCGGCAGGCCGGCCGGGCCGAACAATCCATACCAGGTCCTGGTCTCGAAGCCCGGATATCCGGACTCGGCAATCGTCGGCGAGTCCGGGAGCAGCGACAGCCGCTTCGACCCCGTGACCGCAATGGCGCGCAGGCTGTTGGCCTTGGCCTGCGGCACCGCATTCACGGGATTGTTGAACATGGCAAGGACGTGGCCGGCCAGGACGTCGTTGGTTGCCGGCGCGGCGCCGCGATAGGAGAGGTGCACGAAATTGAGGCCGGCCGCTTGCGCGAACAAAACGGCAGCGAGGTGCGTGGGTGTGCCGCTGCCGGCGTTCGCCACGGTGAGGCCGTCCGGGCGGGCGCGTGCCAGGTCGACGAATTCCTTCAACGTGCTTGCCGGCATCGAGGGATGCACCACCAGCACCAGCATGTAGGAGGCCACCTCGGAGATCGGCGTGAAGTCCTTGACGGGGTCATAAGGGAGGTTCTCGGTGAGGCTCGCATTGATCACATGGCTGGACGCGTTGAGCAGCAGCGTGTAGCCGTCGGGCGCAGCACGCGCGACCACAGCCGCCCCGATGTTGCCGCCCGCCCCGCCCCGGTTCTCTATGACCACAGCCTGGCCCCAGCGCTGGCTGAGCTTTTCCCCCAGGGTGCGCCCAAGCGCGTCAGCCGGTCCTCCCGGCGCAAACGGGACCACCAGCCGAACGGGCTTGTCCGGGTAGGTTTGAGCAATCGCCGACTGCGGGCACGCGAAAATCAAGAGTGGGCACAGCAAGGCATGCGTAAACGACCGGAGCAGCCGCGCCTTCATCTCTTCCTCCCACAGTCCAGCGTTCGTCCAGCTGTCATACTGGATGGCTCGCACCTCGTCCAAGGTGCAAGCGGCTATTTGCGGGTGTCCTCGAGCTCGTCGCGGATGCGGGCGAACTCGTCTTTGGTCGCCATCCGTTCGGCGACGGGAGCAGGAAGCCACAAGAATTGCGGAGCGTCCGCATCCTCGGCTGTCATTCGTCGATCTTCGTCGCTGTTTGGCCCGGTGTCGGGCATGGGAGGGATGGGCACCAAGCCGAATACAGCTGCACTCACCAACGGTTTCACGGCTACCCTCCGTGGTAGTGGAGCGCGGTGATCTTGGCCACCGCGCTCCATTTTCAGGGCATCAGTGAGACTGCCGCTCCTGCTGCTCGTAGAACCCCTTCGCGTCGTAGGCGCTGGCAGGGGCTGCAATGCCGGCGAGAACCGACAGGGCGAGAAGGGCCGAAACGATGGTCTTCATGACAATAACTCCTTGCGCAAAAGCGATCCGGACAACACCATTGTCGTCCGTCATCGACAGCGAGGAACGTAGCCTGCGAGCGTGATCTGAGAGTGATTCCACCGTGAACACGGCGCGCGGTGGAGCTTGAGTTCCAGCGTTCAGAGCCGGGCACGCGCAACGCCAATCCCAGGCGCTCTTCCGCACACCGTGGCCGCCCGGGCCTCCACCTCTCTGACTGCGCTGCTAGCGAAAATGCAAAGCGGCCACAGTGCCGCGTGGAAGGCGACTGCAGGCGCCGAGAGGGCGTTGCCGGTGCTTTGCAAGCCGTGCATAGATTTGCGTACGCCGATGCAGGTTGCGGTGGGCTGCGTTCGGAGTGCGTCATGAGAGTGCTGGTCGGAAGCTGCCTCATCCTCGCGGGCCTGGCGGTAGGGACGCATGGGCTCTCGCGCGTCGCGACCAGCCCTCCGCCGGAGATGGCATCTGAGCGCTTGCCGGCTCACGTCGTGGCGTCGTCTCCTGTCCCGGCGGTCAGTGCCGTCGTGATCTTGCCGACGAAAGCACCCACAGCGACTCTGCCGACACCCACGCCAGCGTCAGCGAGTTCAAAACCTCCGGCTGACGGGCCCAGTCTCGTGCGCGAGCTGCAGCACGAGCTCAAACGGGTCGAATGCTACGACGGCGGGATCAACGGCATATGGACCGCACCGACACGGGAGGCGATGAGAACGTTTGTCGAGCAGGCAAACGCCAGGCTGCCGATCGACAAGCCGGACCACATTTTGCTGGCCCTGCTGCAGGGCCACCCGGGCCGCGCGTGCGGTACTTGCCCTGCTGGGCAGGAGGCTTCCGGCGATGGGCGCTGTCTGACCCATGCCGTCGTGGCGCGGGCAGTGTCGACCAAAGGGACGCTCTTTTCCGAGACTGCGTCGAGACCGCTCGTGTCGGAAGAAAAGCCGACGGCTGTGGTGGTTGAACCGCCCAGAAGGACCGCACGCGGCGTGCATCGCCGGCCGCCGATCGAGGGTCGCATGAGCATGGGTGCAGGCACCGTCGCGCCAGCTCGGCCGGCCAAACGCGATGTCAAGCTCGCCATCGCGGCGCCCATCCCGTCCAGTCCGCAGGCAGCCCAGCCGCAGAGGGAGCGGCGGGCGGCGCGCCATGGCCACCGTGGTGGCGTAGCTGCTTTCAGGTCGCGCGCTTACCTTCGACCGATGCGACCGATGCGCTACACCTTCCGCCCATTGCGACGGCCGCGCGGCATTGCAGGGCTTTTTGGGCTCTTCTGATGCGTCGCATCGCAAGCGGTGATGCAGCGACCGCCGCGCCTCTCCTCAAAGGGTGGTGGAGGATGAAGGCAAGAGCAGTAGCGCTTCAGATGGAATCACCCGCCTCAAATTCAACGTGGGGCTGAAGCGTGAATCTTGCTCTACTTATTGAGTCTTAGAG
>JRHI01002576.1_pt1 | contig 12170 bp, 13 predicted proteins | sample 215371 | NCBI WGS metagenome assembly JRHI01 (sample SAMN02929681, study PRJNA255918) | sediment metagenome | biome: cave system; feature: Ice Cave; material: Sediment; isolation source: sediment from deep within a dark volcanic ice cave with no known source of... ...
GCCTGCAATGAAAAACTGGCGACCGCGAGCGCCAGAAGCCAGAGCGCCATCGCGGAGCTGTACTGACGAATAACCGACCATGCAGTGCTGGCGATGCCGATCGCAATCGCGCTGCCCACGAACAAGAGAAGGACTGCCGCGCGTACCTGATTCGGAATGCCTGCCGCATTGGCCAGAAATCCGGGCGGCCCTATGACCGGATTCAGCAAGATGAAAGGCACCGTGAGTCCCGCCGCCAAATGTAGGAGCAACAGCACACCGACGGTTCGGCCAACGCTCTTTCCAAACTGTTCCGTTCCTGCTGCTGTGCCCATGCTCGTTTCTCCTCATGCTAGGAATTGGAATTGTGGGTGATGCTGCATCAGATCGGATCGCGATAGCGGCGCAGTCGCACCGCTGCGGCCAGAAATGCCGCGAAGATTACGAGGCCGATCCACAGGCCCGGGCTGATCAGAAAATTCGGGGTGAGATGTGTCATCGAGTCCATCGACGTGGTACCCGTTGGGGATGCGACGTCTTCCGGGCCGCCCAGAAAGCGGTATTGCAGCATGGAGGCGAAATACGAAGTGTTGAAGGCAATCTTTTCGACCGCGCCAATCGCGAACGGCGGTAAAACGGCCCACAGAAATGGCGCGCGCCGCGCCCAGGCTGAGACCAGCAGCAGCCACCCGAAAAATGGCGCATACCAGAGCCCATGAATGCCCACAAGGTGGAAAAACAGCATTAGCGACACGTGGAACAACGACAGATTGGACCACAGCGTCGCGACGCCCACACCACTTCCCTGCAATACTGCGCTGCTAAGCAACAGCATGATCCCTTGCGTAACAATGGTGACGGCGAACGTGACCAGCGGGAGAATTATGACTGGAATAATCGCCTTCGAGAACACCGTCGTGACATCGGAAACCGGCAGCGACTTCCAGAACAGAATGCTGCGATCGCGCCGTTCGCCGTGCAGCGTGTCAAGGCAATAGAAAATCGCGACGATAAGCGTGCTTCCCATAATCAGAAGTCCAGCTAAGTCGTATGGCTGCCCGATGGCGTCGCGCTGTTGCTCCGGGCTGAGCGCCAATGCCGCACGCATCTTCTCCGGTAGATGAATCATGCTGATCAGGAATCCGACGAGATATAACGCCGCAACGGTTAGCGGCGCTATGTAGATCGAACGGTTCTCCCACAATTCGCGTCGCAGTGACCAGTACACGCGCTCCATCTCGGAGATTCCCGCCGGCGCGATTACCCGCGATTCGAGGGCAGAATCTGGTATGGCGTTCGGTTGAGTATTCATCGAGCCGCTCCTTGTGCCTGGCCAGCCTGATTGCCAATCACCGCAACGAACAGGTCGGCGATGCTGGGCGTGCGCACTTCGCCCAGGTTTGAAAGTTGCTCTGAAAGTTGCTCACGATCGCCGGCATCGAAGAGCAAGATGCTGCGTCCGAATACCTGCCGCTCGTTCATCGGCTTCAGCGCCCGTGCCGCGGTGACCTGCTCGGGATGCACCATCACTTCCAGATAGCGCGACTCCAATTTTTCCATGCTGCAATCCAATACGATGCGTCCGCGGTCGATGAACATGACGTCCGTGAGAACATTTTGGATCTCTTCCACCTGATGCGTCGTCACCACGATGGTGCGGCTGCGATCGAAGTAGTCGTTCAACAGTGAATCGTAAAATTGCTTGCGATACAGGATGTCCAGGCCAAGCGTGGGTTCGTCCAGCACCAGTAATTTCGCATCAATCGCCATGATCAGGGCGAGGTGCAGTTGCGTCACCATGCCCTTCGACAATTCCCTGACCTTGCTGCCGCGCGGGATGGTGGTCTTCGCAAGAAAACCTTCCGCCTTCCCACGATCGAATCGCGGATGCACCCCCTCCACATAATCGAGCGCCTGCGAAACCCGCAGCCAGCGAGGCAACACCGCGACATCCGAAATAAAACACACCTCGTTCATAAGCTGATCGCGCTCGCCCCACGGGTCGCGTCCGAGCACCCGCAGTTCCCCTTGATATGGCGTAAGTCCGAGAATCGCGTTCAGCGCGGTGGTCTTCCCCGCGCCGTTGGGACCGATAAGTCCCAGGATGCGGCCTTCTTCGACGTGCAAATTGACGCCGTCCAGTGCGATGGTTGATCCGAATGCCTTGCGCAGACCGCGTGCTTCTATGCATGCCATGGCTTCAGCGCTCCTCATTTTTAGGTTTCGACTTCGACTGGCCTTTTGCGGGAGCGTCGAGCAGTTCTTCCGGCGTGAACCCGAGCCGCTGAATCGTTGCCTGCACCCGTGGCCATTCTTCGGAGAGAAATTTCTGACGTTCGCCCTGCAGCAGCAGATTTCGCGCCCCGGCATTGATGAACATGCCCAGGCCCCGCTTGCTCTCGACAAGCTGCTCGTCCACCAGTTGTTGATAGCCCTTCAGAACCGTGAGTGGATTGACCCGATATTCGGCCGCCACCGTCCGCACGGACGGTAGCGGATCGCCTTCCTTGAGCACGCCGTCGAGTATCATCACGACGACGCGGTCCCGAAGCTGGCGGTAAATCGGCTGACTGTCGTTCCACTCACGGTCCATCAGGTTTTCCAGAAAGCCCTTCCGAAAGATACTGTCCGTTACTTTGTGCGCTTCAGGTCGAAGTGCGCGTGGATCGGCTTGTCACCCATCATGTACGTCCAGTCCTCGGTGTGATGGTTGGCGTCGATGTAGGTGAACACCGAGTGATGCATGTGGCCATGTTCCATGCTGCCGGAGATGTCGACCAACCCGAACTCCACGGTCTTGCCGTCGGGTGACATCTTGCCCGTCATGTGCGGCCGATTGCCTGCGTCACAGTAGTGGATCAGGTTGAGTTGCTCGCCATCCACATATAGCATCGTGACCGGATGGTCGTACTTGGTCGCATCCAACGGCGTGTTTGCTTCCTGAAGTTCGTGCACGATCGCGTTTCCCCTGGAAGTCAGGCGCAGCGATACGTGCAGCGGCTTGCCATCACTCATCTCGGGCATCTCCGGAACCGTTACGGGGCCTTCCCACTCTCCCGCGAACGTCTTCATGGTGTCGAACGATTTTTGCGCCTCGGACGCTGCGGGTTTGTCGACGGACTTGTGCGCATCGGACTGCGCGAAAGCCACGGCGGACAGCAACGTTACAGCACCTACGGACAGCATAATACGATGTGATTTCATGTTTCCTTCTCCTGTGCGCCGGTTAAACCGGCGAGGTGTAGTGAATGCAAAAGTCATACGAATGTGAGTTAGCGACCCACATCGGCCCCGAGTCATGCGGAGCCGCTCGCAAGAGCGGCGTCGAAGCGTTGACAGGGGAACGTGCGGGCCGGGTATTCAGCCGCGTAAGAAACTTCCTCCGGGACGCCGACGCTGTAGGAGAAAGCGGAAGGCCCCATCGGGTGCACCGATATCGCGAGGTGTGCCAGAGTCCCGCGCGGTCAGAGACCCCGTGCACGTACGGAGACACCTCGCATGGGAACCGGGAGATCCCATGTCCGCCCAGAGCTGCAGTTGCCTTGGGACGCATCGGGAAGTCTAAGGACGTACGCCGATGACGAACGGACTTGGGAAGTCGGACAGCCCTGTAGTACCTGAGAAGTCCCCGAACAAAGCCGGACAACCGGCGGCGGAGGGGATGGAGGGAAGAGGTCTGGCCAAAGGGAACCTGCGACAGCAAAACGCGTCCCGGACACCGAGCCGGGGTGACGCGCTCAGTGCGCTGGAGCGGGTACGTCAAGCAGCAGGGAAGGATAAGAAGTTGCGGTTCACGGCGCTCCTGCACCACATCTACAACCTGGACACGTTGCGCATGGCTTACTTCCGTCTGAAGAAGGAAGCCGCGCCGGGCGTGGACGGAGAGACGTGGCGGCACTACGGCGAGAAGCTGGAAGAAAATCTCCAGAGTCTGTCCGAAAGGCTGAAGCGAGGAGCGTACCGAGCCAAGCCGGTGCGTAGGGTGTACATCCCCAAGGCCGACGGGCGGCAAAGGCCGCTCGGAGTGACGGCGCTGGAAGACAAGATCGTCCAGCGTGCGGCGGTTGAGGTGCTGAACGCCATCTACGAAACGGACTTTCTCGGGTTCTCGTACGGATTCCGGCCTGGGCGAAGCCAGCATCAAGCGCTGGATGCGCTCTACACGGGACTGCTGACGAGAAAAGTGAACTGGGTGCTGGATGTGGATATCAAAGGCTTCTTCGATGGGCTTTCCCACGAATGGCTTGTGAAATTCATCGAGCACCGGGTTGCAGATCGGCGCGTCGTGCGGCTCATCCAGAAATGGTTGAATGCCGGCGTGCTGGAGGATGGGAAACGAATACGAGTGGAAGAGGGCACGCCGCAGGGCGGAAGTGCTTCGCCGCTGCTGGCCAACGTCTATCTTCATTACGTATTCGACCTGTGGGTTCAAACGTGGCGTCGGAAGCGGGCACACGGTGATGTGATCGTGGTGCGCTTCGCGGATGACATCGTGATTGGATTCCATAGCAAAGCGGATGCCGAGCAGTTCCGGGCGGAACTTACAGAACGAATGAGGAAGTTCAACCTGGAACTGCATCCCGAGAAAACGCGGCTGCTGGAATTTGGTCCGTATGCGATCGACAGTCGGCAGTGGCGTGGAGAAGGGAAACCGGAGACGTTCAACTTCCTGGGCTTTACGCATATCTGCGTGAAGAAGAGGAGTAATGGACGGTTCACGGTGTTGCGGCAAACGATACGCAAACGGTTGCAGGCGAAGCTGAACGCGGTGAAAGCCGAGCTTCGGCGACGCATGCACGAACCCATCCCCGAACTGGGCAAGTGGCTGCAAGCAGTGGTGCGTGGACACATCCGCTACTACGGTGTGCCCATGAACCAAAATGCGCTGTGGATCTTTCGATTCCAAGTGGGGCGGCTCTGGCATCGCGCGCTGTCGCGGCGCAGCCAGAACGGCCGCGTCCTCTGGGATCGCATGCGGCGCCTCATCAACCGCTGGTTGCCTTTGCCTTCCGTCTGTCATCCCTATCCCCTGCGTCGCATGGGCGTCATCACCTAAGGCAAGAGCCGGATGCGGTAGCGCCGCTCGTCCGGATCCGCGGAGGGGGTCGTGAGCAATCACGATCCCTACTCCGACTGTAAATTGCCAAGACAAATAATAATTCGCGACGCGACCCGCTAGTTTCGCGCAGCAATAGCCTGACTGACAGCGATTGCACTCTTTAGTTGTGCCCTTGCCGCTGGAGCCTATCACAGTTGCGTAATGGTTCCCGGGCCAGGCCTATTTGTTTTTCGGGGCTTTTGCTAACGCGAGGGCACATCAAAGCTGCCTACAAATATTGTGGGACGTGCGCTACTACGGTCCGCCGGGAGAATGTACAAAAGGCATCGATATTGGGTCGACTCGCGACGCATAATCCTCGGGCTCAGGCTTTACGTGCCAAGACGCAGCGAAGGCAGATGGCGGCAAGAAAAGCCTGGAAACCGTCCAACCAACCGACGTGGCTCACCGAAAAGTTTTATCGCGAGGTGATTCAGCCCAGACTGTTGGCAATTCAAGTTCGGACAATTCAATCCAGTCTTTCGGTTTCCGAACCATATGCGCTGCGCATTCGGAATGGGCAATGTATACCTCACCCTAGACATTGGTTTGCACTCGTCAAATTTCTCGAACTCAGTAATTAGATGCATGACCAATAGAGAGGCATTTTTCGTTTTTGCGCTCCATGCGATCACGTGGTTCGCTAGGGTCTTAAGTGATAGATGTCTTCTGGGTCTTCTCGTGCGAGACCTTATCAGACACCCAAGCTTCGTATGCTGTAATCATTTCCATGTGATGTTCGGTTCGCAGCGGTGCGGCGGAGAAGTATTTGTTGTCAGCGAAAGGTGTTTGGGCTCTGCGCTCAATGCTAAATGCAGAAACAGGAAGACTGGCTCCGTCTGGGTCTTGCCCAATCAACATTGCCGAAGGCTCAAATTTGGTTTTGGCTTTCAAGTCATGGGAAACGGATTGAGAAATGTCGTCTGCGAAATCGCTGAGGATAGGATTGATTTTCAACAGCGGTACTTGGCTGTAAAAGCTGAATTGACTAACATACGCTTTACGCCTGACCATTGCTGAGTCAAAGACTAACTTCAAGGTCTGCGTCGCCCATGTCAAAGCAGCTGTTAAAATTTCTTCTGAGTCCCACGTGTCCTTTGTGGTGTCCAACTGCAAACCGCTTTGAAAAATAACAAAACGGTCTATCGTAACGTCTGAAATTCTCCCCTGTTCAAACACGACCCCTTTTGATTCGTCAAAATCTTCAGGTTTTTGAGGGTATTTCTGAAATCCATAACGTCCAACAAGGGCATGGACAATCTCAGGGTAATAGGCCGCTCCCCGTGGATTCAGATCCTTTGCTTCGACGAAGAAAAGGACTCTAGCTAGATGCACTGCTGAAAGCTGCATGCTGTGAACCCGCCCCTTGAGCAAAATCGATGGCATGCCGTATTCGCTGTTGGTCAAATACGGTCTGACTATTCCGAATATCGACAAGCTGGCGCGCCAGTTCGGGATGGGCCAGCAGACGCACGAACAATTGCTGCTCAACAATCTGTGGCCCTTTTGACATTGACCAATGTTCAGCGGCAGGTCCTGCCAGAGCAGCCAACATGGCGTCAGAAATCGTGGGCATCAAATTAGCGGATGGAACCCTCTCAGATTCAAACATCACAAGCTTTTGGGCGGATAGCTGCCACACCGCGATGGGTAATACGGAACCCACAAGCAGAAATAGACTCATGGCAACCGGAGAAGCACCATGAGCATTCGTCCATACCGCGTAAGCCAATCCAGAAGGAATGAAAGCAATTCCAACAAGGATGTAGCGAATCGTTAGTATCGCCGTCTCATACCACCATGACGAAGCTTGCTGAACCATTCTTAATTCTCCCCTTCCATAACAAAAAGCCCATTTGGATGATCAGCCAGAAGAATAGACCAAGCAAAACGAACTCATCAGCCCCTTCAAGTATAGACCGCATTGTTTGCGATAGGGGGATGCGAGTCAGCACGAAACGCACTATAGAGAACAATGCCAACGCCACAATGGTTGATGAGGCGTGTTTAGTCAACGCTTTGATTATTGTTAGGTCTATCCATTCTTCCAAACTCATGGCTTGCGACAATATAGGAACGTCATTCTTGAAGTCAACAGAACGCCAATTGGCAAAAGGCTCGAACAAACTTTTGATTAACACCCACTACGGGAGTTGGGTACCCGACTAACCAGGAGTTGACGTTGTGAATGAGGCTGTCCGACGGCCAACCAGCATCGCCGCACCGATTCCCAGCGTGCAGTAAACTGAAATGACTGCGACCGTAATTAGCCAGCGCGAGATAGTCGAATGACTGCCGTTTGCCCCAACGATCAGATAGATGGCCCAAGGAGCGAGGCTCAACGCACCCGCGATTTGTGCCTTATGCTTGGCTACTAAGCCGACCAAAGCTCCGACCGCACAGCGAGAATCAGTTTCATTAAGCACTCCGTTCGGCTAACGGGCCGCCGATTTCATCGTCCGCGGGTTGGTTATCACAAATGCTATATTCACATTTGTTTGCGGTCGATGTTACTCGGTACAGGTGCTAGCAACTCATCAACACGAAGTGGAAATCGTGAAAAAATACTAAGGAATGTACTGACTCCTCATAAAACGCGGTTACCGGAAAAGTGGCAGCGTTGCTGGGCTGGTTGGTATTATGGATCGCCGAGGTCTTCCGTGGGATTCATCGGAAAGTTAATCTGCGTGTCTGCATTGTGGTTGCCAATTCTCTCGGCACAGAGCGCTGCGCGCCACAAGGCGAAGGTGCAGTTTGAGGCATCCTTCGAACAAAAGACGAATAAGCTGGTCAACCGATTCAACACGTGCGGAAGAACGCTCGTCGATTCCGTGATCGAACTTGCTTACGATTACGAAGTGCCCATGGCTATTGAATACGCAGACCGCGAGGCTACCACTAAGCCAATAAATTTAGAGTTTCACAATAAATCTGTTCGGGAAATGGTCGAAGCCATCGTTAAACAGGACCCACAATACCGCGTCAGTTTTTCGAACGGCATCGTAGATATATTCTCGCCGAAATCCCGTGAAGATCGTTCAAATTTACTCAACAAAGTCATCAAAGATTTTACAGTTACAGCAATGGAGACCCGCGAGGCAGATTTTCAACTATTCTGCGCACTCTCACAAGCAGCGAGTTCTCAAGGTTGCGCTGGCAGCCTCGCGGTAGGCCAATGGGAGCCGCTTAGAATTACGTTGCACCTACAGAATGTAAGGGTCTATGAAATCGTCAACGCTATAGTCGCGCAAAATGGAAAAGCCATTTGGACTGTGACAGCCAGCAACCTAACCAGCTTCCCGCAATCTAGTGGTCTCTGGTACATTTACCCGCTTCAAGAGCCCTTTAAGAGCCTTGTCTCGGACGGGGTAGTCAGAATGCCGCAATAACAATTCAAGCCACCCGAAATTTCCTGACTGGACCAATTGCTCCTGATTAACGCTAACCGGACATGTGACACTAGCGCTGACTTGCCCAATTAACTAAACCACCTTATAAACCCAAGCACGAGAACTTAGTTATGAACTTGGTTGACCCATATCTTAAGACTGCCCGCGCGAAGGAACACCTTGAGGCTCTTCGGAAAGAGCTGGATATTTTCGGAGAATCGAAAGTCCAGCTTATCGCGCATGATGATGTCAAAAATCAACGGTGTTGGGTTGACCCAAAGATAGGAGACATCCCCGACAAGGTTTACGTTGTTGTGGGCGATATTTTCTATAACCTTCGTGCCTGTCTCGATCAACTTGTTTGGTGTCTCGCAAAGCTGAGTATTTCCTACCCTGAACACACCCAATTCCCTATCCTTGAGCAGCGGGACGACAAACTGTTCGACAGGCAAACCAAAGGAATACCCGCAGATGCACGCACCATCATTGAATCACTTCAGCCATACAACGGAAGGGATGTCGCGGCCGTTCGTAGCCATCTTCTGTGGCAACTAAATAAAATGTGCATTATCGACAAACATATGCGGATTCCTGCCTACAGTACCGTTCTCGATTTTAATTTGCCTGCTGATATTCTCGCGCACACGCGTTTTGAGGATGGCGGTGTAATGAACGTCCCCCTCAGCTTGAAGCCCGCCTTGAAAACTCATATGAGCCTCAATCCACCGAAATCCCTTCAAATAGTCTTTGGCGATTCCTACTTCGGAATTGAGTGCGACTTTGACAGGATCGAGACTATGTACAATTTTGTCGCTGATAATGTAATCCCAAGATTCTCGCGCTTCTTCAAGTAATCGGTAAGAACGCCAGAAGCGGCGTTCTGGAAAATTGGCAGCGGTAGCCCAGCGTTCTTAAGCGCAACAATTTCATACCTAGCTGAAATCAGATGAGTTTCAGTATTCCTGTCGTTCAAATCTGAAATTTTCTGGGATAGTTGGTCTTTCCGTTGGATAAATTCAAGCCGTCTATTCTTTTTTGTACGTCTTGGCGGTAAAGACGGAATTAATGAATGTGATTATCAAGCTAAAGAAGGAGATTGTTAAGGCACCAATAGCGACCTTTATGTCAAGCGCGCTCACCCCCCTGGCTAGGACCGGTTGCGGTTACGGTTTGGCCGACGCGATTGGCTGTGCGCTGGCCTGAGCCCGATAATTTTCACTTGTCCGGCGCGTTTATCAGGACTTAGACGCACGACAAGCAGAAGGGCACCCGAATCCTCACATGTACCTCTATAATCGAGTGCCGCCGCAAGTGTCAGCCAACCTAACAATCTTCGCACTTGTCTTTTACCCTCTGTTATTTAATCTTCCCCTCAATCTTGTCCGCCTTCGGTGGGGCTTCAATAAAGGTTTCGCGCCAATGCCGCCTGACGTGCAAGAAACGGCAGAGGCTGCGGACCGCGCAATGTATCTCGTCATGTACGTGATACTCTTCGTCGCCGTTGGTTTCATGCTTCACGGTTCTTTGGTCTCCGCGTTCGCCGTCGGACTAACAACAGTCAACTGGAAATCGGCGATGGCATTGGGCGCCCTCCTTAGTTATGTCCCTCTGGGGCTGGGTGCGGTCCTCAAGCGGATTCGCCCTCTAGACAAATGGCAAGAAGAACCAGAGTCACGCAGCCCCTTGGTAACGTGGTGCGGTCTGACCGTGCTCGGTTCAGTCTCAACCGAATTTTGGCGCGCCTTCTGTATCGCAGCACTGCTTCGTCTTGAATTTTCAGCAGAGGTCGCCGTTCTGGTCGTCGCCGTTACCTTCGGAGCCGCGCGGCTGACCACAAGCACTGCAAGGGCGGCTGGTGCAACTTTCTTTGGACTACTTACAGGTTTTCTATTTGTGCAAACAGGTTCGCTACTGGCTCCCTTAACCATGAGCCTGATTGCAGCGGGGGTGCAACTTTATCGAGTCCGCCATGCATCATCACGAGTCCTAGGAAGTCTGGTAGCGCGTCCCGCTCGGCACTACGTTATATGCCCCACTTGCAGCGCGAGTTTTCACTCGGGAAAGGTCAAGCGCACGTTGAGAAATTTCACGTGCCCTGCCTGCGGCGAAGTGCTGGAGTTTGAAACTGGACGCTTTGTGTACTTCTTGTCTTTCGTCTGCCTATATGGGGTTCCTGTGCTTGTGTACTTTCTTGGATACCGAAACTTTACATTAGTTCTTTTGTCAATCGGCGCCGCACTCTTAGTGTTTTTCTTTGGAATTGTAATCCACTCTTTTTTCGTCCAGCCGAAGGCACAACTGTCCTTGAAGTTCGGCGAAACAGGATTACATTTGACGGATAGGCCCAATCGGGGAAAGAACGCGCCGCCGAAGGATGATTAGAAGTCACAGTTATTGGCACGTAGGGTTATCGATTGCCGCCCGAAATGCGGAGTTGTCTGCGCCACAAGCCCCAACTCAGCCACTAGTGCCCGATTAGTTAAGTAACCGGAAAGTGCTTCTTGCCGATTTCCACTTTTCCGGTAAGCGCGTTAATCAGGGCTTAAGCCGGGAGTTGCCCTTGTTTCCCGAGATTCTCTTCTCCAGTTCTGGAAGTATTTCGATAAAGACGTGGCCCACGATAGCGAGGCTGCGCGGGTCAACCTTATCCAAAGTGTCTTGAGGCGTGTGCCAATACGTGTCTTGAACTTCAAAATCAATGATGTCAGTTGCGGCCACACCCCGTCGCCTGAATGAAATATGGTCATCGGCGGGTTCTGGAAAGGATTCATTGATGAACACTGTCCCATACCCAAGTCGAGACGCAGTCGACCAAATGATATCTGTGAGCCACTTGGCGGAATTGGTTTCTCGCTTTAGCCTCAGGTCAGCTGGGCCGATCATATCTGCCAAAATCATCGCATCAAGTCGTTTGAGGTCGCCGGAGAGTGCCATGGTCGCCGCCATTTCCCGGCTTCCAAGCGTGCTATTTTCGTTGGTCCATTGAACACCGTTTTTGTCAGCCCAATGTCCCTGTGCCTCTTCGCCATCAAAAAAGGAAATCCAAACGCTTAGTATTCCTTTGCGAGAGCACAGTACCCTCGCCAGTTCGAGCATTGAACCGGTGCCGGAACCTCCATCGTCCGCCCCGACGAAGTTCGGTACGCGAACGGTGTCGTAATGAGTGGCGTACATAACGATGTCGGGGCCAGAACCCGAAATCTTGGCAACGATGTTTTTCATTCGCAACCGACCAATCGGCGTCGAGGCTTGAAAATCATGCTCTTCAACCGGACAACCATAGCTCCTGAGTTGGGTGACGATGTAAGACTGTGCTTCGCGAATTGCGTCCGAATCTGGTGGGCGCGGTCCCAACTCGACCAGACGGCGAACGTGCTCGAATGCCTTGGAACCATCGAACCCCCCAGTAGAGGCTGCCGGAGGTGCGCTTGGCGAAATTTTGGATTGGCCTGCTGCTTGTTCTCGTGAGCTGGAGTTAATTGTCTGACTGTTGCACGCCGCAACACTTAGGCACGACACAATCACGCACGTGGCAACACATCGAATCATTAGAAGCCCCCAAATGATTTGCATCGTGACGAATCATAACCTGAATCATTGTGGGCCTTAGATGCAAGGCCCGATAAATCGGGTAAGGACATTTGATTTTTTGGGGTTCCACTTGTCCGGTAAGCGCGTTAATCAGATGGGATGAGAAGGCCGGT
>JRHI01002577.1_pt1 | contig 12163 bp, 11 predicted proteins | sample 215371 | NCBI WGS metagenome assembly JRHI01 (sample SAMN02929681, study PRJNA255918) | sediment metagenome | biome: cave system; feature: Ice Cave; material: Sediment; isolation source: sediment from deep within a dark volcanic ice cave with no known source of... ...
GGCGTGCACAATGCGCGCAACGCGGCCGCCGCGCTCGAGGTCTGCCGCCTCGTGGGCGCGGACATGGGGCTGGCAGCGGCGGCGCTCGCCCGCTTCGCCGGGGTCGCGCGGCGCTTCGAGCGATTGGGTTCGACGGCGGCGGGGGCCGCGGTGTACGACGACTACGCCCACCACCCGACGGAGATCGCCGCGACGCTGGCGGCGGCGCGCACGCGGCGCCATGGCCGGCTGGTCGCCGTCTTCCAGCCCCACCTCTACTCGCGCACCGAGCAGCTCGCGCGGGAGTTCGGCGCGGCGCTGGCTGGCGCCGACGTCGCGGTTGTGCTCGCGGTCTACCCGGCGCGCGAGCGGGCGGAGGACTTCCCGGGCGTGAGCGGCCGGCTGATCGCGGCGGCGACGGTCGACGCCGCGGGCGGGCGCCCCGTCTACTGGCTGCCGGGGATGGACGAAGCCGAGCGCGTCCTGCGCGGGCTGCTCGCGCCCGGAGACATCTGCCTCGTGCTCGGGGCGGGCGACGTGGACAGCCTTGGCCGAAGGTTGATCGGGTGATCTTGGAGCCCGTCCCGGACTTCCCGCTCGCGCGGCTGACGACGGTGGGCACCGGGGGCTCGGCCGAGTTCTTCGCACGGGTCGGCAGCGGTGCCGAGCTCGACACGATGCTCGCCTGGGCGGCCGCGCGCGGGCTGGCGATCAGCGTCGTCGGGTCGGGTTCCAACTTGCTCGTCGCCGACGCGGGCGTTCCCGGCCTCGTCCTGAAGCTCGACCGCGAGCTCGCGCGGATCGAGCAGCGCGAGCGGCGGCTGCGCTGCGGCGGCGGCGCCCGGCTGCCGTCGATCGCCGCCAAGGCAGCAGGTCTGGGGCTCGGTGGAATCGAGTTCGCCGTCAACATCCCGGGCACCGTCGGCGGGGCAGTGCGGATGAACGCGAACGCTTACGGCGGGGCCCTCGGGGGTGTCCTCGTCTGGGTCGAGGTTCACAGTCCGGCCGGGAGTGAGCGGCGAGCTCCGGAAGCGCTCGGGCTCGCCTACCGGGCCTCGAACCTGCGCCCCGACGAGGTCGTCGCCCGCGCCGAGTTCCTGCTCGAGCCGGCCCCGAGCGAGACCGTCAAGGCGCGCCTGGCCGAGCTGCGCGCGCGCCGGCATGCGGCTCAGCCGAAGGGCATCCGCACGTTCGGCTCGACGTTCAAGAACCCGCCGGGGGAGACCGCCGGCCTGCTCCTGGCGCGGGCCGGGGCAGGTGCGCTGCGCTTCGGCGGCGCGCGCTTCTCGCCCAAGCACGCCAACTTCGTCGAGAACACCGGCGGGGCGAGCACGGCAGACGTGCTGGCCCTGATGGGCGCTGGCCGGCGGCTCGTTGCCGAGCGCTTCGGGATCGAGCTCGAGGCCGAGGTCCAGACGCTCGGCCGGGTCGATTTCCCGTGGGCCGACGGTTAGTGCCCCCGGGTGCGGGGCAGGGGAACGAGCGTCGCGGTCGAAGGCCGCTAGTGAATGTGGCGCCTGAAGATCGCCGGCCTGGCCGTCGCCGCCGTCGCCCTCTACGGAGGTTGGCTCGTGCTGCGAGACACCCAGGTCTTCGCGGTCCAACGCGTCGCGATCAGCGGCCTGACGGGTGCCGGCGCCGGCTCGATCCGCGCGGCACTCGAGAGCGCGGCGCGGGGGATGACCACGACGCACCTGGAGGTCGCCCGGCTGCGGGCGGCGGTCGCCGGATTCGCCGTGGTCAAGGACGTCAACGCCAGGACCGAGTTTCCGCACGGGCTGCGCATCGACGTCGTGCAGGAGGTGCCGGTCGCGGCGCTCGTGTTCGGGAATCAGCGCCTCCCGGTCGCGGCCGACGGGCGGATCGTCCGCGGTATCGGCGACGCGCCGCAGGTCACCTCCGTGCCGATCGCGGTCGTCCCTGCGGGCGAGCGGATCAGCGACCCGGTCAGCGTCAGCGCGCTCGAACTGCTGGACATCGCTCCGCCGGTCCTGCGGGCGCGCGTCGCGACGGTGAGCTTCGGCGCTCACGGGCTGACCGCGGCGCTGCGCGGCGGGCCGGCGCTCTACTTCGGCGACACGACGCGGCTGCACGCCAAATGGGCCGCAGCCGCCCGGGTGCTATCGGACTCGGGGTCGCGCGGCGCGCTCTACATCGACCTTCACGCCCCGGACCGACCGGCGGCGCAGGTTGGCGACGCTTTGACGGGCACAGCGGCCGCCGGAGCGCCGGGTACCGCCGCCGGAGCGCTGGTCTCCGTAGCGCCACCACCAGGAGGTTAACACTAGACCTCAACTTGAGCATTAGCGTCTAATTTTGCTTGATAGAACGCTAGGGTTGAGGGTTCCGGCTTCTGCAACGAAAGTTGCGAGGACGCGCAGACTTGACAACTGCCAGGAGCCCTGCATAACGTGGATTTATCACGTCTTGGGGCGAAAGTGCCCAAACCCTTAACCCTAACTAGAGGCTCGGACGACAAAATGGAAAGCGGCAGTTACCTGGCGGTCATCAAGGTCGTCGGCGTTGGCGGTGGCGGAACCAACGCCGTCAGCCGGATGGTCGACGCCGGCCTGCGTGGAGTCGAGTTCATCGCTTCGAACACGGACGCCCAGGCGCTGGCGATGTGCGACGCCGACATCAAACTGAACATCGGGAACGAGCTGACCAAGGGCCTCGGCGCCGGCGCCAACCCGGAGACCGGGTACGGTGCGGCGTCGGAATCGCGCGACGAGATCAAGGAGGCGCTCAAGGGCGCCGACATGGTCTTCGTCACCGCCGGCGAGGGCGGCGGCACCGGGACCGGGGCGGCGCCGGTGATCGCGGAGATCGCCAAGAAGGAGATCGGCGCGCTCACCGTCGGCGTCGTTACGCGGCCGTTCGAGTTCGAGGGCAGCCAGCGCGCGCGCCAGGCCGAGGAGGGGATCCAGCGTCTACGCGAGGTCGTTGACACGCTGATCGTGATCCCCAACGAGAAGCTGCTGTCGATCGTCGAGCGCCGCACGACGATCCTCGACGCGTTCAAGGAAGCCGACAACGTGCTCCGCCAGGGCGTCCAGGGGATCACCGATCTGATCACGATTCCCGGCCTGATCAACCTCGACTTCGCCGACGTGCGGACGATCATGACCGACGCCGGCACGGCGGTCATGGGCATCGGTTCCGGGACCGGCGAGAACCGGGCCGCCGACGCGGCGAAGGCGGCGATCGCCTCGCCGCTACTCGAGGAGTCGATCGACGGGGCGACGGGCATCCTGCTGAACATCACCGGCGGACGGGACCTCGGGCTGTTCGAGGTCAACGAGGCCGCGGAGATAGTCCAGCAGGCGGCCGACCGCAACGCGAACATCATCTTCGGCGCCGTGATCGACGAGAGCCACGGCGATGACGTCCGGGTGACGGTTATCGGCACCGGGTTCGACCACCGCCCGGGTGGGCGAGCGGTGCGCAACGCCCGCGAAGGCCGCAACCCGCCGCCGCGTGACCGTGGACCGCGGATCGACGAGCGCCAGCGCTCGTCGCTCGAGATCCGCGACGACGACATCGACGTGCCGCCGTTCCTGCGCTGATCGGGGAGGGCCGGACCCGGTCGATATCCTCGCCTGCATGTTGCGCCAGACGCCGCTGATCGAAGCGCATCGTGCGGCGGGCGCGCGGCTCGTGTCCTTCGCCGGCTGGGAGATGCCCGTCCAGTACGAGAGCGTGATCGAGGAGCACCTCGCGGTGCGCAGCGCCTCGGGCGTCTTCGATGTGTCCCACATGGGCGAGATCGAGTCGACCGGCCCCGGCGCGTCCGCCTTCCTCCAGCGCGTCCTCACCAACGATGTCGAGAAGCTCGCGGTTGGCGGCGCCCAGTATGCGTTGATCTGCCGTGAGGACGGCGGCGTGCTCGACGACCTGTTCACTTACCGGCTTGGAGCTGAGCGCTACCTGACGGTGACCAACGCGTCCAACCACGAGAAGGATCTCACGTGGTTCCAGCGCCAGGCCGAGGGCTTCGACGTCGAGGTGGTCGACCGGCGCGACGACTACGCGATGCTCGCGGTCCAAGGACCCCGGGCGAGGGAAGCGGTCCAGGCGATCTCCAACGCGCCGCTGCCGCCGCGCATGACCGTCGCCCGCCGCGTGCTCGCCGGTCACGCGGGGCTCGTCTGCGGGACGGGCTACACCGGGGAGGACGGCGTCGAGTTGCTCGTCGCGCCCGAGTCGGCGCTGGTGATCTGGGAGGAGCTGCTCCGGCGCGGCGTGCGCCCGGCCGGTCTCGGCGCCAGGGACACGCTGCGAATCGAGGTCTGCTATCCGCTCTACGGCAACGAGCTGAGCGAGGAGCGCGGCCCGATCGAGGCCGGTCTCGGCTGGTGCTGCCGGGAGGACACCGGTTTCATCGGGGCCGGCGCCGTGCGCGCGGTGCGGGACGCCGGCCCGCGCGAGCGGCTCGCACCGTTCAAGCTGACCGGGCCCGGCGTGCCCCGCCCCGGCTGCTCCGTCTTGGGCGGAGGGAGCGTGACGAGCGGGACGTTCTCGCCGAGCCTCAAGATCGGCGTCGGCATGGCCTACCTCGCGTCCGGGCGGGCGACCCCGGGCACCGAGATCACGATCGACGTGCGCGGGCGCGAGCGGACTGCGGTCGTGGCCTCGAAGCCGCTGCTCGACGGCGCCCACTAGAATCCGAAGCCGATGGCGCAGGAGAGCTACCCGGAAGATCTTCTGTATCACCCGGAGCACGACTGGGCCAGGCTCGACGGCGAGCACGCCATGCTTGGCGTCACATGGCACGCCCAGGACGCGCTGGGCGAGATCGTCTTCTTCGAGCCGCCGACGGTCGGCGCGGCGATCACCCAGGGCGAGCCATACGCCGAGGTCGAGTCGGTCAAGGCGGTCTCGGATGTCATTGCCCCGCTCTCGGGCGAGATCGTCGAGGTCAACGAGCAGCTCGCGCAGACGCCTGAGGCCGTGAACGACGACCCGTACGGCGCCGGCTGGATGGTCAAGATCCGCGTAACGGACCCGGCCGAGCGGGGCGCGCTGCTCGATCATGCGACGTACGTCGCGCAGCTTTAGATCGCAGCGTGAGCCGCTACACCGCCGTCACGCCCGAGGATCGCGCCGCGATGCTGGCGAGCATCGGCGTCGACTCGGTCGAGGAGCTCTTCGCCGGGATCCCGGCCGGCGTGCGGCTGCGGCGAGCGCTAGAGCTGCCGGACGGCGAGGGCGAGGCGGAGGTCTACCGCCACCTGCGCGATCTGGCGGACGCCAACGTCAGCACCGAGGACGAGCTGTGCTTCCTCGGCGCGGGGATGTACGACCACTACGTGCCGGCAGTCGTCGACATGCTGATGTCCCGTTCGGAGTACCTCACGCCATATACGCCGTACCAGCCGGAGGTCTCCCAGGGCGGCCTACAGGTGATGTTCGAATATCAGACGGCGATCTGCGAGCTGACCGGCCTGGACGTCTCCAACGCCTCGGTCTACGAAGGACCCTCCGCGCTGGCGGCGGCCGGCTACCTGGCGAAGCTGACGAACGGGCGCGAGCGGTTCGTCATCTCGCGCGGCGTCCACCCGCACGCCCGCGAGACGCTCGAGACGCTCTCGGCCGGCTACGGGATGGTGGTCGAGGAGGTCGCGCTCGACGCCGGGGTGACCGATCCGGCCGCCTGGGCGGAGGCGATCGACGAGACCGTCAGCGCGGTGTTCGTCGCCCAGCCGAACTTTCTCGGCGCGGTCGAGGATCTCGCGCCGCTGGTCGCCGCGGCGAGCGCCCACGGCGCGCTCGCCGTCTGCATGGCCGACCCATTGGCGCTCGGCGTCCTCGAGGCGCCGGGCGTGCTCGGCGTCGACGTCTGCGTCGGGGAGGGCCAGACGCTCGGCAACCGGCTCGACTTCGGCGGGCCGTCGTTCGGCTTCTTCGCGGCGCGGCAGGAGCACCTGCGGCGGATGCCGGGACGGATCGTCGGCGAGACGGTCGACGTCGACGGCCGGCGTGGCTTCGTGCTGACGCTGCAGACCCGCGAGCAGCACATCCGCCGCGAGCGGGCGACCTCGAACATCTGTACCTCCCAGGCGCTCAACGCGCTAGGCGGCGTGGTCTACCTCAGCTGGCTGGGGCGGCGAGGGCTCGTCGAGCTCGGCGAGCTGCTCGTCCAACGGACGGCATACGCCCGGGACGCGCTCTGCGCGCTGGACGGCGTGGAGGCGATCCACACCCAGCCGGTCGTCCGGGAGTTCGCCGTCTCGCTCGACGTCGACGGCCTCGCCGGCGTGCGCCGCGTCATCGCCCGCGCTCAGGACGCGGGCGTCAACCCCGGCTACGCGCTCGGGCGCTCCTACGGGGAGCACCCGGCGGGGCTCCTGGTGGCGATCACCGAGCAGCGGACCCGCGCCGATATCGACCGCCTCGCCGAGGTGCTCGCCGGCGCGCTTGCGCAAGAGGCAGGCCGATGAGTATCGAGACCGACATGCAGCGTGACCGGGCGGTCACGATCTTCGAGAAGGGCGCACCGGGACGCCGCGCGTTCGTCGCACCGCCGACCGGCGTTCCCGAGCGTCCGCTCGACGAGCTGCTCCCGGCCCGACTTCGGCGACGGGAGCCGCCGTTGCTCGCGGAGGTCTCCGAGCCGGAGCTCGTGCGCCACTACGTCCGGATCTCACGACGGAACTTCGACCTCGACTCGGGCTTCTACCCGCTGGGCTCGTGCACGATGAAGCACAACCCGCGCCTGCATGAGCGTGTCGCCGCCCTCGCCGGGCACGCCCGGCTGCATCCGCTTCAGGACCCTGCGCGAGCGCAGGGCGCGCTCGAGCTGATGTGGCGACTCGAGCGCGCCCTGAGCGAGATCGCCGGGCTCCCGCACATCTCGCTGCAGCCGAGCGCCGGCTCCCACGGCGAGCTCGCCGGGGTCCTCCTGACGCGTGCCTACCACGACGACCGGGGCGATCGGCGCACGAAAGTACTGACGCCCGAGGCGGCCCACGGGACCAATCCGGCGACGGTTACGATGGCCGGCTACGAGGTCGTCAAGGTCGCGACGAACGCCGACGGCGGGGTCGACATCGACGACCTGCGGGCGAAGGCGGACACCGACGTCGCCTGCCTGATGCTGACGAACCCGAACACGCTCGGCCTGTTCGATCCGAAGATCGAGGAGATCGCCGAGATCGTTCACGGCGTTGGCGCGACGCTCTATTACGACGGCGCGAACCTCAACGCGGTGATGGGGATCTCGCGTCCGGGGGACATGGGCTTCGACATCGTCCACTTCAACCTCCACAAGACGTTCACGCAGCCCCACGGGGGCGGCGGCCCGGGCGCCGGCCCGATCGCCGTATCGGACCGGATCGAGCCCTACCTGCCGCGCCCGGTGATCGTCCGCGCCGAGGACGGCGCGTTCGACCTCGACCACGACCGGCCGCAGTCGATCGGGCGGCTACGCGGCTTCCAGGGCAACTACGGCTGCCTCGTGCGGACGTACGCCTACATCTGTTCGCTCGGCGCCGGCGGCCTGCGTGACGTGTCCGAGGTCGCCGTGCTGAACGCCAACTACCTGCTCGCCCGCCTCGGCGAGCTCGGCGTGCTCGAGCTCCTGCCGACTGCGTATGGAGGCATGCGCTGCATGCACGAGTTCGTCCTCTCGGGCGCGCCGATGAAGCGCTTGCTGAAGATCCGCACGCTCGACCTGGCGAAGCGGCTGCTCGACCACGGCTACCACCCGCCGACCGTCTACTTTCCGCTCGTCGTCGACGAGGCACTGCTGATCGAGCCGACCGAGACCGAGACGCGCGAGACGCTCGACGCGTTCGCGCAGGCGATCGCCGCGATCCTCGAAGAGGCCCGCGATGACCCCGCGATCGCACGCGACGCGCCCTATACGACCCCGGTGCGCCGGCTCGACGAGGCCGGCGCCGCAAGGCGTCCGGTCCTCCGCCAACCCCTCTGATGCGGATCTTCTCAGGCCTCCAGCCGACCGGTCGCAAGCACCTCGGCAACTTCATCGGGGCGATCGAGCACTACGTCACCGGACAGGAACGCGGCGAGGCGATCTACTGCATCGTCGACCTCCACGCGATCACCGTTCACTTCGATCCGGCCGAGCTGCGGGCGCGGCTCTACGACACGACGGCGATCCTCCTCGCCGCGGGCGTCGACCCCGCCCGGTGCATCCTCTTTCGCCAGAGCGACGTCCCCGAGCACACCGAGCTGACCTGGCTGCTGACTGCGGTCACCGCCCACGGCGATCTCAACCGCATGAACCAGTTCCGCGAGAAGTCGGCCGCCCAGCGCGAGCTCGTCTCCGCCGGGCTGTTCCTCTACCCGGTTCTCCAGGCGGCCGACGTGCTCGCATACCGGGCCGACGAGGTTCCGGTCGGCGACGACCAGCGCCAGCACATCGAGCTGATGCGCGACATCGCAATCCGCTTCAACGCCCGCTTCGGCGCGGACGTACTCGTCGTTCCAGAGCACCGGATCCCCGACGTCGGCGCGCGGATCATGGACCTGCAGAGTCCGAGCGACAAGATGTCGACCTCCAGCGGGAGCATCGAGGGCACGGTCTACGTGCTCGACGAGCCGGCGGCGATCGAGAAGAAGTTCAGGCGCGCGGTCACCGATTCGGGGAGCGAGGTCCGGCGGGCGCCCGAGAAGCCGGGCATCGGCAACCTGATCGAGATCCTCGCCGCTGTGCGCGGCGTCAACTCGGCGGCGATCGAGCGCGAGCAGGCCGACGCTCGCTACGGCGAGTTCAAAGCGGCCGTCGCCGCCGCGGTTATCGACTACCTCGGGCCGACACGCGAGCGCTACGCGGCGCTGCGCGCGGACGAGGAAGGGCTCGAGGCGACGCTTGCGGCCGGCGCCGAACGGGCGCGGACGATCGCGCGGGCGACGGTCGACGACGTCCGCGCAGCGATGGGCGTCGGGCCGCCTCCCCCATTCCGGGGGACAGGCCGGTAGCGTTCACAGAAGTGGTGGTGGCCGAGCTCGAGCTCGATCTGGAGGTCTTCAGCGGGCCGTTCGACCTGCTGTTGACGCTCGTCCTGCGCGACGTGGTCGACCTGCTCGAGCTCCAGCTCGCCGAGGTCGTCGTCAGCTACCTCGACCTGCTCGAGGCACGGGGGGAGCGCGACCTCGAGGCGGCGACCGAGTTCATCGTGCTGGTCGCCGCGCTGCTCGAGCTCAAGTCGCGCCTGATGTTGCCGGGGGAGGAGGAGGAGCTTCCCGAGTTCGAGCCGGGTGAGGCGGCCGAGGAGCTGCTCGCCCGGATGCTCGAGGCGCGCCGCTACCGGGAGGCCGGCGGCCACCTCGAAGAGCTCCTCGCCGACCAACCCGAGGTCCGCTACCGGGCGGCCCCGCTCCCGCCGCACCTGCGCCGGCGTTCGCTCGAGGACGCCCGCGGGCGAATCTGGAACTCGGCTTCGCTCGGCCGCGCCCTCGGCGGCCTGCTCGCGGTACCGGCGAAGCTCGACCTCGCCCACATGGTCACCCCGCGCGTCGCTCTCGGAGAGCGGATCGCGCACCTGCGGGCGCTGCTGCGCGCCGACGCCGCGATCGATTTTGACGCGGCCGTCGGCGGGGCCGACCGGATGACCGTGGCTGTCACGCTCTACGCCCTGCTTGAGCTCTACAAGCAGGGCGAGGCGAGCTGGGCGCAGGGGGAGCCGTTCGGGGAGATCACGATCCGCGCCGGCGCTGGCTGATGGACGAGCTCGCCCGGATCATCGAGGCACTGTTGTTCCTCTCGAGCGAGCCGGTCTCGCAGAGCGAGCTGGTCGAGGTCTGCGACGAGCCGCCCGACGCGGTCGAGCGAGCCGTCGCAACCTTGCGCGAGCACTACGCCCCCGGGGAACGGGGGCTGATCCTTCGCGACGTCGCGGGCGGGCTGACCCTGGCCAGCGACCCGCTCGCCGAGCCCGCCGCGAGGCGGCTCCTCGCAAAGCCGCGGATGGCCGCGCTGACCCCGGCCCAGCTCGAGACGCTGTCGATCACGGCGTATCTCCAGCCGGTTTCGCGGCCGGAGATCGCCCGGATCCGCGGTGTGGACGCCGACTCCCCGGTCGCGACTCTGCTCGACCGCGGCCTGATCGAGGAGAGCGGTCGCTCGCAGTTCGGCGCCGTCCTCTACCGCACGACGACCCTCTTCCTCAAGCTCTTCGGCCTCGGCTCGACGGAGGAGCTGCCCGATCTCGCGCGCTGGGATCCGAGCCCCGAGGAGCAGGGCCTGCTCCGTGACCGGCTGCTGCGGGCCGGCGAGGCGCGCGCGGCTGGGGGGCCCAAGCAGCCCGGCTGAGCACCGGAACCCTCAGCTCGCGGCGCCCGGCGGCGCCACTGAGGATCTGCGCGCCGCCGCGCAGATACGTGCGGGCGGCTCGTCCGCCCCGGAGTGCGACTACGACGTACCGCGGTCGCCCGCCAGCCGGATCAGCACGATCGCCCAGGTGCGGAACGGGCGCCAGCGCTCGGCGAGGTTCGCGACCTCGGCCAGGCTCGGGTTCGGGCCGAGCCCGTAGTAGCGCCCAGCGTGGGTGAGCCCCTTGCGCTCGGGCACGCTCAGCATCGCGTCGGCAAAGCCGCTCGCCCGCACGACGATCAGGCTGGCGTAGAAGGGGCCGATCCCGCGCAGGCGCTGGAGCTCGACGAACGCCTGGTCGGGCCCGAGCTCGCGCAGGTGGGGGACGTCGAGGGCGCCGTCGAGCGCAGCTCGAGCGATGCCGTGGAGGCGGTCGACCTTCTCCTGCGGGAGTCCGGCCAGCGGCTCGAGCTCGAGTAGTCGCTCGGGCCGGGGGAATGCAGCCAACTCGACGCCTGCGAGCGTGAACCTCCGGCCGAGATCCTCCGCGATCTGGCGGCGGACAACGGCTGCATGGGCCCCGGGGCGGCGTGCCGAGATCACCGACCACGCCGCGGCCTCGTACGGCGAGTGGAACAGCACCGGACGCTGGCCCGGGTGGGCCCGCTGGAGTCGTCCGAGCACGGGGTCCTGCTCGCCGAGCGCGTCGAACACGCGGCCGTCATGGTCGAGCGAGAGGACCCGCGCGACCTGCCGCGCGACCGCCTGGGGGTCGGCGTCGTCCGCTTCGATCTCGAGCGAGACGCCGTCCGCCTCCTCGCGCACGACGACGCCGGCCTGGCCGCGGTCGCCGTCCACCGGGAAGGCGAGGCGCATCGACCCATCGAACGGCGCCGGCCGACCGGCGTTCGGCCCGAAGCCGAATCCCGCTGCGGCGGCGAGCGAGAAGCGCCCCTGGACGACAAGTCGCACTAGGCCACGGCCGCCGCGAGCTGCCCGCACGCGGCGGCGATGTCGCGCCCGCGCGTCAGCCGGACCGTCACCGGAATCCCGCTGCGCTCGAGCGCCGCGCGGAAGGCGTCGATCGCCGCGCGACTCGAGCCCTCGTACGGCGAGTCGGTCGGGTTGTAGGGGATCAGGTTGACCTTGAACTCCCGGCCGGCGAGCAGCCGTCCGAGGGCCAGCGCCTGCTCGTAGCGGTCGTTGACGCCGGCCAGCATCACGTACTCGACGAAGACCCGCCGCCGCGTCGCGCGGACATGGCCGCGGCAGGCAGCCAGGACGTCGGCCAGGGGGTAGCGGTCGTTGACCGGCATCAACTCCGAGCGCAGCGCGTCATCCGGGGCGTGGAGCGACAGCGCCAGGCGGACCGGGAGTCCCGAGGCGGTCAGCCGCTCGATTGCTGGGATCCAGCCGACGGTCGAGATCGTCGTGCGGCGGTTGGTGATCCCCACGTCGGGCAGCCGACGGCACGCCTCGAGCACGGCCTCGATGTTGAAGCCGGGTTCTCCCATTCCCATGAAGACCAGGTGGTCGACTGCCTCGATGCGGCGGAAATGGAGCGCCTGGTCGAGGATCTCGGGGGCGGTCAGGTTCCGCCCGAAGCGCATCTGGCCGGTCGCGCAGAAGGTGCACGTGAGCGGACAGCCCGACTGCGAGGAGACGCACAGCGAGCGCCGGCCGTCGCGGAAGCGCATCAGCACCGCCTCGACCGGCCGCCCGTCGGCCGTGTGCAGCAGCGCCTTGACCGTCCCGTCGGCCGACTCCGCCTGGCGGGTCAGGCTGAGCGTCGAGAACGGCACGAGCGCCGACAGCCGGGCGCGCAGGTCACCCGGCAGGTTTGTCATCTGCTCGTAGCCGGCGGCCCCCCGCGCGGCCCACGACCAGATCTGGTCGGCTCGGTAGCCC
>JRHI01002578.1_pt1 | contig 12160 bp, 12 predicted proteins | sample 215371 | NCBI WGS metagenome assembly JRHI01 (sample SAMN02929681, study PRJNA255918) | sediment metagenome | biome: cave system; feature: Ice Cave; material: Sediment; isolation source: sediment from deep within a dark volcanic ice cave with no known source of... ...
ATCCGCGAAGTGCACCACCGGTCCCGAGGTCTGCCGGCCCAGCACGTCCTGGATCTGGCTGAGCAGATCGGACGCCGCCAACGGCTTCGGCACGCGAACATCCGCCCCGGCGGCATCGACCGCTCGGCCGCGAACCTGGCCCTGGCCGGTCAACCCGAGCACCCAGGGCTCCTGGCCGATCCTCGCCGCCCGAAGCCGGCGGCAGGTTTCGACACCGGCCGCTCCCGGGCGGCTGAGGTCGACCAGGACCAGGTGGGGCCGGAATCGCGCCGCCGCTACCAGCGCCGGGTCGCCTCCGGCCACCAGGTAGACCTCGTAGCCGGCCTCCACCAGCAGCCGCCGTAGAGCGGGCACGAACTCCTCCCCTCCGTCGACCACCAGGATCCGGCGTACCGCCTCCATGGCGGTACTCTAGCTTCCCTCTACTGGAGAGCATGCAGACAACCGGCCAAACCGGCGAATTTCGACCAAAATAGCAATCTGAGCTTGCCAATTTGGTAATTGATCCTTATATTGCTGATTGATGAGCGACGAACGCAGGGCGATTCTGAATCGTGTGGCCCGGGGCGAGCTTTCCCCGGAACAGGCAGCGGCGGATCTCGCCGAGCTCGACCGGCTGGATCGAGAGGGGTTGACGTCGGAGGGCTCCCCGGGGCCCGCGGCCGGCCCAGTCGAGCCACCTCCGGCCCGCGCCAGCCGGATTTGCCTCCATGTCCAGGCCGGCTCGGCGGTCGTGATCGGGGATCCCACGGTTCGTGAGGCGGTGGCGCGAGGCCCTCACAGCGCCCGGTACGAAGGGAGCACCCTGAGGATCGAGACCGACCTCGAACAGAGCTGGGCCTTCGAAAGCCCATGGTTCGGCTACATCCCCGGCCGGGCCAGACGGCACCTGGACCCCGGGGCCCGGGCCCGCCACCCCATGCTCGAGATCAGGGTCAATCCCGAGCTTCCCCTGGAGTTGCGGACCAATGCCGGCCGGACCCAGGTGCGAGGCGTCCGCGGCCCGATCACAGCGGAGATCAACGCCGGCAGCACCTCCATCGATGGCTTCAACGCCCCGTTCGACGTCAATGTCAGCGCCGGAGCCCTCAGCATGTCCGGTCACCTCGCGTCGGGTGCCTCGCGCCTCCGCTGCTCGGCTGGCAGCGCCAAGGTGCTGTTCGACGCCACCTCCAGCGTGCGGATCGCGGCCAGGGTGACCATGGGCAAGGTCAAGATCGGCACCGAAGATGGCTGGTACTTCGACGAGGGCACCCGCAGCGTGATCATCGGCGGCGGCGCCGGCACCCTCGACATCGACGCTTCGCTGGGCTCGGTCAGGATCGACACCGCCACCCCATCCGGCCGGCCGGCCTGATCTGGATCAGATCTGGAATGGAGAGCCTGCCCCAGCCTCCACGCAACTGCCCGGTGTGCGGAGACACGCTGGCGCTGACCAGGCTCTCCTGCCGCAGTTGTGGCAGCGAGCTGTCGGGCGGGTTCTCGGCCTGCGAGTACTGCTCGTTGCCGGCCGCGGACCGCGAGATCCTCAAGGTCTTCCTCGCCTCACGCGGCAACATGAAGGAGCTGGAGCGGCACCTGGGAGTGTCCTATCCGACCGCCCGAGCGCGCTTCGACCAGCTGCTCGGCCGGCTCGGCGTCGAGCGGCCGGCGCCGCCGTCGAGCCGGCTCGAAGTGCTGGAGCGGCTCTCCAGGGGCGAGCTGGGCGTCGAGGAGGCGCTGAGGCAACTGGAAGCCTGAGGCCGCCGGCGGTACCCCCTGGGGGCTGGTCGACTAGATTAGGTTGAGCCCGTTCGCATTGCTCGCGAGGTTTCACGTGATCACACTGTCCATCCCCGACCTGGAGACCGTGCTCGAAGCCGCCCCCGATGACATCCGGGCCCGCATCCTCGAGGTGCAGGAGAGATCGGGGTTCGTACCCAACGTCTTCCTCGGGCTGGCCCGGCGGCCGGCCGAGTTCCGAGCCTTCTTCGCGTACCACGACGCCCTGATGCTGCGGGAGGGCGGGGTTTCCAGGGCCGAGCGGGAGATGATCGTGGTCGCCACCAGCGGTGCCAACCAGTGCCTCTACTGCGTGGTCGCGCACGGAGCCATCCTCCGCATCCTGACCAAGAACCCGCGGCTCGGGGACCAGTTGGCGATCGACTACCGAAAGGCGGAGCTGCCCCCCCGCCAACGGGCGATGCTCGACTACGCGATGAAGGTCAGCCAGCGCCCCTGGGAACTCGAACCGGCCGACGTCGATCGTCTCCACGAGCACGGCTTCGACGATGACGACATCTGGGATATAGCCCACATCGCGGCATTCTTCGCGATGAGCAATCGGTCGGCGCACGCCACCGGGATGCTTCCCAATCCGCAGTTCTACCTGATGGGCCGGGTACCCAAGGACATTTACGCGGCGCTGTCTTCGAACGGCTCGACGTGATCGCCGGCACTGACACTCAAGTGTGTTTATCTGAAGCTCTGCTAAAGAAATTTACGGAGCACTGATAGTGGCTTAATGCTTGCGGGTGTCCGCGATCTGACACTCGCAATATATGCGTCCACGTAGACCGGACCGCCCCGGCTGGCGGTCTGGTGGTGGGTTCCGGATCGAGGCCGGGCAGTCGACGGTCGAGTTCGCGCTGATCGCCTCCGCGGTGGTTCTCCTGCTGCTCGGCATCATCGACTTCGGGCTGCTGTTCCAGCAGGCGATCGGGGTTACCAACGGCGCCCGATCGGGTGCCCGCTGGGCGATCGTCCACCCGGCCATGTGGAGTAACGCCGACCCGGCCCCTCCGGGGACCATCCAGGGGGCGATCCAGAACGCGGGGGCGATGTACCGGATCCCCAATGACGACCAGCACATTTCCATCACCTACCTGGCGGTGAACGGCAACGGCTCGACCACGACCTGCGGCAGCTACACCACCGCCTCGGGATTCGTGGCCGCCCAAGGCTACACGCAAGCCACCTGTTTGGTGCCCGGAAACATCATCCAGGTCAAGGTCAGCTACACCTACAGCTACATCACGCCGATCACGGCCTGGATCGCCAGCCTGAAAGGCGGCACCGTGCTCACTTCGACCGCCACCATGATGGAGGAGCAGTGAGCCCGAGCCGCCGGGAGCGGCTGGAGACCGGCCAGACCCTGCCCTTCATCGCGCTGCTGCTGCCGGCGCTGATCGCGGTGACCGGACTGACCGTCGACTTCGGGCTCGGCTCCGTGTACGCCAGCTGGAATCAGCAGGCGGTCGATGCCGCCGCTCTCTCCGCGGCCTTCGAGATCCAGCAGGGATCGACCGAGGCGGACGCCACCAACATGGCTCAGAGCGTGGTCGATCTCTCGGGCGGCCGGGGTCTCACCGTCAATGTCGTCTACCTCGACTCCGACGGCCAGCCGACCCAGTACCCGAGCTCGGTGGCCACCGTGACCGCCTCGCTCAACCGGCGGGTGCCCRCCTACTTCATGCGCGTGGTCGGGATCAGTTCCTTCCAGCAGGCTTCCCGCGCCCAGGCGATCGTCAACCACGCCTCGCCGGATGATTCGAACCCCTCTCCCAGCCCGAGTCCGACTCCCGTTCCCAGCCCCAGCCCCAGCCCCAGCCCGAGTTCGAGCCCTTCCCCTTCCCCACGCTCGACCCGCTCGCCCAGCCCCAGCCCGACCCCATCTCCGTCGCCGCGCCGGGCCAGCCTGCCCGCCTCATTCCTGGTCATGGCACCCAACCTGGCCAATGCCTACAGCATCGCCGGCACCAGCAACGTGCAGTCGCAGGACGGCCCTATCTTCATCAACTCGAACGCCAATCCCGCGGTGCTGGTGCAGGGCAATCCCTCCACCTCGTCGAGCGGCTCCATCAGCTCGGTGGGGAGCGTCTCCCAGCCGACCAGGGGCAACTTCTTCCAACCCGACCTCGTCACCGGCGCAAAGCCGATTTCGGATCCACTGGCGAGTTTGGCCGCCCCCTCGGTGACCGGCCCCGTTTACGGCCAGGTGACGCTCGGCCCACGCGGCTCGGGCAGCGTCAACCCTGGCATCTACAACGGGTTGACCTTGACCGGCGGCTACGTAGCCACCTTCAACCCGGGAATCTACGTGTTCACCGGCGACCTGCGGATTCTCAACGATTCCCAGGTGACCGCCAGCGGCCCGGTGCTCCTCTACTTCACCTGCAGCGGCTACCCGGCGCGCTGCGGCCGGGGCCAGCGAGGCGCCGGCCTGGTCACCAGCGGCGCCTCCCAGTTGCAGTTCACGAAGACGCTGAACGGCACCTATCAGGGGCTCAACGTCTTCTTCGACCAGAACAACAGCGCCAGCTTCAACGTGGCCAACCACATGCAGATCCAGCTCAGCGGCGGGGTCTATGGCTATTCCGCCTCATTGGTGATCAGCGACAGCGCACAGATGCAGACCACCGGGCTGGTCGAGGTGGGCACCGCTACCTTCACCGGCAACAGCCAGCTGCAGGTGCAGTGGGATCCCGGCCAGGGCGACGCACCCCAGGTCTGGGGGCCGTCGCCAACTCCCTCCGCCGCCGCTTCCCCGTCCCCGAGCCCGTCAAGTTCGACCAGCCCGGATCCTTCGCCCTCGCCCAACCCCGCTTCGCCCTCCCCCTCGCCTTCGCCCTCGCCCAGCCCCAACTCCGCTTCGAGGCCCTCGCCAACTTCGCTCCCACCCCCTCGACTGATCGGATGAAACAAGGGTGGGAGTAGCCGCTGCCCAGCTGCCGCCCCCGCCATAGAGTTCAGGTCTGGCTCGGCCGCCGCCAGGTCTCCAGGAAACGTCGATAGTTCTTCCTGGACAGGCGCTCGCGCAGGTCGGGGTCGGTGGCCTCCCAGAGGCGGTGGACGTGCCGCTGGACCGGCAACCGGGGCACCGTCACCACCCGCCCCCCGCCCGCCCGCAGCCGGAAACTGAGATCGATGTCGGCGATCCGGTAGAAGGTGAAGCGCTGGTCGAAACCACCGGCGGCGATGAACTCCGCCCGCCGGAACGCGATGCAGTAGCCCTCCAGGGCGTCCACCTCCTCGATCGCATCGGCACCCGCCGCCTCGGTGAAGGCGAACAGATCTTTGTCCGCCCGGAGGCCAAAGCCCCCGCTGGCTACCACCTGGTCATCTGCCAGCGCCGCCAACAGCGGTGCTGCCACCTCACCGGTCAGTTCCGTGCCCGGATCGAACAGGATCACGAACTCGCCGGCGCTCTCCTCCACCCCGCGATTGGCGGCTTTCGCCCAGCCCTGCGGGGGCGCCAGCGTGACCACCCGCACCCGGCCGCCAGCGACCGAGCTCAGCCAACCGGCCACCTCCTCGGAGCCGCTGTTGTCGACGATCAGCACCTCCCAACTCGAGTCGGCGGGGTGAACCAGCACCGAGTCGAGCCAGCGCCGGACGTCCTCGGGCCACCCGTGTACCAGGGTCAGATAGGTCACCCGGCACGGCGGGGGAGGCGGCGGCCGACGCCGGATGCTGCTGCCCTCCGGTCGGTCGGTGATCTCCCACCCGGCCTCGGTGAGCCGGGCCCGGATGGCGTCGGCGCCCGCGAAGTCGCGGAGAGAGCGAAGTCGGGTGCGCTCTTCGAGCAGCGCCCGGGCTTCGCTCTCGTCCAACTCAGTGGTCGCGGGATCAGCCCTTGCGCGCCTTGACCGCGGCGGTCAGGGCGGGAAGGATCTTGAGGGCGTCGCCGACCACGCCCAGATCCGCCATCTTGAGCAGGGGGGCGTCGGCATCTTTGTTGATGGCAATGATCAGCCTCGAGTTCTTCATCCCCACCGTGTGCTGCATCGCTCCCGAGATGCCGGCGGCGATGTACAGGCTGGGCGCCACCGTCTTGCCGGTCTGACCGATCTGCATCGAGTAGGGAACCCAGCCGGCATCCACCACCGCCCGGGTGGCGCCGACCGCACCCCCCAGGGCACCGGCCAGCTCTTCGAGCAGGTGGAAGTTCTCCGGTCCGCCCAGGCCGCGACCGCCGCTGACGATGATCGCGGCCTCCTCCAGCTTCACCTGCTCACCGGCCTCCTTGACGGTGCCGGTGATCCGGGCGCGCTTGGAGCCCTCGGAGATCGACCCGTCGACCCCCACCACCTCGGCTTCGCCACCCACCTCGGCCACCTCGAACGACTTCGGCCGGCAGAGCACGAGGGCCGGACTGTGCTCGGCTCGATAGGTGGCCACCTGGGCGCCCCCGAAATAGGGCACCCGAGCGGTCACCACTCCACCGTCGAGACCAACGTCGAGAGCATTGGAGATCACCCCGACTCCAAGCCGGGCCGCGAGGCGGCCGGCCACGTCGCGCGAATCGGGGGTGAAGCCGAAGAGCACCAGTTCGGGCTTGAGCCCGGCGACCAGCGCCGCGACCGCGTCGGTGGCCGGTTCGGCGAGGTATTCGGCGTACTCGGCCGCCTCACTCACGTGCACACGCCGGGCCCCGTGCCGGCCCAGCACCACGGCCGCCTCGGCGGCGCCGGGACCCAGCGCTACCGCCTCGACATCGCCCAGGGTTCGGGCCTTGGCCATCAGCTCCAGCGCCGAGCCGCCGAGCTTGCCGCCGTCCAGTTCCGCGTATACGAGTATCGCCATGGCGCCCGTCCTCCTTATAGAAGCTTGGCCGCCGCGATGAAGTCGGCGATCTTCTCGGCTGCGGTGCCGTCGTCCTCGATCAGGGTGCCGGCCTGACGGGCGGCCGCGGCCTGAACTTCGACGACGGTCTCTACGCGGGGGCCGGGATCGACCCCGAGGTCGGCGCAGGTGAGCTGCTTCACCTCCTTGGAGCGGGCGGCCATGATCCCTTTGAGCGACGCGTAGCGGGGCTCGGCGATGCCTGCCGTAACCGTGATCAGGGCCGGCAGGGTGGACTCGACCACCTGGTAGCCGTCGGCGGTCTGGCGATGAATGGTGATCTGCTCACCGCTGATCTCGACCTGCTTGGCGAACGTCAACTGGGGCAGGCCCAGGAACTCCGCCAGCATCGGCGGCACCATGCCGGTGGAGCCGTCGTAGGACTCGGTGCCGCAGATGACGAGGTCTGGCTGCTCCACCTTGATCGCGGCCGCCAGGGCGGTGGCGGTGGTGCGCACATCGGCGCCGCTCAACGCCGGGTCGGTGATCAGGATGCCGCGGTCGGCACCCATGCTGAGCGCCTTCCGGATGGCGTCACGAGCCCGGTCGGGACCGACCGAGACCAGCACGACCTCACCTCCGTGGGCCTCTTTCAGGAGCAGGCCCTCCTCCACCCCGCACTCGTCGCCGGGATCGAGAACCACCTCGCGCTCGCGGTTGACCGTGTGATCAGGCTCGAGCGACTGCTGCCCGTTGGGATCGGGTACCTGCTTGACGGTGACGACGATTTTCACCCTTTTGCATGCCTCCATTGCCACGTTCGGTGGACCTCGGTGGGTCGTCTGACGTTCTAGTCTTCATTATCGTCCCCCTCCTCGTTTGACGCATCCGCGTCGAGAGTGGCGGCCAGCGTCGCCAGTTCGGCCGGCGTGTTTACGTTGCTGAACTCCAGCTCTGAGACCCCCGCAGCCATCCATTCGCTCTCGGCCACCAGGTGCGGATCCAGCGCCAAAGCGGCCGGCACCGCTCTCCGCTCACCTGCTTCCAGCAGCCTGGCCAGGACGGGGGCGGCCCGCCTGGAATAGGCGGCGCAGACCGGCTGCGGCCGGCCGCCCACCACCGGAATCGCGGCGAGGGCGCCGCTCGCCCGCAAAGCCGCCACCAGGAGTCCGGCCAGGGCCGGCGAGACCAGGGGCAGATCGCACGCCACCACCAGCACCGACTCGCTGACCGCCGCCGCCAGGCCCGCCTCGATGCCGCCGATCGGCCCCAGGCCGGGGCGGCGGTCAGCGACCAGACGGCCGGGCATGGGCGACTCGAACTGTCCGGGCCGGGCCACCGACACCAGCACCTCGGCGAAGGCGGGGCCAAGCCGACCGGCCAGATGATCGACCAGGCGAGTTCCCCTGAATTCGACCAGCGCCTTGGGTGCGCCCATTCTGCGGCCGGCTCCGCCGCACAGCAGGAGCAGGCTGGCATCCAGAGTCGGCATCTATCGATTGTGATCACGGACGGCCCCCGGACACCGGCATCGGGCGACTTGATCCGGGTCTTGATCCCTCGCCGGCAGACAGCCGAGGCTGCCGGCCATGAGTTCTCGACTCCGCCCGTCCTCAACCCCCGACCCCGACACCCGACGTCGGGTCCTGCTGGTCGTCAGCGACGACCTGCTGGAACAGATCGAGCAGCTCAGGCTCGGAGGCCATCGCCGCACCCCGGACACCCTGCGCGTCGCCATCGCCCGCCTCCGGCAGCGGGCCGGCGAGCCGGCTTTGGACGGTCCGGCCGGGCTCCGGGCCGCTCACGAGTCGGTCCTGGCCCTCCAGGCACGCATCATGTCACTCAACCCGCGCTATCCTTCCCCCACCCTCTCTCCACACCGCCAGCCAGCGGACTCGGCGTCCAACCCCGAGAACGGCGGCGGCTGGCGTCCGATCGCCCTGCCTCCGCGCTACACCGTGGACGCCGAGCGAGAATGGTTCGAACTGGTGGAGGCCACCGTCGCCCGAGCCTTCGAGCGCTGGCTGTACGCCAGCCATCATCTGGCCGCCGCCTGCCGGGCGGGCCGGCCGGCACCCCTGGCCTGGGCTCGGGCGGCATGGCACAACTACTGGCAGCTCCGGGAGGACGCCGACCGAATCCTGCGCGCGGCGGATGGCCCGGGCGGCTCCGCCGCCTGAGCCGGGCTTCAAGCGGCTCGGGCCAGCCGGAGCGCGACCTGCGGTCAACGGCTCGCCCGGGCGCCGGGCAGCCCAGGGTGCCGCGCCGCCGCTCAGCCAGCGAGCCCAGTTCAGGAACTCTAGAATCGGCCCCATGGCCGCCTCTTCCAATGACGCCCAGCAACCGGTGGTGATCGGCGAAGTGTGCTGGTCCCCGACCCCCGAGGTGATCGCCCGCAGCCGGCTGCGACACTTCATGGACGCCCACGGCATCCCCACCTTCGAAGAACTCGTGACCCGCGCCAACGCCGACCCGGCCTGGTTCTGGGACGCGGCCGTCAAAGACCTGGGCATTCACTTCTTCGAGCCCTACCACCAGGTGCTCGACACCTCCAACGGCATCGAGTGGGCGACCTGGTTCCGGGGCGGAAGCATGAATGCCGTGGCCAGTTGCCTCGATCAGTACCGGGGCACCCCGACCTGGACCAAGCCCGCGATCATCGCCGAGGACGAGCAGGGTGAGGTGCGGCGACTGACCTATGCGGAGCTGGACTCCCTGGTGTCGCGCTGCGCTTCGGGCTTGCTGGGGCTCGGTCTGCAGCCCGGCGACCGGGTCGGCCTCTACATGCCGCTGACCCCCGAGGTGGCGGTGGCGGCGCTGGCTTGTGCCCGGGCCGGGCTGGTCTTCGTACCCCTGTTCAGCGGCTACGGCCCGGACGCGATCGTGGCCCGGATGGTGGACAGCGGGGCGCGGGCCCTGATCTGCGCCGACGGCTATTACCGCCGCGGCAACCTGATCACCATGAAGGAGACCGCCGACGCCGCCCTCGAGAACTGCCCGGAGGTGGAGCACCTGGTGGTCTGGCGAGCCCTGGGACGGGAACTGGCTTTCACCCCTGGCCGCGACCACGACTGGCAGCGACTGCTGGCCGAGGGGGATCCCGCGTTTCCAACCGCCCGGCTCGATCCGGAGACCCCGGTCATGATCGTGTACACCTCGGGCACCACCGGCCGGCCCAAGGGCGTGGTGCACGTGCACTGCGGCTTTCCGGTCAAGACCGCCCAGGACCTTGCCCACTGCTTCGACATGGGGGCCGGCGACACCCTGTTCTGGGTGACCGACATCGGATGGATGATGGGCCCCTGGTTGATCTTCGGAAGCCTCATCAACGGGGGCACGATGGTCCTCTACTCGGGTACGCCCGACTATCCCGGACCCGACCGGGTGTGGCGGGTGGCGGCCGACCACGGGGCCACCATTCTCGGCATCTCCCCGACCCTGGTCCGTGGCCTGATGCCACATGGCGACCAGCATGTCCGCGGCCTCGACCTGAGCCGGCTTCGCATCCTGGGCGGCACCGGCGAGCCGTGGAACCCGGAACCGTTTCTCTGGTATCACAATGTGATCGGCGGCGGCCGGCTGCCGATCATCAACTACTCGGGCGGCACCGAGATCGCGGGCGGCATCCTGGCCGGCAACCCGCTCCGGCCGATCCGGCCGTGCTCTTTGGGCGGCCCGACCCCGGGGGTGGCCGCCGACGTGGTGGACGAGGCTGGGAACAGCCTGGTCGGCCAGGTCGGCGAGTTGGCGATCCGCGGCCCGTGGCCGGGCATGACCCGTGGATTCTGGAATGACCGCGAGCGCTATCTGGAGACCTACTGGTCGAAGCTCCCCGGGATCTGGATCCATGGCGACTGGGCGTACATCGACCCCGAGGACGGGCTCTGGTACGTGCTCGGGCGCTCCGACGACACCATCAAGGTGGCCGGCAAGCGGCTGGGACCGGCTGAGGTGGAGTCGGTGCTGGTCGAACACCCGGCGGTGGCCGAGGCCGCCGCGATCGGGGTGCCCGACCAGCTCAAGGGCGAGGCGCTGGTGTGTTTCGTGGTGACCGTGCCCGGGGTGACGGCCACTGATCGTCTCGCCACCGAACTCCAGGAGATGGTCACTGCCGCAATGGGCAAGGCTCTACGTCCGAAGGCGGTGCTCTTCGTCTCAGATTTGCCCAAGACCCGCAATGCGAAGGTGATGCGCCGGGTGATCAGGGCGGTCTACACGGGACGCACCCCGGGTGACGTCAGTTCGCTCGACAATCCGGCCGCGCTGGAGGCGATCCGGGCAGTGAGCCCGGTCTGAAGCGTCCGGAAACGACCTTCTGGGCCCGCCCGCCGAGCGGCGGGCGGGCCCCGGTCCTGCTCACCCTGTTCTTCCTGGCCGGGTTCGACCTCCGCGCCACCCTGCTCGCGGTACCGCCCCTGGAACCCCTTATCCACGCGCGCCTGCACCTCAACGAAAAGGGGATCGGGCTGCTCAACGTACTGCCCGCCCTGTTTTTCGCGGTGGGTGCGCTGGCCGGGTCCTGGGTGATCTCGGTGATCGGCGCCCGCCGGACTCTGATCGCCGGGGCGGCGATGGTGGCTGTAGCCGGAGCGCTTCGCGGGCTTGGGCCCTCGGTTCCGGTTCTGTACTGCCTGACCCTGCTGATGGGGCTGGCCATCGCCTGCGTGCAGCCGGCGATTCCCACCCTGATCGCCCAGTGGCTGCCCGGTCGGGTCGGCCTCGCCACCGGCTTCTACTCCAACGGTCTGCTGATCGCCGAGGCGGTGGCCGCCGCCGTGACCCTGCCCTGGATCCTGCCGGTGGCGGGCGGAAGCTGGGAGGTGGCACTGGCGCTCTGGTCGCTGCCGGTGGCGCTGACGGTTCCGTACTTCATGGGCATGGCTGGGCCGGAGCCGAAGCGCCGGCCGCCAAGCTTTTCAACCGCCAACTGGCGGCGAATTCTGCAAGGTAACACCTGGCGGCTGGGGATCGTTCTGGGCGGCGCCTCTTCCATCTACTACGGAGCCAACGCGTTCATCCCCGAATACCTCAGCACCAACCATCACCAGGCGATGATCGGTGTCGACCTCACCGCGCTCAACGTCGGCCAGTTGCCGGCGGCATGGCTGTTGGCCATCCTGCCGGGCCTTCTCCTGGGCCGAAGGTGGCCCTTCTTTACGGGCAGCGCCCTGGCCGTGGCCGGCCTGGCCGGCTTTGTTTTTACTTCCGGCGCCTGGCCCGTCCTCTTCGCGGCAACACTGGGCTTCACCGCCGCCTTCTTCATGGTGCTGACCCTGGCCCTGCCGCCGCTGTTGGCGGAGCCCGGCGAGGTCCACCTGGTGAGCGCCTGCGTCTTCTTCACCGGCTACGGGATCACCTTCCTGACCGCTGTCGGCGGAGGTGCGCTCTGGGACGCCTCCGGCGTCGCCACCGCGGCTTTCGTGCCCATCCTGGTAGCGGCGGTGGGTTGCCTGCTGGCGAGCTTCGGCTTCCGGTTCGATCGGGCCCGGGCGGGCGAGACGGTGAGCGAAGCTTGATCCGGACCGGCCCGCGGGCGGGGCGTCTTTGGTAGCCTATTGACTCGACAAGCGGGAGTAGCTCACCTGGCAGAGCGCGACCTTCCCAAGGTTGAGGTAGC
>JRHI01002579.1_pt1 | contig 12155 bp, 13 predicted proteins | sample 215371 | NCBI WGS metagenome assembly JRHI01 (sample SAMN02929681, study PRJNA255918) | sediment metagenome | biome: cave system; feature: Ice Cave; material: Sediment; isolation source: sediment from deep within a dark volcanic ice cave with no known source of... ...
GAGCGAGGACATGGCCGCTGGGCCTTTTCGGGCGAGAAAAACTTCGCCGCAAAAAGGTTCCAGGAAATGCAAGCCCCATCAATTGGGTAAATCGTGCAGGATTGTGAAGGATCGTGCAAAAAGGGAGTGGGTTTGCGGCAAAACTTCGGCAGCGGCTTTCTAGCGGCTCTGCGAAGCGGATTGCAGATTCATTTCGTCGGCAATCGACTCTTTAGCGCACCGCTGATGCGCATTGAGGTGATTTGAGCCGGATTGATCCAAAGACATGCAATGCGAATTTTCATGCCCTGCGGCCACGCACTTTGCACGTGGCCGCAGGGCAGCACTTACGCAGCCGGCGCCGCCGCTGCCGCCAAAGGGCGTTTCGTGTACTGGCCATGTGGGAACGCCACGTAGCGCGGCGTCCAATGCTCGACCTTGGTGCGTCCGTCCCCCGCCAGTGCCTTGCGGATGATCGCCTTCTTCTTCGTCCCCGGCTCGGTCAGATAGCTGCTGGCGGCGGTGTCGCCAACCACCTCCGCAAGCATGCCACTCACGGCCTCACGGTCCTTGACGAGCGCCAAGAACGTGTCGTCGGGTTGCCAGTGTTGCAGGCAATCAACTTTGAGGCGCTGGCCCAGCGTGTCGATCAGGTCGGTTCCGGAAGCCAGGGTCTCGGCCGTCACGACCGCCAGGACTTGCAACACTTGCGTGTCGGTCATGTCGAGCAGTCGTGCAAAGACCTGCGCCGTGCGCGCGCCGCCCGCATCGTGCACGACAATCGCTGCGCCGTCCGCGTCGATGCGGAGAAGTTTGGCGGCTTTTGCGCGCCGCTTGCTGAACGCACCCTCGCTGGCCAGCGCCGCAACCGCCGCGCCGATTTCGGCCGACCGGGGCCGCTGCGGCTCGGGCTCGACCTTCCACCAGCGCCCGCCGCCGACGGCGTGCGCCAGCATCAGCCGCAGCGCGATGTCTGGCGCGTCGGCGACGGCAAGGCGCACGGCGCTATGACGGACGAGATCAACATAGTTGGCGAGCGGCGAACTCATTTCGGGGCGCTCGATCTGCGCAGCCCCTTCGCCATTCCCCGCGTCCGGTTTCTGCTCGGCGCGCCGGCCTTCGCCGCGCGGCTTGAGCCCCTTGTGGACGGTGACGTGGCCGTCCGGTTCCACCACGATATAGACCTCGCCGCCGTCCGCCTTCGATACGCTCTCGTAGTCCCAGGGCTGGAAGCGCCGATCGGGCTCAATGATATGGGCCTCCGCCCAGCCGGACTTGAGCAGCTGCTCGCGGCGCTCAGCGATGGCGGCATTCTGCAAGCGCCAGAATTCGTCCGGGTCGGTGAAATAGCGCTCCTCCCCGAACAGGTCGGCGGCGATGCCGCCCTGATACGTCGCCTCGTCGAACAGCGCTGCCTTGGTTGAGATTTCCTGTCCACCAAGCAGCCAAGCCTTGAGCTGCCAGGGCGGCGGCGGCTCCTGTTCCGGATCGTTGTGCAGCGCCAACCACGCCTTCTGCCGCTCCCTGGTCGCCAGCGTCAACAACTGCAAGGTCTGGCTGTCGATCTCGCCCGACCGATACAGGCGGCGGATATCGGGATGCAGCGTGGCAATGGCGAGGCGGCGCTTGACCATCTGCTCGGAGATCGCGAAGTGCCCAGCAATATCGGCCTCACTCAGGCCCTTTTTGCGCAGCGCCGCGAAGGCCTCGTACTGCTCCAGCTCGTCCATCGGCAGCCGCTCGACATTCTCGGCCAGCGAGGCTTCGATTGCGGTCGCGTCGTCGTCCGCCTCCAGCAGCACGCAGGGCAGCGTACCCAACACCGCCACGCCATGGGAGTCGAGCTTCTTGGCGGCGAGGTAGCGGCGCCGCCCGGCGACGATCTCGTAGCCGTCATCCTCGCTGCGGACCAGCAGCGGCTGGATGATGCCGAGCGCCGCAATCGAGGCGGCGAGGCTATCAATCTCCTTGGTCCCTTGGCGGCGGACATTGAGCTTGGACACTTTGAGCTGATCGAGCGGGATTTGGTGTAGTTCGCGGAGCATGGAATAATCCTCCTGTTCAAGCGGCTGTGCGTTGGGCGATAGCGGACTGGAAGCCGTCGAGATAGGTGAGGGCCTCCTGGGCCTTGGCGGCGGCGGCGAAGATGGCGCGCGGGTCGGCTTTCATCGTGGCAAGCCAGTGGTGGATGTAGCGCGCATGGTCCGGGTGCGGCTCGGTGGCGATGCCCAGGCGCGCACAGATGAAGGCTGCACTGGTCTCGGCCACGCATTCTTCCATCGTGTACTGATCATCGCCGAAGCGCTTCCCCAGCTGGCGGTTGAGCCGGTGGCCCGGTGCAGTCCAGTGCGAATTATGCCGATATCGGCATAAGACCCATTATGCCGATCTCCGGATTATGCCGCGTGCCTGATGGGCATCGCGTACAGCGCGAGAGTGGACGCGCTCGCAGTCGGCATAATCCGCTGCCCTGCTTCGGTCTCCCTGGTATGTTTCGGGGCGGCAGCGGGGGCGGAGATGCGGATGAAGGTCAACGAGAAGGTCGGCGCCAAGCTACAGGTGGTGGTTGAGCCGGGTGTGCGGATCGGGCCGGGCAAGGCCGATCTCTTGCAGGGCATCAAGGAAACAGGGTCGATATCTGCGGCCGGCCGACGGATCGACATGAGCTACAAGCGCGCCTGGTATCTCGTCGAGGCGATGAACGCCCACTTCGACCGACCGGTCGTCGAGGCGAGCAAAGGCGGCAAGTCCGGCGGCGGCGCCAAGCTCACCCAGCTCGGCGAGGAGGTCCTGACTGCATTCCGCGAAATGGAAGCCGCGACCGACAAGGCGATCGCACCGGTGCTGCGCCGGCTGCGGCGTAAGATCACGAGTGGCAGTCCCGACTGACATCAACGCTCGACAGCGACGCATCCGGCCGTCTATCGATATCCCAAGTGGGCTATATCGAGAGTGCGATGGGCACGGGGTCGGAGCAGCTCGGCGACTTGGGCGCCAATCAATCGAGAACGCGCGCGGGGGCCAGACCGATGGTCGGCTCCCGGCGCCTGCTGGTGGCCGGCGGTGTCGGCGCCGTGATCGGCATGCTCGGCGGCCTGATCGGTCTTGGCGATGCCGAGTTCCGGCTGCCCCTGCTTCTCGGCCTGTTCCGGTTCCGCGCACTGAAAGCCGTGATCCTCAACAAGGCGATGAGCTTGATCGTGGTCGCGACGGCCTTGCCGTTCCGGGCAGCGACGGTGCCGCTATCGGCTGTTGTCGACAGCTGGCCAATCATTCTCAATCTGCTCGCAGGCAGCCTCATCGGTGCGTGGCTCGGTGCCGGTTGGGCGATGCGTCTCAGCTCGCGGAGTCTCTATCGCGTCATCGCCAGTATGCTGGTTCTCATTGCCATTGCTCTGCTGCTGGGCCACGGCAAACAGGCATCGGCCAGCTTCTTGACGGGTGAGGCGCAGATCGCCGCCGGCATCGCTGCCGGCTCCGTGATCGGGGTTGTCGCATCCATCATGGGCGTAGCTGGTGGCGAACTCCTCGTACCGACGCTCATGTTGCTGTTCGGTGTCGAGATCAAACTCGCTGGCTCACTGTCGCTGGCCATCAGCTTGCCCACCATGATCGTAGGGTTCGCGCGCTATAGTCGCGACAACAGCTTCGGCGTACTCGGCGCCAACAAGACCTTCGTTGCGATCATGGCCACAGGGTCGATCGTCGGTGCCTTCATCGGCGGACGGCTGCTTGGTCTGGTTCCGGACTACATTCTCCTGCCAGCGCTTGCAGCAATCCTGCTCCTCTCGGCGTGGAAGGTGTGGCGTCATAAATGACTGCCACCTGTCAAGCAGGCCGAATCTATCCACACGCTGCACACAGAAATCTTCTCGCGGGGGCATGGCCTGCGACCTGACGAGCATGGGGCATTGCTCCTTCCAACCAACGGAAGGAGCAACCATGTCATTCACAGTGAAGAAGCCCGCCGCTGTTGAGATCGCGCCGGACTGGCTGAAACCACACTGCAATCAGTTCCTGCAGAACCTGGTCGACCAAGGCTACGCACCAGCGACAATGCGGACCTATGAAGGCGCCGTGCGGTTACTCTGCGAGGAAGTCGCGCGCCGAGGTCTCTGCAAAGGTGATCTCATCGGGCAGACGCTGTCAGCGACACACGCTGCCGCGCTCAGGGCGATGCATCCGAGCAAGTACAATCAGAAGCACTACTGCCTGGAGCGCTTCATCGACGCGCTTGCCGAGGCCGGTGTTGCCGAGCGTCCAAAGCCGAGGGTGAAGGCGCCGACGCTGCTGGATCGTCTGCAGGCCGAGTACGAGAACTACCTCCGCGATCAACGCGGGCTGACGGACGCGACGATCTATCACTGCGCCTGCTTCCTCAGGCGCTTCATGGTCTTCCGGTTCGGTGAGATGCTCGGCACCTTCGACGACATCACGCCACACGATATCGTCGACTTCCTGCGCAAGCTCCGAGGTGGCACGGCACCTCGGGACAAGACGGCGCCATCGCATCTGCGCAATCTGTTCCGCTTCCTGTTCTGGAGCGGCAAGACGAAACGCGACCTTGCAACCTCAATCCCGCGCGCCCGGCAACCGGCGAAGAGCACGCTGCCGCGCTATCTGAAACCCGACGAGGTCGAAAAACTGCTCGATGCGTCCTGGGCACCGACTCCGGTCGGCCGGCGCAACTACGCGATGCTCATGACCCTCGCACGCCTTGGACTGCGGGCGCCCGAGGTAATCGCCATCCAGCTCGATGATATCGACTGGCGCAACGGTACGATCCTGATCCGGGGCAAGGGCAAGCGGCATGACCGCATGCCGCTGCCCGACGATCTGGGCAAGGCGGTCGTGGATTACATCAAGAATGGGAGGCGCGGGCGGTCACGGACGCTGTTCGTCTCCTCGACGCCGCCGAACAAGCCTTTCGCGGACGCCCAGATCCTCAATACCGCGCTCAAGCAGGCGTTTGCGGAAACCGGCCTCAAGCCGCCCCAGAAGTACGTTGGCTCGCACTTGCTCCGGCACAGCCTCGCCACCGACATGCTGCGCAAGGGCGCGTCGCTCGATGAGATCGGCGACGTGCTGCGGCACCGCTCCCGCATGTCGACGACGATCTATGCCCGGCACGATGTCGACGGCCTACGCTCGATCGCGCCGGCGTGGCCGAAGGAGAAGGTTGCATCCCGCACCGCGAAGGAGGCCCGCGCATGACGACACTGACCAAACGTCTGGAAGACTACATCGCCGTGCGCCGCAGCCTCGGCTACGATCTGTCCACCGCTGCCCGTGTCCTGCGCGGCTTCACCGCGTTCGCGGATCGTGAGGGTGCCGACCACATTACAGTCGATTTGTTCCTGCGCTGGAAGCAGGCCTTCGGCAAGGCCAACAACTATACCTGGTCGCGTCGGCTTGGCATGGTGCGCATGTTGGCCGGGTGGCTGCAGGGCCTGGATGCGCGCACCGAGGTGCCGCCTGCGGGACTGATCCCCGGCAAGACTCGACGCGGCCGGCCCTATATCTACACTGAGGTCGAGGTTGCAAGCATCGTCGCTCGCGCGGCGAAGCTGCCGTCCAGCTACGGCATCCGGGGTTGGTCGTGCTCGACCTTGTTCGGGCTGATCGCGGTAACGGGCCTCCGCATAAACGAGGCGATTGCGCTCGACGACAATGATGTCGATCTCGACGAGGGCGTCATCACGGTTAGACGCGGCAAGAACGGTACAGCTCGTTACGTGCCGCTGGCGCCGACCACCGTCGCAAGGCTCCGCGCGTACAGGACCGAGCGCACGCGCCTGCTCGGGCCGACACCGGGCCCGTTCTTCCTGATGGACGGCGGCAAGCGCCCAACTGACTGCTGCGCACGCTACAACTTCGCGGCTGTCAGCCAGACGCTCGGACTCCGAGAGCCGCAACGCTTCTGCAAGCACGGACGCGGGCCTCGCATCCATGACCTGCGGCACACCTTTGCGGTGCGAACGATCATCGGATGGTACCGAAAGGGACTCGATCCGGATCGGGAGATGATCAAGCTCAGCACCTATCTCGGCCACGCGAAGCCAGAGCACACCTACTGGTACATCGAGGCCGTTCCCGAGCTGCTGCAGCTCGCGTCGAGACGCGCCGAACGCGCCCTTGCAACAAGCACATCAGAGGGGGATAGCCGATGAAGACGCATGCACTGTCAGCCTACTTGCAGCGGTTCTTCACCGAGCGGCTCGGCGCCCAGATGAAAGCCAGCCCGAATACGGTCGCCAGCTATCGCGACACGTTCCGCCTCCTGCTCCGCTATGCTGCCGATCGGCGGAAGAAGGAACCGACGGCGTTGCAGATCGCCGATATCGACGCCGATCTTGTCGCTGAGTTCCTGACCGATCTCGAGAAGGCGAGAGGAAATGGAGCACGGAGCCGCAACACGCGGCTTGCGGCGATCCGCTCGTTCTTCAAGTACGTCGCCGTCAACGAGCCGCAGCTGCTGCATCATTGCCAGCGTGTGCTCGCCATGCCGGCCAAGCGGCATGAGAAGCGGGCGATCGACTATCTCGACCGTGACGAGATCGAAGCCGTCATTGCAGCTCCCGATCTCTCGACATGGCACGGTCGGCGCGATCGGGCGATCCTGTTGCTCACACTGCAGACGGGTTTGCGTGTCACGGAGCTGATCACGCTGACATGCGACGACATCGCCCTGGGCGGCGGTGCGCACGTCCGATGCATGGGCAAAGGCCGCAAGGAGCGTGCGACTCCGATCCGCAAGGACAGCATCAAACTGCTCCGCAACTGGCTGGCTGAGAGAAAGGGCACGACGGATGATCCGCTGTTCATTAGCAATCGCGGCACCCGGCTCAGCCGCGATGCCGTGGAGGGCATCGTTCGCCGGCACGTCGAGACGGCATCAGAAACATGCCAATCTCTTCGCTCGAAACACGTGACGCCGCACGTTCTTCGCCACAGTGCGGCGATGCAGCTCCTGCACGGTGGCGTCGATCGCACGGTGATCGCGCTCTGGCTCGGCCACGAATCTGTCGAGACAACGCAGATGTACATCCACGCCGATATGAAGATGAAAGAAACGGCCATCGCCAAGACGCGCCCCATCGAGGCGAAGCATGGCCGCTACCGTCCGAGCGACAAGCTGCTCTCCTTCCTGGAAGCGCTCTGATTATGCCGACATGCCGCGCTGGCGTTGCCCACCTGTCCGCAGGAAGGACGATCCGCGCGGCATAATCCGGAGGGCGGCATAATGCGAATTATGCCGATATCGGCATAAGACGCATTGGGCTGGCGCCTCGCATCGCCTCAATCGCCAGTTCGGCCAACGCTTCGGCGATAAGGCCTACTGCTTCGAGGAAGCCTGCGCCGAGATCGGCGCAGCGTTTCTGTGCGCGCGGCTCGGCATTGCCATCGAGCCGCACCCCGATCATGCGCGCTACATCCACCATTGGCTCAAGGTCATGCAGGCGGAGCCGCGCGCCATCTTTGCAGCGGCCGCCAAGGCGCAGGAGGCCGTGACCTATCTCGACAGCCTGCAAGCCTCCATTCCGCAACGGTTCGCCGCGTGAGGGAGCGGGACGGATGTCAGGTCGTCATCACGACGCGCCGCGCGAGACGGTTGCCGAACTCGCGCGGCGACTGGCGCTCAACGCCGAGGCCGTTTGCCAGGAATATCTCGGCAACGGCCACCGCAGCGGCCGCTACTGGCATGCCGGCGATGTCGCCAACACGCCAGGACGCAGCCTGTATGTGCGGCTTGCCGGCGATCGCGCCGGCAAGTGGACCGACGCCGCCACCGGCGAGCACGGCGACCTGCTCGACCTCATCGCCCTGGCGCGCAATCTGCCGACCCTCAAACAGACCATCGCCGAAGCGCGCCGCTTCCTCGACCTGCCAGCCGAAGCGCCGCGCCAGAACGCAACGCCGCCCAGGCACAATGCAACGCGCGCAGCGCAACGGCTGTTTGCCATGGGGCGACCCATCGCAGGTACATTGGCTGCAAGCTACTTGCAGCATCGCGGCATCTCTGTTGACGGCAACCTCACGGCGTTGCGCTTTCATGCCCGCTGCTACTATCGCGCGTCGGCCACTGCGCCTCAGGAAACAAGGCCGGCGCTGTTGGCAGCTGTCACCGATGTCGCCGGACGTATCACCGGCGTGCACCGCACCTGGCTCGACGCATCCGGCCGCGCCAAGGCGCACGTGGAGAGCCCGCGCCGCGCTCTCGGCAACCAGCTCGGGCATGGTGTCCGCTTCGGCACGACGGCTGGCGTTATGTTGGCCGGCGAGGGACTGGAGACGGTGTTGTCACTCAGGACCATCATGTCGGATCTGCCGATGGTGGCGGCATTGTCCGCGTCCCATCTCGGTGCGCTGGTCCTGCCAGAAGGTCTTCAACGGCTCTACGTGGCGCGCGACCGCGATGCTGCCGGGCGATGGGCCTTCGAGCGATTAGCCAAATGCGCGCGAGAGAGCAACGTTGTTGTGCTGCCTCTCGATCCCGTCGCTAATGACTTCAACGACGATCTGCTGAACTTCGGTGCCCGTGCGCTGTGCGGTTCGGTACAGTGGCAGATGGCAGCCGAGGATGCCGTATTGGCGCGCAATTGCTCATGATCAGGCGTGACCCCCATAGGTCGGCCCGGTGCCGATTAGCCGCTGTTGCACCACCGCCGAGGAATGTCGGCTCGCCGCCATAGATGAATATGACACCCGCGCGGCTACCGCATTCTCTGGGTCAAACTCCAGGCCGTGATTCATCCGCGATATTGTATTCGCATGCCAACTCGAAAAGCTCGATCGATAATGGATAGGGCACCTTATTGCGCTTCGCCACGAAACGTTCTCCAGCAACGTAGATGATATTCACCTCTTGCAGATGCAGTGCGCGGTGATCCTTATCCTGCTCGTATTCCACTACTTCATAGAGCGCCTTTTCATCGAGCTTGAGTTTCGGACCGCCTTCCTCTGATGCTCGTTTGAACGCTCGCTCTTCGATGGAACCCTTGAAGCCCGGCTTGATCCGCACAATCTGCCCCGGGGCTGGTACCCAGTGGCTGAATCTCTCGTCGCCTTCTGTCACGGCAGTCCCATAGCAGTGTCGCCACAACGCGCTCGTCGCCGTGAATGACGAGCTAGAGCGGCAGCTCGGCCACTCCCCGCGCTGACCGCACTCAAGGAATACCAGTCAGTCCTGCCCATCCTTGTTGACCAAATATTGTGGCTTCGCATCGCCATTATCCCTGGGTTGAGTTCCCACTGTTTGTGCGATCCAACAGTGCCACCAAGCCCTTGAGAATGTTGATCGGCGCCGGCGGACAACCTTGGATCTCGAGATCCACAGGGATCACTGCAGAGACCGGGCCTGCACAGGCATAGCTGTCGGCAAACACACCGCAGTTAATCGCACAATCGCCGACCGCGACCACCCATTTCGGATTCGGCGTGGCCTCATAGGTGCGCTCTAGCGCCTCGCGCATGTTCTTGGTCACCGGTCCGGTCACCAACAGCACATCGGCATGGCGGGGCGACGCAACGAAACGCAAGCCGAAGCGCTCCAGATCATAGAAGGCATTGCCGAGCGCATGGATCTCGAGCTCGCAACCGTTGCAGGAGCCAGCGTCCACCTCGCGAATCGAAAGCGAGCGTCCCAGCCGACGCCGTGCGTGGCGCTGCAAGTTTGTCCCCAGTTCCGCCAGGGCGCGTTCGTCAGCCGACGCAGGCTCGGTCAAGGGTGACTGCAGCAGGCTCTTGAATAGCAGTTTGCGCATGAGGTCTCACAGATCGTGACCGGAATACGAGCAGTTGAAGGATTTATTGCAGAGCGGAAAGTCGGCGACGATGTTGCCTTCGACGGCGGCTTCCAGCAGTGCCCATTGAAACCAGGACGGATCGCGCAGATGACAGCGCGCGATTTTTCCATCGCTGCCGATGCGCACCCAGGCGAGCACGTCACCACGGAATCCCTCCGCGAGCGCCAGGCCTTCCACAGTCGGCTTGCGCAAACCAGAATCGACGCGCTCTGTCCGGAGTGGGCCGTCAGGCAGGCGATCGAGAATCTGCTCGATCAGCCGCAGCGATTGTTTCACCTCATCGATGCGCACCCAAACGCGTGCATCGACGTCGCCTTCGTGGCGCGTTGGGACCTCGAACGACAGGCCATTGTAAGGCGCGTATCCCGGCATCTTGCGCATATCGCGCGTGCCCCCCGAGGCGCGGCCGACGAACCCGCCGGCTCCGTATTGCGTCACGAGCGCCGAACTCAAGATGCCGGTCGAGACCGTGCGGTCTTGCAGTGAGGTCGTGTTGTCATAGAGCTCGATCAACTCAGGAAAGTGGCGGTTGATGGTGTCCAGCAATGTCCTGATCGCCACGATGCCGTTCCTGTCCAGGTTTACCGTGACGCCTCCCGGCACAACGCGGTCCATCATCAGACGATGGCCGAAGCAGGCGTTGGAGGCCCGCAGCACATGCTCGCGCAAGATGCCGCAGTGGGCATGCAGGAGCGAAAATGACGCGTCGTTGCAGATGGCGCCGATGTCACCCAAATGATTGGCAAGGCGCTCCAGCTCCGCCATCAACGCGGCGAGCCACAGGGCACGACCCGGAGCCTCGATCCCCAGCGCCGCCTCGACAGCCCGCGCGAATGCAATCGAATAGGCCACCGTGCTGTCGCCTGAGACGCGCGCCGCGAGCTTGGCTGCCCGCTCCAGCGGCGCACCGACCATGAGGTCGTCGATGCCCTTGTGCACATAGCCGAGCCGCTGCTCAAGCCGCACGACAGTCTCGCCGTTAGCGTTGAAGCGAAAATGCCCGGGCTCGATGATGCCGGCGTGCACCGGTCCCACGGGGATCTGGTGCAGCGGAGGGCCTTCTGCGGTGTGGAATGCGTAGGTGTCACGCGTGCCTGGCGCAACCGCACGCTCTCCCAACGGATGGCGCACACCCCAGCGCCCGTGGTCGAGCCACCCGCGTTGATCCGGGCAGCCTTCAGGGACGAGCCCGTAAAGGTCGTGGATGGTGCGTTCCAGGCGCAGCGCCGGCGGGTGGACGCGAGCGACGGACGGAAAGCGCTTGTCGGGACAGGCGAGGGTCAGCACGCCGATGCTCTGGCTCTCCAGCGCCATGTGCACGGCGTCGGGCTCCCCCCACAAGGAGAGAAGCCTGCCTTCCCCGGCCGCAAGATGCCGGACTACGCGTTGCCATGCGTCTGCATCGATCACGCTGCGCGGGTAGGGCCGCTGCACGCCGCTTGATGGTCGTTGCCGCATCATCTCGTCGAGCCACGCCATCGTGCAAACCTCACCCGAGCAGCCGCGCTACGGCCTGGAACCAGGCCACCAGCGGACCTGGCAAGAAAATGCCCGCCGCCAGCACGAGTGCCAGGTGCGAAAACAGCGGCAGATAGGAGGCTTCCACCGCGGCGGTGCTGCCGGTCGCCGCGCCGAAGGCGATCTCGTGCAGGCGCAGCATGAGCGCACCAGATGCCACCAATAGGCCGAACACCAGCACAACCGCCAACAGGGGCTCACGCGCAAACGTCGAGCTGACGATCAGGAACTCGCTCATGAAAATGCCGAGCGGCGGGAAACCGGCGATCGCCACAACACCGGCCACCAAGCCCCACCCCAGCACGGGGTGGCTTTCGGTCAGTCCGCGGATCTCGGACATGCGCTGCGTGCCCTTGACCTGGGCGATATGACCTACGGCAAAGAAGATCGCCGACTTCGTCAAGCTGTGCATGGTCATGTGCAACAGGCCGGCGAAGTTGGCGAGCGGCCCGCCCATCCCGAATGCGAAGGTGATAATGCCCATGTGCTCGATGGAGGAGTAGGCGAACATGCGTTTGATGTCGCGCCGCCGGTAGAGCATGAAGCCGGCGAACACCAGCGATACCAGGCCCAACGTCACCATTAGCGGTCCGGGGGCAAGCGCGTGCGGGTTGGCTGCGATCAGCATCTTGAAACGCAGCAGGGCATACAAGGCGACGTTGAGCAGCAGTCCCGACAGCACGGCGGAAATAGGCGTAGGGCCCTCGGCGTGGGCGTCGGGCAGCCAGGCGTGCAGCGGTGCCAGCCCGACCTTGGTGCCGTAGCCGAGCATCAGAAATACGAAGGCGACATTCAAAAGTTCGGGGCTGAAGCTCCCCGCCTTCTCGATCAGCGCGGTCCACACCATGGCGT
>JRHI01002580.1_pt1 | contig 12149 bp, 12 predicted proteins | sample 215371 | NCBI WGS metagenome assembly JRHI01 (sample SAMN02929681, study PRJNA255918) | sediment metagenome | biome: cave system; feature: Ice Cave; material: Sediment; isolation source: sediment from deep within a dark volcanic ice cave with no known source of... ...
GCAGTGACCGTCACGTTGGCGCTGCCCGTGATGGAGGCGGTTACCGTGTCTGTGGCCGTGACCGTCCGACTGCCCGCGGTAACCAGCGTCACGCCGTTGGTGAAGGTGTGTACGCCGTTGTCGCCGGCGACGAAGGTATAGTTAGCAGGCAACACCACCCCCGCCCCAGTGTCGGTACTCGTGAAGTGCACCGTGCCCCGGTAGCCGGGGACCGTCGCGTTGCTGGCATCCAGCGCGGTCACCGTGATGCTAAAGGCCGTGCCCGCGGTCGCGCCTGCCGGGGCGCTGACGCTGTAATGGGTGGTTGTGGGAGTGGTGGGACCGGTCGTGAAGTTGGCGATGGCAGTGCCCCAGTTGGCCACCGCCTGGGTGTTGGCGAACTCATTGACCGCCCAGAAACTGCCGTCGGTGGGATCGATGTTGATGCCGCTGAGGTCGCCGGCCCGGCCCCCGCTGCTGAAGTCGCTGTAATTCGCCTGGCCCGTTCCGGCCGGCACGACGACGGACGCTTGCATCGTACCGGTGGGGTCGCTGGGGTTGCGTCCAGTGACGTACATGGACATGTAGTCCGTGAGGGTGTCGTTGCCCGACTTCATGTACGTCATGCCGATCTGGCCGGCCGCGTTGATATCGATGCTAGGGTAAGTGACGTAGGTCTTGTTGCCGGCGCTGACGCGACCCTGGTCCTTGAGCGTCGGCGTGGCGCCGCTGACGTCGATGGCATACCACTGGGCGTCGTCCTCGGTGGTGCTGACCGAGACGGTGTGCGTGGCAACGAGGACACGACCCCACTCGGCGGCCTTCTGGACCCGCGAGTCCATGTTGGTGGTGATGGTGGTACCGTTGGGGTTGAGGGGGTTCACCGCGGGGCTGTAAGCCGAAACGGGCAGGTTGGTGTAGGTGAAGGTGGGGGTGGTCGAGAGGACGTTGGTCATCTTGATGACGTCGATGGACGTGTTGTTGCCGTGCTCGGTAATCAGCCACATCGGGTCGCCGGCGACCGAGTCGTGCATGACGGTGGGGCGATCGCTGAAGTCGTTCAAGTCGTTCCTGTAGACGCGGAGCGAGGACTGAGAAACACCGTTGGCCAGGTCGGTGTTGTTGATGGAGACAACCTGACAGTGCCCGCCGCCGAGGACGCCAAACATGTTGAAGGTGACCACGAAGGCGTCCTTGTTGTAGCCGAAATTGCCCGGGTAGTCGGCGTCGAAGCCGCTCTCGGTTGTCTTGATCTGGTAGAAGTTCCAGTCCGCCGTGGTGAGTGTGGATGGGCTGTTCGTCCTGGAGACAGCGATGTCGAACGTGCTCACGTGGGTGTTGAAGTTGACGTCCTGGTCGCCGACAACGAACCGGCCGATCTGGTCGTTGTAGGTCACGACCGGGTCGGAGAGGCTGGAGCCGCTGTCGGCATGGGCCAGGCCGCCCGTGGTGAACCAGAAAGTGCTGAATGAGGAGGTGGTGGCCGAGGCGCCGGTCGCCTTGGGGGCGTAGAGAGCGACGGTCTGGTTGATGGTCTCGACGTAGTTGGTGGGCCCGGCGGCGCCGTTGGTGTCGGGCGGCACATAGCCTCCGCTCCGGTTGAAATCGAGGCCGGCATAGCCGTTGCCGTTGTTGTTCGTGGGGGCGATGGTCACCGACGGCAGCATCCGGTCCTCCAGGCTCTCTAGCCGGAGCCTCGCACGCCGGAACCTGGTGGGCGCGGGGCGCCGATGCCCGCCGGCCAGCCAGGACCGAGAAAACCGCCGCAAGCAACTCTGCCAGGTGGGATTGATCATCGGTAGTACTCACTCCGGACGAGGGGCCGGAACAGGAGACCGGTCCCGCCGAGGGACTTGGATAGCCGCGCATCGCCACACGCAACATGTAGTGCAGGAACAGCAGAGCAATCTAGCAGGAGGTTCAGGCCCCTGCAACAGAAAAAGCATTTTTTGGAATGGGCTGGGCTGGAATTGTCTTTCCGGCGAAAAGGACTTGACGCATTTTGCCGGCGCAGGTGAGATAGCAAGCTGGGAAACCGCCCTCGCGCTTGTGCTCCGCCATCTGCCGCGGCCGTGCGGGATCCGCGGCAACTCGTCCTCCTCAAACCGGATAGGTCCGAGGTGCTTGTGCCAGTCGGTCAGGGCATGAAACGAGACGAAACGAGAGCAACCATGGGGATGTCGGGCCGGCAGAAACGCGGCGTGCCGGAAGGACTCTGGATTCGTTGCCCCCAGTGCAAGGCCACCATCTTTCGCAAGGAGGCGGAAGGCCGTTTCAACGTCTGCCCTGAATGCGACTACCACTTCTACCTGCCGGCGCGCGATCGGATCTGCCAACTCCTCGATCAGGACAGTTTCGAGGAGTGGTTCACCGGGCTGCGGCCGCGCGATCCGCTTGGTTTCAAGGACCGTCTCCCCTACGCCGAGCGCCTCAAGGCGGAGCAGGCCAAGACGGGTATGCTGGATGCCGCCGTGGTCGGCAAGGGGTACATCCGCGGCCGGCCGGTGATCTTCGCGGTCACCGACTTCGCGTTCATGGCCGGCAGCATGGGCTCGGTGGTGGGCGAGAAACTGACGCGCGCGGCGGAGGAGGCGACACGCTTGCAGTTGCCGCTCATTTTCGTCAGCGGCTCGGGCGGCGGCGCGCGCATGCAGGAAGGTATCCTATCCTTGATGCAAATGGCGAAGGTGTCGGCCGCCCTCAGCCGTTACGACCAGGCCGGCGGCCTGTACATCTCGATCTTGACGAACCCGACGATGGGCGGCGTGGCGGCCAGCTTCGCCTTGCAAGGCGACCTGACCCTCGCCGAGCCGGGCGCCCTGATCGGCTTCGCCGGCAAGCGGACCATCTGGAACACCGTGCGCCTGGAACTGCCCGAAGGCTTCCAGACGAGCGAATTCTTGCTCCAGCACGGTTTCATCGATCGGATCGTGCATCGCCGGGACCTGCGCACGGAGGTCGCTCGGATCATCGATTATTGCGAACACTAAAGGGGTCAAAGCCCGGCGCGTCCGCGACGGAGCAAACCCACCCGCCGCGGACGCGCCGGGCCCTGGCCCCTGACCCCTGGAGTCGTCTGTGGGCGTTCTCGATTGGTTCCGGCGTGGGAAAAAGAGCGACCTGCCGCGCATCGACGTCAACAAACGCTTCGACCTGCTGGGGCGGACGGGGCAGGGGAGCATGTCGAAAGTGTGGCGGGCGCGCGATCGCAACCTCGGTCGCACGGTCTGCCTCAAGCTTCTGGACAAGCTCAAGACCGCCAAGTTCGAGGCACGCTTTCCCGGCCTGCACCGGCCCCTCGAAGGCGCCATCTGTGCCGCGCTGCGGCACAAGAACATCGTACAGACTTTCGAGTTCGGTCTGACGCGCGAAGGCGAACAGTACCTCGTCATGGAACTGATCGACGGCGTCGGCCTCAACTTTCTCATCGAGACGAAGAGCGCTCAGCTCGACGGCAAACGCATCGACCTCCTCGCCCAGATCGTCGACGGCTTGGAGCACATCCACCAGCAAGGCTTCGTCCACCGCGACCTCTGCCCGCGCAACATCATGGTGACGAAGGAAGGCCTCGTGAAACTCATCGACTTCGGCCTGACGATCCCGTATCGGCCGGAGTTCTGCCGTCCCGGGAACCGCACCGGCACTCCCGATTACCTGGCGCCGGAGGTCATCAAGCGTGTGTCCACGGACCAGCGCGTGGACCTGTTCTCGCTCGGCGTGACGGCTTACGAGATGCTTACCGGCGGTCTGCCGTGGGAGAAGTCGCGCGGCTCGATGGAAGTGCTGCAAAAGCATCTCAACCTCGCCGGCAAGGACCCGCTCGAGTTGCGCCCGGACCTCGACAAGGCGACAGTCCAGTTCCTTCTGAAATCCATCGAACGCGACCCAAACCAGCGCTTTCAGACAGTCGCCGAGTTCCGCGATGCGCTCCGGGCGCTGCCGCGCCAGGATTGGTAACGCGCGCGGGCTAGGGCATGCCGGCACGGAGCGCCAGCGCCAGTGCCGCTGTCTCGACGCGCAGGATGCGCGGACCGAGACCGACCAGGCACCATCCCGCCACTCGGGCCTGCTCGACTTCGGCATCGGTGAACCCGCCTTCCGGCCCCACCGCCACGAGACGATCCTGCCCCGCCGACCCGTCCCACGCCGGCGCCCCTGGATGTCCCAGCACCCGCCGCGCCGGCAGGTCGCCGCGCTGGCAGTACGTTTCCCAGTCGGTCAAAGGCGCCACGTTCATGAGTACGTTTCGGCCACACTGCTTGCTCGCCTCGATGACGTGGCGCTGCAACTTCTCCAGGCGCGTCTCGCGCGGGTGAACGACGCTCCGGGCGGTGCGCAGGGGCACCAAAGTGGTCGCGCCCAACTCCGTCAGTTTCTCGACGAGGAACTGCGCCCGGTCGCCCTTCGGCAGCGGCACGGCCACTTCGAGGCGGAAGCTGAGTTCGCGTGCCGGCTCCTCGACCCCGACCACGTCGAGGGAGACGGTACGGCGCGATACGGCGCGGACCTCGGCCGGGTACTGGCGGCCGTCGCCGTTGAAGAGGCAAACCGCGTCGCCGGGGCGAAGGCGGCAAACGGCGGTCATGTGGTGAGCCTCCGGCCCCTCGATCACGACCGGGCCCGGTCCCAGCGGCCAGTTGAGGTAAAATCGTTCGGCCATCCCTGGTACAATACGCCCGCTCGGCGGAGTGCCAAGCGGCCGGTTCCGGTGCAAGGCGGCGTATCGAATCGGCAGTCCGGCAGTCGTCCCATGGATGGGGTGGTTTCGCACATGTCCGATCCGAATTCGCGGCGCCGGCAACGTTTGCCCGGCCCCACCCGACAGCAACTCGACGAACTCGACGCCCTCCTGCAACGCATGCTGGCCCTGCCCGTCAACCAGGGTGACGAGGCGACGGAACCGGCTTCACGCGCCGGTACGGCGACCCGGACCGATGCGGGGGACCGGCCCCCCGCGCCAGACCGCTTTGCCCGTGCGCAGTCGGAGCCCGAACTGTCGCCCAGCGACGAGCCGCCGCGCACGCTCGTGGTTCGGCACGGTCCGCAGGGCCTGTCCGGCCCGCTCGGCATGCCCCTGCTGCCTCCGCCCAACCCACCTGTCGCCGACAACGTGCCGGCAACGCCGCGGGCGACTCCTGCCGCGCCACCCGCGCCGTCGCTGCCGCGCTGGTGGGAACAGTCGCTTGCCTGGAGCCGGTGGCTCCTGGCGCGACGGAGAGTGGAGCCGCCGGAGCTGAAGCCAGCCATTCCAGTGGCCCAGGCGTCCGAAGCACCGCTCGCTGTCACCCCGCGTCCAGCCCGGTCGTCTGAGCCCGCGAACCGTCCAGCATCAGCGATCGCTCATCCCTGGCAGCCGATCGGACATCGGCTTCTCGTCGAGGCACCGCGCTGGCTGCGAGCGGTGATCTGGTGCAATCGTCATTTCGATCGCCTGACCCTGCGCCTGGGCGGCGCGGGACGCTGGCTGCGGCGGGCCTCCGGCCGAGCGGTCCTGGGCTGGACCGGGCTGGCCCTGCTGGGCGTGGCCCTCGGCATCCTCGTTCTGGATTGGTGCAGTTGGTCCTGGTAGACGAAGCCGCTAGAATAAACGAAGAACGCCGAGTTGCTCGTTCGCAAACTGGGAGATCCTCTGGATGTCGCAAGCCACACCGGCCGCATCGAAAAACCCGCCCACGGTGCTGCCGAATTATTCCCTGGTGCCGGCGCTGCTGAGTTACCTCGTGCCTGGCCTGGGGCAGATCTATCAGGGACGAGTCGGCAAGGGGATCCTGTTCCTCGTCTGCATCTATGGCCTGTTCTTTTACGGCATGGCCCTGGATAGCTGGCAGAACGTCTTCATCCCCGACGTCGCCAACGCCAACAACCCGCTGCACCTCGATCCGACGCTGGCCAACCTCTACAACCGCCCGCAATACCTCGGGCAGTTCTGGACCGGCGTCGTCGCCTGGCCGGCGATCGCCCAGTACAACTCGAAGCAGCCACACTTCCTCTTCGGCACCTTCGAGCGCGAGCCGCTGGAGTCGGAGCTGAATCGGTTGCAAACCAACGGCGACAAGACGTGGGACCTCGGCTGGGTGTACACCGTCATTGCCGGCGTCCTGAACATCATGGTCATTTACGACGCTCTGGCCGGTCCAGCGTTTCTCGTGAGTCGCGACGGTCCATCCCGGGAATCGAGTACCGAACATGCACATGCCGCTGCCCGGCGCTGATGCCGGCCTGACGCCCCTGTTCGCCATCAGCAGCATCTACTGGCTGCACCTGCCCATCCTGATCGTGGCGATCAGCCTGGTGTATGGGGCCACGCGCTTCGACGATTGGCCGCACATCCTGCGGGAGGCCCGGCGCTGGGTGGTGCGTTTGTTCGGTTTCCTGGCCGTCATCGTCCTGGTTCTCTACCTGCTGGCGTCGTCGATCTGACGCCCACGCCGGCCCAACGAAGTTGCGACCATGAACGAGCCGGCCTCGCAGAAACCCGCTGATTTCCGCTGGCAGGCCTTTTTCCAGCGCAGCCGCGCTCCGCTCTTCGTGCTGAACCGCCAGCGCCGGCTGCTGTTCGTCAATCGCGCCTGGGAAGAGCTGACGGGCCTGTCGCTCGGCCAGGTGCGCGGCCTCGCCTGCACCCGCCGCACTCCCGCCGCGCCGTCGGCCACCGATGCCGTCACCCGCGCCCACTGTCCGCCGCCGGAGGTCCTGCGGGGCCAGAGCGCTCGCGTCCGCCACGTGGTCTCCACGGCCATGGGCGGCCGCCACTGCTGGGACGTCGATTTCCTGCCCATTCACGACGACGACGGTACGCTCGGCATCCTGGGGAAGATCACGCCGCTGGCGCGCGCGGAGACGGCAGCCGCCACCGTGTTGCCGGACGCGCTCGTCGCCCTCCGCGCGACCCTGGCCCACCGTCATGTCCTGGAAGCGCTGGGCGCCACGGCACCGGCGCAGCGGCGTCTGGTCGAGCAGGTCCGCCTGGCCGGTCAGAGCCGGGCGGCGGTGCTCCTCCTCGGCGAACGCGGCACCGGCAAGCAATGGCTCGCCCGTACGATCCACTATCAGGGAGCGACTCGCGAACAGGCTTTCGCGGCCCTCGACTGCCGGCGTCTGCCGCCCGCTGCCCTGACCGAAGCGCTCTTCGGCGAGAGCCGCCTGACGCGCCGCCCCGGAATCGGCACGCTTTACCTGAAGGAGCCGACCTCTCTGCCGCGCGATCTGCAAGCGCGGCTGTGCGAACTGCTCGCGGAACCCGTTCCCACCATGCCGCGCCTGCTCGCCGGCGCCTGTTCCGACCTGGCCGAGGAGGTCCGCGCCGGCCGGCTGCTCGAGGAACTGCGCTGCGCGCTCGGGACGTTGGCGATCGAGGTGCAGCCGCTGCGGCAGCGCCAGGCCGAACTGCCCTGGCTGACGGAGAAGCTGCTGGAACGCGCCGCCGGAGAGGGATCGCAGCACCTCCACACCCTGACGCCCGCCGCCTGGGAATGCCTGCGCGCGTATCCCTGGCCGGGCAACGTGCGCGAACTGTACGCGGTCCTCCGCAGCGCCTGCGCCCATGCGGCAGGAGACTGTGTCGATGCGCCGGATTTGCCGGGCTACGTGCGCCTCGCGGTACGATTGGAGCAGACGTCCGGTGCGCGGACCGATCGGCCGCTGCCGTTGGACCAGATGCTGGAGCAGGTGGAACGTCGTCTCATCCAGCTCGCGCTGGAGCGCGCCCGAGGAAACAAGAGCCGAGCGGCCGAAATCCTGGCGGTGTGGCGCCCGCGTTTGCTCCGGCGGATGGAAGCCCTGGGAATCCGCGAGGACTGATGAGTGGCGCGTGAAAAGCTACTTTTCTACAATTGATCCATGCGTTATCCGCAGCTGCTGATTTGCGAGAGCGACGGCCGGCTGGCGCGGTTGCTGGAGCAGCCGGCCGAGTCGCGGCACTGGTCGCTGCGCCAACCGCGGCGGCCCGAGGCGTGTCTGCGTCTGCTGCGGCGCGGCGGGCCATCCGTGCTACTGCTGAAACTGGGCCACGACCCGATCCCCGAGTTGACGCTGCTGGAACGTGTCGCCTGGCTGTACCCGGAGACGAGGACGATCGTGGTGGGTGACACGGAACAGGCGGCCCTGACAGACCTGGCGTGGGACCTGGGCGCTGCCTACGTCCTGTTTCCGCCGCTGCCGCAGGAGTGGTTGGTGGACCTCATTACCGGCCTGCTTGTCCAGCCCGACGGGCAGCCGCAACCTCAGCACGATGACCGAACTTCCCCTGCTGGATGAAACCCGCTGCACCGGCTGCGGCGACTGTGTGCGCGTCTGTCCGACCGTCTGCCTGGAGATGGTTGGCCCACTGCCCTGGCTGCCGCGCCCGGACGATTGCATCAGCTGCAACCTCTGTGGACTGATCTGTCCCACCGACGCCATCCGCCTGGCCCTGCCGGAATCCGTGTAGCCGCTCCGCTGCGCGGCTACACAAGGTCTTAGAGTCTGTTCCCGAAGCCCCTCTCCCCTGTACTCGGGGGAGAGGGGCCACCTGGCAGGCCAGTGTACAGTGGGGATCCCCTCGCCCCTGTACTCGGGGGAGAGCGGGGCTTGTGGAACGGGCTCTTATTTCTTGCCGATGCAGAGCAGATGCCCAAAGGTGCGCAGGTACATTCTGCCGCTGGCGATGGCCGGGGTGCCGTGGCTTCCTTCGCCGATCTCGTTTCGGGCCGCCAACTCGAAGTGCCGGTCCGCCGCCAGCACCACTACCTCGCCGTCGCGCGAAACATTGTAGAGATATTTTCCCGCACAAACCGGCGAGCTGTAGTACGAGCCGGGAACGCGCTCGCGCCAGTAGACCTCTCCTGTCTGTGCATGGGCGCAGGTGACGAGGCCGCCATCGCTCCAGAGGAAGAGCAGCTCTCCCTTGACCAACGGGGTCGTACACAGAGGTGCCGAGCGCTCGAGGCGGTAGACCTCTCGTGGCTTGCCGCCGGATGCGGGTCGCAACGCGATGACTTCCTGCCGCACGCCCAGCCACCCGCTGGCTCCGAGTACCAGGTCGCCAGCGACGATGGGCGAGCCAATCGACGTCTCGATGTGTACCTTGCTGAAGAGGTCGGCTTCCCAGTTGACTCGGCCGGTCTTCGGGTCGATGCTCGTGAAACCGTGCTCGTAGTTCGTGAAGATCAGCTCGGCGGGCCGGCCGGATGGCTGGTAGACGCAGGGTGTCGTGTAGGTCGCCTTGCTGTGTCGTGGCACTTTCCAGCGCACCTTGCCTGTGGCACCGTCGAGGCCGACGAGCGCACTGGGTCCGTCCTGATCGTTGGGCACGACAAGGAGATCTTCATGCACGATGGGTGAAGCGCCGAAGCCATGGCCCGACCTGTACGGTCCCAGGTCCACCCGCCAGGCATCCTTGCCATTGTGGTCGAGAGCAAGGACGAGGAACTCGCCGGGACTGCCCCAGCAAGTGTAAACGTACCGGTCATTGACGACCGGCGTGGCCGAGGCAAAGCTGTTGTCCTGGTGCTTGCCGTGCCGGGGACCGGTGAAGTCGCGGGTCCAGAGCTGCTGCCCGTCGTCGGCGCGAAGGCAAAGGACGAGACGCTTGCCGGTGGCCTCGTCGCCGCTGGTGACGAAGATGCGATTGCCCCACAGGACTGGCGACGAGTGACCGACGCCGGGCAAGGCGACCTTCCAGCGCCGGTCCTCGTCGGTCCAGCGAATGGGTAATAAGGTGTCGCTAACACCTGACCCGTTGGGCCCACGAAAGCGGGTCCATTCCTGGCCGAACGCCGAACCGGTCAGCAGGAGCGCGAGGAGACAGCTGGCGGTCGGAGCCTGATACGTGAAGCATTTCATGCGCGGATTGCAACTCGGCCGCTAAATGGTGGGGCAAGTTTTCAAATCACCGTGCGTGACGGTGCAGCACACAAGCCTGAAGCGCGAGCGAAGGCAGCAGCGTCCCTCGCTGGCGCATCGTGCTTGTCTGTTACCGAATCATGCACAGTGATTTAGTTCTCCAACGGTTCCCGGCCGGMCGTCCAGGCGATACCCTGCAAGACCAGCCGCTGGAACGGCGCATGTTCGAGCGGGTCCTTGTCCTGCTTGATGCCGCAGTGCCCGAAGACGCTGACGCACACCCTGCCCTTGCCGTAGGAGCGCGTCCAGAGCACCGGCCACTCCTTCCCTTCGTATACCGCCACGGCCAGCGGCTTGATTTCGCCCTGCGTCTGCAGATGGTAATACAGTTCATCCTCGTGCTCGCAGTCGATCACGCCCCTGGTGATGGGATGCTCTGGATCGGTGATTTTGAGGAGGAACTTGCCCAGTTTCACCTTCGTGTCCGGTGTGCCGAAGTGGGCCAGGACGCCGCCCACCAGTTCGCGCATCTCGGGCACCCAGGTCCTGTCGGCGCAGCAGAAGCCGTGCAGCGAATAGAAGCCCTTACCGTCGTGGACGAACTTTAGCAGCGCCCGTTGCTGGCCCTCGGTGAGACGGAATTCATCATCGCGGCGGTCGGCCATGGCCACGATAAGCTCGTATTTCCCCAGCGACGGTGTTTCCAGAATGGCGGCGTCCTCGCAGATGGTCACCTGAAATCGCTTGGTGTCCTCGAGGAGTTTCTGCAAGAGCTGAGCCTGGCGCCGGTAGGCGTGATGGCTCCGCTGACCGCCCGACAGCATCAGCACCTTGGCCCCTTTCGGCACATTCTGCTGAGCCGGGGCCGGCAGCGGGAACACAAGCTGCAACGACAGCACAACGAAGAGGAAGATTCGGCAACGCATGATCGTCTCTCTTTCGCCCTGGTCATTCAGGTTTGCCGCGTATGGCTTCGCGATCGTCAGGCTGGATAGTATCCATTGCCGGGGGAGCCGAGGCAAGCCCCTGTCGGCAGTCGGCCTCGGGCGGTTCCGGCTTCGCGCTGACGCTCCAGACGAGGATCTGCAGCAGGAGGAACACGCACAGCGCCGGCACAATGGTCCAGCCCAGCCAGGGCAGCCAGACCGACAGGATGAGTAGCAGCAGCACTGCCCAGAGCAGGCCGCAGCCGATGAGCGTCATCGTCCCCTTGAGGCCGGTCGTCTCCGACGCCTCCGGATACTCCAAGACGGTGGCTCGGCGATGCCTGGCGCTGCGCCGGCTCGCCTCGTCCAGTTCCAGGCAGCGCACCTCGTCCTGCCAGCTCAGCGACACGCTGGCCAGGGTTGGCACCACGAGGGACGCCTTGTCTGGCCGCCGGACCTGGATGGCTTCGCGCAACGGTTCTGGGCTGCGCCGCCGCTCCGCCGGTCGGCCCTCGACCACGGCTTCAAAGATCTCTACCATCTCCGACCATGGCCGCCAGCTCTCCCAGGTCTCCTCGTGAGCCGTACCGCGGTGATCGCGCCAGGTGAGCGTGGCCGGCCCTGGCCAACCCTGGGGAAGCACCAATTCGGCCCGGCTCGCGGCGCCGGTCACGGTGAGCCGCCAGCGCGTTTCCGGCTGGTTCGGAACGAGGGTCGTCTGGAAGAGTCCGCCCCGCGCGAAGCGGCCGGACAGGAACACCGGCGCTTCCGGCGTCAATTCCTCGTCTTCCGCCAGGGCGCTCAACTCGGCGATCTCGCCGCCGAGTCGCCGCAACACGTCCCAGCCCGGCACGCCCTGCTTGTGTCCCGGCCCGCCAAGGAGCACTGCATTCGGCGCCCAGCGTTCCATCTCCACGAGGCGCAGGCCGGCGAGGACGCCCGACCGGCACAACTCCGCCAGGCGCAACACGCCGGGATGGAGTCCCTCCACCAGCAGCGGCAGCAGCGCCTCGCCGGTGTCGCGCTGGATCATGGCCGCTTCATGGGCAATGTCCGCGCTGATGTCGGCGGGGTGGACACAGAGGACGTGCCGTTCCGATTGGAGGGCGCGGCGCAGCTGGATCGCGCGATTGGCCAGGCTGCCGGCGACGATCACGGCGTCGATCTCGGGATCGGCGAGGACTTCCTCGAGGTCCGGCACGATACGAGACGATGCTCCCCAGCAGCGTCGCTGCTCCTCGGGCACCGCCGTGGTGTGGACGGCGACCTGATGCCGGCCGGAAGCAGCAAGGGCACTGGCCATTTCCAGGCCGTCAGGGTGATTTCCAAGGATGGCGAAGCGCATGCGGGGAACAAGGGGTCAGGGGTCAGGGGTCAGCAATGCTAGTCCTTGAACAAGCGTGTCCCCCGCCTCTGGGAGGC
>JRHI01002582.1_pt1 | contig 12144 bp, 12 predicted proteins | sample 215371 | NCBI WGS metagenome assembly JRHI01 (sample SAMN02929681, study PRJNA255918) | sediment metagenome | biome: cave system; feature: Ice Cave; material: Sediment; isolation source: sediment from deep within a dark volcanic ice cave with no known source of... ...
AGTCACCCTGTCGAGGGCCCCTCAAGGCTCGAAAATCAACACCCTGCTAACCGCGGGTTTCGGCCACAACGACGCTGACCGGGCCGGTTAGAGTCTTGTGCTCCAGCGTCTGCCACCCCGTCGCATCTAGCCACTCACCAACTTCTTCTCGGCTGTAGACATCACCCTCTCCGGTGATGGCGAGGAACTCACCCGCCATCACGGCAGCCATGGCTGGTTCGGTGTGGGTCGCGTTCGTCCAGAAGTCCGCGATCAGGAGGCGCGCACCATCCGGTACGAGCTCCCTAGTGCGACGGAGCAGCTCAACGTTACGTTCTGGCGAGAAGAGGTGGATGACATTTGCGATGAGCACGGCGTCATGGCCCCCCGGGAGTTGATCGCTGAAGAAATCTGCAGCGACAACCTCGACGTCCTTTGTGGCCGGGTCAGCCGCGAGGCGTTCACGGGCGACCGCCGCCGCTTCGGGCAACTCCACGAGCGTCGCCTTCAGATGCCCAAAGCGTAGAAGGATCGCGCGCAGCCAGGAGCCGGTGCCGCCGCCGAGATCCAGCACGCGCTGGTGCCGGCCAAAGTCGTAAACCTCAGCAAGGGCCCGGGCGGGTCCCGCCTGGATCGCCTCGACACCCTCGGAGAATATGGTCTGGTCCTCTGGGGACAGTCGCATCGAACCTTGGCCATGGCCCGTCCGAATAGCCTCTTCGAATTTCATCCATGTCGGGTAGCTAAGGCGGTCCCAAAATCGCAGGAGAGGCCGCAGATCGGTGGACGTCGCGCCAGCTAGGAATGCTGCAGCGGCCGGACCATTCTGATAGCGGTTGTTCTGCTTTTCGAGGAACCCGACAGCGACCATTGCGTCGGCGAGGATCCGTAACCGCTTTCGCGCGATGCCAGTTCGCGCCGCGAGCTCATCCAGCGTCGCGGCCCCCGTCGCAAGACCTGTGAATAGCCCCACTTCACTGGCGACGAAGAAATGCTTCGCGGCCATGAACCCGGTCGCCAACTTGAAGATGGATTCGGGCGAAACAGGTGGAGCGCCTGTGTCTTTCGCCTTACTCGCCATCTGAAGTCCCCCTGCTCATGAATCGGAATGATTGCGACTCGGAGCAGCCCAGACTGCACCGCTATGCCGCACGGTTTCGGGCGGTGTCGCCTATCTTCGACGTTGCGTGGCTGGCCGCGCATCGATCGTTTCCGTCATTCCGGCGGATGGCTGCCTACAAGGTTTACATCAGACCGTGTCGGAAGGCGTAGGCGACGGCGGCGGCGCGGCTGTTCACCCCGATCTTGGTGAAGACGTTTGCGAAGTGTCGAGTCACCGTGGCCTCGCTCAGGCAGAGCTGCGCGGCTACGTCGCGGTTGGACAGACCGTCGGCGACCAGCTTCAAAACCTCCCGCTCCCGCCCGCTGAGTGCCCGCGGAGCGGCGCCGGGCCGCGCGAGGAAGCGGTTGACCGCTGTCACGACCGAGGCGGTGTCGCCCAAGTAGGGTATGTGGTGCTCACCCTCGAGGGGACAAAGAGCGGCGTTCGGCAGGCGCGCGGCCATGTACTCGCCTAGGGCGAACGGTACGACGCGGTCCTGGCGGCGGTGCGCCACCAGCACCGGACAGGCAACCTGAGAAAGAAGGTGGCGTACGTCGATCGCGTCGCACGCCTCAAGCCATGCGATCGTCACTTCTGCGGTCGCCGCGATTCGCTGATAGGCAGTAAACCAGGCCACCTGGGCCGCATCGGCTTCGGGGATGAAAACGTCGGCAAGCACCCGCGATCCCAGGCCCCAGTCGGAGCGGATCAGGCTGATCAGAGCTTGAGATCGCTCCTCCGGCTGGCCGATCGGATAGTCAGGAGCACGGCGCATGCGAGCATAGGTGCCGTAGAGAATTACCCTGTCCGCACGCTCCCGATGGGAAGCGGCCAGCATGATAAGCGTTGGCCCGCTTCCAGACAGCCCAAAAAACGAGGCCCTCTCCACGCCGGCGGCGTCCATGACCGCCAGGCAGTCGCGCATGTCGACCTCCGGACTGCAACTGTGGACAGCCACAGTCCGATCTGAGAGGCCGGTGCCACGTCTGTCGTAGCGGATGACGCGCCGCCCGCAGGCCACGGCCTCGTAGAAAGCCCGCCTTTCCGGCGTCTGCCAGTCGTAGTCGAGGTGGCTGAAGTAGGGCGGGCAGACCACCAGAACGTCGGGGCCAGAGCCGAGGACCTCGTAGGCGATTCGCACGTCTCCTCGGGTGATCCCCCGAGTTCGTTGCACCGCCAGATTGTACATGTGGACTGCCGCCGAGAGCAGTTTTGCGAGCAATGCCAGGAAGATTCTGGGCTGAAGGTCGAGCGAGAGGAGCGGGCTTGGCTGGCGGGCGGAAGCCGCGCCGTTGAGTGCGGCCGGGAACCCCGGCATAAACGCCTATGAACAACATCACCTCAACGATCTCTCGGTCGTCACACCTACGTTCCTGGCCCCATCGATGTGGTAGCGGAGTTGAGGAGCGGCCGTGCCGAGGCAGCTAGTGGTTTGTCCGACAAATAGCTAGACAAAGGGTGGCGGGTGGGCTAATGTCCGCCCATGGACCGCATCCGTGCGAGACATTCTGGAGAAGATCGCTCGTTGTCGAGCCATTTCCCGGACGGACCACTAGGGTTCTCGGCGCAGCGTGACCACGCACTCGACGTGGTGGGTTTGCGGGAACATGTCGACCAGTTCGAAGGCGTGGATGCGGTATGGCCCTGACACCGTGAGCAGGCCCAGGTCGCGAGCCAGCGTGGCGGGGTCGCACGAGACATACACGATGTCCGGTGGACCTGCCAGCGCCAGCCATCCGGTGACCCGCGGGTGACACCCCGCGCGCGGCGGATCGAGGACGACGGCGTCCGCATCGCCGGCCGCCGCCGCAATCGCGTCCTCGACCGCATCGTGCAGGTAGCGAACGCGGTCCGCGCAACCGTTCATCGCTGCGTTGAGCACGCCCAGCCGCGCCGAGTCGCGATTGTTCTCGATGCACACCACCCTGGCTCCCTGGCGCGCCAGCTCGCAGGCGAGCACGCCGATGCCCGCGTACGCATCGACGACGCTGTGGCCCCCGACAGGCCCGAGTCCGCGCAGCGCCGCCCCGTACAGCGCGTCCAGTGCTCCCCAGTTCACCTGAATGAACGTGTCGGGCGACACTCGGAAGGAAAGGCCGCGCCAGCGCAGGGTCGTGAACGTCGTGCTCCAGCGCTCATCGGCCTCACGCGCGTGCTCATCGACTGCGGCGGGGCGCAGCGCACTCTGCGGTCGCGGTCGCAGCAGCAGCTCGTCGCCGTCCTCCCCAGCAGTGAGGTGGAGAACGGTGAGATCCGACGCGGCGGTGCGCACCAGGCCGCGAAGCGCGGGGAGTGAAGCGGTGATCCGGGGGTGATGGATGAGGCAGTCGTCGATCGCCACCGGCCGCCAACTGCGCATCCGGTTGAAGCCGAGCAGCGCGTCGGCCATGCCCGCCTTCCCGGGAACGACGTGGAACTCGCCACGCCAGCGGTAACGCCACGGGTCGGCCATGCTGTGGACGGGGAGGTCGCCGGGCAGCACCACATGCTGACGCCGCATCGCGTCGCGCACGATCTCCGTCTTCAGCTCGAGCTGCTGGGCGTACGCGATGTGCTGCAGCTGGCAACCGCCGCACTCGCCGTAGTACGGGCAGGGTGCGTCAACACGGTGTGCCGAGGCAGCGACCACGTCCACCGTATTCGCGAACCACACGCTGCCTTTGCGATGGTGCAGCTCGACCTCGACCGTCTCCCCGGGCAGCGCCCCGTCAACGAAGAGAGCTGTGCCGTCGTCGAGGCGGCCCAGGCATACGCCTCCGTGCACCATGGCGCCGGCGGTGACTGTGCAGCGCTCGCCCCTGACGTGCCCACGCCGTACCGGCTCGGGCGCCGCCGCGTCAGCCGGAGAGTCGCTCACGCAGAAGGCTGTTGACGAGCGCGGCGTCGGCGCGTCCCGCCGTCGCCTTCATCACCTGTCCGACGAGGCGGCCGAGCGCCTGGGTCTTGCCCCCCCGGAAGTCGTCGCACGCCTGGGGATTGGCGGCGATCACGTCGTCGACGATGGCCGCCAGAGCGGACTGGTCGCTGACGCGACCAAGCCCGCGTTCGCTCACCAGCGCAGCCGCATCGCCGCCGCCGATGTACAGCTCGACGAGCAGTTCCTTGGCGGTGGGGCCGTTGATGACGCCGGTCTCCACCAGCTTGAGCAGGCCGGCCAGGCCGTCCACCCCGAGGCCGCTGTCGGCGAGAGCGGTGTGGTGCTGGTTGGCCAAGGCGGCAACGTCGCCCATCTGCCAGTTCGCGGCAACCTTGGCGGTAACACCGGCGCTGACGATCGCTTCGTAGGCGTCGGCGTCCGCGCGGTTGGCGGTGAGCACCGCCGCGTCATACGTGGAGAGGCCGTACTGCTCGACGAAGCGGGCCGCCCGCGCCCGTGGCAGCTCGGGGATCCGGGACCGGATCTCCTCCACCAGATCGCGGCTCAACTGCAGTGGGGGCAGGTCGGGCTCGGGGAAGTAACGGTAGTCGTGCGCCATCTCCTTGCTGCGCTGCGAGATGGTGGCGCCGCGCGTCTCCACCCAGCCCCGCGTCTCCTGGATGAGCCTGCCACCCTTCTCGAGGACGCCCACCTGCCGCTCCAGCTCGTAGCCGATGGCGCGGTGGACGGCGCGGAACGAGTTCATGTTCTTGACCTCGACCTTGGTGCCCAACTCCGTCTCGCCGACCCTCCGCACCGAGACGTTGGCGTCGCAGCGCAGCGACCCCTGCTCGAGGTTGCCGTCGTTGACACCGATGTACATGAGGATCTGACGCAGCCGCACCAGGTACTCACGGGCCGCGTCGGCGCTGCGAAGGTCCGGCTCACTGACGATCTCCATCAGCGGCACGCCGGCGCGATTGAGATCCACGAGCGACGAGGTCGCCTCCTGGAGCACATCGCCGGCGTGCTGCATGGTGCCGGTGTCCTCCTCGAGGTGGACGCGGGTGATGCCGCAGCGGGCGCGCCCCCCGTTGATGCTGACATCGAGGTGGCCGTTCAGCGACATCGGCAGGTCGTACTGCGAGATCTGGTAGCCCTTGGGGAGGTCCGGGTAGAAGTAGTTCTTGCGATCGAACTTGGTGAACGGGGGAATCTCGCAGTCCAGCGCCAGGGCGGTGCGCACCGTCATCTCCACCGCCTCGCGGTTGATCACCGGGAGCACCCCCGGCATGCCCAAACACACCGGGCAGGTGTTGCCGTTGGGTGGGGCCTGCGTGTACGCCGCGCTGCACGGACAGAACATCTTGCTGCGAGTGAGCAGCTGGGCGTGCACCTCCAACCCGATGACCGCCTCGTAGCCGGCGGCGACATCGCCGCGGACCGCCTGGATGGTCATGCCGCCGCCACCATCGGCGCACGGCGAGCGTGCCATTCGGTGGCCTTCTCGTACGCGGCAGCAACCTGGAAGACTCGCGCGTCGCACAGGCGCGGGGCGATCACCTGCAGTCCGACGGGCAGCTGGTTGCTGAAACCGCAGGGCACCGAGATCCCCGGCAGGCCGGCGAGGTTGACCGGAATGGTGAGCGCATCGTTGAGGTACATCTCGATCGGGTCCTGGATGGCTCCCTGAGTGAATGCCACCTTGGGGGAGGTGGGACACACCAGCGCATCGACGCTCGCGAACACGGCATCGAACTCGCGCGCGATCAGCGTGCGCACCTTCTGAGCGCGCCGGTAGTAGGCATCGTAGTAACCGCTGCTCAGCGCATGTGTGCCCAGCATCACGCGCCGCTTAACCTCGTTGCCGAACCCCGCGGCGCGCGTGCTCAGCAGCGTGTCGGTAAATGATGGCCGCTCCACGCGGCGGCCGAAACGGATGCCGTCGTAGCGCGCCAGGTTCGATGAGCATTCCGCCGGTGCGATGATGTAGTACGTCGATAGCCCGAGGTCGGTGCTCGGCAGCGACACCTCCTCGATGGCGGCGCCGAGTTTCTCGAGCACAGCGATCGCCTCGGTGACGCGCTCCCGCACCCCAACCTCCAGGCCTTCCCCCATGTACTCCCGCGGCACGCCGAGCCGCATCCCCTCGATCCCGCGCTGCAGGAGCGACAGCGGGTCTTCGAGGTCGTCGGGCAGCGACGTGCTGTCCCTGGGGTCGTGGCCGGCGACAGCCAGGTACGCGGCGGCGGCGTCCTCGACGGATTGCGCGAACGGGCCCACCTGGTCGAGCGACGACGCGAACGCGATCAACCCGTAGCGCGACACCCGTCCGTAGGTGGGCTTGAACCCGACCACTCCGCACAGCGACGCCGGCTGGCGAATCGACCCGCCCGTGTCGCTGCCGTAGCTGATCGGCACCACGCCGGCCCCCACCGCCGCCGCGCTGCCCCCACTGCTCCCCCCCGGAACCCGCCCGACGTCCCACGGGTTGCCCACCGGCCCGTATGCGGAGGTCTCAGTCGAGGACCCCATGGCGAACTCGTCGCAGTTGGTTTTGCCGACGGGCAGCGCGCCGGCGTCGAGCAACCGCTGCACGGCGGTGGCGGTGTACGGGGGGCGGAAGCCCTCGAGGATCCGCGACCCGGCGGTGGTCGGGTAGCCCTTCACGCAGAGCACGTCTTTGAGCGCGACGGGGATGCCGCACAACGGGCCAGCCCGTCCAGGGTCGTTGCGCAACATCGCCTCGGCGTGGAGCACCTGGCTGTCGGCGAGCTCGTCGGTGCGCGCCAGGAACGCGTTGAGGCTGCCGTCGACACGCTCCGCCTGGGCGCGGGCGTCATCGAGAAGCTGGCGCGGGGTCACCTCGCCCCGGCGCAGTGCGGCGGCCATCCCAGCGGCGGTGAGCCCGGCGGTGGTCACTCCTGGATCGCCCCCACCCTGTAGTGCTGGCCATCGGTGTCAGGCGCCTCGGCCAGCGCCTGCTGCTGGGAGAGCGACGGCGCCGGCACGTCATCGCGCCAGACGTTGACCAGGTTGCCGACCTGCGCCGTCTCGGGCACGTCGGAGATGTCGGCGCGCTGCAGGGCGGAGATGTGCTCGAGGATGAGGTCAAGCTCGGCGCCGATGTGGCGCTGGTCGTCGTCGCTCAATCCCAGGCGGGCGAGCATGGCGACGTGGGCGACCTCCTCGGCACTGAGCGGCATCGGCACATTATTCGCGACCCGCGGCGCCCCCGGTCCCGGCGTCAAGGATGGGGAGCCAGGTGAGCACGGCCTGGTCGGTGGGGGTGAATCCGGCCGCTCGGTACGCCGCCAGCGCCGCCGGGTTGTCGTCCCGCGTCCAGACGCAGGCAAAGGTCACGTGGCGATCCAAGAGCAGCGCCAGCGCCTGCGCGACCAACTCCCCCGCCACACCGCCGCCTCGTGCGTCGGGGCGCACGTACAGCTCGGCCAGCTCGGCCTCCAGCCCGGTGCCCGGGTCGAAGAGCACCACCCAGCACACTCCCACAGCCGCGCCCTCGCCGGTGCGGGCGACGAACAGGTGGTTCTCGCCGGCGAAGCCGGGGGCGACGTGAAGGCGGCTTTCCACCTGCTCACGGGTCTCCGGCGGGTGGTCGTAGTGCTCCTGCTCATCGAGGGTGAGGTCGACGAGCATGGCGGCGACATCCGGGTCCTCCCCGGTGAGCTCCTCGATGCGGATGTCGTCAGCCACGTCGGCATTGTGCTGGCCATGGCGACGCGGTGCGACGACCCGCCGCAGTCAGGCGCCGATGGGGTTGGACGGCGTCGGTGCGGCGCTCGAGGGTGCGCTGACCGCGGGCAGTGGCAGTGGCGCCGGTCGCGGGCACAGGTTGCTGCCCAGGCCGGTCACGTCCGAACACGCCGATGGGCTGGGCGGCGGCGAGCCGGCGACGTGTCGCCAGCTGGAGCCGTTCCAGACCCAGGTGTCGGCTCCCGCCGCAGTGCCGGTGCCCATCACCCACGAGGCCTTGGTGCTGACGCTGACGCCGCCAAAGAGCACGAGCGACCCGCCGGGACCCTCGGCCATTGACGCATCCCTGCGCCCGTCGGGCTGCGTCGCCTCGGTCTGGGGTGCCCAGTACCAGTTGCGCGCCGACCACAAGTAGAGCTGGCCCGACGCCGTCAAGGCGACGGTGTTGCCGCCCACAGATGCGACGGTGGCTCCGCCCAGTGAGAATCCCAGAGGAGCACCGACAACGCTGGCGGACTGGTTCCAGGCCGAGCCGGCCCAGGTGTACACCGCGGTCTGCGGCGACGGCGTGTACGACGGGCAGGAGTTGACCGCCGGCTGGCACGGAGCCGCGTATGTGAACGACTCGGTGAGCAGCGTCGCATGCGGACTGCCGCCGTCTCCGAAGACAACGCTCGAGGTGGCGCTGGGGATGATCGCCCCCCTGCTCTGAGTCCACTGCCCGTGCGCCCACGTCCAGGTGAGCATGCCGCCCTGGAACGGCAGACAGGTGTCGACGGCCGTGTTGAGCTTACGGCACGGCATCGAGTGTGAGCACGTCGTGGGGGGGCACGGTGTGGTTGTGGTCGGGCCGCTCTGACCGCCGGTTCCCGCCAGCGGACAGATCAGGGCGGACTGGGGGGTTCCGCCCGCCTTCAGCGGTGCCCCGCACTCCGGGTACACGCTGGTGCTCACAGCGATCACCTCGCCGCTGGGAGAGTCATAGGCCAGCTGCGAGCCTGCGGACGGAACGTCGGCGTTGAATGTGGCCGACTTCGACCCGGCCACATGGCTCCACCCCTTGGACGTGAAGAGCCACGTCTGCAGGGACGGCGAGGCAACCGGGGTCGGGCAAGCCGTGGTCGCATCGCTCGACGGCGATGGAGTCGGCGACGCTACCGGTGTCGTGCTCTTCACCGGCGGCTGGCTGAGCGGAGTCGCCCCGTTGACCGACGCCGGCGTGCCCGGCGCCACCGAACCGGTTGAGCTCCCCGCCGACCCACTGGAGCCACCCACCACGCCACAGGCGATGCCACTGCCCTGGTTGGCGGTCGCAGGGAGGCCGATGAGCAGGACACCGCCGTCGGCCGGGTCATCGCTCATGCGCGGGCCGACGAACATCTTGCCGGGCGAGGGTCCGGTCCACATCGACCACGAGGAGCCGTTCCACAACCAGGTGTCGGCCAGCGTCGATCCCGACGCGGACGCGCCGCCAAACATCACGGTGAGGCCACTGGCGGAGTCGTACGCCACCGCCGCTCCACTCCGCGCCGGCGGGTACCCAGCGCTGGAGCCCACGCCGCCGCCCTGTCGCGCGTTGCGCAGCGCGAGGAACGTGCCCGCCCCGGCGAGGGCGACGAGCACCGCCAAAACGCTCGCCAGCGCTTGGGGCCAGCGACGCGGGTAGACGGTGGCGACGGCATCGACGCTGGGCACGCTGTGGGCGTAGTTGGCGGTGGATCGCGGAGCGTGCAGCTCCTCGAAAGCAACGGACAGGTCGCGGACGTCGGGGTCGCTCACAGCTCGGCCCTCAGCGTTGCGCGGACGTGTTCCAGCGCGCGATGCGTCGCCATCCGCGCCGCGCCCTCGCGCATGTTCACCACCGCCGCGAGCTCGGCGTAGCTCAGCCCCCCGGCGACGCGCAGACCCACCAGCTGGCGGTCCCGTCCGCGGAGCGATTCGATGGCTGCGCAGACAGACCGCAGGTCGCTGCGCATCTCGGCGCTGTCCTCGACACTGTCCGGGAACTCGCGGTTGTGACCGAGGCGGCTGAGCAGCGAACGTCGTCGTCCTTCGCGGCGGTACTGGTCGATCACGGCGTTACGGGCGATCCGGAACAGCCAGGTGCGCACGCCGTCGGGCTCCGGCCGAACCCTGCCGTAGGCTGCAAAAGCCGCGGCGAAGACGTCACCGGTGACATCCTCGGCCGTGGCCGGGTCACCCAGCTGGGAGACGCAGAAGCGGAAGACGGCGTCGGCATGCTCTCGGTACACCTCCTCGAAGGCTGTCACCGCCCCCGGCACCGCTCTGGTCATGGCGGCGATCATCGACTGCACTAACGCCCCTGCGGGTGATCCGTCACAGCCTTGGGGGCGATGGGTACCGTCGTTACACTGCCGGGGACCCAACCAAGGAGCACTCGTTGAGCGACTCCGCGCCGCCCGAGAACCCCAAACGCCTCGAGCTCGAGGCGCTGACCGCGCTGCAGCCCGGCTTCGCCCGCCTCATGCCCGAGATCGGCGCCCGGATGTGGAAGGCGTACCACGCGGGCCGGGCAGCCAACTGGCCACTGGCCACCTGGCAGCTCGAGGAGATGCGCAAGCTCTTCCGCCTGGGCAACGTCACGCGCCCCAAGTATGCGGACGACGTCGAGGCCTTCCTCGCCGAGGACCTCGGTCCCCTGCTGGTGGCCTGCGAGGCTGGCGACGCGGCGGCCTTCGAGCGCGCCTACCACGACGCCGTCGAGGTGGCCAACGACTACCACCGCCGCTGGAACAAGGGGTTCCTGGTGTGGAAGGTGCCCCAGACGCCGCCGGAGGATTTGGTGCTCGAGGTGCAGCAGCAGGACTGAGCGGCGCGAGCCTCATGGGCCGCATCTGCTACACCACGACGGTGCGGCCGGAGGTGGGCGACATGCTTGACACGCTGCGACGCGGCGACATTCGCGACGCCCGCGTTCTCGACGCCATGGCGGCTGTGCCGCGGGAGCTGTTCGTGCCGGCCGCGCTTGTGGGCGAGGCCTACGCCGACAAGGCCCTGGCGATCGAGTGGGGTCAGAGCATCTCCCAACCGCTGATGGTCGCGGCCATGGTCCAGGCGCTGGAGATCAGCGATGGCGACCGGGTGCTCGACGTGGGCACCGGCTCCGGGTACCAGGCCGCGGTACTCGCGACCATGGGTGCGCAGGTCGTCGGCGTCGAGCGTGTCGCCGAGCTCGCCGAGGCGGCGCGCCGGCGCCTGGCTGCGGCCGGTTTCGACGTCGTCGTGCACGTCGGTGACGGCAGTCGTGGGCTGCCGGACGAGGCTCCCTTTGACGCCATCGCGGTTGCCGCGACGGCCCCGCACATGCCCGCCGCCCTACCTCGCCAGCTCCGCGAGGGCGGTCGCCTGGTGATCCCGCTGCATCGCGACGGCGACGAGATGGACGAGCTGGTGCGCCTCCGTGCGACCGGCGGCCGCTGGGTCACCGATTCCCTGGGGCCTTGCCGATTCGTCCCGCTGATCGGCGACGACGCCTACCCGCGGGGCTGACCTCAGCCGGCGGGAACTCGGAACATCCGCACCAGCGGCCCCCCGCCGGTCCGCTCCACCGCCTGTGCAGCGGCATCGCCGAACGCCGTTTGCAGAACCATCCGCACCTCGGTGTCGGCGGCGGCCTGGTCGAGCGCTAAGCGCGTCACGGTGACCGCGTACTGGTCGACACCGCCGTCGGTGTTGGGATAGCGCGACCGGGTGATGGCCACTCGCAGGCCGAGCTCAGCGACGTCCAGTTGGTGGCGTCCGGAGACCTTGACGCCCGGAGGATTGCTGAAGTCCTCGTCGGCCCGGTCCCGCAGGGCCTTGAGCTGTGAGGCCATGCCGCCGCCGGAAGCTTCCGTCACCGTCTCAGCGTAGCGCCATCGCCGGCGCCCACACGTTTAGCATGAGCCTGCTCCGCGGTACCACCCAGTCTGACGGCGTCAGAGCGCCCACCACTCAAACTTCCTTACTTCGACTTCTCGGGAGGGACCCATTTCATGGCCAAGATAGTCGGCATCGACCTCGGCACCACCAACAGCGTCATCGCCACCATGGAGGGCGGCGAGCCTGTGGTCATCGCCAACGCCGAAGGTGGCCGCACCACGCCATCCGTCGTGGCCTTCACCAAGACCGGTGAGCGACTGGTCGGCACCCTGGCCCGCCGCCAGGCGGCGGTCAACCCCGAGAACACCATCTCCTCGATCAAGCGCTTCATGGGACGCAAGCTCGACGAGGTCAGCCAGGAGGCCAAGCAGGTCCCCTACAAGGTGGTCACCGGCAAGGATGGCCGCGTCGAGATTGAGGTGACCGGGCAGAAATACACCCCTGAGCAGATCTCCGCGATGATCCTCCAAAAGCTCAAGGCGGACGCGGAGTCGTACCTCGGTGAGAAGGTGAGCGAGGCGGTCATCACCGTCCCGGCGTACTTCAACGACGCGCAGCGGCAGGCCACCAAGAACGCCGGCCAGATCGCCGGGCTCAACGTCCTGCGCAT
>JRHI01002583.1_pt1 | contig 12141 bp, 7 predicted proteins | sample 215371 | NCBI WGS metagenome assembly JRHI01 (sample SAMN02929681, study PRJNA255918) | sediment metagenome | biome: cave system; feature: Ice Cave; material: Sediment; isolation source: sediment from deep within a dark volcanic ice cave with no known source of... ...
CGACCGGGCACTGCTGGCCCGAGCCAGTGCAGCCGAAACAGCAGCCATCGCCGACCGCGCGCGTCCCGCGCCAGCCGGCTCCCCCCCGTCCGCCCGGCCCGCCGCCTTCTTCTGCGCCGAGTACGCCGTCCACCAGTCGCTCCCGATCTACTCCGGCGGGCTCGGAGCCCTTGCCGGGGATCTCGTCAAGCAGGCCTCAGATGATGCGATGCCGCTGGTCGCCGTCGGCCTGCTCTACCGCCAGGGCTATTTCCGCCAGCGCCTCGACGCGTCCGGCTGGCAGCACGAGTACTGGACGGCGACCGACCCCGAGCGCCTGCCGGCGGCTCTCGTTCGCGGGCCCGACGGCGAGCCGCTGACTGTCAGCCTGCCGATCGCCGGCCTCGATGTCGTCGCCCAGATCTGGCGCGTCGACGTCGGCCGCGTCCCGCTCTTCCTGCTCGACGCCGACCGTCCGGAGAACGCACCCCAGGCTCGCTGGATCACCTCACGCCTGTACATCTCCGACCCCGAGATCCGCCTCGCCCAATATGTCCTGCTCGGCGTCGGCGGAGTCCGCATGCTCCACGCACTCGGCTTCGACCCGTCCGTCGTCCATCTCAACGAGGGCCACGCCGCGCTCGCCGCGCTCGAGCTGATCGGGGCGAACCTCGCCGGCGGGCGCAGCCTCGACGCCGCGCTCGCCGCCGCGCGCGAGCGCACCGTGTTCACGACGCACACTCCCGTACCGGCCGGCAATGACACCTATCCCGTCGAGATGGTGCACCACGTCCTCGGCGGGCTCTTCGCCGAGCTCGGGATCGATGGCGAGGCGATCGCCCGGCTCGGGCGTTCCCATCCCGACGAGCTGGCCGAGCCGTTCGGCGTCACGCAATTCGCGCTGCGCACCAGCCGCACGGCCAACGCCGTCAGCCGCCGGCACGGGGAGGTCGCCCGGACAATGTGGCGCGAGCTCTGGCCCGAGCTGCCCGACGACCGCACGCCGATCCGCCACGTCACCAACGGTGTGCACGTGCCGACCTGGATCGGCACGGCGATGGGCCGCCTACTCGAGCGTCACCTCGGCGCCGGCTGGCTGGCGCGCGCCGCCGACGCAACGACCTGGGCGCCGCTTGCCGGGATCCCCGACGACGAGCTCTGGGCCGTGCGCCGCCAGCAGCGGGCCGAGCTCGTCGACTACGTCCGCGCCCGCAGCCCGACCGACCGCCTCGGGCGCGGCGACACGACCGCGTTCGCGACGGCCGCCGCCGAGTGGTTCGATCCGGACGCCCTGACCGTCGGATTCGCCCGGCGCCTGGCGACCTACAAGCGGCTGGCGCTGCTGATCGAGGACCCCGAGAACCTCCACCTGCTCGAAGGCGACCGGCCGCTGCAGGTCATCATCGCCGGCAAGGCCCATCCCCGCGACGACGAGGCCAAGCGACTACTCCAGGCGCTCTTCGAGCTCAAGGGGAGCGCGACCGTCGCCCGGCGGGTCGTCTTCCTGGACGACTACGACCTCGACACGGCCGCGCAGCTCGTCCGCGGCTGCGACGTCTGGGTCAACCTTCCCCGCCCGCCGCTCGAGGCCAGCGGGACGAGCGGAATGAAATCGGTCGTCAACGGCGGCCTCCAGCTGAGCGTGCTCGACGGCTGGTGGGCCGAGGTCGGGGCCGAGTCCGGCGGCTGGGCGCTCTCGGGCGACGTCGACGCCGACGAGCGCGCGCAGGACGCCCGCCACGGTGCCGAGCTCCACCGCCTGCTCGCCGATCAGATCGTCCCGCTCTTCGGCGAGCGCGACGCCCGCGGCCTGCCGTGCGGCTGGCTCGAGCGGATCCGCAGCTCGATGTCGAGCCTCGGACCAGCCTTCAGCGCCGCCCGGATGGTCGCCGACTACCGCGCGGAGATCTACGGCTGGTAAGGGCCGGCTCCGGCACCCCTATCGCGGCAGGCGCGGCAGGATGATCCGGTAGGCCTTCATCCCCAGCCCAAGTCGCTCGCGGTCCTCGGAGACGAGCGGGTCGAGATCGGTCAGCTCGCGGACGCGGTCGAGCCGGTAGGCCACCGTGTGGCGATGGGCGTAGATCGCCGCAGCCGTGGCGTTCATGTTGCAGTTGTTCTGGAGATAGGACTCCAGGGTGCCGAGCAGCTCGGTCCGGTACTGCTCGTCATAGCGAACGATCGGCGCGACCGTATCCTCGTAGAACGCGCGCACCTCCTCGGGGTGTGACGCCAGGACACGGAAGAGCAGCCGGTAGGTCCCTGAGCCGATGTCCTGGGCGATCGGCACGTCGGAGGTCCGCAGCACGTCGAGCACAAGCTCGGCCTCCTGGATCGCCCGGTTGAGATCCCCCGGGTCGGCGTAGAAGGAGGACAGCCCGACGGTTCCGAGGCGCTGCAGGCGGCCGGCGAGCCGCCGGGCCGCGGCGAGCGTCGCCTCCGGAGCGTCGTCGGCGCCCGACGCCGGCAACAGGGCGTAGACCCGCCCACCGCCCGGCGAGGCGTCGTGCTGGGCCAGCGCACCGGCCCACTCGCCGCAGATCGTGGCCACGACGTGGGCCGGGCGGTCCGCGGCGAGCTCGGCGCAGAGGACGACGGCCCCGCGTACGAGATCGCACCCCAGCCGGGCTGCGCGGCGCGTGACCTCCTGGCCGTCGAGTTCGGTGCTCGCGCGCAGCTCCTCGATGAACGAGCCCCGCAGGTTCTGCGCGACCTCCTCCTTCGCCTCCGTGACGGCCACCTCGGTCAGGGCGGCGACCGCCGCCAGGTGGAGGTACTCTTCGGCATCGCGCGGCGTCTCGCCCTCGCCGCAGAACAGCGCGACGATCCCGATCAGGTCCTCGCCGACGCCGATCGGCACCTCGGCCACCACCTCGGCTGGCGCCCGGGCTGGGCGCCCGCCGACGCGATCGGCGGCGTAGCGCTCGAGCTGGCCGATCGCGAACCCCGCCGGCGTGACACACGCGATGCCGAGCCGGGGGACCACGATCGCGACCGGAGCCCCGGCAGCGGCCGAGGCGATTCGGGCGACCTGGGTCAGGCCGCCACCGCTCAGCACGGCATCGACCATCTCCAGATGCGCCGCCCGCATCACGCTCGGCGTCGCGCCGCCCAGATCGCTCGGCTCGGGGGAGGCCACCTCAGCCTGCCCCGAGCAGCGTCGCGAGCCGCTGTACATCGAGTCCGCTCACCCCTTCTGCGCCGCGGCAGCCGCGTCGGGGTGCACCTGGAGTGTGTCCTCGCCGGCCTCGCCGGTACGGATCCTGTAGGCCTGCTCGACCGGGATCACGAAGATCTTGCCGTCACCGACGGCACCGGTCCGCGCGTGCCGCAGGACCGTGTCGATGATCGTCTGGACGGCGGTATCCGAGACGACGCACTCGATCTTCACCTTCGGTCGGAGGTAGTTCGTCAGAGTCGCCCCCCGGTAGCTCTCGGTGATCCCCTTCTGGCGACCCGACCCTTTCACCTCGCTGATCGACAGCGAGGGGAAGCCGAGCTCGAGCAGATCGTTGCGAATCGGCTCGAACGCCTCATGCCGGATATAGGCGATGACCATCTTCATGACGTCAACGCCTCCTTCGTCGTCGTGGACGGACTCGCGGTCATCGCCGTGACTGGCGTCCCCGAGTAGCCGATCAGCTCGGCCGGCGGGATGAACTGTTCGGGGTAGCCGTACATGCCGTGCTCGGAGATGTCAAGCCCGGCATCCTCCTCCTCCGGACTGACGCGCAGGCCGTAGGTCTGCTTGATCACCCAGAAGGTGGCAAAGCTCATCAAGAAGACGAACAAGAACGCAATCGAGAAGCCGATCGCCTGGGCCGCCAACTGCGTCAGATGGTGCGAGTACACGAACCCGCCGTTCGGATCGCCGGTCGTGTTGTACTGAGCCAGGCGCGGCGAGGTGAAGATGCCGCATGAGAGCGTGCCCCAGATCCCGGCCATGCCGTGGGCCGAGAGCGCCCCGACAGGGTCGTCGATGTACTTATCCACGAAGTACACGCCGCGGACGACGATTACCCCTGCAACTGCGCCGACGATCGGCGCCGCCCAGATCTCGATGTAGCCGGACGGGGCCGTGATCGCCACCAGCGCGGCGATCGCGCCGTTGCCCGCCATGCCGATGTCGATCGTCTTCGTCGAGATGTACGCCGTCGTGATCGCCCCGAGCACGCCGGCCGCCCCGGCCAGGTTGGTGATGAAGAGGATCTCGGCGAAGCGGCCGTCGGCGGCCTGCAGTGCCGAGCCCGGGTTGAATCCGAACCAGCCGAGCCAGAGGATCAGCACGCCGAGGCCGAAGAGCGGCATGTTGTGCCCGGGGATCGCCCGCGGCTTGCCGTCCTTGCCGTACTTCCCCCGACGCGGCCCGAGCAGGAGGAGCGCCGCGAAGGCCCCGGTCGCGCCGATCAGGTGCACCGCGGTCGAGCCGGCGAAGTCCTGCATGCCGGCGATCTTCGTGCCCAGCCATGCGCCGTGCTGGAGGAAGCCGCCGCCGAACACCCAGTGCGAGCCGATCGGGTAGATCAGCGTCGAGAAGACGATCGCGTAGATGATGTAGACGCCGAACTTGATCCGCTCGAGCGTCGTTCCCCAGACGATCGCGAGCGACACGGCGCAGAACACGAACTGGAAGAACCACTTCGACTCGATCGTCGCGTCCGAGGCGGCCATGATCGGGAAGTTCGGGTGGAATCCGGTGACCCCGTGATAAGTGCCCTGGTTGACGCCGAGGTGGCTGAAGAAGATCCCGCCGCTGTGCCCGATGAAGCTCCCGATCGGTCCCCCGAAGGCGAACGCGAAGCCGACCGCCCAGTAGCCGATAGCTGCGATCGAGTAGTTCGTCAGGATCTTCGCCACGATCGTCCCGGCGTTCTTGGCTCGTGAGAAGCCGATCTCGAGGAACGCGAAGCCGGCCTGCATGAACATCACCAACGAGGCCGCGAGAATCACCCAGATCGTGTCGAAGCCGACGCTCGGGTTGTAGAGCGGCAGCTTGCCGGCCTGCTTTCCCGAAGCGTTAGCGATGGAGTTGTTCAGATCGGTCGCGTCGGCGAATCCGGTCGCCGGCAGGACCAACAACACGAGCAGCCCGAGCCCGAGGGCTCGAACCAGCGTGGGTGAGCGCATGCGTCCTCCTCGGTAGTTGTGCCCGCCCAGCATCCGCGATCGGCGCCGGCCGGTCTTTGGCCACGTGTCGAAAGATCCGCCCCGCCGTTTGGACGGCGCTACCTTGCCGACGTCGCGCGCGCCGGCTAGGCTCTGCCCAAGCGCGCCACCTCGCCGCGACCGGTCGCTGTCGCTGGCCCGCGTCTCGACCGCTACCCAAGGAGATGACCGTGTCCAGAAAGTCGAGGACCGTCGGCGCGGCGTTGGCGACGGCGGCGATCGTGAGCCTCGTCGGGCTGTTCGCGTGCTCGACGGCCGTGGCCGGTGCACCGTTCTGGCAGACCGCCTGCCAGACGAACAAGGCGTTCTGCCACCCGGGCCAGAGCAACGGACCGGCCAGAGGATCCTGCAAGACCGTCTCGATCTTCGCGTTGTTCATCCCCGGCGGCCGGATCGGCACGTGGCTGGCGCGGGGCGTCGGTCTCGGCGGCATCATCGGTTGCTGACCGGGCGCCGGCCGGCTCGGTTGAAGGTCCCCGGACAGACATCCGGAGCCGCCGGACCGCTTAGACGCGCCGGCGGGGCGGAACCCGTCGCTCGGGCCACGACGCTCGGGCTAACTCGGGCCGGCTCATGTTGTCCACGAGGACAAGGCGCTCGAGCCCCGCACGACATAAGGTCCAGGATCAGGCTGGCTAGCCCCACGATCCGCGCCGCTCCGGGCCATGCCTGCGCTCGCACAACCCATCTTTCTAGAGGAGGACTGCCCCGCCATGCCACGGACACGTCAGCACAACGTCACGGCCGCGCAGTGGAGCGCGAACGGCTCAGGCCTCGGCGCGCCTGACCTCACGCGGCCCTCAAACCAGGTCTTCGGCGCCAACGTTTTCGGTCTCGCCGAGCAGCGTCAGCGTCTGCCTAAGCACGTCTTCAAGCAGTTGCAGCGGACGATCGACCGGGGCGAGATGCTCGATACCACGCTGGCGGACTCCGTGGCTCAGGCGATGAAGGACTGGGCGCTCGAGAAGGGCGCGACTCACTACACCCACTGGTTCCAACCGCTGACCGGGATCACGGCCGAGAAGCACGACTCGTTCTACGGCCCGTCCTCAGGCGGCGGGGCGCTCGCGGAGTTCTCCGGCAATGAGCTGATCCAGGGCGAGCCGGACGCCTCGAGCTTCCCCACGGGCGGTATCCGCTCGACCTTCGAGGCTCGCGGCTACACCGCCTGGGACCCGACCTCGCCAGCATTCCTGCTCCAGAACCCGAACGGCGCCCTGCTGTGCATCCCGACTGCGTTCGCGTCGTGGACCGGGGAGGCGCTCGACTACAAGATCCCGCTTCTGCGGTCGATGGACTCCGTCTCGAAGTCGGCTCTTCGTGCCCTGCGCCTGCTCGGCGACCACGATGCGATACGGGTGTTCTCCTCGGTCGGACCTGAGCAGGAGTACTTCCTGATCGACGAGCAGTACTACTTCGAGCGGCCCGACCTGGTGATCACCGGGCGCACCCTGTTCGGCGCCAAGCCGCCCAAGGGACATGAGCTCGACGACCACTACTTCGGCTCGATCCCCGTGCGGATCCTCGCCTACATGATGGAGGTCGAGCTCGAGCTGGCCAAGCTCGGCGTGCCGGTCAAGACGCGCCACAACGAGGTCGCGCCCAATCAGTACGAGATCGCCCCGGTGTATGAGAACTCGAACGTCGGCACGGACCACCAGCAGCTGACGATGCAGACCCTCCAGAACGTCGCCCGTCGCTACGGCCTCATCTGCCTGCTCCACGAGAAGCCATTCGCCGGGGTCAACGGCTCGGGCAAGCACAACAACTGGTCGATGGGCACCGACCACGGCAACCTGCTCGAGCCGGGGGCCACGCCGTCGGAGAACGTGTCCTTCCTGTTCTTCTGCTCGGCGGTCATCAAGGCGGTCAACAAGCACCAGGCGCTCCTGCGCGCGTCGATTGCCAGCCCCGGCCAGGACCACCGCCTGGGGGCCAACGAGGCGCCGCCGGCGATCATCTCGATCTTCCTCGGCACCGAGCTCGACAAGGCCTTCGACGCGATCGCCTCGGCGGACGGCGACGGCGTGACCGAGAAGCTGATGCTGGCCCTCGGTACGCCGGTCCTCCCCCCGCTCCCCAAGCACGGGGCCGACCGCAACCGAACGAGCCCGTTCGCCTTCACCGGCAACAAGTTCGAGTTCCGGGCGCTCGGCTCGAGCATGTCGACGTCTTTCCCGAACACCGTTCTCAACACGATCATCGCCGAGGCGGTCGACGAGATGGCCGACGAGCTCGAGGCGAAGATGGAGGCCGGGGAGGAGGCTGCGGACGCGGCCCTCGCGGTGGCAGCAGCCGCGTACGCCGCCAACAAGCAGATCTGCTTCGGCGGCGACAACTACTCGCCCGAGTGGCACGCCGAGGCCGAGCGGCGGGGTCTGTATAACCTCCGCTCGACCCCCGACGCGCTCCCCTGGCTGGTCGAGCCGTCGACGGTGGCCGTGTTCGAGAGGTACAACGTGCTCAGCGAGCGTGAGCTGCGAGCCCGCTACGACGTGGCCACCGAGCAGTACTCGGTCAAGCTCAACATCGAGGCGGAGACCGCGGCCTCGATCGCCCGGACGCTCCTGCTCCCGGCCGCCACGCGGCACCTGGCCGAGCTGCGCGCGGCCGGACACGAGGCGCTGATCGCCGAGACCGCGGGCCTTCTCGACGAGTTCGTCGAGGCGATCCACGCGCTCGAGCGGGCGAACCTCGAGCACCCCGAGGTCGAAGGCATCGAGCACGCCCACTACATGCGCGACACCGTGTTTCCCGCGATGGAGGCCACCCGGGCGGTCGCCGACCGCCTCGAGCGGATCGTGGCCGACGACCTCTGGCCGCTGCCGAAGTACGCCGAGATGCTGTTCATCAAGTAGCCTCTCTCCCACGTCATGGTACAACGGAAGCCCTGCAAGCGTGGGGCTTCCGGCTTCCGGCTTCTGGCTTCCGTCACACGGATGCCGATCCGCTCGCGACCCTGGAACGCCTCCCCGAGCTCTCCCAGGACGTCCGCGACGAGACCATCCGCGTTCAAGCGCCAGGCGGTTTGACGCGTTCGAACTCAGCGTCACCCACGACGAGCCCACCGGACGCATCGAAATCAGCGCCATGATCTCGCAGGCGGTCGCGAAATCAACCGAGAACGCCAAGCCTCATGTCGACGGTGGAGGCGAGCAACGGCCAGAAGGCGGCGCTGTTGGCGACCGCGGCCGATGACGGCTCGATAGCTGATTCTCGCCACTGGCGCCCGTCGGTGGGCGTATTGGTAGCGCGTGCGCGTCCGATATCGATGTGCGTCATGGCCGGCGCGCTGATGCTCGCCGGCTGCGGACACAGCACATCAACCCCATCGTCCCGGCACAGCCCCCGAAGCGCACAGATCACCCGTCTCGGTTATCGCCGATCAGATCGTGAACACCGGGGCCAGCAGCGCCATCGTGGCGGTCTCAGAGCACGGTCGCAGCACCGTCGCCACCATGGGTTCGCCGCGCCCTGCGGCCGATCAGCGCTTCCGCATCGGCAGCGTGACCAAAGTCTTCACGGCGACGCTCATCCTGCAGCTTGTCGACGAGCGAAAACTTGCCCTCAACGACACGGTCGAGCGTTACCTGCGGGGCATCGTGCGAGCGGGAAGACAGATCACGATCCGCGACCTCCTCAATCACCGCTCCGGTTTGGCGAACTTCACCGACGACCCAACCTGGCCTCGCCGCGAACGACGGCTGACGCGGCCTATCCAATCGCTGCGTTTCGCGGCCTCACAGCCCCTGGAGTTCAAGCCGGGCCGCGCGTGGAGCTACTCCAACACCAACTACATCGCGCTCGGCCTGATCATCGAAAATGTCACCGGTCACGCCTACGCCCACGAACTCGAGCTTCACTCTGGTTGCAGCCACACCCGACGGCCGCCGCGTCGCCGTCGTTTCGGCACGACCCGGGATAAACCTGCTGCCCATGGACCTCGAAAACGATGTCTCAACCCTGCTGTGCATCCGCGACGCCGCCACTGGCTGACCCAAGGAAACGCCCATCGCCGCCGATCCGCGCCCCGTCCCCGGAGCGGCTGGGCTGTGGAACGAGCCGGCGCCAACGCTGACGCCGAGCCCGACGCCCCGCCCCACCGACGAACCCCACTCACCGACGGCCGCCGAGCCGACGCGATCCCGCGCCCACCTGACAAACCGACGGCCAATCGGCTGACGTTGACGTGCCTCGGCTCAGGATTAGCGACCAGTGCCGGGTTGGCGAGATGCAGAAGCCGTTGTGCGCTGCCCTAAAACATGCTTAGAGGAAGCATTTCGGCCTTGGGCTTCCTCTAACGCGTGCGGGCTGCGGCCTAGTCCGCCGAACGCGGTTCCAACAACAGGAAGCCGCGACCGCGCTCGGGAGGCCCGGAAGACTCGACGACGGCTACGAGTGCCCGTTCCGACGGCCCCTCGTCACGTCGGCTTCGCGTCGGGATCGGGTCGGGATAGTCACCTCCCTGGTCCGGACGGCGCGGGTCAGGACGCCTAACGCTGAGGCCCCGCCTCCGGCATGCTCGCACGATGACCGACACCAGCGGCACACACATGGCGCAACCTCCGGACTGCCACCCCCGGTCACAGGAGCCAGGACCGCAAAAGGTGGCATCGCGGGCACGCATCCAGGTGGCTTGTGCTCCGCACCTGGTCCGCTGTGGGAGCGTGGGCCCACCGCGCGGATGCGGCGAGAACGGAGGATTCCGTGCTACGTGCTGTTGATGCCAGCCTGCCTCACTGCAGGGCCCGGGACGTCATGGGCTTTCCGCTTGCTCGCTGGGGTTGCGCTCTGTCGATGGTCGCGTTGCTGCTCGTTACAAGCCTCGGGTGCGGTTCGCATGATTCGGCGCGCTCGACCAACGCGCTTTCCCAGCCGCCGAGCCCGAAGCCCGCCACGCAGCCCGCCACGCTGCGGGCGACGCATGGGGTGATCGTGATGGACGATTTCGAGTCCGGTTCGCTGACCGGTTGGAGGACCGCCGGAGGCGGCTCAGGGGGCTGGTTCGTCTACACCAACGGCGGCAAGGCGCCGGATCCCGCTCGCAGCGATCCGCGCGTTCCCTTCCGCCTCCCGAATCCGCCCGGGGGCAGGTTCGCGGCGGTGGCCGATACGAACCGTGCGGGAACGCGCATCCTGTACCGAGACGTCAAGCTCGACGGTCGCTTCAGGCTCCACCTGACCGCGTTCTACGCGGGGGTCGGCGGTCTCAGCAGCCCGCCCACCCTCGCCTACGACGAGCCTCACCCCAACGAGCAGTTTCGGATCGACCTCCTCGCGCCCTCGGCGCCGATCGACTCCGTGGCGCCCGGCGATGTCCTGGTGAACATCTTCGCGACCGCGCCCAGCGATCCGGACCGCCGCGAGCCGACGACCGTCAGCGTCGACGTATCGCGCTGGGCGGGCCAGACGGTGCGCCTTCGCCTCGCCGCCACCGACAACCACGGTCCGCTTCGCGCCGGCGTCGACGACATCCGCTTCGAGCCGATCGGCCCGGACGCGAACGCCCGGATCGAACTTCCACAAACCAAAGACCCGACGCGCGCCCTGAACCTCCCCGTCCGAATGACCGAGGCGAACGCTTTGAAGGCGCTGTCGGCGCACGCCGACGAGCTCGCGGGCCGAGACGAGCTCTCCGGCGCGCTGCTGATCGCCAAGGACGACCGGGTGCTCTTCAGCCACACCTACGGACTGGCCGACCGCAAACGACGGATCCCGAACACCCGGGGGACGCGCTTTCGGATCGGGTCGATGAACAAGATGTTCACCGCCGCAGCGATCCTCCAGCTGGTCGACGCCGGCAAAGTCAAGCTCACCGCCCCGGTCGGGACCTATCTGCCCGGCTACCCCAACCGGCAGGTCGCCACCAAAGTCACCATCCATCAGCTTCTGACGCACACCGGCGGCACCGGCGACATCTTCGGCCCCAGCTTCGACGCGCATCGGAAGCAGCTGCGCACGCTCGCCGACTACGTGAGCCTGTACGGCAAGCGAGGCCTCCAGTTCGAGCCGGGGAGCCAGTGGGTCTACAGCAACTACGGCTTCATTCTGCTCGGCGTCGTGATCGAACGGGTGACCGGGCAGAGCTACTACGACTACGTGCAGCAGCACATCTACGCGCCCGCGGGGATGACCCGCAGCGGATCGCTGCCCGAAAACCAGGCGGTCCCGGACCGCTCAATCGGATACACCAGGCCATCCCCCGGACCGACCGCATGGGTCCCGAACACCGACAGACTGCCCTACCGCGGCACCTCCGCCGGCGGCGGCTACTCGACCGTCGAGGACCTCGCACGGTTCGCCCACGCCCTGCTCACCCACAAACTGCTCAGCCCCGACACCACGAAGCTGCTGATCACCGGAAAGATCAACGCACAGCCCGGCGTCAGATACGCGTACGGCTTCTTCGACGCTCGAACCGCGGACGGCAACGGCTGGGTCGGCCACTCAGGCGGCACACAAGGCATCAACGGGGACCTCAGGATCTACGCGAAGTCCGGCTACGTGATCGTGGTCCTGGCGAACCTCGACCCACCGGCAGCACAGCAGATCACGGACTACCTCGACCCCCGGCTACCGACAACGCCATAGCGCCCACAGCACCCTGCCCGCATCGGGAAGGGCGCGACCGAAGGTGCTGCCGCCACCCAAAGGCCGAGCAGCAGGCCGAGCGCCGTCAAGCGGTCCGCTCGAGCCGCGAACGATGGCCGTGCCCACAACCCGTCACCTACCCTAGGGAGCACAATGACTGCCTCACCGTTTGTAGTCGACGCAGACGTTCGTAGAGATGTTGTCGACGCCGCATCACGAGAGCTCCGCGAGAGGTACGTCTTCCCCGATGTCGCGAAAGAGATCGAGGCCGTCTTGCGCAGACGCCTGCTGGACGGAGACCTCGGCGAGATTTCAACCGGGGAGGCGCTTGAACGCGCGCTGACCTTGTGTTTGCAGGAGGTCAGCCGTGACAAGCATGTCGACGTCCGGTACTTCCCCGAGCCG
>JRHI01002584.1_pt1 | contig 12129 bp, 8 predicted proteins | sample 215371 | NCBI WGS metagenome assembly JRHI01 (sample SAMN02929681, study PRJNA255918) | sediment metagenome | biome: cave system; feature: Ice Cave; material: Sediment; isolation source: sediment from deep within a dark volcanic ice cave with no known source of... ...
GTAACGAAGTAGTCGCCCTGGTGAACCTCAACGAAATCGTGCGCGGCGTCTTTCAGGCAGCGTATCTCGGATACTCCGTCGACGGCGCGTACGAAGGCCGCGGATATGCAAGCGAAGCAGTCCGCGGTGTCATCGGACACGGGTTCGGCGAGCTAAACCTGCATCGCGTCATGGCGACCTACGCGCCGACAAACGAACGCAGCGGCAGACTCCTTCGCCGGCTGGGCTTCACCGTCGAGGGGTACGCGCGCGACTACCTTTTCTGCAACGGCGCTTGGCGCGATAGTATTCTCACTTCGCTTACCAATGCCGAGCACCGATTCGCGTAAGCCTACGCTGCTTCGAAGTCGCCCATCCATAAGGGAAGTGCCCTGGTTTTGAGCTCCTCGGATATTTGCGGATGCATCGGTCGTCCGAACCATTACGCGCCGACGAGTTCGCGCACGGCTGCAGCGTTGAAGTACGAGGCCTGCGGGTGATGGATCACGATCGCGGCGGTCGACTGTTCGGGGACGATCTGGAACGCTTCGGTCAGCACGGTGCCGAGCGCTTCTTCCGCACCGAGCAGGTCCCACACGAGCGCGTGCTGCGAAAGATCCGGACACGCGCCGTAGCCCCACGAATAACGCTTGCCGCGGTCGGCGTCGAGCCCGAGTTCGCGGCGGATGCGGCGGTGCGTGTGTTCCGCCAGCGCTTCGGCGGATTGCACGGAGAAGCCGTGCAAGAAGTAGCTCTCGCTGTAATCGCCCGCGTGCTGCAAGGCATCGATGCGCTGCGAAACTTCGCGACCGACCGTGACGACCTGCAACGCGATGACGTCGGAAGCTCGGCCATCTTCGGGTTGCTGCAAGTAGTCCGCAAGACACAGATGCTCGCCGCCGATTTGACGACTGAAAGCGAAACGTCCGATCTCTTTGGTCACGTCGTTCGGATCGTAAACGACGATGTCGTCACCGCGTCCGGCCGCCGGGAAATACCCATACACGACGCGCGGAGCGACGATTGCTTCGCGTTCGGCGAGCGCTTCGTAGCGCCGCAAACGCGGCGCGAATTCCTCGCCGACCAGACGCTCGAACTCCGCACCTTTCGCGTTCGCGGCGCCCCATGAAAGCCGGTAGAGACTCTTCAGATCGAAATGCTCCCAGAGTTCGGCGGGTGGAACGCGTTCGACCGTGCGCGGGCCGAAGAACGGGGCGGAGGGTGCCGCGACCGTCGAGAGATGTTCCCGCGCCGTTTTGCCGCTTGCGACGGGCGCCGCCGGGGCATTGCGCGCGATCTCCCGCGCACGCTCCGCTTCGACGCGAATTTTTTGCATGAACGCATCGCGGCGTTCCGGATTCGATGTCAGACGGTCCATGATTTCGAGGCCTTCGAAGGCGTCTTTTGCGTAGTAGACACCGGGGTCGAAATATCGGTTCCCGTCGTCGAGAAAACCGATCCGGCGTCCAAATTCGCGATTGATTGCGGCTCCGCCGACCACGATCGGGAAGGCGAGCCTGCGTGAATCCTGTTCGCTCACGCACACAGGCATCTGTTTCGACGTCGAAACCAGCAGCGCGGAAAGGCCGATGGCATCGGCATCGACTTCGACCGCTTTCTCCAGGATCGTGTTCATCGGCACTTGCTTACCGAGATCGAAAACCGTGTAGCCGTTATTGCTCAGAATCGTATTGACCAAGTTTTTCCCAATGTCGTGCACGTCGCCGAAAACCGTAGCGAGCACGACCTTGCCTTTGGTCATGCCTTCTTTTCTTTCCAGGAATTGCTCGAGGTGTGCGACCGCCTTCTTCATCACTTCGGCGGATTGCAGCACGAAGGGCAAGATCAGTTCGCCCGCCCCGAATTTGTCTCCAACTTCCTTCATAGCGGGGAGCAGCACGTTGTTGAGCACGTCGACCGGATCGCGTCGCGCGAGCGCCTCGTCGATCTTGGCCTCGATGCCGTCCTTGCGGCGACGCAAGATTGCGTTGTGTATGCGTCCTTCGATCGGCATATCGGCCTCGTCGTCGACGATCGTAGCGGCGCTCGAAGCGGTCGAACCCGTGTTTTCGAAATACTCGATGAGATGCTGCAACGCGTCGGGACGGCGGTTGAGAATAAGATCGTCGCAAAGATTGCGTTCCTTCGCGTCGATCTCGCCGTAGGGTTGGATTTCTTTTGCGTGCACGAGCGCCATATCGAGTCCGGCGTTCACGCAATGATGCAGCATGACGGAGTTCAGCGCCGCGCGCGCCGCGGGCTTCAGACCGAACGACACATTGGAAACGCCGAGCGACGTCAGCACGCCGGGTAACTGCTCTTTGATAAGCCGGATGCCTTCGATTGTCTCGACGGCGGACGCGAAGAACTCGGGATCGCCCGTGGCGAGCGTAAAAGTGAGATCGTCGAAGATGAGCGCTCCCGCTGGGATACCGTATTCGCCGACGACGATATCGCGAATCCGTCGCGCAACTGCGACTTTGCTCTCGGCGGTTTTCGCCATTCCCGTCTCGTCGATGGTTAGCGCGACGACGGCCGCGCCGCTCTCCTTGATCAGCGGAAGGATGGCGTCGATTTTGGCGCGGCCGTTTTCGAGATTGACGGAGTTGACGATCGCACGCCCCGCGTAGATCTTTAGGGACGCGTCGATGACCTTGACTTCGGTCGAGTCGATCATGAGCGGGGTTTCGACGGATTGCGCGAGCTTCTTGACGATCGTCGCCATCTGAACGTCTTCGTCGGTGCGCTCGGTCAGCGCCGTGCACAGATCGAGTACGTGCGCGCCGCCCTCCACTTGCTCGCGCGCCACCAGCACGATCTCATCGTAGTTATTTTCCAGCAGCAGCCGTTTCATCTTTCGCGAACCCTGCGCGTTGATGCGCTCGCCCACAAGCAACGGACTTCCGTCTTGCTTCAAGGCGGTCGCCGTCATCGACGAAGCCGCGAATTGCAGCGGCTTCGCCTCCGGCGTGCGTCCGCGCTGGCCGGCCGTGCTTGCGACGAAGGCACGAATGTGTTCGGGCGTCGTACCGCAACAGCCGCCGATCGCGTTCACCCCGAAATCGCGCACGAACGAACCGAGTTCTTTGGACATCTCCGCGGGCTGCTCGGGATAAATCGTCTCGCCCTTCGAGCCCATGATCGGTAAGCCCGCGTTGGGAATCACCGCGACGTAGCAACGCGAGTTATCGACCAGATATCGGACGGCGTCGCGCATGTGCGTCGGACCCGTCGAGCAGTTCAGACCGATAACGTCGATCGGAAGGGCATCGAGCGTAGCCGTAACGGCGCGAATATCGGTGCCGAGCAGCATGCGTCCCGTTACGTCGAGCGTCGCCTGAGCTTGGATTGGAACGCGGCGCAGTCCGTGGGCGAATTCGCGCGTGATGCCGGCGATGGCGGCCTTCATCTCCAAGAGATCCTGGCTCGTCTCCAGCAGCAGCAAATCCGCCCCACCTTCGACGAGATAGCGCGCCTGCTCCCCATAGAGAGCAGCGAGTTCGTCGAAGGTGATCTTCGAAAGAGTCGGGTCCGAGGACGAAATCAGCATCCCAGTCGGGCCGAGCGCGCCGGCAACGAAGCGAGGCTTCTCCACCGTGCTGAAGGCATCGCACGCGGCGCGCGCTATGCGAGCTGCCGCAAGATTGATCTCCGCCGTCTTTTCACCGAGTCCGAATTCGCTCAGCTTGAGGCGAGACGCGGTGAACGAATCCGTTTCGAGCACGTCGGCGCCGGCTTCGAGATACGCCTCGTGAAGGCGGCGGACGATGTCCGGCCGCGAGAGAACGAGTGCCTCGTAGCAGCCATGATGTTGCGCGCCGCCGAAATCGTCGTGCGTGAGCTCCATATCCATCAACGCGGTCCCCATCGCCCCGTCGAAGACGAGCACACGGCGAGCGATTGCTTTCAGATACGAGTCCATATGGCACAGTATAGCCACCTTCGGACAACAATACCTAACGATTTTGTCGTTTTATCGATAACTTGCTAACATTGGACAAATGGACCGCGATGGCGCAAGGCGAGGGGCGAAGATTCGTCTCCAGAAGGCAGGAGCGATGCCGGCCATCATCGAGACCCGCGATCTCTGCAAATCGTTCGCCGGATACCGCGCCGTCGATCGGGTGTCGCTCGCCATCGACGCGGGAACGATTCACGCGATCATCGGCCCCAATGGTGCCGGCAAGACGACGTTCTTCAATTTGCTTTCGGGCTTCGTCGCGCCGAGCTCCGGCACGATCTCACTTGACGGTTACGACACGACGAGGCTCGAGCCGCATCGCATCGCCCGCCTCGGCATGGTGCGCAGCTTTCAGATCAATAGCATCTTCACGCACCTCAGCGTGCTGGACAACGTCAAAGTCTCGCTCGAAGCGAAGACCGAATTGCCCTCGCGCTTCTGGCTTTCCGGCCGAGCGACGCGACGCCTCGACGCGCGCGCACTCGAACTGCTCGACGACGTCGGACTCGAGCGTGAAAAGGATCTGCTCGCGACGCAACTCTCGTACGGCCGCAAACGCGCGCTCGAACTCGCGATCTCGCTGGCGCAAGATCCCAAGATTTTGTTGCTCGACGAACCGACGGCCGGCATGGGAACCGAAGATGTCGGCCGCATCGCACATCTCATCGGGCGCGTAAAAGCGGGCCGGACGATCGTGCTCGTCGAGCACAATCTCAGCGTCGTCGCCGATCTTTCCGACCGCATCACGGTCCTCCAACGCGGCAAAGTGCTCGTGGAAGGCACGTACGCGGCAGTTCGTGCCGACCAACGCGTGATCGACGCATATCTCGGCGGCGGAGCCGGCGTTCACGCTTGAGTATGGGCCGTCGAATTCGGCTCTCGCCGGTCACCGGTTGGCACGACATTAGACCCGCATACCATTCCGATATAGTCTTTCGGACCTGTCTCGAAGCAGAGTAGCCGCCTACCATGGGGCTGGGACCGTTAAAAGCTCCGCCGTACGATGGAGCATCGTCGGCCCCGTTCGCCTTTCCACATGCTACGGTCGCCTTGTGCGACCGCCGGGAGGTTTTTTTCGTGCTCGCACGTTTTTTCGCGGTAGGGTTGCTATCGCTACTGGTCCCGAGCGGCACCGCCGCCGCCCGGGCGTCGACCGTCGCGCCCGCGGTGGCTACGCCTTCGCAAGCCCCCCAAAGTTTTCAGCGTCTGATCTTTCACGGCACCACGCGCATGGGCGCACCCGCGACCGCTTTGCAAGCCGCGCGCGCTTCGGAAGCCGCGCTCGCTTCGGCGAACGCGAAAGCGAACGTGTCTGCCGAACTGGCGCCGCCGGTTCGCGGCAACGCGCCGGCTGACGTTCGGCCGGCGATGGCACTGCGCACCTTCGCCGCGGCAAAAGCGCCGGTAGGAGTTCCGGCTGCCTCGAGCCGCTCGGTCGCCGTGCCCGACAGCGGCTTTTCCGGTTTTTCCGGTCTGACTCACGCCGACCAACGCCTTGCCGGCACGGGCGCCTACACGAACACCCAATTCTCACTTGAACCACCCGACCAGGCACTCTGTGTTGGTAACGGCTTCGTGGTCGAGGCCGTCAATAACGCGATTTCCGTGTACTCGCAGCTCGGCGCTCCCCTCACCGCACCCACGCCGATGTCCCAATTATTCGGCCTAGCCCCCGAAATCGTGCGTCCGCAGAATATCCGCGGCCCGTTCCTCTCCGACCCGCGGTGTTATTTCGACGCGCAGACCCAGCGCTGGTTCGTGACCGAAGTCGAGAACGATACGAACCCGGAGACGGGCGCGTTCGCCGGCCGCTCGGCGCAATTCATCGCGGTCAGCCAGGGCGCCGATCCGACCGGCGCGTTCAACGTGCTCTCATTCGACACGACCGATCGCGCGCGCCCGGGCTGTCCGTGCTTCGGCGATCAGCCGCTGATCGGCGCGGACGCGAACGGCTTTTACATCTCGACCAACGAGTTTTCCCTCGTCACGCCGAATTTCTTCGGCGCGCAGATCTACGCGCTCTCGAAGGTCGACCTCGCGCTCGGCGTCTTTCCGACCGTCGTCCACATCGATGCGGGCGCCCTTCCGACGCCCGGCCCTGGGCTCGGAGCCATCTGGTATACCATCCAGCCCGCAATTCTCGAGCGGCCCAACGACACGCGCGGCCTGCGCGGGGGCACCGAGTACTTCCTAAGCGCCCTCGACTTCCAAAACCTTGGCGACAATCGCATCGCGACTTGGGCGCTCACCGGCACCGCATCGCTTACGCTCGCGACCCCGCACGTCGATCTCGCGAACGTCGTCATCGCCAGCGAGCTGTACGCGCCACCGCCGCCTGCCACGCAGAAGGCCGGACCGGCACCGCTCGGCACCTCGGTCAACGAGCCGCTGGAATTGCTCAATACCAATGATGACCGGATGAACCAAGTCGTTTTCGCAAACGGCCGGCTATGGTCCGGCGTCAATACGAAGGTCGTAGCCGGCGGCCGCGAGTCGGCGGGCATCGCGTACTTCGCCGTCGCGCCGGATTTGACCGGCAAAGCGCTGCAGGCGCGGGTCGTCCAACAAGGCTACGTGGCCGTCGCCGGCGAGAACGTGATGTTCCCATCGATTGGCGTCGACCGCGCCCGCCAAGCCGTGCTCACCGCTTCACTCTCGGGACCCGACTTCTTCCCGAGCGCCGTCTACGTGCCGCTCGTCGGCGCCAACAACTCGGTACGGTTGGCGGGCCGGGGCGCGGCACCCGAGGACGGATTCAGCGGTTATCGCGCCTTCGGGGCCGACGGCGTTGCGCGCTGGGGCGATTATTCGGCCGCGACGTTCGACGAACGCGGCAACGTCTGGGTCGCAGCCGAAAACATCCCGGACGCACCGCGGACGCTGTTTGCGAATTGGGGTACCTTCGTGGGACGCGTACCACTCGTGTTTTCGCACAACTAAGCGATCCTCGTCGCGTGGCGCTCGCCGGCGTTTATGGAATGCCGGTGAGCGCACGCCTCTCGACGTCCGGCGATCGGCTACGTCGGCTTTGCCTCAAATCGGATCCCCGGCGCGTCTTTCCGTCGCACATCGCGTCTATCTTCAACGCGACTATGCTCGTGTTGAGCCCGCCGGAGGGAATCGTCGGATCGCTGTATCGCGATATTGGGACACGCGCTCGCATATGTCGACGAATCGCATGTTGATATTCTTCGCGCCCGGCGTGACCGATACGTATCCGGCTTGCGCGAGGAGCGGCGCATGCGCGCTCGAAGACGTTCGGCATGGCGACGACGTATGCTTGAGACGCGCGGACTCAACGCGTATTACGACGAGAGCCACGTTTTACGCGGCGTCGATCTTCTGGTGAAGGCGGGCGAAGTCGTCACGCTGGTCGGTCGCAACGGTGCGGGTAAGACGACGACGCTCAAATCGATCATGGGCATCGTCCGCAAGCGCACGGGCCAGATCACGTTCGAAGAGCGGCCGATCCTCGGCTTGAGTTCCGATAAGATCGCACGGCGCGGCATCGGCTTCGTTCCCGAAGAACGCGGCATCTACTCGACTTTAAACGTTGCCGAAAATCTATTGCTGCCGCCCGTGGTCAGCGAGGCGGGCTGGCCGCTCGAACGCATCTACGCGCTTTTCCCTATCCTCAAAGAGCGGGCCGCCGCGATGGGTACGACGCTCTCGGGCGGCGAACAGCAGATGCTCGCGATCGCGCGCGTTTTACGCAGCGGCGCGAGATTGATTTTGCTGGACGAGCCGACCGAGGGTCTCGCTCCCGTCATCGTCGAGGCGATCGGCAATCTGCTGCTCGAGATCAAAAAATCCGGCGTGACGATTCTGCTCGTCGAGCAAAACCTGCGCTTCGCGACGCGCGTCGCGGATCGGCATTACTTGATGGTTCACGGCCGCATCGTCGAATCGATGACCAACGCCGAAGTCATCGACCGTGAAAACGGCCTCCTGGCGCATCTCGGGGTTTAGCTTGCAGTGCCGGCGTGGCACAAAGCGGCGCGACCGTTGCGTCATTTGCGGCTCGGCGCCCGCTTTAGCGCGACGCGGGGCGCGCGAGTGCGCGCGGGCCGAGTTCACGCACTCCGATAAAACCAAAGCGGTGTAAGAGCGCACGATCGCTTTCGAGGTAACTCAAGAAGCGCGAGATCGCCGTCGTCGCCGTTCCAGCCGTCACCATGTGCTCGTAGCCCCAGAATGGGTAGGTCCCGTTCTCGACGTTTTCGTCACTCGGCGCGGCACCGTCGAGCGCGACCAGAGTCAGTCCCGACGCGCGTGCGGGTGCCAGCGCCGCGAGCGTGACGGCCCCGGGAGTCGCCCTAACGGCCGCAAGGGCGCTCGCCGTCGCTTCCTCAAACAACGTGCCCTCCTGCAGCACGGCGCCGTCGAGGACCGTGCGGGCGAGGGTCGCCGTGATGCCCGAACGTATCGAACGGCCGATTACGATTGCCGGCCGGTCCGCGCCGCCGACCTCTTTCCAATTCGCAATCTTTCCCGCATAGAGCGCCGCGATCTGCTCGCGCGTAAGCGACGCGATTCCGCTCGTGGGATTCGCGACGAGGGCGAATGCGATAACGGCGACGCGATGGTCGACCAGCGACGGAGCCTGGGCATCCGGCGCGCTGTCGCTGGCCGCAACGTCGATGTTTCCAGCCGCAAGCGACCGTAGCGCCTCTCTGGAACCGCCGCCCGAGACCGTGAGGGTCACGTCCGGGTGCGCATTCTCGTAGGTCGCGCTCGCTGCACGCGCGAGGCTTAAAAGCGACGTCGATCCTGCGATTGCAATCGTGGCCGTTTGGGCGCGCGTGGCGCGGGGCGCCACGCACAACTCCGCGACGAACGCGAGCGCCAACGCCGGTACCGCGATGCTAAATCCCTTCAATGCTCGCATCGGGCACAAGCCTTCCGGGAGCCTCTTCATCCTCGACCAAACGTGGACGCGCGAAAACGCGGTGCAAAATTTCGCCGACGATGCCGCGTCGTGCGACGAGGATGACGATTGCGAAGATGAGCCCCATGACGATGTTGGTCTTATCACCGATAGCCGTCTTCGACACGAAGAAATCCAACGACTCGTACAGTGCCGCCCCGACGATCGGGCCGTAAATCGTGCCGATCCCGCCCAGAATCGTCATAATGACGATCGCGCCCGAGGTATGCCAGTCGACGCCGTCGAGTCCCGCAAGACGGTTCCCCAGGGAAAAGAGCGCGCCCGCGAGCCCGGCGAGCGTTCCCGACATGACGAAGGCTGCGAGCTTGAAACGATTCGTATCGTACCCGACGCTCTTCGCGCGATTTTCGTTTTCGCGCATCGCCGCAAGGACGGCGCCAAAGGGCGAGGTCACCACGCGTACGGCAAACGCGGTGCCGAGTACGGCGATCGCGAGAACGAGATAGTAGTAGACAAAATCATTGTCGAGCGGAAGTCCCAATAGCGTCCCGCGGGTCGTAATGTTCAGGCCGTTTTCACCGCCGGTGAGAGCGACGAGTTGAAAGGCAAGGAAAAACTGGATCTGCCCGATCGCAAGCGTGATCATCGCAAAATAGATGCCGCTGCGGCGCACGGCGATTGCACCGACGAGGACGGAAAGCACCAGCGCATAGAGGACGCCGCACAGGACCGCCAGCGGGAACGACGTTACGCCGTGGGCGACGGCAATCGTCGCGGCGTAGCCGGCGCCGCCCCAAAACAGGGCGTGCCCGAACGAAAGCAAGCCAGTGAATCCGAGCAGCATGTCGAACGCGACGGCGACGAGCGCGAAGCAAACGAGGTCGATTGCGAAGACGACGTACACGCCCGGAACGAACGGCAACACGAGTCCGATAGCGAGCAACAAGCCGCCGACGAACGCACCGCGGCGTCCCGCAATAAGCGAGAGGTTCACTGATTCGCTACGCTCACGCGGTACGTTCCGTGGCCCCGAAGAGGCCGGTCGGGCGGAACAAAATTACGAGCACCATCACGACGAAGATCAGCGTGTTGGAGATCGGCGGATAGAGTACGGCGCCGACCGCCGCGATGACGCCGAGTGCGAAGCCCGCGACCACGCTTCCGAGGATCGAGCCGAGACCTCCGATGACGACGATAGCAAACGTATTGATGATGATCGAGTCGCCCATCGTCGGCGTGACGTTGGTGTTCGGGGCGGCCAGGACCCCCGCGAGTGCGGCAAGGCCTACGCCGCAGGCGAAGACACCGCTCACGAGCCGGCTCGTATTGATGCCGAAGGCACGCGTAAGTTCGGGCTTCTCCGTCGCGGCGCGAATACGTGCGCCCAGCGGCGTACGTTCGACGATAAAGTAAACCGCTGCACATACCACGATACAGACGACGATGACGAAGAGGCGATACGTCGGATACTGGGTGAAGCCGAGGTTCGTCACGCCCGCCAGTGCGGCGGGCGTTTCGTACGGCGATCCGAGTGCGCCCGCAAGGAGCCGCAGGAGATCTTCGATGACGAGCACGGCAGCGTACGTGAAGAGCAAATTATACAGCGGATCGAGATCGTAGAGACGCCGCAGCAGCGTCGTCTCGAGCAGCAGCCCAAACGCGCCGACCACGATCGGTGCGAGAAAGAGTGCCCCGAAGAACGGTAGGTGCAGATACAAAGCGCCGTAGTACGCGACGAACGCACCGAGCATGTACATCGCGCCGTGCGCGAAATTCACGATTCGCAACATGCCGAAGATGATCGAGAGTCCTAGTGCCAGCAGCGCGTAAAAGCCGCCGTTGACCAGACCGTTGAAAATCTGCGTGCCGAGATACTCGGCGCTTAGTTGCGGCAACGCGCACTCCTTACGAACGCGACGTGCGGCGAACCGGAACGCGCCCCGGGCCGCCGCCTCGAGGTTACCAGTCCTTCTTACAAACCGATTGCGATTCCGGACGGAAGGCGCGACTTGGCGGGATCGTCTGCACGATCTTGTACCACGCGTGGGGCTCTTTGATCTGTCCTTTCGGGATGACGTCCACGACGTACATCTCGTGCGTCACGCGATGATCGCGCGCGCGCCACTCCGCGGCTTTAGCGTAGAAGTCGTTGAACGAGCGCCCGTCGAGATACGCCTGCACTTTATCGGCGTCAACGGAATTCACGGCCTTTACCGCCCGCAGCCACTGCATCGTCGCCGAATAATCGGCGGCTTGGATCGACGTGGGACGCAATCCGCCGCCGATGCGTTTGGTGTAGCGATCGGCCCACGCCCGTGCGGTTTTATCTTCGTTCCAATACCACGACGTGGTGATGCGCGAGCCCGCGAAGACGTCCGGCAACGCGTCGACGTCGGAGAGGAAGAGCAACCCGACCGCGATTTTCATCTGCTTGTCGAGTCCGAACTGTTTTACACCCTTCATCGTGTTCACGGTGTCGGCACCGGCATTGAGCACGCCCAGCACGTCCGGTTTCGCATTCTTTGCGGCAAGCAGATACGACGAGAAATCGGTATTGCCCAGCGGAATGAGATCGGCGTGCACGAAGCTTCCGCCTTCCGGTTTGATCGCGGCCGTGAAGTCCGCGAGCATCTGCTGGCCGAACGCGTAATTCGGTACGATACCGTACCACGTCTTGCCGCCCGAGCGCGCGACGTTTCGGCCCGTCGACGCGGCGAGCGAGTACGTATCGTACGCGTAATGGTACGTATAACGGTTGCACGCCGCACCCGTGATTGCCGACGTTGCGCCGCCGGTTACGATCGCGAGCTTGTGTTTTTCCTTTGCGACGCCCGCCACGGCGAGCGCGGTTGCGGAGTTGGTCATATCCAGTGCGAGCTCGGCGCCGTTGTCGTAGGCTTCGCGCGATTTCGTCGCGGCTTCGGGTCCGTTGTTGCGGTGATCGATGCCGTCGACTTCGATCGTGCGTCCGAGGACCGTACCCCCGAAATCTTCGACCGCCATCTTCGTCGCTTCGACCGCACCACGGCCCGCGAGCGCCGCGTACACGCCCGACATATCGGTAATGACGGCGATTTTTATCGGCCCTTCCGCGGCAACCCCGCGCGGGGGCGCGGCAATCGGAATCGCTAGGGATAACGCGACGGCGAGCGCCATCGGTAGTCGTAAGAGCTTCACGAGCAGTCCTTCCAGAATGAAGACGACTTTGGAGTTCCCAAACGCATGGCGTATTCCCGCGCTGGTAACGCACGACCGGCGCGACGAGTGTTACGATAGTGCAAAGCCCGGCAAGCAGTGGAGC
>JRHI01002585.1_pt1 | contig 12126 bp, 8 predicted proteins | sample 215371 | NCBI WGS metagenome assembly JRHI01 (sample SAMN02929681, study PRJNA255918) | sediment metagenome | biome: cave system; feature: Ice Cave; material: Sediment; isolation source: sediment from deep within a dark volcanic ice cave with no known source of... ...
GGTAAAGACAACAAGTGGTCCTCCTTCAGTCTCGCGGATTACAATCCGTTGGGCGCTCCCTCTGATGCCTGCAACGGGGTAATCATCGTGCCCGGGACCCATCCCTGTCAGGACCAGGTAGCGGCACTGAATGCGCTGGGCATCAGTTTGCCGCTCTCCAACGGAACTCCAGGTCCAAATCGGGCTCTGGTAAATAACAACAATCACGCCATTGCTCCCCGCCTTGGTCTTGCTTGGGATGTTAGAGGCGACGGCAAAACTGCGATTCGTTTGGGTCTTGGGCAGTTCTACCAGCGTGAGCTGGTCGGAATTGACGAAAGCCTGGCGAGAAATGCTCCGTTCGTGATCAACGCTCAGGACACGCGCACCCTGGAGACAGCCGCACCTTTGGTAAACCCCTCGGTGTCACCTAGCGCTGCAAAGGATCCGCGGGCGGTGGTACCTAACAGCTGGCAATGGAATGCCTCGGTGGAGACCGAACTTGCGCACAACACCACCCTTGAACTTGGCTATGTTGGGAACGCCGGTGTTCATCTCACGTCGCAGCAGGACTTGAACCGGGTTTCACCAGCCAACTGGGCTACGTCTGCGTTTTTGGGCGCCAATGGACCAAATAACAGTGTGACGAACATTGACTCTTTGCGACCTGCGTCGAACTTTGGCTCAATCGGCGAATTTGCCCGCGGAGGCCATGCCTCGTATCACTCACTCCAAACCCTCTTCCGCTCCAGAATTGGCAGCCGATCGACCTTCCAAATGTCGTACACGTGGTCGCACTCGATCGGCGACGTGGAATTGGATAACTCGTCGGGCAGCGTGAATCAGGAAGCATTCATTAATCCTGCGAACACCAGCCTCGACAAAGGAAATACAAACATCAACCGGCCGAATATCTTTGTGGCCAATGAGGTGTTCGACCTTCCGAAATTGGCGAATGCTAACTCGTTTGTACGATCGGCGGTCGGCGGTTGGGAGCTCAACAGCATTATCAACATCCAATCCGGCGCCTCGCTGAGTGTATTCTCAAACGGCTCGACCGATTTCAATCACCTGGTGAACCCGATGCACATTCCGGGGGCAGGACCCTGTGATAGTTCGTCGGCCAACATCAATAACTGCTATCAGTTAAATTCCCTTACCGGTACCGGTTTCGGAAATAATCACCGTCCCGATGCCACGGGCATTAACTGTAACTCGGGGCAAAATGGCAATCAGATACTTAATCCTGCCGCATTCACCTTCGTCGGTTATCAATTGGGAACCGTCGGTACCGCCCGCCGTGGATCGTGTTACGGGGCCGGTGCCCGAAACGTGGATATGCAACTCGGCAAGAACTGGAAGTTTCATGATCGCTACAACATAAAGTTCAGCTTCGATTTCTTCAACCTTTTCAACCATGCCAACTTCAAGAGCAGCAATCTTGAGGCCACGGGCTTTAGCGCTAGCAACTTGCAGTGTGGCGTGAACGCGTGCAGCCCGGTCAATAACGTGGTTACGGGTCAATCTGGCACTCCGAACGCTACTGCTAACGGATGGGGCCAATCGAACGCTGTGCAAGCTGGACGCGAACTCCAATACACCCTGAGGTTCGATTTCTAGCGGCCCTGGTCGCAGGTCACAATCAAGCTGGCGGCGGGGTTGAAAATCTCAGCCCCGCCGTTTATTTTTGGCGATGGAGACCTAAGGACAGCAGTCTGTGATTGCAGCCCTTTCTACGCAATAATGGGTACGATTGATGATAGGACGCTGTTTTGTAGAGCTCTTCTGCCATACGTTTTAACCTGTATTTTTTTCGGGCTTTGTGTGACCTCGTCAGGTCAATCGGCGGCTCCGCGAAAACTGCCCAGGACGTCAGACTCCCAAAGGACCAGCGCAGCCGATGCCGAGCTCGAAAAGAGCCTTTTTGCGGCTCAGGAAGCGCGTGCTGCCGGGGCCGCACCGGCCATCGCCCAAGCCAATCAGCGTTTAATCGCTCTCGCGCTGCGGGAGTTAGCGCAACTGCGGCTGATTCAGTCTGCCTACCCGCAGGCGGTCGAACTTTATAAGCGCTCCATAGATTTCGAAGACCAACCGGATACTCGCACCGACCTGGCAATCGCTGAACTGCAGGCCAATCATCCCGACGAAGCCATTGCGGAATCGATCAGGGCTCTCGCGGTCGATTCGACAAATGCACGAGCCTTCAATATCCGCGGTCGGGCTTGGATGAAGAAAGGCGAATACGCGAAAGCGGCGGACGCGCTTGACCAGGCCACTCGGATCGAACCAGACATCGAGACTCTCTACTCTCTCGGGATATGCCGGCTGCAGACCAAAAATGCAACGGATAAGGCGCTGGCCGCTGGCGTCTTCGAGAAGATGATCCAGTTGGCCGGAGATAGCGGATCTTTACACGTCCTTTTCGGAAGGGCTTACCGCGACGCAGGTGATATGCCCGCGGCGATCCGCGAATTCGGGCGCGCTATTGAACTGGATTCGTCGACGCCCCACGCGCACTACTTCCTGGGCCTGGCAAGGCTCGCGACCAACGAGTGGCAGGCAACCCCTGAAATAAAAGTTGAATTCTCCAACGAACTCAAAAACTATCCGCGCGATTATCTCGCCAACTATATGGGCGGCTTCATCGCCTCGGGGGAACGCCGTTATGACGAGTCCGACAGGTATTTGAAGGTTGCGGTTGAGGTCAACCCAGATCGGCCCGAGCCGTGGCTTTACATGGGATTGAACGCTTATGCTCGCAGCGATATGAAAACGGCTGAGCAGATGTTTCGCCAGGCGGTGAAGCTCACCGGAAGCGACGAGTCGCGTGCGAACTACCAGATTCGAAGGGCGTACGTCGATCTGGGGCGAATCCTGGCAAACTCAGGGCGACGCAAGGAAAGTGAACTGTATTTGAGCAAGGCGCGCGATCTTCAGAACAAGACGCTTCAGCAAGGCCAGCAAAATGTATCCGCCATGGCTGTGGCAGGGGGCGCCGGTTCGGCCGCTGCCATCGTACCTCTCAATCCCCAGAGCGAGATGGAGGCGGTTTCGCTGAGTCCGGAGAACAGTGATCCTTTTGCGCGCGTTGATGCGTCGGTGATGTTACGAGCCAATTTGAACGATAAGCAGCAGGAGGCCGCCAACTCGCAAGAGAATAGACTCCGCTCGATTTTAGGGTTGAGTTTTAATGACCTCGCCACATCAGAAGCAATCCGTGGCGAATATGCGATGGCCCTCGCTCACTACCAGGAAGCCGAGCGCTGGGATCCGGCGATCCCCGGTTTGGCTAAAAACCTCGGCCTTTCAGCATTTAAGAGCAATCACTACTCCGAGGCCATTGAAGCTCTCGGGCGTGCTCTTGGGAAGACGCCCGCTGACGCTGCACTTCGCGCCATGTTAGGCATGGCATACTTCGGAGAGGAAAAATATTCTCTTGCCGCTCATACGTTTTCCGCGTTGGGCGTGCGTGGGATGCAGGACTCCGCAGTGGGCTATGCCTGGGCCTCTGCCCTGGTTCACACCAGCGAACTAAAAGAGGCGGCAACGGTTCTTGATGAGTTCGAGAAGAAAAATTCTCCGCCAGATCAGCTCTTGCTGGTGGGACAGTTGTGGATTGAAATTGGCAACTATGCCCGTGCGGTCGAAGCCTTCCATCATGCACTCCGGTCCAATCCAGCTTTACCCAAGGCCCATTACTTCGCCGGACAGGCCGACATCCGCTGGGAACATTGGTCTGAAGCCGGGGAAGAATTTCAGGCCGAACTGACATTGGATCCCACTGATGTGGAGGCCCGATACAATCTCGGCTTTATCTATCTTCAGCAGTCTCAGGTTGACGCGGCAATCAATCTTTTTCAGCAGGTGCTGAAGATGAATCCCTCGCACGCGAACTCTCACTACCAGTTGGGTAAAATCCTTCTGGAGCGCGGAGATTTGAAGGGTGCTCTCGATCATCTGGAAGCCTCTACCCGATTCAGCCCGCAATCGGATTATATGCACTACCAGTTGCAGGCTGCCTATCGCAAAGCGGAACGAAACTCCGAAGCGGATCGTGAACTGAGCATTTATAAGGAGTTGAAAGCCAGTCAGAGATCGCATCCAGAAGCGGAACCGATCCAGAACCGTTAGACTCGATCTAGAGAAAACGATTGAACCATCAAAAAATAAAAGCTTGCTGCAAACTCTGGCTGGTCACGGTAATGGTGGTAGCAGTGGTTCAAGGGCAGGCAGGCCATTCCATACCACCTCCTCCGCCCCCCGGCGCCACGGTGAGAAAGTGCTCAGGCCGGACCATCCCGCAACTGGAAGACGTAACGGCTAAAGCGGGAGTCAGTTTCAAACACACTTCGGACCCATCCAAGAAATACATTGTGGAGTCGATGAGCGGCGGAGTAATCCTTGTGGATTATGATCGCGACGGCTGGCTCGACATTTATTTCACAAATGCACCAAGTGTTGACATGGCGATCAAGGGCGAGAAGAGCCGCGGCGCTCTTTATCACAACAATCATGACGGCACTTTTACGGATGTAACGGACCGTGCCGGCATCGCCACCCCATGTTTCGCCATGGGTGGAGCCGTTGGGGATTATGACAACGACGGCTGGCCCGATCTTTACATTACGTGCCTGGGAGGGAACGTTCTTTATCACAACAACGGTGACGGAACATTTACAGATGTCACCTCCAGGGCAGGCGTGACTGATGGACGCTGGTCAACAGGCGCGTCCTTCGGCGACTACGATGGAGACGGCTTCGTCGACCTCATGGTCAGCAACTATGTCGATTTCCACCTCAATGATCTGCCTGGATTCGGAAAATCCCCTAACTGTAAGTATCGGGGTCTCGATGTGCAGTGCGGCCCGCGCGGGCTAAAGGGCGCCGGGGACTCACTGTTTCACAACAATGGCGATGGAACATTCATCGATGTTTCCAAGGCTGCCGGCGTGAGCGATCCCAACGGCTATTACGGTTTAGGGGTTGTGTGGGTCGATTTTAACAATACCGGCCGGCCTGACATTTATGTGGCGAACGATTCAACTCCGAAATTTCTGTACAAGAACGAAGGTGGCGGCAAATTTAAAGACGTTGGCCTGGAGTCTGGTACGGCCGTGAGCGAAGACGGTTCCGAACAGGCCTCCATGGGCATCGCAGTCGGCGACTATCTCCACACCGGCCGTCCGTCGCTGTATGTGACGAATTTCGAGAACGAGAATGATCTCCTGTACCGTAACGATGGAAATTGGAATTTTACCGAGGTCTCTTACCCGGCAGGCGTGGCGATCCCCTCCCTCCCGCTCGTGAAATGGGGAACCGCCTTTGTGGACCTCGACAACGATGGATGGCTCGATCTGATTGCGGTTGGCGGCCAGGTGTATCCGCAGGTGGATACGCTTCCATCTGGCGCTGGTTATCGCGAACCCAAATTGCTTCACATGAATCAGAAGAACGGAACATTTTGTGATGCCAGCGACCTCGGCGGTCCCGCGCTCAAAGAGAAGCGGGTCTCTCGGGGTCTTGCCGTCGGTGACCTCTTCAATGATGGAAATGTCGATGTCGTAATCAGCGATCTTGACGGAGGTCCGATGGTATTGAAGAATCACGGCGTTCCTGATCAGCACTGGGTCAGCTTCGAACTGGCTGGAACGAAGAGCAATCGGCTGGCGCTGAATGCGAGGGTCAGAATTGAGTCCGGGGGCGTTATCCAGACGGAGGAAATTCATAGCGGAGGGAGTTATCTGTCACAAAACGACCTGCGCGTCCATTTTGGATTGGGGGCGGTGAAGAAGATCGAAAAGGTCGAAATTCGCTGGCCATCTGGTTTTGTGGAGACGATCGAAAATCTTGCAGCCGATCAGTTCTACTCCGTACTTGAGAGCCACGGTCCCGTACCCGCACAGCAGATCCGCCCTGCCCCAAAGCAACCTTGATAAACAGGAAACGAAGATAAACAGGAAAACGAACGGCTATTCCGAAAATAAAATCATGTCCACCATCGCTTTGCCATTGCCTGCGTCACCATATGAATTCTGTATAACGGGAAATCGTTCTCTCGACGCGTAAGAGTCGCGCGATGCAACATTCATGGCGAGGTCATTTTTTTCTCAGCGACCTGGTGGAGCAGCGATTGGAATATTGCTGTCCGTCGATCCCGGACGAGAGGCCGGAACCCGACAAAATCTTCACGGCGGTAGGTCCCTTCAGTTGATTTCCCCAAACCGATTCAGGATAAAGTTCATTTAAATGGCATTACCGTCGTAATCCATAACTACTCTTTCCCGGCCTGCAGCGGATGTCTTCTTGCTAGCATGCGGGAATGACGACCGGGCATGAAAAAGTATCAGCACTCAGGATTTCTTCCTTTCTCCTTGTTTTGACGTTCATCGGAATCGTTGGCATTGCCGGTGTATTGTCCAGGAATCGCGCGCAGGGATCGGCACTTGCATTGCCGAAGGTCACATCGGTCACTAAAATCACGGACGACGGATTCACAGAGACAAATTTATTATCGGATAATTCCGGCCTTTATGTACGGAATGGCCAGCCGCGCGTCATGTGATAGCAAAGGTATCCCTGGAACGCTCCGATCGTTCACTGGTTTCAAGCCCTTTCTCAAACCTGCAGGCACTCGATCTCTCGCCCGATCACACCAGGCTATTGGTTTCGCCAATCCAAGGGGGGTCTGTCGACAATGAATTTTGGACCTTGCCCATTGCCAGCGGAGTTCCTGAGAGAATTGGTAGTCTAACCGGCAGGGATGCCACTTGGTCAATGGACGGTGAGCATCTCGCCTTCGGTAAAGGCTCGGTCCTCTACCTGGCCACTGCAACCGGAGCTCAAGTGCAGGAGTTGTTTGCGGCCAATGGATCGGTGTTCGCCCCGCGCTTCTCTCCCGATGGTCAACGAATCCGCTTTAGCGTGGGGAATGTGTCGCAGAACCGGACCTCGCTCTGGGAGGTCAATCGGGACGGATCTAACCCTCACGCCCTGCTCTCCAATTGGGAGTACAGCTCAACGGCATGCTGTGGAAGCTGGACGCCCGATGGCCGCTACTACATTTTTCAGGCGACTCAGAACTCCCCAACAACCATCACCACGCTTTGGGCTTCGCCGGACTCCGGCGGGGGTATCATGGCCGTGAGTCCGTTGACCAGCGGTCCAATGTCATTCGGCAATGTTTTCGCCTGCCGCGGATAACAAAAACATCTGGGCGATCGGAGTCCAGCCTGCTGCTGAAGCGGTGAAGTACGATGTTAATAATAAAAAATTTGATGCAATTGCGAGCGGGGTATCAGCCACTGACTTAGACTTCTCGTCAGATGGGAAGTGGGTGACGTATGTGGCTGTTCCTGAAGGCACATTATGGCGCTGCCGCGCGGATGGTTCAGAGGCACTCAAACTCACCTCGGCACCAGAGCGAGCGGCGTTGCCTCACTGGTCGCCGAATGGAAAACAAATTGCCTACGTCAGTCTGCAACCGGGACAGCCTTCAAAGATCTCTCTCGTCCCTGCGGGAGGGGGATCCCCCCAGGACCTTCTGCTGGAAAGCCGCAACCAAAACGATGCAAACTGGTCGAGCGACGGCAATCGAATCATGTTTGGATATTATGTTCACGATGTCGGAGAGCTCAACATCCGGGTCGTCGACGTGAAGACACACAAGGCTGAGACGGTTGCTGGATCGGAGGGGCTGTTTAGCCCTCGCTGGTCGCCGGATGGACGGTACGTTGCCGCTCTATCGCCTGACTTTACAACAGTAATGCTGTTCGACTTTAAGAAGAAAAAATGGTCCAAGTGGCTGACCGAGCCGGCAGGTGCGGTGAGCTATCCTGTCTGGTCCTCAGACAGCAAGTACATCTACTTTGACGATCTGGTCACCGACGAAGAGTCGATCCGACAAGCGAGGGTGGGCGAGAGCCATGCAGACCGAGTTTTCACTCTACAGGGGATTGAACGCTATCCCGGTCCGTTCGGCCTTTGGACTGGACGAGATGCCGATGGCTCCTGGATGTTTGTGCGCGACCGTAGCACGCAAGAGGTGTACCGGTTAGCTGTGGAGTTACCGTGATTCTAATTACGAGGACCAAAATGTTGAAACGCCAGTTACTAAACCGTCGCGTAAGCAGGGAACGCAGCCTTTTGCTAACGTTGAGCCAGCTTGTACTGATCTTGCTTTTCGCTGTAGTGCCTTTCGCCGCGCAGATTCAAGAGCAACCTACAAAGGAAAGAAAGTTGATCGCTCAGGCAGAGCCGGAATACCCGGATACTCTCAAGCGTCTCTACATTGGAGGAGTCGTGCGAGTTGAGGTTCAGGTGGGACCGAACGGGGCTGTCAAGAGCACCAAGTTGCTCGGCGAAAGTCCGATCCTAGGTCAGTCTGCGATGAAGGCCATTAAACAATGGAAATACGCTGTGGCGGCAGCCGACGAAACCCTGATCGTAAAGTATGAATTTGATCCTCATCGCTAACCTCGCCAAACCTGCTTAACTCTGAATCAAACCCTGGAATTTTGGAGGAATGCCTAGCCATGCCCACGACACACTCTGCCCACAACCCGCATAAGTCCCTCAAGGATCGGCTGCGTGAGTTCGTTCTGGAGAACCTGGCCTACCAAGAGAATTTCAACACTCACGGATAGAAGCTTGGGTCCGTCCGGACAAGGCAATCCATGGGAATCGAATGCGGGTTGTCAAACCCTCTGACCGCTATGCGCTCGTTATGTTCCCAAGCACTTCGCAACGCCCGTCTCGGTTGAGCCGATATTTTTGCTCACGCCAAACAATGGTACGGCCAAAGAATCCTGCCAGCCAGAATCCAAATCCAATGAGATCTTCAATGGGTAGCAGCAGCCAGTGGATCCTCGTCCGCAAAACGTGTGCCGAGATTACATAGGCGGCAGTCCCGCGCACCAAAAGTGTCACAGCCACAACTGGCCACCAAGCGGGATGAGCCATGCAAAGCACCAGACCAACTGGAAGGGGCATAATGAACAGCTGACCCACATAACCGGCTGGCCTTGAGCGTCGCGTGCTACGAACCCACCGCAAACGATGCGCCGCGTTCTGTCGCAACCCTGAATTGCCAGGGCAATGTTCGACTATCTGCGAAGAAAGAATCACGCGAAAACCAGCATCAGCGATTAACTTGCCCAGGACGAAATCCTCAGCCAGGTAATCTTTTAAGCTCTCAAAGCCGCCAATCCCTTCGAGCGCGCGCCGCCGCACGGCTACTGTTGCTCCCACCGCAAATTTCATGCCTTCGAGCATCCTTGCCACCAGTATTCCGGATAAGAAATCTGTGTTCAGGCCCGTCGCCTCAAGACGTGACCAAAAACTGTTGGCTGGCACAGCGCGGTAAGGGCAAGTCGCAACTCCGAGGTTGTCATCCAGGAACTCAGCAGCGAGGTTTCGTAGCAAGTCCAAGGGTGCGCGGATGTCGCTATCGCTCATCACGACCAGGTCATTGGCAGCGATCTTGAGCATGTGGGAGAGGCTGAAGACTTTCGCGTTCGGACAGGGAGGTTCGCCAGTGACCAGCAGTCGAGTCGGAACTAGAGGATATTCTACTTGCAGTTTTTCCACGACCGAGACAGCCGGATCGTTCTCATGCCGGACAGCAAACAAGATCTCGAACGCTGGGTAATCCTGTTCAAAAAATGTTCGCAGGTTCGATTCCAGGTTGGCGTCGAGCCCGAAGAGCGGCTTCATAATGCTGATTGCTTCAGTTGAATTCGCAGTCGGTAAAGGAACGCGCAGGTAGCGAATTGCCGCCACGATGGAAAGTACCGAGTACACGAGAGCACCGAGAACAATTGCAAGCAAAATCGTAGCCATCTCACTGACCTGACTTTCGATTTGTGAAGATGAATTTTCCGCCACTCCGCACTAATAGATGGCGGGCCCTGCCGCGCAGTACTTTTGGCTCTTCCTCGGTACTCCAGAGAAATATTTTGAAAGGTCCGGTCCACAGGGCGGCAAACGAGGAGTCGGTTTCAAAGACATGTGGAGCATCGGGAAATTGTGAGCCGTACCACAGATTTCCACTGGGCTCGTGCAGAACACGCAACGGGAGACCCGTGTAAAAATTCAGGGTCGAGGCCTCGTGGTATTCTCCGTCAACAATCACGAGGTCACCCGGCTTGTAGTCCTGCTTAATTGCGACTGCCAGGTGTGCTGAGGACAAAATTGGCGAGAAGGTCACGAAAGCGGAATGCACACACGTCAACAATCCAACCATCATCAGGGCCAGCACGAGGTTGGCGCTCGTCACTTGTTTCAGCTTCCGCAGATGCCAGTTCAACCAGGTTCCCAGGAACAGCGAGACGACAGTGCCCAGCAGCGGGCCTTGGAAGGCCCCGAGAGCCTTGGGCGTGAGGTCGAGAAAATGACCGAGAGCAAGATCGTATTCCTGGGGATTCTTCTTTAACAAATCGGCCAAGTCGCTGCCCGCGGTGGGGAGGTGTGAAGAAAATAAGAAAGCCGAGCCGGTTAGCGAGGCTACAAGTCCAATACCGACTAAGACGAGGGAAGATATTCTGCCTGCTCGCCGCTCAACAGAATTCGCTGGAGCCTTCGACTCTTTTGCCAGCCAGCCGCCCACCAGCATCGTAAGTCCAGGGAGTGCGGGGATGGCGTAATACTCCTGGCGCGTCGAGAAGCTGAAAAAAAGCAAGATCAGCAAGGCAGAGAGAAGGAAAAGCAGGTTGGCTTTCTGACGAAGACTTAGTTCGCCCCTTATTTCTCGCCATGTGGGAACGTCTCGCAGTGCCTGCGGAAGAAAAACAGCCCAGGGCGTTAACCAAAGGATGAGCAATCCCCAAAAGATGAACAAGGGAACGGTGTCATAGCCAGGAGGCACGCGCTTGTTCAGGTATCGCAGGAATTGCTCGTTGACAAAATAGAACCAAAGAAATCCCCGCACCGCCCCTTGAGCGGGATTCCGCAATGCTGCCAGCACGTGCCATGGAAGCGCAATCGCGAAGAAGACAAGGGTGCTCGATATCAGGTGACACCTAAGAAGTCGACGTATGTCACGGGTGAGTAGGAGATACAGAATGCCGGTGCCGATCGGAAATACCAATCCGATCAGGCCTTTGGTAAGAACGTTGAAAGCGCAGCATGCGGCGAATCCCCAACACACCAAGCGCTTAGGAGGTTCTTCCACTGACTTCAGGAAGAAGTAGAGTGCCAACGTCAGCCACAGGGCCACGAAAACTTCTGGGATTTGAAAGCGCGTAAAGATGTATGGACCAATACAAGTGCACAGTGCCAAAGCTGAGAACAACCCGCCCGTTTCGCCGTACACGTAGCGTCCCAAGAAATATGTAGAGAGAAGCAGGCAGATCATCGCCAGCACAATCGGCAGACGGGTACTCCAGTCGCTAATGCCGAATATCTTGTAGCTCGTGGCGATCGTCCAGTACATTAAGGGAGCCTTTTCCAGATAGCGGATACCGTTGGTATGAAGGGTGACCCAATCATGGCGCAGCACAATTTCTCGCGCCGCTTCGGCATGGACCGAGTCAACATCATCGAGAAGCGGCGGGCTGAAGATGCCTACGAGGTAAATTGCCGCCCAGAGACACACGATGATCAAAATGGAGCGAAGGAGAGGAGGTCCCTCCTCTATGTCGAGCCTGATGTCCGACATCATTGGAATAGACGATAGGCGTGTCTACCTTAGTAGGGCCTTAAAGGGTCGGAATTACCTTTCTAAACCTTCTCAAAATGGCCCATGCCCGAAATTAACTTCCACTCACGACCAGTTTGCAGCTGACCATAAATCTTCTTGCTAAGTGCACGAAGCCACCGACGAGGCGCTTGCTTGGGAAGCACGGTTGACTGAGCCCTTCGAATGAGAAACAAGACTGATGGTTCTACCAAAATCAACGTATTAATTCACTGGTCGTTCTTGCCACTCTTTCTTGAAAATAGGCTAGACTGTCGAACCGCAATCCCGAACCGTTCTTATTGTCAAACCGCACTTTCGAACTAGCGTAATGCCAGCCAGTCGCTAACCGCCGCAGCGCCAACCAAAGGCATAAGCTTTACAAAAACTCTTATATTAGACATAATCTAAAGTATTGATCAGCCCCGAGGCGATTAAACGGTCTTTGGACGGCAGCGGGCTGCGTTGCACTGCGC
>JRHI01002586.1_pt1 | contig 12126 bp, 10 predicted proteins | sample 215371 | NCBI WGS metagenome assembly JRHI01 (sample SAMN02929681, study PRJNA255918) | sediment metagenome | biome: cave system; feature: Ice Cave; material: Sediment; isolation source: sediment from deep within a dark volcanic ice cave with no known source of... ...
GAAGAACCGTCCGCGCGCTTCTAGGCCGACCATCGCGTACGCGGTCGTCGCGCCGGTTTCGCTCGTGACGAGCGCCCCGACGTTTCGCCCGGGAAGTTCGCCGCTAAAGGGTTGGTGGTCGTAATACGTGTGCGACATAATCGCCGTACCGCGCGAGAGCGTGAGCAATTCGCCGCGCAAGCCGAAGATCGCGCGCGTCGGCATCGTGTACTCGAGCCGGCGGGAATCGCCCACATTGAGCATATTCGACATCTGCGCCTTGCGTTTACCCAGTGCCTCGATGACCGGTCCCGCGTACTCTTCTTGCACGTCGACCACGACGTATTCCACGGGTTCGTATTTCTTGCCGTCGCGTTCGGTGATGATGACCTGCGGCTTGGAAACGGCCATCTCGTAGCCTTCGCGGCGCATGGTCTCGATGAGAATCGAGAGATGCAGTTCGCCGCGGCCGCGCACTTCGAAGGTGTCGGCGCTTTCGGTATCCTCGACGCGTAGTGCGACGTTGGACTCGAGTTCGCGCATCAAGCGTTCGCGGATCTGGCGCGAGGTCAGATATCTACCTTCTTTGCCGGCGAACGGCGACGCATTGACCATAAAGAACATGGAAACCGTCGGTTCGTCGACCGCGACCGCGGTTATGCCCTCCGGAAAAGCGGCGTCGGCGATCGTGTCTCCGATGTTGAGACCTTCGATTCCGGAGACGCAAACGATGTCGCCCGCGCTCGCTTCTTCGACTTCGACGCGTTCGAGACCGGCGAACGTCAGGAGCTTCGTGAGGCGCAGACCGTTTTCGACTGAGCCGTCGTGCGAGATACGAGCGATTGGCGAATTAGTTTTCGAGCTGCCGCGAAAGACGCGGCCGATGCCGATGCGACCGACGTATTTGTTGTGGTCGATTGCCGAGACGAGCATTTGAAAACCGCCGTCTTCGGCCGGAGCTTCGGGAATGTGGCGCGCGATCGTCTCGAAAAGCGGTTCGAGGTTATCGTTTTCGTCGTCGAGATCGTACTTTGCCACACCAGCTCGGCCGTTTGTGAAGACGACCGGGAAATCGGCTTGTTCGTCCGAGGCACCGAGTTCGATGAAGAGGTCGAATATTTCGTTCATGACTTCGGTCGCGCGTGCGTCTTTGCGATCGATCTTATTGATGGCGACCAGCACCTTGAGATCGAGTTCTAGTGCTTTACGCAAAACGAAGCGCGTCTGCGGCATGACGCCTTCGGCGGCATCGACGAGCAAGAAAACACCCTGCACCATCTGAAGCACCCGTTCGACCTCGCCGCCGAAATCGGCGTGGCCCGGAGTGTCCACGATGTTGAACTTAATGGCGCCGTGCCGAACGGCAGTGTTCTTGGCGAGAATCGTAATGCCGCGCTCCCGTTCGAGCGGGTTCGAGTCCATCACGCGGGTCGTGAGCGTCTGACCTTCGCGGAAGACGCCGCTCTGTTTGAGCATCGCATCGACCAGCGTCGTTTTGCCGTGGTCGACGTGGGCGATAATAGCAATATTCCGGATATCAGGACGCGTTTTCACGAATGTCATTATATCATGCGCCAAAAGTCGGGGCTTCGCGCGCAGCCGGCCGCGGCACGAGTCCGCCGACGCGGCTCGGCAGCAAAGATAGCAGCGTCGCGCAGGTGTCCTCTAGGAACCGAAGCGGCGCTGACGTTTAGCGAACTGTGCGAGGGCGTCCGCGAGGTGAGCGCCGTCGAAATCGGGCCAATGAGTCGGCGTCGCCCACAGTTCCGCGTAGGCGATTTGGTACAGCAAGAAATTCGAAACGCGAAGTTCGCCGCCCGTACGGATGAGCAGATCTGGATCCGGCAGCCCCGCGGTGTACAGATATCCCGAAAGCACGTTGTCGTCGATCGCCTCGAGCGCAAGCGTTCCCCCTTTGACATCCTGCGCGAGCGCTCGGATCGCATCGCAAAGTTCGCCGCGCGCGCCGTAGTTGAGCGCGAGGTTGAGTAGGAGTCCGTCGTTTCGGGCCGTCGCCGCGACGAGCGCGTCGACGGCGGCCTTGGTCGGCGCCGGCAAGGCACTCGTGCGGCCGATTGCCCGTACGCGCACGTTTTCGGCGACGAGGGCGCGCGCCTCACGTAGCGCAAACGAGCGCACGAGATCCATCAGAAGGCCGACTTCCGCCGGATCGCGCCGCCAATTCTCCTCGGAGAAAGCGTAAACCGTCAGAATTTCAAGACCCTGGCGGGATGCGGCGCGGGCCGTTTCTCGAAGCGCGGCGGCACCCGCGCGATGACCTTCGATCGCCGGTAATCCGCGCTCGTGTGCCCAGCGGCGGTTGCCGTCCATAATGATCGCAACGTGGCGAGCGCTTGGGGCTCGAGTGCCTGCGCTCGGTTTGCGTTCGATCATCAGTGTGTCGCCAATCGCAGGCCCGGGAGATTTGCGCGCCGCGCAGACTCACTTGCGTTCACGGCGCGCACGACGGACTCAAGCTCGTCGATATATGCAAGAAAGCGCGCTTTTCCGTTTGCCGTGATGCGGATGGTCGTCGTCGGCCGGCCGCCGTCGCGCACGCGAGCGAGGCTGACGATCTGCGTCTCCGCAAGCGCATGCAGGTGCCGGTTGAGATTGCCGTCCGTCAGCCCGCACGCTTGCTGCAGCGCTTTGAAGCTCATACCGCCTGGGTTGGCGATCAAGCAGGTGCAGACGGCGAGCCTCCCTCGCTCGTGAAAAAGACGTTCGAGTCCTTCGTATGCAAACGGAGCGACGGTGGTTTTCATGGGAGCGGATTCCTTATCGAAGCGTCGGCGCGAACGATCGCACCGATGAGCATTTGGCCCGCGCCGAAAGCCGCGGGCATGATCCACCAAGCAAGTGGATTGAAGGTCGGAACGAGCAGCAACACCGCTGCGACCACACCGAAGGCGGCCGCTACGAACACGACGCCCCGCGGCACCATCGCGCGCGATGCGAAGAGTCCCAGGGCGTACGTTGCGCACCACATTCCAGGCAAGAGATCGTCCAAACGCCGCGTCACGAGCGCCAGGGTGACGACACCACCCGCTGCGATCGCCGGCACGATACTCATTCCGACCGTTCGAAATTGTACGATCGCCTGCGCGCCGCGGTTGCGAATCCGCCACACGACGATTGCGCCGTAGTTGATCGCGAGCGCGCAACCGAGGCACGTCAGCCAGATCGCGAGATAGATTTGACGATCGGCGAACGTATGCGGTTGCGGCACGAGCCGGCCTTGGATGAGTCCGGCACCTACGGCGACGAGCCCGCTCGTGATTGCAGCCGAGCTCGAGTAGCCGTCGAAGCGCTGCACCGTTGCGAGACGGCCGCGAACCTCCGCCAGATCCGCTAAAGCTTGCCGGAATTCCATCTTGGCTTAACTTTGTATCGCAAAGTTAGTTTCCCTTCCGCCCGCTGAGATTTTACGGAACGCGAGAGCGCGTGCCGCGCACAATCAGGATGATCCCGTTCCAGGCGAGCGCACCGAACGCACCTCCGAGCGCGCCGCAGGCCAGATCGAAGATGCTCGACAGGTTCCCTTCTTCGGAGATCGTCAAGCGCTGAACGATCTCGATTGTCAAACTAAAGCCGGTGACGAGCAGCGCACAGGCAGCGATGCGTCCGTTGCGTGCAAACAAAGGGGCTGCGAAGAATCCCACTACGGCAAAGGCTATGACGCTGTAGATTTTGCGTAAGACGTGTCTCGGCGCAAGGTCTGGTTCGTAACGATCCGGGACGCGCGCGGCGAGGGCGCGTTGCAGGCCGAAGTGGTGTTCGAAATGCGACGCGCCCGGTGCGTAGAGACTTGTGTCGATCGAAATCGCGAGAAACACGACGGCGGCGGCGGCGGCGAGCAAGGCGAAAACCGTGAGGAAAATCGATCGGGAACTCATGCCCGCCCCTTCGCGCCGCCGCCGCCGTCCCCGCTGTGGTTAGGCTCCTTGAATGGCGGCGTCACCCGGAGACTGCGCGATCTTCTTGGGCGCTTCGATGATGAGCGGTAAGAAGACGGCCACGAGCAGCACGATCGAGATCGGTTGCAAGAGGCCGACGACCGAACCGCTGACCGCCTTCATCGTGGTGATGAAATAGGTGCCGAAGACGGCGGCGAATCCCCAGGCGGAGAGTTGTACGCCGTAGTTCGCCCCAAAGTGCTTGGTGCCGAAGAAGTCGGCACTAAGGCCCGGCATCACGCCGAAACCGCCGCCGTAACAGAGTAAGAGCACCGCGATTGCGACCGAGACCATGAAGGGATCCGTCGTACTGTCGAGTGCGAAGAACGCGAGCGCTTGGCCGCCCAAGAGCAGCGCGTAGGTGAGTCGGCGGCTGATGTGATCCGAGAGCCAGCCCCACGCGAAGCGGCCTAGACCGTTGAAAACCGCGAGCAGGGCGTATGTGCCTGCGGCGGCTCCCGCATCCATACCCGTGATTTCGTGCATGACGGGTACGATATTCGCAATGATGGTGATGCCGCCGAAAACGTTGAGAAACAACATCGCCGCAAGCACGTGGTAGCGCGCGTCGCCGAGTGTCTGCGCCAGCGTGAATTGCTTTTCGAGCGGTGCATAGCGCGCTTCGTTCTCGGGCGGATTGCGCAGGAGAAAGGCGCAGGCGGCGCCGAGGACGATGAACGCGAAGCCGGAAATCAGGTAGAGCGACATGAGCTGCCCGACGGTACCGCCATCGAGCGCAAATTTTGCAGTATCGAAGTTGACGTGCGTTGCGAGTGCGTGCGCTTGGGCCGCGACGAAGGACGTGGTTCCGCGCGAAATCGCAGCGTACGCGCTCGACGGGCGCACGATCGAGCTATAGACGAAGGATCCGAGTCCGAAGCCCATGATGACCAGGCCGCCGCCGAAGCCGCGGCGCTCGGGAAACCATTTTAATACGGCGCTGAGCGCGCTGATATAGACCATGCCGCAGCCGAGGCCGGCGATGACCCCATAGTACGCGTAGAATTGCCAAATGCTGTGCGACGGCGCGAGCGTTCCACACAGCGCGTAGCCCGCGCCCCAGAGCGTGGCGCCGCCCATGGCGACGAACCGCGGGCCGAAACGATCGCAGAGTATGCCGCCGACGAATCCCCCGACGGCCAAGAAAAAGTTAGCGATTGCAAAGGCCCAGGTGACTGCGCTCGGAGTCCAACCGAACGCCGCGGTGAGCGGCGCACTGAAGAGACTAAACGAGTAGAGAGCGCCGGGCCCGAGTACGCATAGGAGCCCGGCAATTGCGACGGTCCATCGCTTCATTGAGTGTTCGTGCCTCTTTTTGTCGATCGTGGGTGATGCCTTATCTGTCGGCCGGCAGCGTTAAAAGCTGAAGCGGCTTCAGAACCAGGCGCGGGCAGCCGAGACTAATGACAAGCAAACATCATTGATGCCGTATCTCCGCGCTCAGAAATCAGAGGAAGCATGCCGGACCTTCCAGCGCCCGCAACCGAATTAGAAAGGCCGAGCCGGCGCGAAGCCGTTGGCTTGACCCTGGTCCTCTTGTTCGAAGTCTTCGCCTTTATGGCTGCGGTCTTCGGCATCGCGCTCACGGACGCCGTAAACGTCCGTCAGACATCGCAAGCCCTGGCCGCCATCCAAATTGCGGGCCAGCAGCGCGTGATCGCCGAGCGCTTCTCCGCCGACCTCGCTCAAGTTCAAGCCACGCAAAGTAGCGCGGCCCACGACAGCGGGTTCGTCTCGGATGCCCAACGGCTCATGAGCGATTTTGGAGCGGCCCACCTCGCGCTCAAGAGCGGCGGCGAAGTTCCCAGCGCCGACGGTAGTCCCGTGCAAGTCGACGCGCTCAAGAATACCGCTCAGATCGAAGCCCTCACGAAGATCGACGGTGTTCTGCCGAGCCTCGTAACGTCGCTGGCTGCGCTCGCGAACGGAAACGACGGCAATGCGCGTGCCTCCGCACTCGATCGCGTGCGCAGTGGCGCTCCTGCCCTCGTCGAGGCGAGCCAGGTGCTGGCGGATCCGGCCGGAGCTGCCGCGGCGGGGGGTGCTGGACTGCGGCTGCGCAACTGGCTCTTCCGGTTCGCGATTCTCACCGTGCTTGCCATGATCGTGACCCTCTTCCAACGCGTCAGCGGCAGTCGCCGCCAGCTCGAGCAGTATGCGGAAAATCTCGAACGCCGTACGGACGAAGCGCTCGAGTCCTCACGTCAACTTGCCGACGCAAAGGCCGGTAGCGACCTCATTATGGACACGGTCGACCGCGGTCTCTTCTTGCTCGATCGGGAGTTCAAGATCCAGGGTCAGTATTCGCGCGAGCTCGAGCGCATGTTCCGCATGCCCGAACTCCAGGGCTATAATTTCGTCAACCTCCTGCAACGCTTGTTGACCGAACGTACCTTCGAAATTTCACGCGATTATCTCGCGCTACTCTTTGATAAGAAGAAAAAAGAGCGGACCGTACTCCGGGTCAATCCGCTCGCCGAAATCGAAGTGCATTTTGCGAATCCCGCCGGCGGTTTCGATTCGAAGTTCCTGAATTTCACGTTCCGCCGGATCAACGATACCGAAGGCGTGGCGCGCGTTTTCGTCGCGGTTAGCGACATCACCGATCGCGTGCGTCTCGAACGCCAACTCCGCGAGTCGGAAGCGCGCAAGGAACGGCAGTTCGAGTTCTTGCTCGGCGTGCTGCACGTGGGTCCGAGCAGTCTTGACGATTTTCTCAAGACGGCAAACGAGCAACTGGGGTTGATGAGCGACGCGCTCCGTGCCTCTGATTTCGCGACCAACACCGCCGGCCGCATGGAGCTCTTGCGTCAGCGTCTGGACATCGTGTATCGCGCCGTTCACACAGTCAAGGGAAACGCCGCCATGCTGGAACTCAGTTATTTCGAGAAGAGTTGCGACGTCTTCGAAGGCAAGATCGTGCAGTTGCGCGAGCGTTCCGCGCTCGGCGGCGACGATTTCCTCGCCGTCGTGATCGCGCAATCCGAACTACGCCAAGATCTCGACGAGTTGCAAGATCTGCGCGAACGCTTCGTCGGCCTCGGCCGCACGACGGTCGTCAAGCGCGAGAACATCTCGGCCAAGACGGAGCCCGCGCAAGACGTGGTGCGCAGCATCGCGCTCTTCGCGTCCCAACTCGCTGAAAAGATGCACAAGGAAGTCCGTGTGGAAGCTCCTGGCTTCTCGACGGAGGCCCTGCCGGACGACCTCCGGCGCACGGTTCGCGACGTCCTGGTGCAACTCACGCGCAACAGCCTCGTGCACGGCATCGAAACCGCTGCGGTCCGCGCGTCGATCGGTAAAGGTCGCGTCGGTACGGTGACGATTCGGCAGTTGCCGAACCTCAAACCGAACGTCTTCGGCTTCGCGTTCCGCGACGACGGTCAGGGACTCGATCCCGCGCTCATTCGCGAGCGGGCCGTCTCCAAACGGATCATCACGCCCGAGCAAGCTGCGGCTATTTCCGACGAACAGGTCGTGGCGCTCATCTTCCGTCCGGCGTTCTCTACTCTGGAGAAATCGACCACCGACGCCGGTCGCGGCATCGGCATGAACGTCATCAAGGAGGCGGTAGTCGATAAATGCGGCGGCAATCTGAGCATGAGCTCGGAAATCGGAAAGTATACCGAGTTTTCGTTCGTGTTGCCGATCGCTACCGCCCCATCGGCCGCACAAACGACAAACCGCGTCGCAACGCTCGCGTTCAACTAAGTGCAAAACGCTATGAAACTCCTGATAGTCGACGATTCCAACATCATCCGCCGCCACATCCAGCGCGAGATCGGCGAAGATCACGAAATTCGCGTGGCCAGCGACGGACTCGAAGCGCTCCGTGTTTTCGACGAGTTCAATCCAACGATCGTGACGATGGATATCACGATGCCCAATATGGACGGTCTGTCGTGTGTCGAGGCGATCTTGCAACGCAATGCGGAGACGCGCATCCTGGTCATCTCTGCGCTTGCGGACCGCGGCACGGCGGTCGAAGCGGTAAAGCGCGGAGCGACCGGCTTTCTGCTGAAGCCTTTTACATCGGAAACCCTCGCTACCGAAATCACAGAATTGTTCATAGATTGAGCACGACATACCAATCGTCTGCCAGAGAATTGTGAGCCCGTCCGAGATGATTACGAAGAATAGCGAACAAGCGATGCGCGAGGACGATCTCAAGGTGTTCGTCAAGGGCACCGAGCACTTTTTCAAAGCGATAACGAAAGTGGCCGCCGAAGTCAGCCTGCCGTTCATCAAAGAAGCGAGCGATCACGTGATGTACGATTTCTCGGCGGTGATCGGCATTTCGGGCAAGCATCGCGGTTGCGTGTATTACACCGCGCCCCGCGAGATGATCGGTGAGTTGATGGCTCACTACGGCGAGACGGACCGTAGCGACGATCTACTGGCCGACTGTGTCGGTGAAATTGCCAACACGATCTCCGGTAACGCGCGTCTGCATCTCGGCCCCGGTTTCATGATCAGCGTTCCCGTCGTCATTCGCGGCAAGGCGGAAGACGTTCGCTTTCCCAAAGATGCGCCGGCGTTCGTCATTCCGATCACCTGGAGCGGGCATCGTTCATCGCTCATACTGTGCTTGAAGAATGGTGATAAGGAAATGCCGTCGTTCGATCTTGGATCGCTTGAGGATTAACGCCATGCTCTTACACGTCGATACGATCACGCGAACCGCCGAATTCGACGAGCTCGCTGCAAATATGAAGCTTCGGCCGTGGCAATGGGCTTTTCTGCTCGCCGCCGACGGTCGCACGAAGCTAGGCGAACTCGCACGTTCGTGCGGCCTCGAGTTCGATAGTGCAACCGATCTCATTCATGAGGCAGAAGCGCTCGGACTGGTGCAAATCGTCACGCTCTCACTCGAAGCGTATCTGGCGGCGCCGGAAGCGTCGCGGGCGCCGGCAGTGAAAACGAACGGGGCGACGTCCGGTGCTGCGTTCGCTGATGGGACGACCGCGACCGGCACACCCGAGACTCTCACGGTACTCGAGGCTCCGTCCACATCACGGAAGCCACTGTCGGTTTCCTTCGATTCCTTAACGTCTCTTATGGCGGATTGGGATACCGTCCCGGCTATGGCCGATGAGGCGGAAGACCAGCAGCCGTTTTCTGCGGCCGAAGGTGAAGCGTTTTCCGAACCGTTCGCCGATCGCTACGGCGCGTACGATTCGTCCGCGCCGCGGGAAAACGGGGAGCACTTCGGGACGCACGGAAGTGCGCCTGTGGAGCAGCTGACGCACGACCCGGTCGCCGCTATCGATCCGCCCGCTCCTAAGGGCGTTTCGTTTTCCCTTTCTGCCGCGACATTCCAGCTAGCTAGCCCGGTGACGGAAGCCCTCGATCATGTGGACGACGTGGAGCACACAGACCACGCGGACCATGGGGGCCACGCCGAAAACGCCGAAGACGTCGAGCACATCGACTACGCCGCACGCGCCGATCACCTTGAACCCGTTGCTCATGACGAGCATGCAAATAGTGCCGAACTCCTGGGGAATGTCGAACACGCAGGTCGCGTTATTCACATGAACTACGGCGAACATGCGAGTTATGCCGAGCACGCGAATCGCGACGAACTCGAAGACAACGCCGAAGACGCAGACAGCGCCGAACACGCGGAGCATCACGCGCAAGWGGATCACGTCGACTTGAATTATGACGAACACTTGACTTCTGCGGACCACGCGGGACACGCGACTCACGCCGAACGCGCCGAGCACGCAAATAGTACGAACTATGCGGATGCTGCCGAACGTGCGGACGCTGGAAACGCAAATCACACCGAATACGCGGATCGCGCCGTAAACGCGGATAAGCCCGATTACGCGGATCGTGCGGAACACGCGGATCACGCTGACGGAGTGGGGCACGCCGAAGAAGTCTCGACCTTCGAGCATGCATCAGCAGAACCATATTATCTGCAGGATGTGCTGGGTGCGAACAACGCGCAGCCTTTAAACGGAGTGCAGAATTCGGACGATCCGCATAGTCTGGTAATGGATGAGTTTTCGAAAGATCTTGAAGTTCCGAATTGCGACGCGGAAGCGCACAGCAACTACGGTTACGCGCACGATGCGTCGACGGCCGGTGAATACGCGGATCTCTTCGCCCCGCAACAGGCCGTGCCCGAAGAGGAGATAACGCAGGAATCGATCGCGGTCGTCGCGCCGGCGACTGCGCCGAAGAGCGTTTCTTTCTCCCTCTCATCGTCGACGTTCGGGCAGGCAAGCTCTGCGCCGGCATTTCCCGCCCATATCGATCGCCCCGAAGAAATCGCGAGTCTCGACGACGCCTTATCGCAAGCGCCGTATGCCCACGATGTGATCGGCACGAATGGTGCTGCGACTTCGAACGATTCGCACGTGCACGACACCGGCCATGCGACGGACGTACCCTACAACTCTACGGACGACGTGACTGTGGTTGAGCCCGAGGTCGACGCGATCCACGAGCGGTTGCAAGACCCAATCGCGGCCGTCGGGACGCCGACGAAGAGCGTATCGTTTTCACTTTCGGCTACGACATTCGGTCAGGCGAACGCTGCACCGGTACCGTTCGCGCACGCCGGCCCCGCCGAAGAAATTCGAGATGTTGCGTTCCACTCGCACGACCTGCACAATGCGACCGCAGATTCGGTCGGATTGTCGCCGGTCGAGCGTGTCGAGCCGATCGTACATGCGGAGCCCGTCACGCACGCAGAGTCGATTGGGGTGCCGGCGCCGGTTAAGACCGACGATACATTGTTGCAACACTTCCATGTCAAGGCGGGCGGAACGCCTGTTCCAGCCACGCACGGGCGGAACGCGGCAAATCCGGAGAGTAAACCGGTAACGGATTTTGCCGACGTACTCCTCCGGGTGCTCGGTCTGAAAAAATAGCGCACCGCCTTTTCGTTCGCGAAAAAGGGTCCCGGTCGTGCGTCGACGGGGCCTTCGTTTTCCAGGGAGGCGCCAGGGTGTCGTTTCCGCAAGAGCTTCCGACACTATGGGAGAGTACGGATCTGGTGGTTCGCACGGTCTTCAAAACCGCTGAGGTCTTCGCAAGGGGGCTGGTAGGTTCGATTCCTACACTTTCCCGCCGATACCGAGCAAAGCCTTATGCTACAAGGGTTTGCGGCACGAGCTGATGCGCCAAGGGCCCTAATGGGGCCCTACGTGCTCTGAACCTCTACAAAAGGCGAGTTGCTGACTTCACCGCGGGCGAGGTGACCAAAAGGTGACCCAGAATGGAAAGGAGCTTCGGGATTCGCTGGCAACGTAGGATCGCTCCGCGGGTCCTGATCGCTCTCGCTTTCGAAGGAGATACCCATCGCTTTTTTAGCCGGCCTTTTGGCCGCGATGGCAGGCGCTCATGGCGGGGGCGCCGTCAATAGCGGCAACCTTCCCATCGTGGTGGCACATGACGGGACGTTCCTCGGAGACCTGAGCTGCTCGTCAATCGGCAACCGCTTCAGCACCTTCGGGAGCCGTTTCCAGCCGAAGAGTATTTGGAATCGCTTTGGAAACTACGGCAGTGAATTCAGTCTCCAGAGCCCATACGATGAATTCACGTCAACGCCGCCCGCTGTCGTACTGGACGGTAAAATTATCGCCTACCTGACGGTGCGCGAAGTTGTAGGGACCACTCTCGATCCGCGTCGCCTAGAAGCGTATATGGCAGATCGCTGCAACAACGAAGACGGCTACCGAGGGGACAAATAGCGGAAGTCGCGAGAAACCGCTCCCACCACATCGTTGCAGCGGACTCGAAGTATCGCGCAGGACGCGGTGCGGATTAGCCTACGCGCGATAGAGAGAGCAGAAACGAAAAGGACGCCAACTGTGTGGCGTCCTCGTTTTGTGTCCGGCGACTAGCTACGGTTTTTCGTCGATCTCATCGTCGATTTCATCGGCGATATCGAGAAACTCCGCCCGGCACTCTTGCGTGCGAGCTTCATCCCATATTCGCGTAGCTTCGTCGTAAGCGGCCTGAAAATCGCTCGCGCATCGTGTCGCCTGACCACTGAGGATATCCGCGTGCGCCGCGGCGTCGGCCGCGATGAGACGACGACCTCCGCGGCCGTGCACGTCTTCGAGTTGACGGTCAAGCCAGCGCTGACGTACCGCGCGCTCGCGTTCCGTCAGTGGTTCGCGCGTCCAGTCGACGTCGACTCCGGCGGCGCTGCGCGCGATCGCGACGGCAT
>JRHI01002587.1_pt1 | contig 12123 bp, 11 predicted proteins | sample 215371 | NCBI WGS metagenome assembly JRHI01 (sample SAMN02929681, study PRJNA255918) | sediment metagenome | biome: cave system; feature: Ice Cave; material: Sediment; isolation source: sediment from deep within a dark volcanic ice cave with no known source of... ...
GGTCGACATCCCGGTGCTGGCGCAGCGCTTCCTCGCGCGATATTGCGCGGCGCAGGGTCTGCCGCTCGACAGCAAGGGCTTTTCGAAGGAGGCGCTGGAAACGCTCTGCAGCTACCAGTGGCCCGGCAACATCCGCGAGCTCGAGAGCACGGTGTCGCGTGCGGCGTTGTCGGCGCCGGGCCGCTCGATCCGTCCGTCGGACATCGAGTTCCTCCACGCGACGACCCCGATGGCGCCGGTCACGGGAGATCATCTGCCGTCGCTCGCCGAAGCCGAGCGCGCGCACATCGTCCGCGTTCTGGAGGCGACCCACTGGAACAAGAAGGAAGCGGCCCGGGTGCTGGCCATCAGCCGCGGCACCCTGTACCGCAAGATCCTCGAATATCAGCTCGAGCCGGAAGCGCGTCCCGCCGGACGCCGAAGTCGTGAAACCGAGGGCTGAAACCGCCCCTTTTCGCGGTATCATTTCCGCGCGTTCGGCCCCCCCCCAGCCGGAGTCATGTGAAAGATCTTCCGATCGCGGCGCGCTTCTTCGTCTGCGGCGTCCTGGCCGCTGGCGCCCTCACGCTGGTCGTCTTTGCGCCGCACTCGATTGCGAACCCGATCCTGTTCGCCTTCCTGCTGGGTTGTTCGTCGCTCGCCTCGGCGCTGAAAGTCAGCCTGCCGCTCGCGTCGAGCGGATCGACGATGTCGGTCTCGTACGCGGTCGATTTCGCCGCGCTGCTGATGCTCGGCGCGAACGAGACCATGATCGTGGCCGCCGTGAGCGCGTGGAGCCAGTGCACCTTCCGCACGCAAGCGCGATCGGCGCCCTACCGCACGGCGTTCAGCATGGCGTCGCTGGTGCTCACCGTGAAAGCCGCCGGCTGGTCCTACAGTCTGCTCGGGGGCGTGCTGACGCCAGAGGTCGCGTCGCTGTTCACGCTCGCCAAGCCGCTCGTCGGCGCCGCCACCACCTATTTCGTGTGCAACACGCTGTTCATCGCGACGGCAATCGGGCTGTCCACGCGCCAGCCGATCGCGCGGATCTGGAATGAAAATTTCCTGTGGAGCGCGCCGAGCTATTTCGTCGGCGCCGGCGTCGCCGCGGGCGCGGCCTCGATCATCGACCGCGGCGGCTACTGGATCGTGTCGCTGCTCGCTGCGCCGGTGTACCTGACTTACCACACCTACAAGGTGTACATGGGCCGGATCCAGGATCAGCAGCGGCACCTCGCACAGGTGTCGGACCTGCACCTGGCGACGATTGAAGCGCTCGCGCTCGCGATCGATGCCAAGGATCAGACCGCGCAGAGCCACATCCGCCGCGTGCAGGTGTACGCCGCGGGGCTGGCCGGCGCGCTCGGCATGCCGGAGACCGAGATCCAGGGCGTCAAGACCGCGGCGCTGCTGCACGATATCGGCAAGCTCGCCGTCCCCGAGCACATCCTGTCGAAGCCGGGCCCGCTGACGCAGGAAGAGTTCCAGAAAATCCGCATTCATCCGCAGGTCGGCGCGGAGATCATCAGCGGCGTGCCGTTTCCGTATCCGGTGGCGCCGCTCATTCTCAGCCACCACGAGCGCTGGGACGGCAAGGGCTATCCGACCGGGCTGAAAGGCGAGGAGATTCCGCTCGGCGCGCGCATCCTCTCGGTGGTCGATTACTTCGACGCGCTGATGTCGGAGCGGCCGTATCACAAGGCGATGAGCCTCGACGCGGCCATGGGACTGCTGCGCCAGGAGAGCGCGAAGGCGCTCGATCCGCGCGTCGTGCAGACGTTCGTCGACATGTACCCGACGCTGGCGGCGGAAGCCGACGCCAGCACCGAGCCGCCGCGCAAGCTGACGCGCGTGCCGACGCTCGCGCCGACCGCCGCCTCGGCCGTCGGTTTGGTGGACGAATCTTCGTCCGCGCGCACCAACGTCTTCCAGGACATCGCGCTGGCGCACCGCGAAATCTACGCGCTGTACGAAATCGCGCAGGCGATGGGCAGCAGCCTCGGCGTATCGGACACGATGGCGCTCATCTCGTCGAAGTTGAGCAACATCGTCCCGTTCTCCTGCTGCGCGCTGTTCCTCTACAACGACGAGACCGAAACGCTGCGCTGCCGCTTCGCCACCGGCGTGGAGGCCGAAACGATCCAGCAGCTGACGATCCGCAACGGCCACGGCCTCACCGGCTGGGTCGCGCGCAACCGGCGGCCGCTCGTCAACGCGCGGCCGAGCACCGACTTCGAGGCGGCCGGCTTCCCGGCCGACCGCACCACGCTGCACTCGGCGCTGGTCTGCCCGCTGCTCTTCAACGAGCGGTTCATCGGCACGATGTCGGTCTACCACACCGAGCCGTCGATCTACACCGACGATCACCGCCGCTTGCTGGACCGCATCTCCGAGCAGGCCGCTGCGGTCATCTACAACTCGATGGTGTTCGAGCAGACGCAGGAAGACTCGCTCACCGATCCGCTCACGGGCCTGCCCAACACCCGGTTCATGTTCATGCACCTGACCCGCGAGCTCGCGCGCGCGGACCGGCTGAAGGTGGAGGTCTCGCTGCTCGTGATGGACCTCGACAACTTCAAGGACATCAACGACACATTCGGCCATCACGTCGGCGACCGCGCGCTGCGCGAGGTGGCCGGCGTGCTGCGCGCGGGCATCCGGCCGTACGACATCTGCGTGCGCTACGCGGGCGACGAGTTCATCGTCGTGCTGTCGGGATGCGGCGGGGAAGAAGCCGAGCGGAAGCGGCTGGAGCTGCAGCGCGCCGTCGACATGCTGGAGTTCGAGGCGCGCCCGGGCAAGATGCTGAAGCTCGCGATCAGCGTCGGCGCGTCGGTCTTCCCGCACGACGGCGACTCGTACGAAACGCTGCTCGCCAACGCCGACAGCCGGATGTACCGCGACAAGACGCGGCGCAAGCGCGAATCCGCCGGCGCGGACCCGGCCGACGGGCACGCGCGTCCCACCCAGGTCAGCGTCTCGGACGTCGAGATTCAGCGCGCGGCGGTCGGGGTCCTTTAGGGTTCTAGGGTTCTACGATCCGTCATCCAGCGTCATCCAGCCAGTCCGGGCTCGGTCCCGTGATGCCGGTCCACAAAATGGAGAGCCCCGTCGCGCCGACGACGAGCGCCAGGCCCTGGACCCACCAGGCGTCGTAGCGGCCGCTGAATTCGAACCAGGCGGCCGGAAGGACGAGCGCGAGGCCGACCGCGATCGCCAGCGGCCGGCGGCGGACGAGCCGAAGCAGAAAGCCACGGGCGCGGCGCAGTGCCATCGTGGGATAGCATAATCCGCGGTGCTGCTGACGCTCCTCATCCGCGACGTGTTGCCCGCGACGCCGCGCGCCCGCATCGCGCGTCTCGACCTCAACGCCCAGGCGTTCGATTACGCGCCGGGCCAGGCCGTCGCGATCGCCAGCCACGGACAGGACGAACGAAAGCCCTACTCGATCGCGGCCTCGCCCGCGGATGCGCGCCGCGATGGATGGCTGGAGCTGCTCGTCGGCGTCAACGCCGAGGGCACGCCGGGGCCGCACCTGACGCTGGAGCCCGGACGGCTGGTCGACGTCGACGGACCGCTCGGCTCGTTCACTTTTCCGCAGACGCCCGACGAGCGGCGGTTCGTCTTCATCGCCGGCGGCACCGGCATCGCGCCGCTGCGCGCGATGATGCGGCACGCGCTCACCCTGCCCCACCGGAACATCGGGCTCTTCTACAGCGTGCGGACACCGGACGAGTTCGCGTACGAACAGGAGCTGCGCGAACTGGCCCGCGCGGGCGACATCGAGCTGCGGCAGACGGTGACGCGCCCGAGCGACGCCGACTGGACGGGCCCGCGCGGACGGCTGAAGCGCGAGGCCCTCGCGGAACTGGTCCACGATCCGGCGACGCTCTGCTTTGTGTGCGGACCGCCGGCGCTGGTCGACGAGATGCCGAAGATCCTGGCGGACCTGGGCATCCCACGCGAGCGGATAAAGATCGAGGAGTGGTAATCTTCCCGACTTTGAAATTCTACAAGCCGATGGCGTGGAAGCCGGAGTCGACCATGAGGATTTCCCCGGTGATCCCGCGCGCGGCCGAGCTCAACAGAAAGACGGCCGCGTCGGCGACTTCGGCGGTCTCGACCCCGCGGCGCAGCGGCGAGCGCTCGCGATACGCCTGCAGCATCGTCGAGATCCCGGAGATGCCCGCAGACGCGAGCGTTTTGATGGCGCCCGCCGAAATCGCGTTGACGCGGATGTTCTTCGGCCCGAGCTCGGACGCCAGATAGCGCACCGACGACTCCAGCGCCGCTTTCGCCACGCCCATGACGTTGTAATTCGTGAAGACCCGGTCGCTGCCGATGAAGGTGAGCGTCAGAATGCTGCCGCCGCCGCGCTTCTCCATCAGCGGCATCACCGCGCGCGACAACCCGACCAGTGAATACGCGCTGACGTCGAGCGCGATGCGAAAGCTGTCGCGCGAGGTGTCGACGAACGGATTTTTCAGCGCGTCGGCCGGCGCAAACGCGGCGCCGTGCACGAAAAAATCGAGCCCGCCGAACTCGCGATCGAGCGTCGCGCCGAGCGTCGCGATCTGCTGATCGTCGGCGACGTCGCACGGCAGGACCAGCGGGTTGTCGAGCGTCGCGGCCAGCTCGCGGACGTTTTCTTCCAGCCGCTCGCTCGGGAACGTCAGCGCGAGGCGCGCCCCGGCCGCCGCGGCCGCCTGGGCAATCGCCCACGAGATCGACCGCTTGTTCGCTACGCCGACGACGAGACCGTGCGTGCCGGAGAGATCAGGCATGAGGATCGTGTGCCGCTGAACCGACGCTACTTCGAGCGTTTTCGGCCGGGACCGTGACGGCGCATCGACGCGCCGCCTGGCCCCTGCGGTGGCCGGCCGCCGTTCGAGCGCATGCCGCCGCGCGGCGGACCGCCGTGTGTGTTGCCCCCACCCGACCGGTTGCCCTGGAACTGCTGGCCGCCGCCTCCGGCGCCCATGCCGCCACGCGGGTGGCGCGGGCGGAACCTGTTGGTGGGACGGCCGCCAGGCTGGCGGATGGTGAACTCGGGAATCGGCCGCGAGGGCGGCGGCTGCCCCTCGGTTTTCGGCAGCGACGCGCGAATCAGCGGCCGATGGACCGGTCCTTCTTCCTCGTCGCGCTCGATCGCGCCATCGCCCTCTTCCGAAGCCGGCGGGTCCGGCGCGGGCGGTTCCGGGCGATCGGCGACCGCACCCACCGGCGGCGGGGGCGTCTCGATCGCTTCCTCGGCGCGGGCGTCGGTCGCGTGCCCGGGGGCGTCGGCGCCGCTGGGCGGGGCGCCGGCATGCGCGACCTTCTTGGGCCCGTTCGCGAGCACCTGTGCGTAGAGCGCGGCGGGCGTTTCGGTCTTGCGGCGCTGGCGCGGTACCTTCCCGTGTTTGAATTCGTGATCGGCGTCGCACGTCGTGCAGCGCACCTGTTTGACGTCCTCGCCGAGCATTGCCACGATGGCGTGGTTGGTCAGCCGCCGCTCACGCGGACAATAATCGTCCAGAATGTCACCAAGCCGAAGCTGGCGCTGTTGCATCAACGAACGCTCCCGAAGATACCGCTGGCAGGGAATGAACTGCGAAAGGCGGCCCAATCTTAACAGAGGTCGACGAGGCCGTCCAGCCATTGCCGCACGTCGGCCAGCCGGGCACGAACGGCCTCCGGCGCGGTCGATTGCGGCGTGCGTTTGGCCGCCACCGAGACAGCCGGCGTGACGCGTGCGACGACATCCGCCTCGAACCGATCGCTGGCGGCGCGCCATTCGTCCAGCGACAGCGTCTCGAAGTCACGCCCATCCGCGATCAGCTTGCGGACCAGCGCACCGACGATCTCGTGCGCCCGCCGGAACGGCACGCCCTTCCCGACCAGATAGTCGGCGACGTCAGTGGCCAGCAGCAGGCCGGAGGCGGCGGACGCCGCCCGCGCGCGATTGAGCGTCAGGCCGCCGACCACCGATCGCACCACCCCGAGGCAGCCGGCGAGCGTATCCTCCGCCCCGAACACGGCCTCTTTGTCCTCCTGCAGATCCTTGTTGTAGCCGGTCGGCAGTCCCTTGATCGTCGTCAGCAGGCCGACCAGGTGTCCGATGGCGCGCCCGGACTTCCCGCGCACGAGCTCCAGCGGATCGGGGTTCTTCTTCTGCGGCATCATGCTGCTGCCGGTACTGAGCGCGTCGGACAGCTCGAAGAACCGGTGCTCGTCGCCGCACAGGATGATCAGATCCTCCGCCATCCGGCTCAGGTGCACCATCGTCATCGCGCAGGCGTAGAGGAAGGTCGCGGCGAAGTCGCGATCCGACGAGGCGTCCATGCTGTTCTCGACGACGCGGGAGAAGCCGAGGTCGCGGGCCAGCGTGTCGACGTCGATCGCGTAGGCCGTGCCCGCGATCGCGCCGCTGCCGAGCGGCATCGCGTCGGCTTCCTCGCGCGCGGCGGCGAGCCGGACGAAATCGCGGCGCAGCGGCGCCGCGTGCGAGAGAAAGAAGTGCGCCACGAGCACCGGCTGCGCCGGGCGGAAATGCGTGAACGACGGCATCAGCGCGTCGCCGGCCGACGCCGCCTGCGCGGCCAGCGCGTCCACGACGCCCGCCACCGCGCGCTGCAGCAGCGGGATGCGCCGCCGCAGATACAGCCGGAGATCCAGCGACACCTGTTCGTTGCGCGATCGCCCGGTATGCAGACGGCGGCCGGCGTCGCCGAGCCGCTCGACGAGCTGGCGCTCGACGAAGCTGTGGACGTCCTCGTCGACGCCCGAGACGAACGCGGGGCTCGATCGCGCCGCCTCGAGGATCACGGTCAGCGTGTCTTCGATCTGGCGCGCCTCGTGGACCGTGAGCACGCCGGCGTTTTTCAGCGCGCGCGACCACGCCAGGCTCCCGCTGACATCATCTTCCAATAGCCGGCGATCGAAGCGGAAGGAGGCGCCGAACTCGAAGGCGGCCGCGTCGGGTGCCGTGTCGAAACGGCCTGACCATAAATTTGTCATGATTTTCTGGCGAGAACGATTGTGCGTCGCGCCGGCACCTGGACGTCGCCGACGGCGCAGTCGCCCGCGAACAGCGTGAGGCGCACGCTGCCAGACACCTGCTCCTGGACGGCGTCGACATGCGCGTCGAGCGCGTGCCGGACCGGGGTGAACCAGGCGCCCTCGCGCAGCACGCGCAAGTAGGGCTCGGCGACGCGCGGCGACGAGAACTCCCCCGGCGTCGCCACCGCCGCCTGTTCGAGCGCGGCGTGCGCCGTCTGCAAGGCCGCCAGGCTGCCGACGCCATGCGCGCCGGCGATGATGCCCAGGCTGCCGATGAGATCGAGCAGCGGCATCGTGACGCCGTTGACGCCGACCGGAACGCCGCGCTCGATCGCGATGTCCACGTAGGCGGGTTCGCCCCTCAGCGCGCCCGTCCCCCGCGGCGCCGACGCGCGGTCGCCGAGACCGCTCAACGGGACCGGCAGCATCACGTGGCGCTGCCGGGCGTAGTCGACTTGCGCATCCCGGGTCATCGCCCACGCGCCGGCCGGCGCAAGAACCGTCAGCGCCGGATCGAGCGCGCGGATCGTCCGATCGAGCGGCGACGTGATGCCCGCCGGATCGCCGTGCGCCAGGGTCGTCGCCTGCTCGATGGTCGCGATCTCGACCACTTTCTGCGCAATGAGCGGGTGCGCGAGCGACGCCGCGATCGGCGACCGGTCTGCGAGCAGGCCCGTTTTCAGCGCGCGGACGAGGTAGTCGCGGGCAAAGGCGTCGCGGACGTCGACCACATGGGCGCGCAGCGCGCCGGTGGCCAGCGCGCGATCGCGGATCTCCTCGAGCACCTCCTTGCCCTGGCCGAGATCGATCGTGACGGCGATGATTTCCGCCGCGTGCCGTTCGGCGAGCCAGGGAATCGCGATCGAGGTCTCGAGCCCTCCCGAATACGCGAGCACGATGCGCGTCATTCCGCCGCGTACTCCTTGAGCCGCTTGACCAGCGCGGCGGCCGCGCGCCCGCCGCGCGCGATCACCAGAATCGTGTCGTCCCCGGCAATGGTGCCAACGGCTTCCGGGAGCTGCGCGCGATCCAGCGCCTCGGCGAGGGCCTGCGCCTGCGCGCGGCCGGTTCTGACGACGACCAGCTGCTGAACACGCTCGATGTTGCGGACGAACTCCGCCACGGCGCGCTCGAGCGCGGTCAGCGCGGTTTCCGGGTTCGTCGCGTCGGCGCCCGGCCGCTGGTAGGCGCCGTCGCCCGCGCGCTTCACGAGGCCGAGATCCTTGATGTCGCGCGAAATCGTCGCTTGCGTGGCTTCGAAGCCGCGCTGGTGGAGCCGGCGGCGCAGGAGCTCCTGGCTGTGGAGCCCTTCGCGGTCGATCAGCTCGAGGATGATGGCTTGGCGGCGCGTTTTCATGGCGGACGAAGCATGAGTATACATCGATTTTTATTGATCCAAACACGCCGAATGTGTATAAGTATTCCTTCTGATGCATACAGTTGTGAATCGCGCCTCCGCGTCCACGGCAGAGCGCGGCGCCCCGGCGGCCGCCCCCGTCGCGCGCGTGGCCGTCGCCGGCGCCACCGGCTTCACCGGCCAGGAGCTGCTGCGCCTGCTGGCGCGCCATCCCGCGGTCGCGCTGACCGCCGCGATGTCGTCGGGCCAGACCGGCGCCTCGTCGCGCCGGCTGCCGGCGCTCGCACGGCTGTGGAGCGGCACCATCGTCCCGCTGTCGCCCGCGGCGCTCGCGAGCGACGCCGACGTCGTGTTCCTCGCACTGCCCGATTCGGCCGCCGCGGAACTGGCGCCCGCGCTCGTGGACGCCGGCGTGCGCGTCATCGATCTGTCCGGCGCGTTTCGGCTGCGCGACCACGCTGCGCGCGGCACGTGGTATCCGGACACGCACCGGATGCCCCCAGGCGTTGCCTATGGCCTCACCGAGCGGGAGCGCGGCGCGGTGGCGCGGGCGCAGCTGGTCGCCAACCCCGGCTGCTACCCCACCGCCACGCTCCTGGCACTCGCGCCGCTCGTCGACGCAGGCCTGCTGCTGCCGAACACCGACGTCATCGTGGACGCGAAGTCGGGGGTGTCGGGCGCCGGCAAGACGCCGTCCGAGCGGACGCACTTCTCCGAGATCCACGGCAGCATGGCGGCGTACGGCGTGTTCAGTCACCGCCACGGCGCCGAAATCGAGCAGGGCGCCGGCCGCGCGGTCACCTTCACACCGCACCTGATCCCGCTCGACCGCGGCATCCTCTCGACCATCTACGTGCGCGTGGCGCCCGGCACCACCGAGGAGGCGCTCGGCGACGTCCTCGAACAGGCCTACACGGGCGCCACCTTCGTGCGGCTCGTGGGCGCATCGCTGCCCGAGATCAAGCACGTCGCGCACACCAACTTCTGCGACATCGGCTGGCGCGTCGACCCGTCGGGCCGCGCGATTCTGGTGTCGGTCATCGACAACCTGCTGAAGGGCGCGTCGGGCCAGGCGGTGCAGAACATGAACGTGATGCTGGGCCTCGACGAACGGGCGGGGTTGTTGTGACCGAACGATTCACCACGAAGGACGCGGCGGACAAAAAGGTCCACGCCTTTTCGCACAGGACCGATACGGCGCCTCCTCCCTATCCTGGGTGGGGCGCTTCGTGATCGCGACGACCCGGCCGCTCGTGTTCAAGTTCGGCGGCGAGCTGATCGAGGATCGCGCGCACCTGTCGACTGTGGTCTCTGCCCTCACGGCGATCGCTGGCGGCGCGCCGGCCCGTACGCCGATCGTCGTCGTGCACGGCGGCGGCAAGGAAATCGACGCCGCGCTGAAGGTCGCGGGGATCGAGAAGCGGCAGGTGGAAGGGCTCCGCGTCACCGACCAAGCAACGCTGGACGTGGTCGTCGCCGTGCTGGCCGGGGCGGTGAACACACGGTTCGTGGCCGCGCTCAACGCGTCGGGCGTTCCGGCCGTCGGGCTGACGGGCGCCGACGCGGCGTGCGGGCTGTCGGCGGCCGCGCCGCCGCACCGCACGGTGGACGGACGCCTCGTCGATCTCGGCTGCGTCGGTGTTCCGGACGAGGGCGCCGACATGCGCGTGCTGCAGACGCTGACCGCCGGTCACTTCGTGCCGGTCATCGCCTGCATCGGCCTCGGACGCGACGGACGGCTCTTGAACGTGAACGCCGACACGTTCGCGGGACACCTGGCGGCGCGACTCGGCGCGCGCCGGCTCGTCATCGCCGGCACCACGCCCGGCGTGTTGGGCGCCGACGGCGCGAGGCTGCCGGTGCTCGGCGCAGACGCGGTCGCGCGGCTCGTCGGTGACGGGACGGCCACCTCCGGGATGATCGCCAAGCTGCGCGCCTGCGAGCACGCGCTCGCCGGTGGCGTCGACGATGTGGTGATCGTGGATGGACGGGATCGGACGGCGCTGGTGAGCGCTGCCGACAACGCCGCGCCGCAGATGGCCACGCGGCTGGTCGCGGCGACGCACGCAACGTAGGGGTAAAGCTGCCCGCGTCGGGTCGACGCATGGGTCAACCCCTGCGAAGCCCTACGAAGAAGGGGCAACCGCGCAGGGGCGGGCTCATGTGTCCGCCCGAAGCGGCGAAACGGGAGATGGGTGATTGTGATGACGATGGTGATGGACGACGTGGTGGGGCGCGAGGCGCGCCATGTGCTGCAAACGTATCGACGCCTGCCGGTCACGTTCGTGCGCGGCCAGGGCGTCCACCTGTACGACGCCGAGGGGCGCGAGTACTACGACCTGCTGTCGGGCATCGGCGTCGCCTCTCTGGGCCACGCGCACCGCGGGCTCGCTCGCGCCGTCGCCGAGCAGACCGAGACGCTGATCCACACCTCGAACCTGTTTTTTCACCCGCTGCAGGGACAGCTCGCCGAGCGCCTCGCGAACCTGTCGGGGCTGCCGCGCGCGTTCTTCTGCAACAGCGGCACCGAAGCGGTCGAGGCGTGCCTGAAGTTCGCGCGCCGCTACTGGTACACGAAGAAGGCGCCGCGCCAGGAGTTCATCGCGCTCGACGAGTCGTTCCACGGGCGCACGTTCGGATCGCTGTCGGTCACCTCGGACCAGCACTACCGCGAGCCGTTCGAGCCGCTGCTGCCGTCGGTGACCTTCATCCGCACGAACGACGCCGCGGCGCTCAAGGCGGCGGTGTCGACCTCCACGGCCGCGGTCATCGCCGAGCCGGTGCTGGGCGAAGGCGGCATCCGGCCGCTCACCCCGGCGTTCGCCGCGGCGATCACGGACGCGTGCGCGAAGACCGGCGCGCTGTTCATCGCCGACGAAGTGCAGAGCGGCGTCGGCCGCACCGGCTACCCGTTCTACTTCAAGTCGCTCGGCCTGCATCCGCATCTCGTGGCGGTCGGCAAGGCGCTCGGCAGCGGCGTGCCGATCGGCGCGGCGCTCGTCAGCCAGGACGTGGCGGACACGATCTCGTTCGGCGATCACGGCACGACGTACGGCGGCAACCTGCTGGCGTGCCGCGCGGCGCTCTGCGTGCTCGACGAGCTGGTCGGCGGCGGGCTGCTCGCACACATCGGGCGCGTCGGGCAGCATTTCGAAGACCGGCTGCGCGCCATCGCGGCGACGCATCCCATCGTCGAGGAGGTGCGCGGCAAAGGGCTGATGTGGGGCCTCGAGCTGTCGCGCGACGCGGGACCGGTCGTCACGGCCGGGCTCGAACGCGGCGTCGTCGTCAACCGGACGGCGGAGACGGTCGTGCGGCTGCTGCCGCCGCTCATCATCACGGAGGCCGAGATCGACGAGGCGCTCGGCCGTCTCGATGCGGCGCTGGGCGCCGTGGGAGCTGGCGCATGACACAACCGACCCGGGGCCGGATCACGCTGCGCACGGCCGGCGCGTCCGACGCGAAGAGGCTGTACGCGCTGATTCAGGCGAACCTGGAGGAGGGGCACCTCCTGCCGCGCACGCTCGGCGAGCTCACGGTGCACGCGGAGCGTTTCGTCGTCGCCGTGAAGGCGCGCACGATCGTCGGCTGCGCCGAGCTGGCGCCGTTGAGCCCGCACGTCGCCGAAGTACGATCGCTCGCGGTCGCCGATGCGGCGCGCGGCAGCCGCGTGGGGGTGGCGATCGTCGACGAGCTGCGGCGGCGCGCACGGCGCGAAGGCTACGAGAAGCTGTGCGCGTTCACGC
>JRHI01002588.1_pt1 | contig 12122 bp, 15 predicted proteins | sample 215371 | NCBI WGS metagenome assembly JRHI01 (sample SAMN02929681, study PRJNA255918) | sediment metagenome | biome: cave system; feature: Ice Cave; material: Sediment; isolation source: sediment from deep within a dark volcanic ice cave with no known source of... ...
CCGGTCCCGCTGTTTCACGGCACGCTGCCGGTCCTCGGCTTCCGCATCGGCGCGTTCGCGTACCTCACCGACTGCAACCGGATCCCTGACGCGTCGTGGGATCTGCTGCGGGGCGTGCAGACGATCATCCTCGACGCGCTGCGCCACAAGCCGCACGCCACGCACTTCAGCCTCAGCGAAGCCCTTGACGTCGTCGCGCGTCTGGGCGTATCGCGCGCGTACTTCACGCACATCTCCCACGATCTCGGGCACGCGGTCACGTGCGCGTCGCTGCCCGCAGGGATGGAGTTGGCTTATGATGGCCTCGTCTTGGAGATTCAGTGAGGCTGCATCAACACAAAGGACACCAAGGACACGAAGGAAATCCGGTTCTTGACGGTTGTGTCCTTTGTGTCCTTTGTGTCGAGCCGCGCAGCGCGTAATCATGGAGGTGATTCATTTTCCGGACGACGTCCGGCCGTCGCGATGGATCCACCCGGTGCTCGCGCTCGGCAACTTCGACGGCGTGCATCGCGGGCACCGGAAGATCCTCGATCGTCTCCACCGCGTCGCCAGCGAGCGGGGTGCGACCTCGGTCGTCATGACGTTCGACCCGCATCCGCCGCGCGTCGTGCGGCCGGACAAGGCGCCGCCGCTCCTGATGACCAAGGCGCAGAAGCTCGAGGCGATCGCCGAGGCCGGCGTCCAGGGCGCCGCGATCGTGCGCTTCACGCCGGAGCTCTCGCGCTGGGAGCCGGAAACGTTCGTGCGCACCGTGCTCGTCGACTGGCTGCACGTGTCGGAGGTCTGGGTCGGCGCGAACTTTCTCTTCGGCCACGATCGCTCAGGGAACTTCTCGATGCTGCGCGATCTCGGCGCCCGCTACGGGTTCAAGGCGGAGAAGATCGATCCCGTCCGCTACAAGGATTTCGTGGTCAGCAGCACGCGCGTGCGGCGCCTCGTGAGCGAGGGGCGCATGGACGAGGCCGGCGCGCTGCTCGGGCACGAGTATGTCCTCGACGGGACCGTGATGCGCGGCGATCAACGCGGACGCACGCTCGGTTTTCCAACCGCGAACCTGTGCACGGAGAACGAGCTGCTGCCACCCCACGGCGTGTATGCCACGACGGCGCGGGTCGGCGACATCGTGCACGCATCGGTGACCAACATCGGCACCCGCCCGACCGTGGACCACTCGGGTCGCACGGTCGTCGAGACCCACATCTTCAACCTGGACGCCGATCTCTACGGTCGGTCGATCCGCGTCGGCTTCGTGCAGCGGCTGCGCGACGAGCGGGCGTTCGCGTCGCTCGATCTGCTCCGCACCCAGATCGATGCCGACTGCCAGCGCGCGCGCGTGCTGTTCGGCCGCCTTTCACTGTAGAATTTCCCATCGTGCCCGGTCAGGACTTTCTCTTCGCGCTCGACGTGTCCGGCGGCCCGGAGTCCGACCAGATGCTGGGCGAGGTCGCCCGCACCGTGCTCGGACACGTCGGCTACGCCTCGTCGGCCATCGACGCGCTCGCCGGCCAGCTGCACACCGCCCTGGCCGAACGGGTCTCGGGCGGGACGCGGCGCTGCGAGGTCCGGTTCCGCGCCGAGGCGGGCCAGCTGCAGGTCGTGGTGGCCGGCCACGGCGTTCCCGAGTGGCGCACGACCTGGCCGCTGCCGACCTCCTGATTCATCATGCGCCTCTACAACACCCTCAGCCGCAGCGAGGAGACCTTTGCGCCGGGCGCCGGCAACATGGTCCGCATGTACACGTGCGGCCTGACCACATACGCGCGCGGCCACATCGGCAACTTCCGCACCTTCATCTGCATCGACGTCCTGCGCCGCACGCTCAAATACCTGCTCGGCTACCAGGTCAGGCAGGTGATGAATTTCACCGACGTGGACGATCGCACGATCATCGGCGCGCAGAAGGCCGGCATGGATCTCAGGGCCTACACCGATCAGTACATCGCGATGTTTGGCGAGGATGCCCGCGCGCTCGGGCTCGAGCCGGCCGAAGAGACGCCGCGGGCCACCGACCCGGCCAATATCAGCGCGATGGCCGACCTCATCGAGGCGCTCGAGAAAAACGGCCACACCTACGTCAGCGACGGCTCGATCTACTTCAAGATTTCGACGATGCCCAGCTACGGACAGCTGGCGCATCTGGATCACGACGGCATGAAGCCGGGGGCGCGCGTCGACTCGGACAGCTACGCGAAGGAAGACGCGCGTGACTTCGTGCTCTGGAAGGCGACCAAGCCGGACGAGCCGACGTGGGACGTGGTCGATCCGCCGGGGCGCCCCGGGTGGCACCTCGAGTGCTCGGCGATGGCGCTGCGGCTGCTGGGGAAGCCGCCGATCGACATCCACGCGGGCGGCATCGACCTGATCTTCCCGCACCACGAGAACGAGATCGCGCAGAGCGAAGGCGCCACCGGCAAGCCGTTCTCGCGCTTCTGGGTCCACGTCGAGTACCTGATTGTCGACGAGCAGAAAATGTCGAAGTCGCTCGGCAACACGTACACGATCCCCGATGTGATTGCGCGCGGCTACCGGCCGTCTGCGGTGCGGTATCTGCTGCTCTCGGCCCACTACCGCAAGCAGCTCAACTTCACCTGGGCCAGCCTCGGGATGGCCGAGGAAGCCCTGCGCCGGCTCGCCGATTTCCTCGTCCGGCTCGATGCGATCACGCGCGCGGGCGCCAGCAGTACGGTCGCGGAGCGGGTGGCGCAGGCGCGCAGCGAATTTGCCGAAGCGATGGGCGACGACCTCAACACCGCCGCCGCGCTCGGCGCCATCTTCGAGCTGGTGCGCGCCCTCAACTCCGCGATCGATGGAGGCCAGGTCGGCACCGGCGACGCGGCCGTGATCCGGCAGGCGTTCGACGAGTTCGACCAGGTGCTGGGGGTGTTCAGCCTGCGGCAGGCCGAGGACGTGCAGCCGCCTGTGCCGGTGGAGGAGATCGAGCAGCTGATCGAGGATCGTCACGCCGCCCGGCGCCGCCGCGACTTCGTGGCCGCCGACCGCATCCGCCAGGACCTGACCGCGCGCGGCGTGCTGCTCGAAGACCACACGGCCGGAACGCGCTGGAAGCGAAAGTGACCATTCCCGAGATCAAGACAGCGTTGCCAGGCCCGAACGCGAAAGCCATCATCGACCGCGACAAGACCGTCGTATCGCCGTCCTACACGCGCAGCTATCCATTGGTGATCGCGAGCGGCACCGGGTCGGCCGTCGAGGATGTGGACGGCAACGTGTTCCTCGACTGCGCCGCCGGCATCGCCGTGAATGCGACCGGCCACTCGCATCCCGACGTCGTGAAGGCGATCATCGAGCAGGCGCAGAAGTTCCTGCACATGTCGGGCACCGACTTCTACTACGAGCCGCAGGTGCGCCTCGCGGAGGAGATGGCGTCGATCGTGCCGATTCAGGGCGGCGTGCGATCGTTTTTCGGCAATTCCGGCACCGAAGCGATCGAAGCGTGCCTCAAGCTGTCGCGCTACGCGACGGGGCGTCAGAACGTCATCGCGTTCCTCGGCGGGTTTCACGGCCGCAGCATGGGATCGCTGTCGCTCACGGCCAGCAAGGCCATTCAACGCCGCGGGTTCGGCCCCCTGCTGCCGGGTGTCTACCACGCGCCGTATCCGGATCGGTACCGTCCCCCGCTCGGGGCGACCGCCGAGAGCAGCGCCGAGGCGTGCGTCGATTTCATCGAGCAGCAGCTGTTCGCCCACCTCGTGTCCCCCGACGAAGTCGCCGCCGTCTTCGTCGAGCCGATTCAGGGTGAGGGCGGGTACGTGGTGGCGCCGGATGAATTCCTGCAGCGGCTGCGCGAGCTGACCAAGAAGCACGGGATCCTGCTCGTCGCCGACGAGGTGCAGTCGGGGATGGGGCGATCGGGGAAGATGTTCGCGATCGAGTTCAGCGGCGTGGAGCCCGACATGATGGCGATGGCGAAAGGCATCGCCTCGGGGCTGCCGCTGGGCGTCGCGGTGGCGCGCGCGGGGCTGATGGCGTGGCCGCCCGGCGCGCACGCGAGCACGTTCGGCGGGAACCCGGTGTCGTGCGCGGCGGCGATGGTCACGATCGCCCTGTTGAAGGAGCGGCTGGTGGCCAATGCGGCCGAGGTCGGCGCTCACCTGATGGCGGGGCTGACGGCGCTGGCCGACAGGCATCCGCTGATTGGCGACGTGCGCGGGCGCGGGCTGATGATCGGCGTGGAGCTGGTGCGCGATCGGCAGACCAAGGAGCGCGCGACGAGCGAGCGCGACGCGGTCGTCAGCGCGTCGTTCACACGCGGGCTGCTGGTGCTCGGCGCGGGTAAGAACGCGGTCCGTTTTTCGCCGCCGCTGGTGCTCACGCGCGCGGAAGCAGAGACCGCGGTCAGGCTCTTCGACGAGGCGTTGACCGAGGTGGAGAAGAAGAAGTAAGTAACCGCCGGTTTCTTCTTGGTTGCCGTGGTTGGCGTGTGGCTTGCTGCTGTGTGGCGGCATGTCGCGGGCCCGCGTGATCCTGGGAAAAACCGGCGAAGATCTGGCCTGCGCGGAGCTGGAAAAGCGCGGGTACGCAATAGTCGCCAGACGCTATCGTCGGCGGGGTGGCGAATTGGACATCGTGGCGCGCGACGGCCCGACGCTGGTGTTCGTCGAGGTCAAGGCGCGCGACGGCCGCGCGTTCGGAGAGGCAGCGGCAGCGGTCACGGCCTTCAAACGCCGGCGGATTACGCAGATCGCGCTCGACTACATGACACGACATCACCTGTCCGGCTGTCCCTGCCGCTTCGACGTCGTGTCGATCCATTTCGACTCGGGCGCGCCGGTCATCGAGCTGTTTCAGAATGCGTTTGATGCGCCTTCGAACGTCTGATTTCGCCGTTCGTACCTCGAATTTGACGAATGCCTGAATTACGCAGAGATCCAGTGACCGGGCGATGGGTGATCATCTCGACCGATCGCCAGAAGCGTCCGCACGACTTTCATTTCGAGCGCGCGACGGCGATCGGCCGGGCGCAGTGCCCGTTCTGCCCCGGTCACGAAGACATGACGCCGCCCGAGGTGCTGGCGTACCGGCCGGGTGGGAGCGCCCCGAATACGCCGGGCTGGGACGTCCGCGTCGTCCCGAACAAGTTCCCGGCACTGCAGGTGGAGGGGACGCTCGATCGCGAAGGCAACGGGATGTTCGATCGCATGAACGGCATCGGCGCGCACGAGGTGGTCATCGAGGGGCCGGATCACGATCGGCCGCTGGCGGTGATGTCCGAGACCGAGATCGAGCGCGTGCTGTGGGCCTGCCGCGAACGGATGCTCGACCTGAAGCGCGATTTCCGGCTGCGCTACATCCTCGTTTTCAAGAACCACGGCGCGGCGGCCGGCGCGACGCTCGACCATCCGCACGCGCAGCTGATTGCCCTGCCGATCGTCCCCGATTTCGTGCGCGAGGAGATCGACGGCGCGCGCAGGCATTTCGAGGTCAAGGAGCGCTGCGTCTTCTGCGACATCGTCCGGCAGGAGCTGCGCGACGGCCGGCGGGTGATTCAGGAGAACGCGGAGGCGATCGCCATCGCGCCGTACGCGCCGCGCTTCGCGTTCGAGACGTGGCTGTTGCCCAAGCGCCACGGCGCGCGCTTCGAAGCGGCGGAGCGGTCCGAATACGAGGGCCTGGCCCGCTTGCTGAAGGCCGTATTGCAGCGGTTGAACCGCGCGCTCGAGAATCCGCCGTTCAATCTGGTGCTGCACACGTCGCCGTTCTCCGAGGAGGTCGCGGATCTGTACCACTGGCACGTGGAACTCATGCCGAAGCTGACCCGGGTGGCGGGATTCGAGTGGGGAACCGGGTTCTACATCAACCCGGCGCCGCCCGAGGAGGCGGCGAAGGTGCTGCGGGCCGTACGGCTGTAACTTGAAAGGCGACCCAGCCGTGTGGTACTTTGGGGGTTCGGGCGGGAATAGCTCAGTGGTAGAGTGCGACCTTGCCAAGGTCGAAGTCGCGGGTTCGAATCCCGTTTCCCGCTCCAACTTTTTCTTCTCGCCAGGTTCGGCAGGGCGGGTCGCAAGACCCGCCATTCGTCTTTTACGGGGCGCCGTCGCCAAGAGGTAAGGCAGAGGTCTGCAAAACCTCCACCCCCGGTTCAAATCCGGGCGGCGCCTCCAATTTTTCCTAGGAAAAACGCACATCCGATACCGGGCCGAAGACCCGGATCGGCCGACTGTCACCGTCATTGTCACCGCCACGGTGAAGCACCAGCAATTCCTACCGCCCGCTACGCGACGCGGAGTCGATCCCGATCTGAATACGGGTCGATTTCGACGACGATTTTCTTGACGGCGGCGCTCGGCGCTCTGCGGCGGCCGACGGTTTTCATCGTGATGAAACCAGCGGCTTCAAACTTGGCCAGGGTTCTGGTCAGATTTGGCTGTGCTCGTCCGGTCATGGTGACCAACTCGGCCACCGATTGCGGTTTCCGATCTCGAATCAAGGCAAGCAGTCGGCGGTTGTCAGGTGTCAGCAACCGAACGACCGCTTCAACGGAGTTGAAGCTCGGGTTGCTGGCCGCAGCTAGCGCCGGTCGCTCGCCGCGGGCTACCGCCTTCATCTCTTCTCGCAGCGATCTCAGGCTCTGAATTCTAGTGTGCTTCATTTCGACCTCCGTGATGCTTCCATTCTCGTGACCCGCAGACCAATCCCACGGTCGCGCAAGACTCTCTCTACCTCGTCGAAGAAGTCGTCGTCAACGTTTCGGCGTTCTTGAATTCGTAGGGTCTGCCTGGATCCTCCTCAGTGCGATGCCAGTGATCAACGCTTTCACCGCGGCGCTTGAACCGTGAACCCCTGGCCGGAACGTCGTGCGCATTGTCGAAGCCGACCAGTCTCGTGCCGTCCGGGGCGTGCAGCGTGAAGGAGTAGGAGAGGCCGTGCGGCCGGTTCGTCGTCGCGCTGACGAGCGCGATGTCGAACTTGAGCCAGTAGCCCTTTTCGAGATGATGAATGCGCCCGTCGAATCCCAGCAGGAAGTCCAGGGCTATGATCCGACGCCACGAGTCATATCATCTGGTGACATGATAACACGTATCCAGGCCCGGTTCTTCCGGGCCGGCTCCAACGTGGTCGGCGCCCATGTAGAACGGATTGCGAATTGGTCTCGGTCCAGGCCAGTCGCGTAATCAATTGGCGCGGGCACTGGATTTCGGTGGGTAGGTTCAGTTCAAATCGACAGAAACCCTTTGACAACAAAGCAGTTACAGGCGACACTCGTCGCCGAACAGCTGTGTGGAGTCGCTCGGCCGCTGACGTTTCTGTGCCAAAGGATTCGTGTGTCTGACTCAGAGCTTTCATCACGCGCGGAAATTGATCCAGCTCGCCGACTATCCGATCGGCCTTATGACGTTCGGGTTGGGATCAATCGGCGCCCGCAATCTGGAAAGCCTGGTCGCCGAATTTGAGAACTCCCTGACGCCCCTGTCTCTTTTGAACGGTGGCCCGTACACGGTCGAGAACATCGCGAATGATCTGCGGACGTTTCTGGCGGCGAAGTACGATGTCGCTTTTCCGGCACCTGCTGTCGGTGCGGACGACACGCGTCCTCAGATGGGCGTTGTCATCGGCGGCTATTCAAGAAACGAGTTCTTTCCGGATGAGTTCCTGATTGCCTTTCCGGCCTCCAGCGTTGAACGTACGCGGCCGGGAGGCGAGGGAGGCTTCGGTGCGTTGTGGTGGGGCGTGACCCCACCGGTAATCCGTCTGATCCTCGGATTTGACCCGGTGTGCAACAATGGTTCGTTGACAAGGGCGTCGACGCCGCCGAGGCTGGCAATCTTGTAAACGAACTCCGGCAGCGCTTCCAATGGAATATCCTGTTTGACGGGATGCCTCTGCAAGACGCGATTGATTTTGGCGTCTACCTTGCTAACGTTACGATTGGGCATTCCCGGTTCGTAGTTGGGCCCCCCGTGTGTGGCGGCCACGTCGATGTTGCGACGATCTCTCACCGCGGATTCTCGTGGGTCAGGCAGAAGAAGCATCAGGTCAAGGGCGACTCGGTTTTCTTCTGAGGTTTACATGGCTACCAAGCAATTCGATCAAGACACGTTGAAGAAGCTTCAATCTGGCGCGCCCTCGGAACCGAGACAGCCCGAGAACGGCACTGTTTCACCCTCGCGCGACCAGATACGTGAGGCGCTGCGCGAGGCGAACGATCCTAACCGTCTCGTTTCTGTGAAGCCTGGGTACTACTCAGGGCGCGGCGTGCCGGCGCTTCGGTCGGTCCGAGATGGGCGCGAGGCTTAGCTTGAGCCGAAACGGCTTCAGAAGCCGATTCAGCGTCCCCTGGGTGGGGTTGTGGCGAGGGTTGAGGGTCCGCAAGAGATTGGGGCTGGCCATCCCTACCTTGGCCGCGAACTCCTTCACGCCCATCGCTCGAACAACTTTGCCAAGCGCGACCTGAAGCGGAACCTCTTCGTCGATCGCTCCGAGTAGAAATTCTCGGGCGAACTCCGGATCGCGCAGATACTCCGCCAGCCCAACGTTCCAGTCCTCATGTCGCCTTGCCATGCCTTTTCGCCTCCAGATAGTCGCGCCAGAATCCTCGTGCCCGCGCGATGTCCTTCGCCTGAGATCCCTGGTCGCCGCCGGCTAGCAGCACGATGATCGAGTCGCCGTCCTTGCCGAAGTAAATCCGGTAGCCAGGGCCGAACATCACACGAGCTTCCCAGACGCCCTCGCCGACGTTCTTGTGGTCGCCGAGATTGCCAAGCTCGAAGCGCTACACTCGCAACTGAATCCGCGCCCCGACTGCCTTTGTCAATGAGCGGACCCATTCGAGAAAAGGCCTCTTGCCGTCGGCGGTCACGTACTGTCGAACGGTCAGGGCCATCCGCTCGCAACTAAGATATCATATGTGATAATAATCGTAAGCCGAGGTGAGCGATGAGTAACAGTCGCCGCGGATTGACGGCGCGCCAACCGTTGGGACCACGACGAGGCCGAGCGGACTTGAAGCACCTGCGGGCGATGACGGAGGCGGAGATTCGTCGAACGGCGCCGTCCGATCTCGCGAACCTGCCGCGCGACTTCTGGAAGAACGCCGTCCTCGTTAAGTCAGCTCCGCAAGGGAAACGAAAGCGCTGAGACCCGTGGGAACAGAACGTGCCGAAAACGAGGCGCGGATCAGGGCCGACCAGAAGGCAAGACGAGACAACAACTTAGACCGACGCCTGCGGGCGGCGTTACATGGCCGCGGATCGGCGGACGACAGCAGTGGGTCTCATTTCATCTGTAGATACGGCTCGAGCGTTGCGAATCGAAAGTCGATTTCGGCGATTTCCTCCGCCGACAGGTCGATTGTCCTCACCTTCCACGCTGCGGCGCCTCCGGTGCGCGTGGCCGTCGTCTTGAACACGCCGCGCTTCTTCAGCAGATACAGATCCGCGCCGGGAATCTGCTGGCTGACGTTCCGCATCAGGAGAAACTTGCTGTAGGCCTCGCGCACCGCGCCGGCGTCGCCCTGCTCGTGCAGCGTCCAGATGCGGGCCATCAGGTCGGGATACATCGCCATGCCCGTGATGACGCCGTCGAGCCCCAGGCGCATCTCGTAGAGCCATCCCGTGCCAAACGAGGCGCCGAAGACGCCTTTGAGCGGCGGCCGCTGTTTGATTTCGGTGATCATCCGTTCGACGAGCGGCGCCGACTCTTCCTTCACATAGGCCACGTGCGGGTATTCGCGCGCGAGCTCGACGATGAGCTCGATGGTCGGCGGCAGATCGCGGGCGCCGCCGCTGGTCTGCACGATGACCGGCCGGCTGGTCGCCCGCGCCAGCGCGCGGAAATACTCGCGATACTCGTCGATCGCATGCGCGGTGTTGGGCGGCATCGCGATCATCGCGTCGGGAGCCAGGGCTTCGGCGCGCCGCGCGTACTCGAGCATCTCGGCCGTGTCCTTCCCCTGCACGCCCAGCACCAGCGCCACGGTCTTTCCGCGCGCCGCGGCGGCCAGCACCTCCATCCCGCGCATGCGTTCGGCTTTCGTCAGAGTGGCGACGCCGCTCGATCCCTGCGGCCAGACGATGCCGTGGGCGCCGCAGCGATCGACGAATGCCGCCTCGCGCGCCAAATCCTCCCAGTCCACGTCGCCCGATGCAGTGAACGGCGTCGCGAGAATGATGAACGCGCCGCGCATGGCTTTGGCGGCGTTCGCGGCGGTGGGAGCCGGCCGGACCACGAGCGCGGCGAGCGCCCCGAGCCCGGCGCGGGTGAATTCGCGGCGGTTGATGTCAGTCATGATGCAGCGCCGAAATATCGCAGGTCTATGACTGAACGGTCAATACAGTGCTGGTAAGCAGACCGCTGATCGACAGGGGAAGGCCTGGGCCGCGTCCTCGACACGATGAAGACGTCCTACGTACTCGGCGACGAACCGCCCGCGCATGCGAAGCCCGGGTCCCGGAAGATCGCGGTGGAGGCGAGAGAGCCAGGAACCTCCACCCTCCGCATGCGCGCGTCGCGGCGGTAGCGCGGGCCCGCCCGCCGCTGGTAGAGGGAGAAGCTCAGGTGCGGGGACGCGGGAGGGTGTCGGTGATCACGGCGCCTCGTACTGTGTCATAATTATCTGGTGAACGAGCGGCCCAAGGCGACCACCCGTCCCGGTAAACCCAATCAGCCGCTCCCGCCGACCGGACGTCCGACGAGCGGCCGGATCATCCGGATTCACGCCGGACAGAGCCACGGGTTCATTCGTGACGTGGACAGCCGCGAGGTGTTCTTCCACCGCAGCGACACGACGTGGGGCACCTTCAACAAGCTGCTGGTCGGCGACCAGGTTGCCTTCGAGCTGATTGAGGACCGCGTCAGCGGGCCGCGCGCCACCGCCGTCCGGCGCGGCACACGCTCGTCGCGCTGATCGCGTCGGCGGACCTGCGTCTCGACGGTCTTCGACACCCGTTCGCCCTCCACACATCCGGCTGTTCCTCTTCGATTAGCCAGCGGAGCGCTCGCGCGCGATAGACAGGATCCCGTGTTTGCGAAGCTGCTCCACAGGCTCGAGACGTGCCTGCGGGGCAGCTGAAGGGCGCGTGCGCGCTATTCGGGGACCACCGGGTTTTCGCCGACGGGGATTCTCGAGACCTTGCCGCTCGCCACTTCGAGCTGCGCGGTCGTGATCACCTTGTGCGCGCGCTCGACGCGGGGGATGCACCCGCGCATCAGCTGCGCGGCGCGCAGGCCGGAGACGACGACAAACTCGAACGGGTTCGTTCCGTGCGGGCGCTGAACCACGGGGCCTTCTTCTTCCTTGCGGCTTTGGTGAGGCTGGAGGCTGGAATAGCCGCAGAGCTCAGGAAAGCGGGCGCCCTCATTATAGCCGCACTTACTCGGTGAAGCGGAACTTCAGCAGGACCCAGATCGCCACGACACCGTCCCGCCAGGTGATCTTCTTGCCTTCCTCGTACCCGCGGCCGTCGTAGCTGATCGGCACCTCGTACACCTTATAGCCGCGTTTGAAGACCTTTGCGGTGATCTCGGGCTCGATCCCGAACCCGTTCGACTTCAGCTCCATGGACCGCAACACGTCGATGCGCATCAACTTGTAGCAGGTCTCCATGTCGGTGAGCATGGTGTTGTAGAGCACATTGGTGATGAACGTGATGAGGCGGTTCCCGAGGTAGTGGGTGAGCATGAACACGCGGTGCGTGCCGAGAAAGCGCGAGCCGAACACGACGTCCGCGCGGCCCGACGCGATCAGCGGCGTCAGCAGGGCGTACTCTTCGGGTGAATATTCGAGGTCGGCGTCCTGGATGATCACCATGTCGCCGGTGACGGCTGCGAAGCCGCGCCGCAGCGCAGCCCCCTTGCCGGCGTTGCGCGGCTGCCGCAGCAGGACGAAGCCGAGCGCCTGCTGCAGCCGTTCGAGAATCTCCCTCGTCCCGTCCGTCGACGCATCGTCGACGACGACGAGCTGGATGCGCATTGTGACGGCGAGGACGCGGCCGATGATTTCCTCGATCGTGTCCCTTTCGTTGAAGACCGGCATGACGACGGAGAGGACCGGATCGGCCGGTACGCGGTGCGCGGCGCGCTGGCCCTTGGAGAACGGGAGGGTCATGCGGCGTGGACGCGGGCGCGCCCGACGGCGAAGAGCGACAAGCCGATCGGCGGGG
>JRHI01002589.1_pt1 | contig 12121 bp, 7 predicted proteins | sample 215371 | NCBI WGS metagenome assembly JRHI01 (sample SAMN02929681, study PRJNA255918) | sediment metagenome | biome: cave system; feature: Ice Cave; material: Sediment; isolation source: sediment from deep within a dark volcanic ice cave with no known source of... ...
AGCACGGTTCTGTGGGAGCCGGGGCGGGCAACCGCCCCGGCTACCCGACAGTCGCCGCAGGCGACGACCAGTGCCATCGCGACCACGGTCCATGTGGTCGCACGCAGCACCCCGCGACTGTAACCCGCCGCGACCTCCCCCCGGCGTCATGAGCTCCCCCGAGACGAACAGACGCGAAAGTGTCCCCGGTGCGCGTGCCGGGGTAGTTGCGGATCGGGGCCGCGCGTGATGGCGAAGTTGAGCGGCGCTCAACACTGCCGAGCGGCTGCTAGACGAGGATCGGACCTGCGGGGCCGCCCGGGGACGGAGCCGGGGCGGGCGGCAGCGGATCGGGCGGCGGACTCGGGTCGGGCCGCGGGGTCGGCGGGACCGGGTCAGGCCCGGGATCGATGCGGGCGCGCCGGTTCATTTGGTCGTCGGCGGTGCGGCGAGCGTGACGTGGTCGACGGGTATGCCAAAGCGGCGTCTGAGCTCCGTCGTGTCGACCGTCTCGCGGTAGCGCGGGTCGTCGGGGCGCGTGAAAACAAAGATCCGCTCGGCGTCGAACGTGGCCAGCGTGTCCTCGATCGCCGCGGCGGTGTCGCCCTCACCAATGTCGCTGGTCACCTCGACATCGGCGTCGTCGAGGCTCTCGACCGTCTTCTCGCGGACCCATTCGGCGCGGCCGATCGCCTCGTCGGCGTCGGAGATCCAGAACCGCAGCGCCGACGTGTGGAGGGCAGGAGCAATGACCACGATCTCGTCACTCAGCCCTTCGGGGCCGACGACGTCGCGGAGCTGGCCGGCGCTGATCGGCGCACTGGTGAGCAAGAGTGTTCGCATGGGCTGTGGCTACCCGGACCGCCGAGTGGTAAACCCGTCCTAGCCGGGCTCCCCGAACGACGACGGTTTCGCCGTTGCCGTTCGACTTGACCGGGCCCAGCCGGATGAGAAGGGGTCGGCCCGAATCGTGCGATGATCCCGTCGTGGGGAGGGGGAGCCACCAGGGCCTCGGGGCGTTCGTGCCCGCTGATATCCGGTTTGCCATCGCGCGTGGCGAGTCGCTGGCCGACCGCGGGCACGGGTCTGTGCTCGAGGCCGACGTCTCGAGCTTCACGCCGCTGACGGAGGCGCTCGCGCTCAGGCATGGTGCCCACCGCGGGGCGGAGGAGGTCGCCGCCCTGCTGACGCTCGTCTACGGTGCGCTCGTCGCCGAGGTCGTCCACTACGCCGGCAGCGTGGTCGAGTTCACGGGGGACGCACTCTCGTGCTGCTTTCAGGGCGACGATGACGGCGAACGCGCACTGCACTGCGCCCTGGCGATGCAGTCGGCGATGGCGTCGCTCGAGACCGGCACGGACGACCCGCCGTCACTGAAGGTGACCGTCGCGATCGGCGCCTTCCGCCGCTTCTCGGTCGGCGATCCGCAGATTCGCCTGCTCGAGGTGCTGGCCGGTCCGGCAGTCGATCGCCTCGTCGCCCTCGGCGCGTACGCCGGGCCGGGTGAGGTGCTCGCCGACGCGGTGACCGCCCGCCGCCTCGGCGGGCGGCTCGAGCTTGCGGGCTGGCGCCGGCGCGCGGAGCCGCCGGGCGTCGTCGTCGCCGGCTTGCGCGGCGGTCGCCCGGCGCCAGCCGACCCCCCGCCCGACCTCAGCGACGCGCAGGCGCGGAGCTGGCTCCCGGCCGTCGTCCACGAGCGCCTCTGCGACGGCGGCGAGCACCTCCTCGGTGAGCTCCGCTCCGTCGTCGCGCTGTTCGTCGGCTTTGGCGGGATCGACTACGCCGCCGCCGACGCTAAGGACCGACTCGATTCTTACGTCGTCTTCGCCCAGCGGACGATCGAGGATTACGGCGGCTCGTTGTTCAACGTTGCGGTCGACGCGAAGGGCAGCTACCTGTGCGCCGGCTTCGGCGCTCCGCGCGCACATGACGACGACCCGCTCCGGGCGGCCGCGGCGGCGCTCGCCCTGCGTGCGCCGCCGCCCGAGGCGGGCGGCGTCGAGGCGGGTGGGATCGGGCTCGCCCGCGGGCGCCTGTATGCCGGCATCTATGGCGGGCGGACCCGGCGAACGTTCGGCCTGCAGGGCAGCACCATGATCCTCGCGGCGCGACTCATGCAGAGCGCGGCGGCCGGGCAGATCCTGGTCGACGAACCGCTCGCGCGTCAGCTCGAGCACCGCAACGAGCTCGGCGAGCTCGAACCCCGGCGAGTGAAGGGACGCGCCGCGCCGGTGGAGCTGCGCGAGCTGCGCGAGGCCCGCCGCCAGGCACCGTCGGCCGCGGCCGCGCCGGACCTGATCGACCGCCGCGAAGAGCGGGCGGCACTCGAGACGCGTCTCGCGCAGCTGCGCGAAGGCGCCGGGGGGATCGTCGTACTGGAGGGCGAGCCGGGGATCGGCAAGTCCCGCCTGATCCGCTACCTCACCGACCGCGCCGAGGCCGAGGGGTTTGCAGTCCACGTCGGGACCGGGGATCCGATCGAGCGCGGCGCGCCCTATCACGGCTGGCGCCCGGTGTTCACCGGAGCGCTCGGGCTCGACGCGCTGCCGGCCGACCCGCGGGAGCGACAGGCGCTGACGCTCGAGCGGCTCAGCGCCGCGCGTCCGGTCACGCCGTCCAACGGCCACGCGAACGGCAACGGGCACGGGAACGGCGACGGCGACCTCGCCCTGTTCGCGGCCGTGGTGGCGGTCGAGTTGCCCGAGGGATCGCGATCCGCCGGCCTATCCGGCGAGGCGCGCGGCGAGGCGACGCGCGACCTGCTCGCCGAGACGCTCGGCGCGATATCCGCCACCAAGCCGACGCTCGTGATCCTCGAGGATGCGCACTGGCTCGACTCGGCGTCGCTGTCGCTGGCGCTCCGCGTCGCGGTCGCCCCGGGCCCGCTGCTGCTCGTGCTGACGACCCGCCCGGTCGCCGAGTCGGCGCCGAGCGAGCTCGAGCGGCTCCTCGCGATGCCCGCCTGCACATTGGTCCGCGTCGGCCCGCTCAGCCCCGGCGACGCGCTCGAGCTGGCCACGCGGGCGCTCGGGGCCGCGCTGCCGGCGCGCCTGGCCGCGCTGATCGAGACGAGCGCCGGCGGCAACCCGCTGTTCACGCGCGAGTTCGCCTACGCCCTGCGCGACGGCGGTTTCCTCGAGCGCGGCGGGCTGCGCGGCCGGCCGGCTGAGCTGAGCCGACTCGAGTCGTCCGACACCGTGCAGGTCGTGATCGCGAGCCGCGTCGATCGTCTCCCGGCGGCCGCGCAGACGCTGCTGAAGGTCGGCAGCGTGCTCGGGCTGTCGTTCGCACAGGACGCCGTGCTGGCGCTCGCCGGACCGCGCGCGCTCGAGCACCGCGACCGTCTCGAGAGCCTCGAGCTGCTCGCTCCACCGGTGCCGTCGGTGCCGGGCGCGCTCGCCTTCCGGCACGCCCTGATCCGCGACGTCGTCTACTCGCAGCTGCTCTACGCACAGCGGCGCGACCTCCACCACAGCGCCGCCGAGTATTACGAGCGGACCGGCGCCGAGGGCTCGACGTCAACTGCGCTCGCCCACCACTGGGAGCTGGCGGAGGTGCCCGAGCGCGCCGGCGAGCACCTCGCTGCGGCCGGGGCCGCCGCGCTCCGGGCGGGCGCCTTTCGCGAGTGCTGCGACGCCTACGAGCGCGCGCTCGAGCTCACCTCGACGGAGCTCACCGACGGGCGGCGGGCCAGTTGGATGTGGTTCGCGGCGCAGGCCTGCTACCGCCTCGGCGAGATCGATCGCAGCCGCGACCTGGGCGCCGCGGCGATCGCCGGCCTGGATCGCCCGGTGCCGCCCGGCAGTGCGGTGCGCGTCGGCGCGATCGCGGCGCTCGAGATAGCCCGCCAGGCGGCCCACCGCGCGCTGCCGCGGCTCCTCCCAAGACGGGTCGCCGCGCACGAGCGCGATGAGCGCAGCGAGGCGGTCGAGGCCCTCGTGACGATGGCCGAGGTCTACTACGTGGCCAACGACAAGGCGCGCTCGGCATACACCGCGCTGCGCGCGCTCAACCTCGCCGAAAGCCTCGGACCGAGTCGCCAGTTGTCGCTCTGCTACGGGGCGATGTGCATCATCGCCGGGATCGTCGGCTTGCATCGGCTGGCCGAGCGCTACGGCCAGCTGGCCCGCGGCACAGCGGCGAAGCTCGACGACCCCGACTGCTCGGCGCAGACCCTTCAGCAGCTCGGCATGTACCGCTCGAGTGTCGCCCGGTACGCCTCGTTCGACGACGTCTACACCCAGGCGATCGCCGAGTTTCGCCGGCTCGGCAACCGGCCGCGGCTGCGCGACACAGCCGGCATGGCCGGCATCGCCGATCACCTGTACGGGCGCCCGGAGCGGGCCGAGCAGCGGCTGAACGAGCTGCTCGCGGCGGTCGAGCCGCAGGAGGCGACGCTCGGCGCCGCATGGGCCCACCTCTGGCTGGGCATCGTCGCCCTGCGCCGGGGGCTGCCCGGCGAGACGCTCGAACAGCTCCGCGTCGCGGACGAGCTGCGCGATCGTCAGGCGGTCGACGTGGTCTCGGTCAACGTCCACGCGATCTCCGCGCTCGCGCTCTGGCGGGCTGGCAGGGACATCGAGTCGCGCCACGAGGAGGCCGCTGCCTGGGAGCTGGTCCGCCGGCTCGGCCGGCGCCCGGCAGCTCACATCGTGCTCGACGGGTACGCCGCGTTGACCGAGCTAGCGCTCGCCCGCTGGGACGAGGCTGGCTCGTCGGGGCAGCGTGCCCGCGCACGCCGGGACGCCCGCGCGGCGTGTCGGAACCTGCGCGTGTTCGCCCGCACGTTCCGGATCGGCGCGCCCGCGCGGTGGCTCTATCAGGGCGAGCGCGAGCAGCGCCTTGGCCGGACCGACCGCGCCCGCGCCAGCTGGGAGAAGGCGCTCGCGGCGGCGAGCGCGCTCGACATGCGCCACGAGCTCGCCCTTGCCCACGCTGCGCTCGGCGACCACTTGGCGCCCGGCGAGGAGCGCGATGGGCACCGGGAGCGCGGGGCGCGGCTGCTGGTGGAGCTCGGCGCCCCCGGCTCGACGCGGGCCGTCACCCCCCGGTCCGCTCCTGTCGCGGCTATCCTCCCGGTCTTGGCCGAGGCGGCGCCGAAACTCGCTGTCGCGGAGCTGCCGGCGCTTGCGGAGCTGATCGCATGGAGTCGTGTGGGCAGCTCGCGGCTCGGCTATTTCGCTGCCCTCTACACCCATGTCGGCGTCGCACTCGACGCGGCRCTCACCCGCGGCGAGTTCCAGCACCCCGAGACGATGCGCCGTCTCAACGACGTCTTCTTCGCCCGCTACCTGGCCGCATTCGGGGCCTACCGCGCCGGTCAGCCGACGAGCGCCGCCTGGGGCGCGGCGTTCACCGCCGCCCAGAGCGGCCGTCCCAGCGCCGTCCAGCACCTCTTGCTCGGCATGAACGCCCACATCAACCTCGATCTGGCGATCGCGGTAGCCGAGGCGATCGCGCCCGAGGATCTGCCCGGCTTGCGCCCGGACTTCGACCACATGAACGGGATCCTCTTCAGCCTGGTGAACCGCATCTCCGACGACATCGCGCGCTTCTGGCCGCTTTTGCGCGCGATCAACCGCCGCTTTCGCGCCCCGGACGACGTGATCATCGAGTTCAGCATGCAGCTCGCGCGCAACCAGGCGTGGGCCGGGGCGCTGAAGCTCTCCACGCTCGCCGGAGCCGAGCGCGAGCGGGCGATCGCGGAGCTCGACGCCGATGCCGCATCGGTTGCCGGGTGGATCGCGCATCCCGGGTGGCCGGTGAACCTGATCGCCGACTTCATCCGCCTCGGCGAGCGCGGCACCGTCGTTGAGTTGATCGACGACCTCCTGCGCACGTGAGCAAACGGCGCGTCGCGATCCTCGGCGGCGGGCAGGGCGCGCTGAGCGCGGCGCTCCAGCTCACCGACCCCGCCAATCCGGCGGCCGCGCAGACGGAGGTCACCATCTACCAGCTCGGCTGGCGGCTGGGCGGCAAGGGAGCGACCGGCCGACCGGCGGCCCCGGCTCCGGCGCGGATCCTCGAGCACGGCCTGCACAACTGGTTCGGCTTCTACGACAACAGCTTCCGCCAGATCGCCACCGTGTACGACGAGAACAACCGCCCGCCCGGCGCTCCGCTGGCGACGCTCAAGGAGGCCTTCGAGCCGGCCAACGAGGCGGTCTTCGTCGAGTGGATCCAGGGCAAGCCGCTGCTCTGGGAGATCGTCAACCCGCCTAACGGCGCGACGCCCGGCGAGGGCGGGATGCTGCTCGATCCGATCGAGTATGTCGTGATGGTGATCGAGGCGCTCGAGCGCGCCTTCGGCGCCTCGTCGCTACGCGGGCACGGCAAGGACGACGAGCCGATGCTCGCCCGGATCCATGCGCTGCTGCGCGCCGCGGTTCACGGCGAGGCGCTCGAACAGGCCTCGGCAGAGAAGGCGGCACACCTCCTGCGCAGCGCCGCGGCGATCGCCCGCGGGGGCACCGGGCATCCGGCGGCCGGGCAGTTCGACGGCCTGCGCAACGAGCTCAAGCACAGCGTCCCCGCGGGTGAGCCGGGCGCACCGGACTGGATCCACGAGCTCGAGGACGATGCGCTGCGACCGCTCGTCTGGGTGCTCTGGCTCTTCATGGCCGTGCTCTGGCGAGCCGTCCGCGAGCGGATCATGACCGCCGAGCGCACCGCCGAGCGGCGCCTGTGGGTTGAGGCGAACCTCGCCTTCGCGTGCATCGCCGGGGCGATCCGCGACGGCGTGATCGCCGGCGGCTTCGATGTCCTCAACGACCGTGACCTGCGCGCCTGGCTGGCGGCCAACCAGTACGGCGACGGCGGCGTGATGCTCAGCTCGCCGGCGATCGAGGCGATCTACAGCGGCTCGTTCGCCTACCCGCAGGGCGACACCGGCGGCGGCCTCGACTACCCGCCCGCCGAGAACCTCGAGGCCGGCGTCGCGCTGCGCGGGATCGTCCGGTCGCTCTTCACCTACAAGGGCTCGTTCGCGTACCGGTTCGCCGCCGGAACGGCCGACACGTGCTACGCCCCGAGCTGGGAGGTGCTCACCAAGCGCGGCGTGAAGTTCCGCTTCTTCTCCCGCGTCGAGCGGCTCGAGCTCGAGGCTGGACGTGTCGCGCGAATCCACGTCGCCGAGCAGGCGCAGATCGTCGGCGACGGCCCGTACAAGCCGCTGATCGACGTCGCGGGCCTGCCGTGCTGGCCGCTGGACCCCCAGTGGGATCAGCTCGTCGACGGCGCCTGGTTTCGCGATCAGCCGGCCGAGTTCGAATGGCCCTCTGCGGAGGTCGCGGCGCGTGAGCGCCCGTTCGTGCTCCAAGCGGGAGACGACTTCGACGATGTCGTCCTCGGGATCTCGATCGCCGCCCTGCCGCCGATCTGCGGCGAGTTGATCGCCGCGTATCCGGCTTGGGCGGAGGCGGTCGAGAAGGTCGAGACGGTCGCCACGCAGGCGCTCCAGGTCTGGCTGGCGCAGACCCCGGCCGGGCTCGGCTTCCCGATCGCCGGTCGGCCGATCGCCGGCTGGCGCTACGACCAGGAGAGCCCGCTGAACGTCTGGGGGGACTTCTCCGAGCTGCTTACGATGGAGCACTGGCCGGCGGATGCGCCGCCTCTCAGCCTCGCCTACTTCACCTCGACAATGCCCGACGGCGATTTCCCCGACCAGGCGAGCGCGAACGCCGCCGCGCGCTCGAACGCGCTCGAGCTGCTCCGCGGCGGCTGCCCGATCCTGATGCCCGGCTTGCTCGACGCCGCCGGCCAGGTCCGCTGGGAGCTGCTGGTCGACCGCAGCGGGGCGAGTGGCGAGGCGCGACTCGACGCCCAATGGATCCGCGCCAACGTCACGCCGACCGAGCGCTACGTCCTCTCCGTCGTCGACAGCTCCCGCCACCGGCTCCCCGCCCACGACCCGGCTGGGCCGGCGAACCTCTACCTCGCCGGCGACTGGACGCAGTGCACGATCAACGCCGGCTGCATGGAGGCCGCGACGATCTCGGGAATGCTCTGCGCAAACGCACTCTGCGGGTTTCCCGCGCGGGCGGACATCGTCGGGGTCGATTTCTAAGGGCCCGCGAAGCGGTGCTATAAGAAGTCCGATGAAGGTGTACCGACCGGCGCCGCAGACGAGCGCCTCGACGATCCGCGAGTACGGTGAGTTCGCCGATCGCGGGAGCGATCCGAGCGACGTCGCCCGCGCCTGGACAGACGCCGGCTTCGACGACGCCGCGACAGCGCTGTGGCTCGATGCCCGCTGCTTCGACCCGGCCGCGGCGCGCCTGCTCACCGACCTCGATGTGAAGCCCGGCCAGGCGGCCACCCGCACGCGCGACGGTGGCGGCGACTACGTCGACACGGTCGGGTACAAGGTCGCCAACGGCGACCTCACTGCGCGGCAGGGCGCAGCGCGCTGCATGTCCAGCCGCTAGGGCAGCGCGACCGCGCTGACGTGGTCGTCGTTTGGCAGGTCGCCGTCGGTCACCGCTGAGATCCATGCCGAGACGAGCTCGACGGTCCCGCTGAGCGTCGTCGCGAACGCGGTGTCCGCGGCGTCGCGGCCCGTCGCGATCCGCACGAGTGAGCTGCGGGGGGCGAGGCGGGTCGGGTCGTGCACCTCCCAGCGGCCGGCCCGGCGCGCCTCGACGACGGCGTGGAAGTCCATCGGCGAGAGGCCCGGAGCGTAGACCGCCGCGAGTCGGGCCGGCACGCCCAGCGCCCGGCAGAGCGCGATCGTCAGGTGGGCGAAGTCGCGGCAGACGCCGGCACCGGCGAGCAGCGTGTCGACCGCGGTGTCGAGCGGGCCGCTCGAGCCGGGCTCGTAGGCGAAGCGCTCGAAGACCCACCGTGCGACCGCGGCGGCGACGTCCGGGTCCTGATCTTTGAACTCGGCAGCGGCGAAGCCGGCCAGCGCGTCGGATGGGCAGAAGCGGCTCTGGCGCAGGGCGATCACCTGCTCGAGGTCGACCGACTCACCCGGCGCTGCGATCGGTTGCGGCGCGCTCCGCAGCGATGCCGCGTAGGAGACGTGGAGCGGGCCGGCGCCGGCTCGCACGACGTGCATCCGCTCGCCGTTCCGGCCCGGCAGCTCGACCACCTCGCCGCCGGTCACCTCCAGGCGCTCGCTCACGAGCTCGCCGGCCGTCGCCGAAGGTGCCAGCGCCAGGACCAGGACGACCGGCGCGGCCGCGCTGAAGCCAAGCTCGCACGCCACGTGGCGTCCGTCCGCGGCCACGCTCAGGGCGCGACCGTCGCGACGGAGGCTGTCGTCGCCGGGTCTAGGCGCGTCATCCGCACGCTCGTCTCCAACGTGGCTGACCCGCCGCGGAACACCCCCTTGATCGGCGGCACGTCCGGGTAGTGGCGCCCGTGGCCGATCTTCACGTGACGCTCGCCGGCACGGCTGCGGTTCGTCGGGTCGAAGCCGACCCAGACCGGCGCCTCCTCGGTCGGCAGCAGCGCCTCGAGCCACGCGTGCGTGTCGACCTCGACCGAGTCCGGGCCGCCGTCAGCCGGCGCCGCGAACAGGTAGCCGGAAACGTACCGCGCGGCGATCCCGTGTCGGCGCAGCAGGATCAGCGCGAGGTGGACGAAGTCCTGGCAGACGCCGGCGCCGGCCGCGAGCAGGTCGCCGACCGTCGAGCCGACATAGGTGACCCCCGGCCGGTAGGCGAACTCGTTCGGGATCAGCTCGACCAGGACGTCGACCGACTCGCGCGGCGTCGCCGCCCGCATCGTCAGGCCGAGCTCCACCAGGCGCTGATCGGTTGCCCGTGCGCCGACGCCCAGCAGAAACTCGCCGGCCACGTCGCGATAGGCGGGCGTGTCGAGCGTGTCCCACGGCGCGTCCGGGGGTTCGGGCGGGTTGGTCGTGACAACGCGCGCGCGGGCGTCGATCGTCAGCTTCGAGTGCGGCCGCGACACGCCGAACTCGATCACCTCGGTACCGAAGTAGTCGACGTGGCGGCCGAGCCTGGTCTCGGGGTCGATCAACAGGTTGAAGTCGTCGCAGCGCTGGCTGGCCGCCGTCGCCGGCTGCACGCGCAGCGCGTTGAGGTTGTCCGTGACCGGGGCGTCGTAGCGGTACTCCGTGAGGTAGCGGATCGCGAAGTTCATCGCGCGATCAGCAGTGCGTCGTTGGGCTGCGTACCGCCGAAGTAGCGCTCGGCGATGTCGCGGTCGGCCAGCGCCAGCTCGCGGCCGACGATCTCGCACGCCTCGACCAGCTCGGCGCCGTCGCCGGCGATCCGTCCGCGGAACTCAAGGTCGGCGAGCAGGCGCGAGAGCCGCAGCACCGGCTCGGATGCCCGCGGGTTGACGTCGGCGACGCTCAGCGCCTGGCGCGCCGCGTTGACCGACGCGGCGACCGAGTCCGGGTAGCTGAGGCGGAAGAGCAGGAAGCTCGCGACCGGCGCCGCGTTCGGCGGCGCCGGGACCGCTCGCCGGTAGGCCTGGAAGCCGCCGACCGCCTGCAAGAGCGCGAGCGCCTGCCCGTCGCGCGCCGGCGACGGCTCGCCGTCCTCGGCGGCCGGTGGCAGCGCCACCCGCAGCATCCGCAGGACCATGTCCGCCGACTCGAAGCGTCCGCCGGCGTCGAGGAACGCGTGGGCCTCGTCGCGCAGCATCGTTCGCGCCGCGACGCCCCAGAAGAGCGCGCAGCGCGCCTTGACGTAGCTGACGAACGCGTAAGGTCCGCTCGAGACCGCCTGGTCGGCCAGCTCGAGGTGGAACGTATTGATCGCCTCCCACATCTCGGCGCTGATCACGTCGCGCAGCGCTCGGGCGCCGTTGCGCGCCCGGGTCACGCACGAGGCGACCGAGTTCGAGTTGGCCGGGTCGTGAGTCAGCGCGGCGATCGTCACGTCGCGCGAGGCCGTGCCCCCGTTCGGGACGCTCGAGCCCATGATCGCAAGCAGCGAGTCCCACGACAGCGTGATCCCGCCCGGGTCGTCCGGGCGGCCCTGGAGGTCAGCGTGGAAGACGCCGTCGAGCATCCGCGCCGTGTGCTCGGCTCGGCCGAGGTTGCGCCCCAGCCAGAACAGCTCATGGGCGATTCGCGCGAGCATCAGCCGGCGGTCTGTTGCTGCTGTTGCTGCTGGGAGCTCCATGAGTCGTGGCGCAGGTCGGGGAGCATCGGCCCGGTGCGGTCGAGGATCCGCAGCGGCGCCGCCTGCTCGTCGATCCCGTCCTCCAGCACCCACGTGTCCTTCGATCCGCCGCCGCGCGAGGAGTTGACGATCATCGATCCCTGCTCGAGCGCCACCCGGGTCAGGCCGCCCGGGACGATCTTGATCGTCTCGCCGAAGACGGCGAACGGGCGCAGGTCGACGTGTCGCGGCGAGAGCGCCCCGTCCGTCCCGATCACCGGCACGGTCGAGAGGCCGACCACCTCCTGGGCGATCCAGTTCGCCGGGTCGCCGCGGATGGTCCGCTCCAGCTCGCGCAGGACGGCCTGGGTCGCGTGGGGCCCGATCACCACGCCGCGGCCGCCGGACTCGCCCGTCGGCTTGAAGACGAGCTCGCCGAGGCGGTCGAGTGCGTGCTCGAGCTGATCGGGATCGCTCAGCAGGTAGGTCTCGACGTTTTCGAGCAGCGGCTCCTCCTCGAGGTAGAAGCGGATCATCTCCGGCACGTAGCTGTAGACCGCCTTGTCGTCCGCCACGCCCGTGCCGATCGCGTTGGCGATCGCCACCGTGCCCGCCCGGTAGGCGCGGATCAGCCCCGGCACGCCGAGCAGCGAGTCGGGCCGGAACTCGAGCGGGTCGATGAACGCGTCGTCGAGCCTCCTGTAGATAGCGTCGACCCGGGCAAGCCCGTTCGTCGTGCGGATGTAGCAGACGTCGTCGCGCACGACCAGGTCGGACGCCTCGACCAGCTCGACGCCCATCTGGCGGGCGAGGAACGCGTGCTCGAAGTAGGCGCTGTTCATCGGGCCCGGCGTCCACACCACGACCGTCGCCTCGCCCTCGGCCGCCGGGGCCACCGCCCGCAGCGCGGCGAGCAGCAGACCCGGATAGTGGTCGACCGGGCGCACCCGGTAGCGGCCGAAGAGCGACGGCACCAGGCGCGTCATCGCGATCCGGTTCTCGATTACGTATGAACGGGCTATCCATCTAAGCGGAGTAGTGTGGTTGCGTGCCTCGACCGG
>JRHI01002590.1_pt1 | contig 12120 bp, 9 predicted proteins | sample 215371 | NCBI WGS metagenome assembly JRHI01 (sample SAMN02929681, study PRJNA255918) | sediment metagenome | biome: cave system; feature: Ice Cave; material: Sediment; isolation source: sediment from deep within a dark volcanic ice cave with no known source of... ...
CCCCGCCAGTAGAAGCCTTCTCCTTGTGGGATTCATGCACGCGAAGACCACGGGAGTCCGCGATGGAAGCGGCATTTACCAGATTGGCTTTTTCTTCAAGAGCCTGGTTCAGGATGCCCTTGATGGCGGCATTGCGGATTAGTTCCGTTTTCCACTCTGCAATGTGGCCGCTGTAACGGAGAGAAATCTCCTCGATCGTGCCCTCCGAGATTTGCGCCAGAAATGCCCCCAGGCGTTCCGCAAGCACAATATAGGGCTGCATCGTGGCGTACTCTTCGGCGGAAACCGAGGGCACGTTCACGGCATTCTGAATGACGCCATGCTTCAGATATTCCTTGACCTGCTGCGCGATCTGCACTCCAACGGCTTCCTGGGCCTCGTGCGTGGATCCGCCGGTGTGCGGCGTGAGCACCACGTTTTCCAATGCAAGCAGCGGAGAATTCTTGGGAGGCTCCTCCGCGAATACATCAAGCGCCGCCGCGGCGATGTGGCCTTGCTTCAACGCCTGCGCCAGATCAGCCTCGTTAACCAGTTCTCCTCGCGCGCAGTTCACCAGGCGCACGCCTTTTTTCATCTTCCGGATCGATGACTCGTTAATCATGCCTGCGGTTTGGGGTGTGATCGCGACATGCAATGTGATGTAGTCAGCGGCACCGTAAAGTTCGTCGAGACTAGACAGGCGGATGCCTTGTTCCTTGGCGACCGCGACGGAAACGAAGGGATCGTGCGCCACAATTTCCATGGCAAAGGCGCGGGCCCGGCGCGCGACTTCCATTCCGATCCTGCCCAGGCCGACGATGCCGAGCGTCTTGCCGCGAAGTTCTGTGCCCTGCAGGGATTTCTTTTCCCACTTGCCGGCGTGCATGAGAGCGTCGGCACGGCACAGATGGCGGGCCATGGCGAGCATCATGCCCAGAGTTTGTTCGGCCACAGCCACGGCGTTTGCCCCGGGCGTGTTCATCACGGCAATGCCTTTGCGAGTGGCTGCCTCAAGATCGATATTGTCGACGCCCACGCCGGCGCGCCCAATCACGCGCAACTTCGTGGCATGCTGCAGTAACTTGGCGTCGGCTTGCACCGTGGAGCGCACGATCAGGGCGTCAGCGGTTTCAAGATGCTCCGCCAGTTTGCCATCAAGTTGATCAGCCGTTAGCACCGTCCACGACGGTTCTTTGAGTTGCTCTACCGCGGCCGCTGAGATTTTTTCCGCAACGATAATCTTCACCGGTGAGTGCGTCCTTTAATTTATAGAAATGGAGATAAGACAAACAGATGTTGACAGGAAAAAAAATGATGGCCGACAGCTTACGATACGACTGGCGTCATGCCCCAGCGTGAATCTGAAGCGGAGCGATGAAATATAAAACCGACGATTCAGTGCAATGCCTGCTCACACCGCTACCGCGCATTGAGATCCTGCTGTACCTGCGTGTAGCCGGCAGGAATCTCAAACAGACTAGCGTCCAGGCCATTGGTCGAATACGAAGTGATCTCAACCGTCATATCCATCATCGAGCCCTTCACCGTCGTGGGCTGCGAAGAGCCGGCGGTACCTGAATTTGTGCTGCTGTCCGGCTGCTGTTCCTGTTTTTTCTTCTTGCCGAAACCCCCGAACATTCCACCCAGACTCTTGCTGATCGCCTCCTTGGCGCTGGTTGGCGGGTTGTTGTCGGAGGAATTCTGCGCAGTCTGCTGCTGCGAAGAGCCACCCTGCGCGTTCGCAGGTTCACTCTGTCCAGGTGTCGCGGTCGCTGCCATGCCAAAGCTGGTGTACTGGAGCAATGGCATACCGTCCATTTTGATGGCGTTCTTGCGAAATTCATCCATTGCCTGTGACATCTGGGGATTGCCCATTCCTATTTGCCCGGGAAGCCAGTCAAGCTCCTTCGCCATTTTCATGTAGAACTTGCGCACCTCGTCGTACCCGGGAACCGTGCCGTACCAGCCGTCGGACGTCATCCAGTACGACGCATTACTTTTTTCCAGGTCGGCCTCAGTCTTCGGATCGCTGGATTTAAAGAGGATGTCCACTCGCATCTTCATTTCTTTTGCCGGCACGTTGAGGACGGTGCGCGTGGCTCCCGTTGCCTGAACGTCGAACTTGGGCTCCATTTGCACATTCTGCGCATTGCCCTGTTTGGTTGCGGCCTTCGTCTGCTCGGCTTTTACTTTTTCCTGGGCCTGCTGGATCTGCTGTTTGAATTGATCGAAGGTGACAATCGAATAAGCCTTCTTGGCGGGGTCGATGTGTATGAATCGCCGCCCATCAAGGTCGATGATCTCAACCGTAGAGTTGGACTGCTCGGTGCGGAGGGAGTTTCCCTTGAGCATCGTCGTGCTCAGAGTTGGCTCGGTAATCTGACGAGCGCTCTTGCTGAAAACGCCGAGACTTTTGGTCATCGTCACCAGCGTGCCGCCGGTAGCTTTGCTCTGCTGCGTGTACTTAAAATCGGCCCAGCTGGTACCGACGAACAGGGTGACGGCGACCACCCCCAAAGTAAAGGTGCGTTGCATAAATCCTCCAGTGATTCCAATCCTGATTTGCATCAGTCGTCCCCGGGCGCTTTTCAGCGCACGGCCAGTGATAATTCGGTGGCGCGGGCGTAGACTTCCTGCGCCGCTCGCACGGCGGCGCCATAGTCAATGGTCCGGCCGGTTGTTCTCGCCAGCACATGTTCGAGCGCAGCCAGTATGCCGATGGTGTCCAGATAATCGTAGTAGCCAATGTGAGCAATACGGAAAAGTTTACCCTTCATCTCACCCTGGCCGTTGGCGACCACCGCATCGAACGACTCGCGAAACTCTTTCACGATCTTGCCGGAGTCGACGCCCTCTGGCGAAGAGATGGCTGTGAGCGCCGCAGCAGGGGGAGACGCATAGAGCTTAAGGCCGAGAGCCAATGCCCCAGCGCGCGTCATCTCCGCGCAGAGCTCAGCGTTGTTTATGAGTTCTTCGCGCCCTTTGGATAAGTCGCCCTTCCCCATGGCGCGTATGAATTCCAGAGCCGCGCCCAGTGCCGCGAACAGTGAAGTCGCCGGCGTGAAGGCAGACTCGCCCTTGGCTGCGGATTTACGTTCCCTGCGCAGATCGAAGTAGAAACGCGGAGAGCTTGTCGTCTCCATTCGCCGCCATGCGCGCTCGCTGACAGCACAGTATGCAAGCCCGGGCGGCATCATCAGAGCTTTCTGCGATCCTCCGATGATGAAGTCGACGCCCCAGCCGTCGACGTCGAGATGCGTGGTGCCAAGTCCGGTAATCGCGTCGACAACCAGTAGAGTATCGTCCTGCGCACGGACCATTTTTGCGATAGCTTGGATGTCATGCCGGGTGCCAGTCGAACTCTCGGTGGCCTGGACAAATACGACGCGCACCTCTGGAGTGAGCCGGGCGCGAATGTCGTTGAGCGAAAACGTTCCTCCGTAGGGGACGCTCAGAAGCTCGACATTGCAGCCGAATGCCTTGGCTAATCCCTGCCAGCGCTCGCCGAATTTTCCGGCGCATAGCACCAGCACCCTATCGCCGGGGGACGTCAGGTTGGAGATCGAGGCTTCCATTACGCCGGTGCCCGAGCAGGCCAGCACCAGGACGTCATTTGCTGTGCCAACGAATTCCTTCATGTCAGCCAGGACGCGCTGGAAGAGTGCGCGAAAATCAGCGGTGCGATGATGCGCGGTGAAGGAAGCCATGGCTGTCTGTGCCGCAGGCAGCAAGGGAGTGGGTCCGGGAGTAAAAAGACGGTTCTTGCGGAGCATTCCGATAAGTCCCTATGGATACTGAGAATGTTCTTCTCTAATCTTATCCACTAGTCTATCGGAAGCGAGGGGATTGTGGCACAAGGATGCCCCACCGCTCCACGTACAAGAGCTCCGGTCGAACGATCATAGGAATGAATTAGCGACGCGCCGTTTTTGACGCGAGAATCTCCGGCTTCTCAATAGCGGGAGGTTTCGCGAACAGATCTTGCGCTTTGCTGAAAAGTGCTTTAGCGATCTCACCGTTCAGATGAGCGTTTCGGCCGTTTTCGTCGGCGAACGTGTCAAAGATGCCGTAATTTGATGGCCCCATTTTGATGGCGTACCAACTGATCGTCCCCTCTTCTTTTTCGGCAAGCGGCTGCGCGGACTTCAAAAACGCCTCCACCTCCTGTTCCTTGCCCGGCTTCGCTTCCAGTTGTGCCCAAATCGCAAGCTTCCCCATGGTCTGTATAACCTCCGCCAATGAGATGCGCGACATGTCGATTTGGTGGCAGATCAAAAGATGGCATAAGTGTAAGGAAGCATGCCGTGTGTGTTCACGCTGCAACCGCTATAATTTCCACCATGAGCCTCGTCGAACAGATTCAAAAAGACATCACCACGGCCATGAAGGCGCGCGATGAGCAGCGCCTCTCTACTTTGCGTATGGTCAAGAGTGCTTTGAAGAACCGCGAAGTCGATAAGATGGCGCCGCTGGACGAAAAAGAATCCCAAGCGGTGCTGGCAACGTTGATTAAGCAGCGCAAAGATTCGGTCGAACAGTTCACCAAGGGCGGACGCCAGGAGATGGCCGACAAGGAAGCAGCAGAGATTGTCCTCATCGAGAGCTACCTGCCGAAGGCGGTCGGCGAGGCCGAAGTAGTGGCCGGAGTCAAGGCAGTCATTGCCGAGATGGGCTCGCCCACAATGAAGGACATGGGCACCGTGATGAAGAATGCCATGGCGCGCTTTTCCGGCGCCGGCATGAGGGTAGACGGTAAGATGGTGAGCGAAGCGGTGAAGGGTGAGTTGGCGGGGAAGTAAGCTTATGTTCGGTATGCACTAGTCTCCTGTCCCAATGGTTCGTGTCATAAGTTAACAGCTTGGGCGGCGGTCGTACGCTGTGCGTAACGAGCGATGCTGGCCAGGATTTTGTCCGCCGTTTTGGTCCAAACGAAGGGCTTGGGATTTTCGTTGTGCACGTCGATGTACTGGCGGATGGCCGTTTCCAGGTCCTTTACACTGCGGAACACGCCCCGTCGAATTCGTTTGTTAGTGAGTTCGGCGAACCAGCGCTCCACCAGGTTGATCCAGGAACCATAAGTGGGGGTGAAGTGGACATGAAAGCGCGGGCGTTTGGCGAACCATTTCCGGATGATGGCGCTTTTGTGGGTTCCGTAGTTGTCCACAATGATATGCACATCCAGCCCGGCGGGAACTTGCGCTTCGATCACATCGAGGAACTGGCGAAATTCCACGGCGCGATGGCGGTGCTTGAGTTGCGCGATCACGTTGCTGGTCTTCAATTCCAGGGCAGCGAACAGCGAGGTCGTGCCGTGGCGTTTGTAGTCGTGCGTGCGGCGCTCGAGTTGCCCGGGCCGTAAAGGCAGCAAGGGTTGCGTGCGGTCCAGCGCCTGAATCTGGGTCTTCTCGTCCACGCACAAGACCAGGGCCTGATCGGGCGGGTTCATATACAGGCCCACAATGTCGCGTACTTTCTCGATGAGCAAGGGGTCGGGCGACAGTTTGAACGTGTCGCTACGGTGGGGTTGCAAGCCGAACGCGCGCCAAATACGGCTGACCGTCATTCGGCTGAGCCCGCTCGCTTTGGCTAAGCCGCGCGTGCTCCAATGGGTTTGTCCGCGGGGCGTGCTTTCCAGGGTCTGAATCACCACCTGCTCGACCTGGGCATCGCTGACCTTGCGGGGCGCTCCTGGCCGGGGCTCATCGTAGAGTCCTTCCAGGCGAGCTTTCAAAAAGCGGGAGCGCCATTTGCCCACCATGCCCAACGAGGCGCGCATTTTTCGCGCCACGGTTTTGTTATCGAGCCCTTCGGCGCAAGCCAACACCAGGCGCGCGCGCCGAGCCAGGAGCGGCTGGCTACGAGCCCGATGGGCCAGCGACTGCAACCGATCGCGTTCTTCATCGCTCAAAATCAGAGCCTGTTTGGGTCGCCCGGTTCGCATCTAAGCCTCCTCACATCTTAGATGCACCCTCGGCCAACTTAGATCACTTATTTCTGGGACAGGAGACTAGAAGGCCAGGAGCTTTTGTCGAGGTCTTCACCGATGAGTCGGGGCACTTCAGATTCACTGTCCCATCCAAAGCGGTTGTTATTTCTGCTATAGCCGAGGGCTATGCGCTGGCTTACCCTGTCGAAGGCAGCCGGGCAACACTCTCTGGAGGTGAGCACCGCAGCGTGACGATTAAACTTCAACCAAAGCGAAGTGGGCGCTGATAACCCGGTCTTTGGGGATGCACAAGATTGGCGGGGCGTTGCCCATATCTTCTGTTTCCCCGCGTGTGCACCTGCACGATTCCTTTTTGATCCGAGGTGGTCAGGTACTCAAAAGTGTTTGTATCACTACCGCGTTGGCTCTGCTATCAGGACGCACTTCAGCGCAGTCGGCGCCACGCCCCAGGTTTTTGGATCATGCTCTCATCCAGCACACTGAGGCCGGGGTGACTGTCGTTGCCAAGGATTCCTTACCGTTGCTTTAGGCAATCTCTGAGCTACGCCTGGAATATGGCTGGCAAGTCAACTGGGAATCGGCTCCAGGTGCCTCGCAATATTTTCAGAAGCAGGCCCCGCTCGTGAGTCTTGGGAGAAGGAATGAACGAGGCCTGCTGCCGTACTTGCGCATACTCTGCGCGACTTATTTTACTAATTTGGCGGCTTGTTTTCTTACTTTCGCCCAACGCAACCTTTGCGCTTCCGCGATTCGCCTGCGTGCGTCCTTGCTCAAAGTACGACCTGTCTTTTTGAGCTTCTTGCCGCCGGCGTGACCAAGAGCGCCCAGCGCTTTACTGACCTGTCCCATTTCTTTCTCGAGACGGGAGTATTCCTGTTGTAAAGAACCAATTACTTTGTCGAGCATTCTCATTTATAGCCCCCCTCGTAAGTAAGGCTAACACGCGTAACGCCAATAGCGGGAATCTGAATGAGAAAAGTGTACAAAGCAGTTAGAAATGACTCTTTCAAACAAACGCAAATGACTCAGATAGAGGACAGGAAACGCGGGGCCTGACGAGCATTTGTCGTCTGCTCGAACGCATAGGCCAGTCTTATCAAGGTAGGCTCGCTCCAGGCACGGCCGAAGAATGAGATTCCTACGGGAAGTCCGGAGATAAACCCGGCAGGCACATTAATGTTGGGATATCCCGCGACAGCTGCGGCGTTGGAGCTACCCCCAGCAACGTGGTCTCCATTGATAAGATCCGTGATCCAGGCGGGCCCGCCGGTGGGTGCAACAATAGCATCGAGATGATGCTTGTTCATCAAGGCATCGATGCCTTCGGTTCGCGCCAGTTGATGGTTCTTCTGCAAAGCGTCGAGATACGCCTTTTCCGTGAGCGGGCCTTTGCCCTCCGCCTTGATAAATAAATCCTGGCCGAAGTAAGGCATTTCTTTTTGGCGGTTGCGATCGTTGAACTCGATAATGTCTTTGAGTGTGTGCACAGGGGCACTGGAACCAAGGCGTGCCAGGTAGGTATTCAGGTCAGCTTTCAATTCGTACATAAATACCAGCAGTTCGCTTTCGTCGAACTTACCCAAAGTTTCAATGTCGGCGGGATCGACAAGGGTTGCGCCTTGCTTCTTCATTGCATCGAGGGACTGCTCCATCAGAGCGTCAACAGCATCATTGAACCCGAAATACTTCCGGGCGACGCCGATGCGTGCTCCACGCAGGCCATTGGGATCGCAAAATTCCGTGTAGTCAGTGCGGGACTTTCCGCTGCTCTCGGCAGTGGCGGCATCCTCGGTATCGACGCCGGTAAGAACTCCGAGAAGTGTGGCCGCATCGCGCACGGTACGGCACATGGGGCCCGCGCCATCCTGACTGTGAGAGATAGGGATGATGCCGCTCCGGCTTACCAGGCCTACCGTCGGCTTGATTCCGGCGAGGCCGTTCGAGGACGAAGGACAGACGATAGAACCATCCGTTTCCGTGCCGATGGCTGCCGCGCATAGATTCGCGGAAACACCAGCCCCTGAGCCGGAGCTTGAGCCGCATGGATTGCGATTAAGAGCGTACGGATTTTTTGTAAGACCGCCGCGGCCGCTCCATCCGCTGGTGGAGTGGCTGGAGCGAATGTTGGCCCACTCACTGAGGTTGGTCTTCCCCAGAATGACTGCTCCGGCGGCGCGCAACCTCCGTGCCACCCATGAATCCTTGGGCGGCTTGGACCCGATCAGGGCCAGCGAGCCAGCGGTTGTCATCATCTTGTCTGCAGTATCGATGTTGTCTTTAATCAACACCGGGATGCCGTGCAGCGGGCCGCGCGGACCCTTGGCTTTGCGTTCCCGGTCGAGCGCATCGGCGATGGCAAGCGCGTCGGGGTTGAGTTCGAGGACGCTGTTGATAGCTGGACCGTGCTTGTCGATTTCGTCGATGCGAGTGCTGTATTGCTCCGCTAGGGACCAAGCCGTAAACTTGCCGGACGACATGCCCTTCTGCAAATCGGCAATGGTGATCTCGTCGAGCTCAAACGACTTTACGTCCGCCGCAGGACTGCTTGTTGGACTCGCAGAGAGGTCGCGCGCGGCGCCAAGCGCAGGATAGAAAGCAGACAAGGTTGCGGCGCCTCCACCAAGGAAAGAGGCTTGAAGAAAAGAGCGGCGATTGGAAGGCAGCTCATCAGTGCGTAGATTGTCGGGCACAAAATATCCTCAGAGTTCGAAACCGCGGGTAAGTCGCAACGAACATACTAATCGAATATTAGGATTGACGCGCGCGCAAGCTGCATGATCCCACCAAGGATCAGCCGCACGTAACTTGGGGAAAAATATGTAATTGTTTAGCGCCTTGATACCGGCTGCACGAAATGTAATTGCAGGCGCGGCGATGCCGGTTAATCTGGCAAGTGGCAGAGGAAAACATTGCCGAAGAGATCGCGCAGCTCAGGCGTGAGAATCAAGAGCTGAAAGCGGAGAACGAACGGCTGCGAAGGCTGTTGGAAGAAGCTCTGCGAGCCAGTAAGCGACAAGCGGCCCCCTTCTCGCGACACAAACCCAAAGCCCAACCCCAGAAACCGGGACGCAAAAGCGGCCAGAAGTATGGGCGTCGCTGTCGTCGGCCGGTCCCCGAGCGAATCGACGAAGTGGTGGAAGTACCGCTGCCCGCCCAGTGTCCGCGATGTGGAGGTGGGCTCGAGGAGGGCGAGACGGTTTCCCAGTTTCAGACCGAGATTCCGGAGCCAGCGGTCGAGCGGATCGAGTTTCGCATTCGGGTGGGGCGCTGCCGGTGCTGCCGACGGCGGGTGCAAGGCCGGCATCCGCGGCAGACCTCGAATGCGCTCGGCAGTGCGGCCTCACAACTGGGGCCACGAGCGCTGGCGCTGGCCACGCTACTGAATAAAGGGTTGGGTCTGCCCTACGGCAAAGCGGCCACGGTCCTGGAGCAAGCCTTCGGACTGCGGGTGAGCCGAGGTGGACTCTGCCAAGCGATGGAACGTGTGGCCGAGAAGGCAGAGCCGACCTATCAAGCGCTGGTGGAGCAAGTTCGCGGCAGTCCCAGTGTGACCCCGGATGAGACGGGATGGAAGGTCGGCGGGCAGTTGTGGTGGATGTGGGTGTTCAGCACACCGCAGGTCACGGTCTATGCCATTCAGCCGGGGCGGGGATTTGAACAAGCAGCGCGGGTGCTGGGCGCAGACTTTGCCGGTTTTCTGGTGCGCGATGGCTGGGCTGTCTATCGCCGGTTTCTCCATGCCCTGCACCAAAGCTGCCTGGCACATCTGCTGCGGCGCTGTCGGGAGATGATTCTGGCGGGGGGGAAGCGGGAAGCAGAATTTCCGCGCAGGATACAAGCCCTGTTGCAGCAAGCTCTCCAACTGCGCGATCGTCGTCAGCAAGAACAGATCAGCGACCACGGTGTAGCCGTGGCCCGCGGACGATTGGAAGCAAGGCTCGATCGGAGCTTGCAACATGGCTATCGCTCACCGCGGAATCGACGCCTGGCCAATCATCTTCTGCGGGAGCGCGACGCTCTATTTACCTTCCTGAACTGTCCCGGTCTGGAGGCCACGAACTGGCGAGCGGAACAGGCCATCCGGCCGATGGTGGTGGCGCGCAAGGTATGGGGTGGAAATCGCACGGCCCGAGGAGCGCAGACGCAAAGCATTTTGGTCAGTTTTCTGCAAACCTGCCGCCAGCAGCTACAGCCTGCATCCTCTCTTCTCCAGAGTCTGCTCTGTTCCTCTCAGCCCAAAGTCCTGGACTTAGCCGCTCCTACGCGCTAAACAATTACGGTAAAACTTCTCCCTATACCTGCCCCGGTCGGTAGACCGGCGGAGGCGGAGGGAGAGGAGGATGCTGGGCATGTTAAAACGTCACGAAGTCGAGATTCTATTGAAAACGGGTCACCGTAAGACGGAGGTGGCCCGGCTAACGGGAGTATCCCTATGCTCGGTTAAGCGCATCGCGCAAGAGGGTCCGGTGGTGCATGTCGATGATGCGGCGGAGCGAGCTCAGCGACAGGTGGGTAGGCCAAGCACGGTCGGGAATTTCCGGAAGCCGGTGACGGAGATTCTGCAGCAAACGCCGGATCTGGCGTCGCTGGAGATTCTGCGGCGAGTTCGGGAGGCAGGCTATCGGGGAGGCAAGACAGTCCTGTACGCGCTGGTGGCCTCGCTGCGCCCGAAGCCGGCGAAGCCGTTGGTTCGTTTCGAAGGTCTGCCCGGGGAGTTTAGCCAGCACGATTTCGGGCAAGTGGAAGTGGAGTTCGTCGATGGCACCAGCCAGCGGATCCATTTTTTTGCCTCGCGTCTGAAGTACTCGCGCTTCATGCGCGTCAGTTTGGTCCGGGATGAGGGGGTAGAAAGTTTGGTAAGAACCTTGGCCGAACATCTGGCCAGCTGGGGTGGGATTCCTTTGCAGTGCGTCTTTGATCGGCCGAAGACCATCGCCCTCAAGTGGCGGAAAAATGGCGAGGTGACGGAATGGAATCCGGTCTTTGCCTACGCCACGCTGGAGATAGGGGTGGGGGTGGAGTTGTGTTGGCCGTATCGCGCCCAGCAAAAAGGAAGCGTGGAGAACCTGGTCGGTTTCGTAAAGTCTTCTTTCTTCAAGGTACGCCGGTTTCACGATGCGGAAGATCTTCGCCAGCAACTGCAGGATTGGCATCGCGAGGTCAACGAGGAGCGTCCGTGCCGCGCCACCGGAGTGATTCCCAGCTTGCGCTTGGCCGAAGAGAGGCCTCGCCTTCGGGCTTTGAAAGTACAGCCGGAAGAGCTGGCTCTGCGCATTCCCGTCTACGTAGGTCCCACCGGAACGGTGCTCCACGACGGACACGCTTACTCGATGCCGCCGGAGGCGATCAGTATGCCGGCCACGTTGTACCTGTATGGGCAACGAGTACGCATCGTGGCTGGACGCCATGAAGCGGTCCATCCCAGGAAATTTGTCGCCCAGGAAGGGTCTTCGCTGGCCGAGCATCGTGCCGCCCTGGTGGCAGCAGTATCCGGGAAACGAGGCAAGCGCTATCTGAAGCGGCAGCAACTGCTGGAGCTGGGAGAGCCTGCGATTCGTTATCTCACTGAGATCGTGCATCGTCGGCCGCGGCAATGGTTCGATGATGTCGACCGCTTACACGAGATCCTGCAGCGCCACGGCGCGGATGTTCTCCGCCGCGCTATGGAAGAAGGACTCAAGGAACAGATCTTTGGGGCGTTGTACGTGGAGAGATCACTGCAACAAGGGTTGAACTTTCTGGAGGTGGTGCAATGAAGACGAAGGCGGGGAAGGACAAAACGGGGGATGCTGTGGGTCGACGGAGGCGGGAATCGTCGTTCTCAGGCCATCCTGGCGCAAAATCTTTCCCTGAAACGAGAGAATCCGACATAGAGGAGAGGAAACGATGACGAACAAACATCCCAAGCAGCCCATGGCGGAAATCCCAAAACTTTCGGAAGGCCAGCTGGAGCCTCTGTTCCGGCGTCTGAACCTGGCGCATACGCGCCGCATCTACCAGGAAGTAGCGGATCGGGCCGAGAAAGAAAACTGGAACTATCGCGACTTCCTCGCTCTTCTGCTGGCCGAAGAAGTGGCGCACCGCAAGCAAACCCGCCTGCAGCGCTTGACCCGGCAAGCTCACTTTCCTTTCTTCAAAACCATTGATGAATTCGATTTCACTCTGCAGTCGACTCTGCGGCAATCGCTGCTCGG
>JRHI01002591.1_pt1 | contig 12120 bp, 11 predicted proteins | sample 215371 | NCBI WGS metagenome assembly JRHI01 (sample SAMN02929681, study PRJNA255918) | sediment metagenome | biome: cave system; feature: Ice Cave; material: Sediment; isolation source: sediment from deep within a dark volcanic ice cave with no known source of... ...
GCGCGATGGTCTCGACGTTGAAGCACTCGATGACGTCGCCGACGCGGATGTCCTGGTAGTTGGCGAACGCCATGCCGCACTCCTGGCCGCCCGGCACCTCGCGCACCTCATCCTTGAAGCGCTTCAGCGTCGAGAGCGTACCTTCGTGGATCACGACGTTGTCCCGGATCAGGCGCACCTTGGCGCCGCGCTCGACCTTGCCCTCGGTGACGCGGCAGCCCGCGATCTTGCCGACCTTGGAGATGTTGAACACCTCGAGGATCTCGGCGTTGCCGAGGAAGATCTCGCGTACCGTCGGCGCCAGCAGGCCGGACATGGCCTTCTTCACGTCGTCGACCAGATCGTAGATGATGTTGTAGTAGCGTATCTCGACGCCGATCTGGTCGGCCGCGAGCTTGGCCTGCACGTTGGCGCGGACATTGAAGCCAACCACCACCGCGTGGGAGGCGTTGGCCAGCGCCACGTCTGATTCGGTGATGCCGCCGACGCCCGAATGCACCATGCGCGCCTCGACCTCGTCGGTGCCGAGCTTGCGCAGCGCCCCGGCGATGGCCTCGACGGAGCCCTGCACGTCGCCCTTGACGACGAGCGGAAACTCCTTGCGGCCCGCCTCCTTGAGCTGCTGCATCATCTGCTCGAGCGTGCGCGCGGTGCCCGCCGAGCCCAGCGTCTGGCGACGCTTGCGCACGCGGTAGTCGGTGATCTCGCGCGCGCGACTGTCGCTCTCCACCACGGCGAACGGATCGCCCGCCTCGGGGGCGGAGTCGAAGCCCAGAATCTCGACCGGCACCGACGGCCCAGCCGCCGCGACCGTCGCACCGAGATCGTCGATGAGAGCGCGCACGCGCCCCCAGGCCGCACCGGCGACGACAATGTCGCCAACGCGCAGGGTGCCGCGCTGGACCAGCACGGTGCCGACCGGACCGCGGCCGCGCTCCAACTTGGCCTCGATCACGACGCCTTCGGCGGAGCGATCCGGGTTGGCCCGCAGATCCAGCAGCTCGGCCTGCAGACTGATCGCCTCGAGCAGCTTGTCGATGCCGGTCCGCTTCAGCGCCGAAACCTCGACCTCCAGCGTCTCGCCCGATATGCTCTCGACGACGATCTCGTGCTGCAGCAGGGCCGTGCGCACGCGATTGGGATCCGCGCCCGGCATGTCGATCTTGTTAATGGCCACGATCATTGGAACGCCGGCGGCCTTCGCGTGATTGATGGCCTCCACCGTCTGCGGCATGACGCCGTCGTCGGCGGCTACCACCAACACCACGATGTCGGTCACCTTGGCGCCGCGCTGGCGCATGGCGGTGAACGCCTCATGGCCCGGCGTGTCGATGAATGTGACCTTCTGGCCGTTGGGCGTCACCACCTGATAGGCGCCGATGTGCTGGGTGATGCCGCCTGCCTCGCCGGCCGCAACGTTCGTGTGGCGGATGGCGTCGAGCAGCGAGGTCTTGCCGTGGTCGACGTGGCCCATGATGGTGACGACGGGCGCGCGGTGCTGCTGGTTCTCCTCCTCGTCGGTCTGGCCGATGAAACCTTCCTCGACGTCGGCCTCCGACACGCGCTTGGGCGTGTGGCCGAACTCGCGCACGATCAGCTCGGCCGTGTCGGCGTCGATCACGTCGTTGATCTTGTGCATCGCGCCCTGCCCCATCAGGAGCTTGATGACGTCGACGGAGCGCTCCGTCATGCGGTTGGCCAGCTCCTGGATGGTGATCACCTCGGGGATGATCACCTCGCGCATGACTTTGTCGCGCGGTTGCACGACGCCGGCCTGGCGCAGCTTCTCGCGCTCGCGCCGGCGCTTCAGGGAGGCCAGCGAACGCTCGCGTTGCGCCTCGTCGAAGGCGTTGTTGATGGTGAGCTTGACTCGCTCGCGCTTCTCCTCGCCGACCTTGACGGGGCTCTTGGGCGGCTTGGCGCCCTTCTTCTTGGCGCGCGAATCGTCCTCGACCTCGGGCTCGATCTCCAGAGCACGCCCGCTGCGCTTGGCGATCTGTTCGACGCGCTTGGGCGCCTCGTAGCCCTTCTTCTCGGCCGGGCGTGCCTTGGCCTCGACAGTCGCCCTTTCCGCCGCCGGCGCCTCGGGCCTCTCGACGACTTGCAGCTCCGCCGCGGCAGGGGTAGCGGGCTCTTCATTCGCGGGCTCCGGCTCGGGCTTCGGCCGCAGCGCCTCCAGACGCTCGCGCTCGCGCGCCTCGATCTCGGCGCGCTCCTTGGCCGCCTCCAGCGCGCGCCGACGCGCGTCGAGCTCGTCGGTGGAAAGACCGCCGGGCCGCTCCATCACCTCGGCCAGCAGCCGATCGGCCTCCGTCTGCGGCGTCGCCGCCTCTTCGCCCTCGGCGGCGCCGGGACCGGAGATGGTGCGCTTTTTCTTCTTCTCGACGACCACCGACTTGGAGCGGCCATGGCTGAAGTTCTGCCGGACGTGGCCGGATTCGACCGTCCGCTTCAGGCTCATCGGCTTGCGCGGCGCTGCCCCGCGCAATGTCTTCTCGGTAGTCTCTTTCGTCTCAGTCATGCACGTCCTGTGTTTGGTTGACTGGCGGCGGCACGCCACCGCCCGGTTCCTGGCCCAGTCGGTAACGCCTAAGGCGCCGTGCCTCTTCGATTAGCCGACGGGTCGCGCCGCCCTCGGCCGCTGCAGCATGTATCACATTTGGCCGTCCCATGGCCAAGCTCATTTCGGCGCCCGTCAATTCGCGAATGATCGGTGCCGGCTTGCCCTCGACATCCGCTAGGGCCTTGAATTTACGATCGAGTTTGGCCACCCCGTCGGCTGCGGCATCGGCGGCATGAACAAGGACGGCCGCCCTCTCCCGCGTGATCAGCTCGTCCACCTTGGTAAACCCGGCAACGACGAGGCCCGCCTTGTTGGCGATGCTCAGCGCGTCCGCCAGCCGTCTCGCCATCAGCCTCTCGACCATGGCCGGGAGGTCGGGTGGGACCGATATCTGCCGCTTCAGGCTCCTGGCAAACGCACCCTTGCGCACGGCAACAGCAACGGCTTCCCGCGTCGCGTCGACCCATACCCCGCGACCGGGCAGGCGCCGCGCGAGGTCGGGCACAATTGCGCCGTCCGGACCGGCAACGAAGCGAATGAGCTCCTCAGGCGGCTTGTGCGCACGCGAGACGGCGCATTGGCGCAGCGGACCGCCGTCCGCCTCGCCCTCGCAATCCAAGTCCTCCGCTCGTGCGCCCATTACCTATGCTGCCGCTCCACGACATGGCCGCTTACGCCTTGACCGCCACGGGCGCCGCCGCCAGCTCGGCCTTCGCCGCTTCGGCCGCCGCTGCCGCAGCCGCCTGGTCGGCGCGCATCTTGTCGAGCGCCTCCTGGGTGACCCAGCCCGCGGCGATGCGCGCCGCCATGATCATGTCCTCCACGTCCTTGCGGCTGATCTCGAAGCCTTCGAGCACGCCCTTGTGCCGGACAGGCTCGGCGTCTTTTTCCTTCTTGCGCTCGGTCCAGCCGGACAAATCGTCGGTTTCGGCGCCGGCCAGATCTTCCAGCGTCTTGATCTCGTTCTCACCGAAAGCGACCAGCATGGCCGTCGTCACGCCGGGGATCTTGGCCAGATCGTCGGAGACGCCGAGCTCCTTGCGCTTGGCCTCGCGCTCGGCCTCTTGCCGCTCCAGATATTCGCGCGCCCGCGTCTGGATCTCCTTGGCGGTGTCCTCGTCGAAGCCCTCGATATGCGCGATCTCGCTGGCATCCACGTAGGCCACTTCCTGCACCGTCTCGAACCCTTCCGTGGCGAGCAGCTGGGCAATCACCTCGTCGACGTCGAGGGCCTCCATGAAGCGTTGTGTGCGCTCGGTGAACTCCTTCTGGCGCCGCTCCGACTCCTCCTGCTCGGTGAGGATGTCGATGTCCCAGCCGGTGAGCTGCGAGGCGAGCCGCACGTTCTGCCCGCGCCGACCGATGGCGAGCGAGAGCTGGCTTTCCGGCACCACCACCTCGATGCGGTTGGAGTCCTCGTCCAGCACCACCTTGGTGACCTCGGCCGGCGCCAGCGCATTGACGATGAAGGTCGCCGCATCCGGGTTCCACTGGATGATGTCCACCTTCTCGCCCTGCAGCTCGCCGACCACGGCCTGCACGCGCTGGCCGCGCATGCCGACGCAGGCGCCCACCGGATCGATGGAGCTATCCTTGGAGATGACGGCGATCTTGGCCCGGGAGCCCGGGTCGCGCGCCACCGACTTGATCTGCACGATGCCGTCGTAGATCTCGGGCACTTCCTGGGCGAACAGCTTCGACATGAACTCGGGCCGGGCGCGCGAAAGAAAGATCTGGGGCCCGCGCTGCTCGCGGCGCACGTCGTAGATGTAGGCGCGCACGCGATCGCCCAGGCGCACGTTCTCGCGCGGGATCATCTCGTCGCGGCGGATGATGCCTTCCGCGCGGCCGAGGTCGACGATGACGTTGCCGTATTCGACGCGCTTGACAGTGCCGTTGCCGATCTCGCCCATGCGGTCCTTGTATTCGTTGAACTGGCGCTCACGCTCGGCCTCGCGCACCTTCTGGACGATGACCTGCTTGGCGTTCTGCGCCGACACCCGGCCGAAGTCGAGCGGGGGGAGCGACTCGGCGATCAGGTCGCCCACCTTGGCCTCGGGATTGCGCCGCTGGGCGTCGGCCAGCGTGACCTGGGTCGACTCGTTCTCGACGGTGTCGACCACTTGCAGCACGCGCGTGAGTTTGGTCTCGCCGCTCTTCGGATCGATCTCGCAGCGCAGGTCGTTCTCGCTGCCGTAGCGCGCCTTGGCGGCCTTCTGGATCGCGTCCTCCATCGCCGCGATGACGATCTTGCGGTCGATCGACTTTTCGCGCGCCACGGCGTCGGCGATTTGCAACAGCTCCAGCCTGTTTGCGCTGATCCCTGCCTGCGCCATGCGTCTCAACCCTCCACATCAACCCTGGTTAGTCTGCAGCGTCCACGGCCGCCGTCTGGTCGTCGTCACTCTTTTTGGCGCCCTTCTTGGCGCGCCGCAACGCCTCGCGAATGAGCTCGTCGGTGAGCACGAGGCGCGCCTCGGCGACCAGCCGGATCGGCAAGCCGATGACCTGGCGCCCCAGCTGGTCGAGCTCGACCTCGATGCGAACCTCCTCGCCTTCCACGCCCTCAAGCATGCCACGGAACCTCTTGCGCCCCGCGATCAGCTCCTTCATCTCGATCTTGGCCTCGTAGCCCGCCCAATTCTCGAAATCGGACGGCCGCACGAGGGGCCTGTCGATGCCGGGAGAGGATAGCTCGAGCGTGTACTGCCCCTGTATGGGGTCGTGCGCATCGAGCACCGGCGAAAGGCGGCGCGAGATATCCGCGCACTCCTTCACCGAAATCGTCCCATCCGGACGCTCGGCCATGATCTGCACGGTTGTCCCGTTACGTCCCGACAAGACCACCCGAACCAGGCGAAAGCCAAGATCCGTGAGCACCGGCTCGGCGATGGCCGCAATCTGGGCGGCCAAGCCGGTCTCGCCAATGAAGCGCGCGTCGGACGTTCGCCCGCTCACCGCTCTCAGTCCTGCAAAGCTTGAGTTTCGCGTTCTTTGAGAAGCTCAGCCGATCGCCCAAAACAAAAAGAGCGGACCCCAAGGGCCCACTCTCAGAGTTGAGATGATCATGAGCGGGCGGATATTAGGCAGAAATTGCGCGGTTTGCAAGCGGGAAGTGTAAAGATTGCCGCAGGGCGCGATCACCCCCGCCGGAACCGGAAATAGCTGCAGCACCGGCCCTCGCGCAGGGCCTTTTCCTCGTAGCGAGTGGACGGCCAGTCGGGCGGCCGCTCGCGCCAGCCGCGGGGTCCTTCAGCGGACCACACGAAAGTCTGCTGTTCGCGCACAGCCAGCAATATCCAACGCGCGTAGTCGCCGATGTCGGTGGCAATGCGCAGCTCGGCACCGGTGCGCATGATGCGCGCGAGCCCGCCCAGCGTTGCCGCGGAGACGAGCCGGCGTTTCTGGTGGCGCTTCTTGGGCCAGGGATCGGGAAACAGCATGAATGCGCGCGCGATTTGCCCGTCGGGCAGCCAGCGCAGGAGAGGGCGCGCGTCGTCGGCATGCAGGCGGATGTTGGCGAGCTTCTCCCGTTCGATGGCGCTCAGCGCCTTGACGACGCCGTCCTCGAACGGCTCGCAGCCGATCAGGCCAACGTGCGGGTTGGCTCGCGCCTGCCAGAGGAGATGCTCAGCCCCACCGAAGCCGATCTCGAGCCATACGTCCTCGACGGGCGGCACGAACAGCTCCCCCAGCCGGGGCGGCGGAGGATCCGATAGGCGGAGCGCGACGCGCGGCAACCCTTCGGATAGCAGCGCCGCCTGCCGCGCGCTCGGCTTGCGGCCGCGGCGTCGCCCGTAACTGCGCAGCTCGTGTCGCGCCTCGGGCTCATCCATCGCCTTTGCGGCGCCCGTCGCGCTCGCTGAATGGGCGCGCTCGGAAGGTCGACTCGTCACCATTGTGAAACGCAATCTCGCCGTTCAGCCAACCATTCTTTTGCAGCCTTACCCAGCCCTCGCCGCTCGCCTCGTCCATCTCGTCAAAACCTGCCCATGTGAAATCGACACCGCCAGGGACATCGGAGCAGTCCAGGGTCCCGTTGACAGCTCCGAAGCCGAACTCGCCGCGGCCCTTGCCGTCGAAGACAATGAAGCCCGGACCAACGAGGTCGATGAAGCTCTTGTCCCAAAGCTCCATTTTGACGATGCGCCACCTACCTTTGAGGCTCGGCCTGACCTGCTTGCGCTTGGGTCGGGGATCGTTGGCGGGCTGCCGGCGCAGGCTTTCTTTCAGCGCCTGCTTCAGCGTGACGGGCCGGCCATGCTTCTTGAGTAGATCGGCGAAGGCTTCCTCGGCCAGCTCCTGCAGCGACTTCATGCTGTCGCCCGCGAGCAGTCGCAGCGCGTGCCATGTCTCGGCGTCGAACTCGATGCGCTTGCGTACTACGCCATCGCTGACTTGAGCTTGTCGACGAGGTCGGTTTTCTCCCATGAGAAGCCGCCTTCCTTGTCCGGCTCGCGCCCGAAGTGCCCGTAGGCGGAGGTGCGCGCATAGATCGGCTTGTTGAGGTCGAGATGCCTGCGGATGCCACGCGGCGTCAGGTCCATCAGGTCGCCGAGTGCGCCCTCCAGCTTGGCGATGTCGATCTTGCTCGGATTGTTGCCGACGTCGACATAGATCGACAGCGGCTTGGCCACGCCGATGGCATAGGAGAGCTGGATGGTGCAGTGGTCGGCCAGGCCTGCGGCGACGACGTTCTTGGCCAGATACCGCGCCGCGTAGGCGGCGGAGCGGTCGACCTTGGTGGGGTCCTTGCCGGAGAAGGCGCCGCCGCCGTGCGGGGCGGCTCCACCGTAAGTATCGACGATGATCTTGCGGCCCGTGAGCCCGCAGTCGCCGTCAGGCCCACCGATGAAGAACTTGCCGGTCGGGTTGATGTGCCAGGTCGTTTCCTTGCCGATCCAGCCGCTGGGCAGCGCCTTCTTGACGTAAGGCTCGACCAGCTCGCGCACCTGCGCCGAAGTCATCGATTCAACGAGGTGCTGGTGCGAGACGACGATCTGGGTGACGGCGGCCGGCTTGCCGTTCTCGTAGCGCACGGTCACCTGGCTCTTGGAGTCCGGTCCCAGCACGGCCTCCTTGCCCGAATGCCGTGCTTCGGAGATGAGGCGCAGGATCTTGTGGCTGTAGTAGATCGCTGCCGGCATCAGCTCGGGGGTGTCGCGGCAGGCGTAGCCGAACATGATGCCCTGGTCGCCCGCACCTTCCTCGCGGTTGCCGCCGCTGTCGACGCCTTGGGCGATGTCGGCCGACTGGGGATGCAGCAGGACCTTGATCTTCGCCTTCTCCCAGTGGAAGCCCGCCTGCTCGTAGCCGATGTCCTTGATCGCGAGGCGCGCGACGTGGGAGATCCAATCCTTGGTAATGGTATTGGGGCCGCGGGTCTCGCCGGCGATCACGACCTGGTTGGTCGTGGCCAAGGTCTCGCAGGCCACCCGCAGCTGCCACGGATCGACTCCGGCCTTGGGGCCTTCGCGGAAAAACAGATCGACAACCTCGTCCGAAATGCGATCGCAGACCTTGTCGGGATGGCCCTCAGAAACGGACTCGCTGGTGAACAGGTAGGACTTGCGCGACACAGTGCTCCCCATTGCTGAATTACGTGCCGAAAACGGCGGACTTGTTGCAGTGTTTAGCCCAGGGGTCAAGCCGACGACAGAGAACGGGCGGGCCCTGGCCACATGCGCAGCTATTGGCCTCTACTGACTGCCTTCCGGGCCTTCGGGGGGCACTTGCTCACGAAGCTCTCAGCCCACCGTGTTGTCGTTGGTGTCGTCGTTGGCGAGGCTGCGGACGAGATCGACGATGGCGCGTCGTGCCTTGGCGTCGGAGATGCGCACGAAGGCCTTGTTCAGCTCCAGGCCGTCGCGGCTGCGCAGAAACTCGACGATGGAGTTCTCAGCCGGCTTCTCCGCAAACCCGTCGGGCATGACCGGCTGCGGCTCGCCGGTGGGCGCCTCCTCGTAGAAGAACTGCACCGGAACCGCCAGCACTTGCGCAAGATCGAACAGCCGGCTGGCGCCGATGCGGTTGATGCCCTTCTCGTACTTCTGGACTTGCTGGAACGTCAGGCCCAGCCGCTCGCCGAGCTTTTCCTGGCTCATGCCGAGCAGCATACGGCGAAAGCGCACCCGGCTGCCGACATGCACGTCGATGGGATTTGGCCGCCGCGAGCCCTTCTCGTCGCCCGCGCCCTCGTCGACGAAACCGGGTGTTCTCGACATGCCAGCCCCGTACGCTCTGCTCTTCGACCCACAATTGGTAGGTGCAGATGTGTGTGGCGTCAACCTCAGGGGGCTATGTCAGATATCAGATAGTGTTCCAGGGCCGCCAAACTCCCGCGCCGACCATCTATCGCCAGAAAGCACCAACAGCGGCGCCTACCAGCCAGAGCGCGAGAAAGAGCAAATCCCCCAAGAGGGCGTAGGGCGGAGGCGCCAACGCCGCCGGCAGCGCCACGTCGATCGTCCCGCGCGCGTCGAGATCGAGCCGTGCCAGAATGCGCCCGTAGCCGTCCACGGCGACCGAAATGCCGTTGTTGGCCGCGCGCACGAGCGGGAGCCCCTCCTCGACGGCGCGGACGCGGGCCTGGTGCAAATGCTGCCGAGGCCCTGTCGTGTCGCCGAACCAGCCGTCGTTGGTGACATTCACAAGCAGTCCCGGCCGCTCGGAGCCTTGCACGACTTTGCCGGGAAAAATCGCCTCGTAGCAGATGAGCGGCGCGGCAGCGGGAAGGCGCGGCACGTGCAGCAGCGGGCGCGGGGTTTCGCCGATATCGAAGCCGCCACGCAACCGGGTGAGCTGCTGCAGCCCGATCGCTTCCAGCAGCGACTGCAGGGGCAGGTATTCACCGAACGGCACGAGATGGGTCTTGTCGTAGCGGGCCGCGAGCGATCCCTCCTCGCCGAACACCAGGATGCTGTTGAAGATGCGCCGCGGCCGCGGTGAGCCAGCGGGTGCGGGCTCGGCCCGCAGTGCACCCGTGATCAGGAAAGTTCCCGGCGGCAGCGCGCGGCCGATGGCGGCGCGCACCTCGGGATGGTCGAGCGGCAGAAAGGGCATGGCGGCTTCCGGCCAGATCACGTGCGTGATGCCGGCGAGATTGTCGGTGGCGCCGGCGGGGCTGGTGGCCGACAGCGTGAGGTGGTCGAGGAAGATGCGCGCCTGGTTCTCGGGACGCCACTTCTCCCGCTGCGGCACGCTCGGCTGCACCAGGCGGATCTTGATGTCCGGCACGGTCGTCTGCGACGCGAGCGCGAGGCGGGCCTGGCCGAGCAGGGCCATGGCGGCGAGCGGCACCAGGACCACCGCCAGCGCGGCGGCTCGCACACGCCGACCGGCGACGCCTGCGGGTGGATCGCTCCACAGCACGGGCGGCAGCGCAAATACGAGGACGGCCACCAGGGTGAGCCCGTAGATGCCGAATATTGCCGCGCTCTGCATCAGAGGGAGCGGAAAGGTGAGCGCGTAGCCGAGCGTGTTCCAGGGCAGGCCGCTCAAGATATGCCCGCGCAGCCACTCAGCCGCCGACAGGGCCAGGGCCAGCACGAGGACGCGGCGAGGACCAGCGGTCCAGAAGCGCGCGGCGAACCCCGTGGCTGCGCCGTAAAAGAGGGCGAGGCCCGCGGGAAGCAGGGTGACGGCAAAGGGCAGCAACACAGCGAACGTCTCGGCTTCGACCAGGAAGGCGTCGCCGATCCAGAAGAGACCCAGGACGAAATACCCGAACCCGAACCACCAGCCGATCTCGGCGGCGACGATCTCGGGGCGCTGATACCAGCGCACGGCGCCACCCTCGGACGCGGCGCCGTCGATCAGCCACACCAGCGCCGGCAGCGTGATCCACAGTACCGGCCAGGCGAAGAACGGAGCCATGGCCAGCACGGACACCGCGCCTGCCGCAAACGCAGCCGCGCGCCTGCGCCGCCCGCGCAAGTTTCGCACGCGCTCTGCAAGCGCCTTGATCGACACTTCGGCGGGCATGAGCTCCTTGACGGACGGGCGCCGGGCAGACTTCGCGGGCACCTGCCCCGTCTAGAGCATTTTGCAGTTAGTATGAAGCCTGCGGCGACGCGCCATGCACGGAGCCCGGCGACTAATAGCGATGCGCAATAAGCCGAGATTCCTATGGATGTGTCATCGTCTGCACGCCCTTGTAGATGTCACACGTCCGTGGTTAGCTCAAGGGGCAGAGTGTACGCATTTCCTGGCTTGCCGACATTGGAGAGCCATATGCCGAACAGCAATACAGAGCATTTGCCAGATGCTGCGTCTGTATTGGTCGAAATGACGCTCATCCCAGGGCGCGGCGCAACTACGGGCGCAGCGCCACCGGCAGCTCGCCCGGGTTATCGAATTTTGAGGACGCTCGAGGTCGACGAATACGACAGGCCCGTTCCCGCCGCGGCGATCATGGCCCTGGGCGCTCCGCGTCCGGCGCCCGCCGACAACACCTTCCGGGGGAATGCCCGAAAGGCCGCAAAGCTTTCGATTGCGGATGCCAATATGGAGTCGTTTGCCGATCCAAGCGACCTGATCGACACTTTGCCCGATCATGAGACGATGGTGGAGAATCCGGATATTTCGACCGACAGCAGCAACGACCGAGTGGCGGAGGAGAAGCGCAACGTGCGCGTCAGCGCGTTCCTCTATGCCGCAAGCATGGAAGGCGACAACGATTTTCATCTCATCATTGGTCGTGATCCAAGCAAGGTCGCGAAATACATGACTGCCGAGGTTTCCGGATTGCCGCCGAGCAGCAGCGCGCATTTCGCGAAGCTCAGTGAGGCGCGAAACGCCTATTTCGCGTTTTTCGGAGATGGGCTGCCGGGCACATCGTACGACTTCTACGACCCGCCGATTCCGGTCGAGATCGAGGGGTCGCTCTTCTTCGACGCGAGCCACGCGCACGGAAGCCGTCCGGGGCCGAGCAGACTGCGTCCGAACATGCCGGTCGTGTGGGAGATCCATCCCGTAACAAAGATCATCCTCGAGCCTTAGCCACAGGCGCGGTGCATGCCCAAGTGCAAGAATCCCGGCTCACGCAAGGAAGGTGGTGATGGTCCGCGGGCGCGTAATCCCGGCCTGCCCAGCAAAGAGACCGTGATCTCGGAACGGACCTTCACTTCGCCGAAAGGCAAGCATTATCGCATCATCAGGACAACGGAAAAGGACCCTTACGATCCACCTGATAGTGAGGACAAGTCCGTTTCGTAGCAATTGCAGCTGACCACTACTGAAGATGGAGGTGTCAATGTATACGTTGTTCCACAATTCATCGCTCCGCGCGCTGCTCTCATTACAGGGCCCGCCCTTGCTGATCTCGTTTGTGGTGGCATCGCTCTTCTTCAAAGGGTGGGGTTTCGCGCTCGAGTGCATGGCATTCCTGGCGCTGTGGTTTGTGCTTGATGCTGCCTTCACCGGCGTACGGTCCGCTTGGATGAAGCGCGTAGGGTCGACGCCCCCGGCGAGACCCTGACACCCACGCTGGAATGGGCCCGGCCGATGGGCCTAAGGCAGCTCGCATGAACAAGTGAATCAAAAATGCCTCAGGCGCG
>JRHI01002592.1_pt1 | contig 12119 bp, 12 predicted proteins | sample 215371 | NCBI WGS metagenome assembly JRHI01 (sample SAMN02929681, study PRJNA255918) | sediment metagenome | biome: cave system; feature: Ice Cave; material: Sediment; isolation source: sediment from deep within a dark volcanic ice cave with no known source of... ...
GTCGTGTCGTCGTGACGCGAGACGAGCACGGGAGACGGCGGGTTGATCGTCGGCCCGACGCCGAGATAACGCAGCGCCGCCTCGGCGATCTTCTTGAACACCGGCGCGGAGACGACGCCGCCGGTGTGCCCCTTGGTGTGCGGCGAATCGGTGACGACGATGATCGCGATCGCGGGATTCTGCGAGGGCACGAACCCGACGAACGACGCGTTCCAGTCGCTCGCGGAGTAGTGGCCGTTCACCAGCTTCGCGGAGGTGCCGGTTTTCCCAGCGACGGTATAGCCGGGCATCTGCGCGGCCCTCGCGGTCCCGCGCTCGACCACGCCTTCCATGATCCCGGTCAGCGTCGCCGACGTATCCGCGCTGATCGTGCGGCGGACGATCTTCGGTTGCACGGCGTAGCGTCGGTTGTCGCGATAGACCGCTCGAATGACCCGGGGTTCGACGTACTCGCCGCCGTTGGCCACCGAGCTGACCGCCGCCAGCATCTGCAGCGGCGTCACGCCGACCTGATACCCCATCGACACCGACGCGAGCGCGCTCTCGGTCCACTTGTCCGACCGCCAGACGATGCCGGGGCTCTCCCCGGGGAAATCGGGCGACGTGGTGTGGCCGAACCCGTAGCGCGCCACGTACTCGCTCAACCGCTCCGTGCCCACCTTGAATCCGATCTTGATCGCGCCGACATTGCTCGACTTGACGATGACGTCGGTGAACGACAGCGCGCCGTAGTTGTGCGTGTCGTGGACGACGCGCGAGCCGATGTGAATCTGCCCGCCGCTCACGTCGATGATGGTGTCGATCGGCAGGACCTTTTCTTCGATCGCCGCCGACGCCGTGACCACCTTGAACGTGGACCCGGGCTCGTACAGATCCTGGACCGCGCGGTTGCGCCGGTCGTCGTCGCCGAAGTCGCGGAAGGCGTTCGGGTTGAACGTCGGCTCGTTCGCCATCGCAAGAATCTCGCCCGTATGCGGATTCATGATGATGGCGGTGCCGCCGGCGGCGCGGTTTTCGACGACGCCCGCGCGCAGTTCGCGTTCCGCGATGTGCTGCAGGTACTCGTCGATCGTGAGCTCGACGCTCGAGCCGGCCGTGGGCGGACGCTCGAAGCGGCTGAAGGCGTGGCGGCGCGCGTCGGTGTGCACCGAAATCGTGCCGGCCTTGCCGCGGATCTGCGGATCGTAGGTGTGCTCGAGGCCGCTGAGCCCTTTGTTGTCGATGCCGACCCAGCCGAGCAGGTGCGCCGCGAGCTCTTTGTTCGGATAGAACCGCTTGCTCTCCTTGATGAAACCGATGCCGTCCAGGTTGAGGGCCGCGACGCGCTCCGCCTGGTCTGGCGCGACCTGCCGGCGCACGTACGCGAATGCTCTGTGCTGGCCGAGCCTGTCGGCGAGCGACTGGCGATCCTTCGCGTCGCAGTCGCGCAGGGCCTCGCAGATGCTCCTGGACGCGTCGGCGGCGTTGTCGATCTCGGTTGGGACGGCGTAGATCGTGTCGGCGTCCACGCTCGTGGCGAGGACGCGGCCGCGGCGATCGACGATGTCGCCCCGCTTGGCCGGTGACGACTGCGTGCGCTCCTGCTGTCGACCGGCGCGGGCGACGAGGTCGGCACGCTGATAGATCTGCAGGTAGACGAGCTTGGCCTCGATGCCGGCGACCCAGAGGCCGAGCATCGCCGCAACCATGACGACGCGGCGCTTCATGATCGGGCGCCAGTCGTGCGTGGCCGCGGTTCCGGGGGGCGTCATCACGTCGTTACCGCCGCGCGACGACCGATGCCGCGGGAGGGTCGGCCGGCACGACACGTTCGATGACGATCGCTTCGTCGCGCGACGGCGTGACGAGGTGGAGCTGCTCGGTCGCGAGCATCTCGATCCGCTTGGGCGACTTCAGGGTGTCGATTTCGAGCCGCAGGCGCCGCGCGGTGTCTTCTTCGGCGGCGCGCTGGTGCTGCAGCTCTTCGACCTGATACCCCTGGCGGAGCAGCTCGAAGTGCTGCCAGGCCGAGACCAGGAGCACGAGGACGAGCACGCCGGCGATGCCGACCGATTGCCAGAGCTCGCGCTGCCGCGCATCGTCCACCTCCCGGACGATCGGATTGTTGCGGACGTCTTTCTTGATGGCGTACTCGAACGCTTCCATCAGGCCATCCTTTCCGCGGCGCGGAGCTTGGCGCTGCGGGCGCGCGGGTTACGGGCCACTTCGTCGTCGGTGGGCACGAGCGGTCTCTTCGTCAGCACCTGCACGAGGCCGTCGCGCTGCTGGAGCGCGCGCAGCGAGTGCTTCACGATCCGGTCCTCGAGCGAGTGGAAGGCGATCACGACCAGACGCGCGCCGGCGCGCAGCCGGCGGGCCGCGGTCTCCACGAAGCGATCGAGGCCGTCGAGCTCGCGGTTGACCCAGATGCGCAGCGCCTGAAACGTCTTGGTCGCCGGATCGATGCGCATGTGGCCGCCGCGGTGCGGGATGGCGCGGCGGACAATCACCGCCAGACGGGCGGTCGTGTCGACCGGCGCCTCACGGCGCGCGTCGACGAGCGCCCGCGCGATACGGCGCGAGAAGCGCTCTTCGCCGAATTGATAGATAGAGTCGGCGAGATCGCGCTCCGTCGCATGCGCGATCAGATCGGCGGCCGTCTCGCCGCCGGTGCGATCCATGCGCATGTCGAGCGGCTCGTCGCGCTGGAAGCTGAAGCCGCGGCCGGGGGCGTCGAACTGCATCGACGAGACGCCCAGGTCCGCGAGCGCCCCGTCGACGTGGGCGATCTGGCGGCAGTCGAGGACCTCGTCGATGGCGCGATAATCCGCGTGCACGAGCTCCACGCGATCGCCCCACGGCGCGAGCGTGTCGCGGGCGCGCGCGAGCGCGTCGAGATCGCGGTCGAGGCCGATGACGCGCGAGGCGCCCGCTTCGAGCAGCGCGCGCGAGTGGCCGCCGAGCCCGACCGTGCAGTCGACGAACAGCCCGCCCAGTCCGGGGCGCAGATGCTGAAGGACCTCGGCGGTCATGACGGGGGTGTGCGTCATCAGATGCCGAACTCCGAGAGCGCCTTGGCGTCCTCGTCGGTGTAGGCGTCGCGCTGCAGCTTGGTCAGCAGGCGATCGTGATTCCAGGCGTCGAGGTAGTTGTACTGGCCGAGCACGTCGACGTCGCCGGTGATCGCGGCCGTTTCGCGCAGCCGCACGGGGATCAGCACGCGTCCCTGCGTGTCGAGGTCGGCGACCTGTCCGAAAAAATTCACGCGATCGAGAAAGCGGAGCCGGGCGGGATGCGTAGACGGCATCCTGCCGAGCTTTTCTTCGATGTCGATCCACACAGGCATCGGGTACAGGCGCACGTCTTCGCCCGTCAGGCTGGTCAGGAACAGCTCGCGGCCGTACTTGGTCTCAAGGAACGAACGAAAGACGTTCGGAACCTTGAGGCGCCCCTTCTCATCAATGCGGGCCTGTTCGTGGCCTCTAAACACACCAAACCCCTAAAGTCGACCCACTTTTCTCCACAAATTTCCACGGAGATACTAGGGGGAGACCGGATGGGTTGTCAACCGCAAAATCCAACTGCTCAGTAAGTTACGCCAAATCTTCGCCTTTTAATCGCCCGCCGGCACAACGGGTGGGGGACGGGGTGGGGGACGGACCGGGGACAGGCCCCACCCTGGCCCCCCTCTGACCCCGCTCGGTGTACGATGACCCCTTCACAATGCTGGGGCCAGCCCTCAACGGCTTCGTTTTCCGCGTCAAATCCACACTTGTTCAGCTCATGCCCGGCGGCCGGGAGACCAGCCGCGGATGACGAAGACGGTGCTCGTGTGCGAGGCGCAGGTGCCCTTCGTCCGCGGCGGCGCGGAGCTGCACGTGCGCGGGCTGGTGACGGAGCTGACCCGCCGCGGGTACAAAGCGGAAAAGGTGTCGGTGCCGTTCAAGTGGTATCCGAAGGGGGAGCTGCTCGCGCAGGCGGCCGCGTGGCGCCTGATCGATCTGTCTGAATCCAACGGCGAGCGGATCGACACGGTCATCGCCACCAAGTTCCCGACCTACTTCGTGCGCCATCCGCGCAAGGTCACCTGGCTGTTCCATCAGTACCGCGCGATTTACGACCTGTTCGACACACCCTACAGCGAATTCACACACGCCGAAGCCGACGTGCGCCTGCGCGACCGGCTCATCGCGCTCGACAACGGCGTGCTGGGCGAATCGCGGCGCCTGTTCACCAACGCGCGCAACACCGCCGCGCGGCTTGCCCGTTACAACGGCCTCACCGCCGAGGCGCTGTATCATCCGCCGCCGCTGGCCGGCAAGCTGACAACCGGTCCGCTCGGCGATTACGTGCTCTCGGTCGGCCGCCTCGAAGGCAACAAACGCGTCGATCTGATCGTCCGCTCGCTCGCGCACTCCGATCGCCGCGTCCGGCTCGTCGTGGCCGGCGATGGACCGCTGCGCGCGCAGCTCGAGGACACCGCGGCGCGCGCCGGCGTGGCCGACCGCGTCACGTGGGCCGGCGCCGCCACCGAACAGCAGTTGATCGCCCTCTACGCCGGCGCGCTCGCCGTCGTCTTTCCGCCGTTCGACGAGGACTACGGCTACGTCACGCTCGAGGCGTTTCTCGCGCGCAAGGCGGTCGTCACCACCACGGACGCCGGTGGGCCCCTCGAGTTCGTGGACGACGGGGTCACCGGGTTGGTCGCCGATCCGACACCCGAAGCCCTCGGCGCGGCGATCGCGCGGCTCGCTGGCGATCCGCGGATGGCGCAGTCGCTCGGCGACGCGGGCTATGAGCGCGCGCGCGCAATCACCTGGGACGGCGTGGTCGATCGGCTCATGGCTGATGGTTGAGACCGGCGACCCAGGGCTGAGGGCTCGGGGCTCAGGGCTCGGGGCAGGCGCGCTGAACGCCGCGCGGACGTCGGTCGTGATCCCCGCGTTCAACGAGGCGGCGACGATCGGTCCGGTCGTCCGGGCTCTTTCGTCAGCCGCGCGGTGGCTCGAAATCCTGGTGATCGACGACGGCTCGACCGATGAGACCGGCGCGCAGGCCGTCGCGGCCGGCGCGCGCGTCATCCGCCATCCGTACAACAAGGGCAACGGCGCCGCCGTGAAGAGCGGCATCCGCCACGCGACGGGCCTCTTCGTGCTCGTCGCCGACGCGGACGGCCAGCATCGGCCCGCCGACGCCGCGCGCCTGGTGTCGCAGCTCGACGCGTACGATCTCGTGATCGGCGCGCGCTCCCGCCACTCGCAGGCCACTCTCGCGCGGCGGCTGGGCAACGCCGCCCTGAACTCGCTCGCCAGCTACCTCACCGAGCAACCCATTCCCGATCTGACGTCGGGGTTCCGCGCCGCGCGTCGCGAGCACCTGCTCGAGTTCGTGCATTTGCTGCCCAACGGTTTCTCGACGCCCACGACGACGACGCTCGCGTTCATGCGCGCGGGCTACAGCGTCCGTTTCGAGCCCGTGGAGGCCGCGCAGCGCGAAGGGCTCTCGAAGATCCGGCTGGCCTCCGACGGTTTCAATTTTTTCCTGATCCTGCTGAAAGTGATCACGATCTTCAGCCCGCTCCGGATCTTCGCGCCGATCAGCGCCGCCGCGTTTCTGCTCGGCGCCGGCTACGGCGTGTGGACGATCGTCACGCAGTCGCACGTCACGAACTCCTCCGTGCTGCTGATTCTGGCGAGCGTCGTCATCCTGCTGGTGGGCCTCGTGTCCGAGCAGATCTCGTCGCTGCGCATCGAAGGGCGACGCTCGTGACGCCGCGGACGGCGCTGGTGATCGTGCCGACGTTCAACGAGCGGGACAACCTGCCGGTCCTCGCGAGGGCGCTGATGACGTATCCCGAAGTCAGCGTGCTGGTGGTCGACGACGACTCGCCGGACGGCACCGGCGCGCTGGCCGACGAGCTCGCCCGCGACTATCCCGGCCGGATCGACGTGATGCACCGGACCGCGCGGCCGGGCCTCGGACGGTCGTACATCGACGGCATTCGATCGGTCCTCGACCGTCCGGTCGACGTCATCTGTCAGATGGACTCGGACCTCTCACACGACCCGCGCCACCTGCGCGATCTCATCGCCGCCATCGATCATGCCGACGTCGTCATCGGGTCGCGCTATGTACCGGGCGGGTCGGTGGTGAACTGGCCGCTGCGGCGCCGGCTGCTGAGCCGGTTCGCGAACACCTACATCCGCCTCGTGACGCGCCTGAGCGCGCGCGACTGCACGAGCGGCTATCGCTGCTGGCGGCGCGAGGCGCTCGCCTCGGTGCCGCTCGATCAGTCGGGGTCGGAGGGGTATTCGTTCCTCGTCGAGATGCTGTTCGCGGCGGCGGCGGCGGGTCTGACGTTCGCGGAAGTGCCGATCACGTTCGTCGAACGCCGGCTCGGGAAATCCAAGCTGTCGCAGGCGGTGCTGTTCGAATCGGCGGTGACGCCGTGGCGGCTCATCGCATCGCGAAAGAGGGCGCGCCCGACTGTGCGTTGAGCCTTTTCGTGCTATGGTTTAGGGACTTTTTACATGTCTGCCTCCCCCGCTGAAACGCCTGCGGGTCTGAGCGTCTTCTTCCCGGCGTACAACGACAGCGGCACGATTGCCAGCATGGTGATTCGGGCCGTCCAGGCCGCCTCGGAGCTGACGCCGGATTACGAAGTCATCGTCGTCAACGACGGCAGCGTCGATGCGACGCCGCAGATCGTGGACGAGCTCGCGCGCACGTATCCGCGGGTCCGCGTCGTGCACCATGCGAAGAACCGCGGGTACGGCGGCGCGCTGCAGACCGGCTTCCGATCCGCCACCAAGGAATTCATCTTCTACACCGACGGCGACGCGCAGTACGACCCCGCGGAGCTGGCCGATCTCTGGGCGAAGATGACACCCGGCGCGGATCTGGTGAACGGCTACAAGATCAGCCGCTCGGACCCCTTCCACCGCATTGTCATCGGGCGTCTGTACCATCACATCGTGCGCCTGCTGTTCGGATTGAATGTGCGGGACGTCGACTGCGATTTCCGGCTGATGCGCCGCGCGATCTTCGAGCGCATCGATCTCGAGAAAACGAGCGGCGTCATCTGTCTGGAGATGATGAAGAAGATCCAGGACGCGCACTTCCGCATCGTCGAAGTGCCGGTGCACCACTACCACCGTCCGTTTGGCAAGTCGCAGTTCTTCAACTTCCGCCGCATCGCCAAGACCGGCGTCGACGTGCTTCGCCTCTGGTACGAGCTGGTGATACGCCGTCAGCATCTGCGGGGCGGCATCCGACCGCTCGCCGCGCCGGCGGAGTCATCGGATCGCGCCTACAGGAGCTCGCCTCGCACGTGACGGTCGACTACCGCGAGTTCTACCGCGGCCGCGCCGTGATGATCACCGGCGGCCTCGGATTCATCGGCAGCAACCTCGCGCGCGTCCTTGTGGATCTCGGCGCGAACGTGCTGCTCGTCGACTCGCTTATTCCCGACTACGGCGGCAACCTCTTCAACATCGACGGCATCGCCGATCGCGTGCACGTCAACGTGGCCGACATCCGCCAGCAGACGACGATGAACTATCTCGTCCGCGACCGTGACGTCATTTTCAGCCTCGCGGGCCAGGTGAGCCACATCGACAGCATGCGCGACCCGTACACCGATCTCGAGATCAACTGCCGCAGCCAGCTGACGGTGCTCGAGGCGTGCCGCAACCACAATCCGAGGGTGAAGGTCGTCTTCGCCGGCACGCGCCAGGTGTACGGACGGCCCGACTCGCTCCCGGTCACGGAACACCACCTGGTCCGCCCGACCGACGTCAACGGCATCAACAAAGCGGCGGGCGAGAACTACCATCTCGTGTACAACAACGTGTTCGGCGTGCGCGGCTGCTCGCTGCGGCTGACCAACGTCTACGGGCCGCGGCAGCTCATCAAGCACAACCGCCAGGGCTTCATCGGCTGGTTCATCCGGCTCGCGATCGAAGACCGGACGATTCAGATCTACGGCGACGGCTCGCAGCTCCGCGACTTCGTCTACGTCGACGATGCCGCCGACGCGTTCCTGCGCGCGGGCGCGAGCGACGCCTGCAACGGCGAGGTCTTCAACGTCGGGGGCGACGAAGCGGTCAGCCATCGCGATCTCACGTCGCTGCTCGTGACGGTGGCCGGATCCGGCGGCGTGGCGTACGTCGACTGGCCGGCCGAGAAAAAAGCGATCGACATCGGCAGCTTCTACGCCGACTCGACGAAATTCAAGCGCACCACCGGCTGGACGCCGACCGTCCCGCTCGCGGAAGGGCTGCGCCGCACCGTCGCGTTCTACCGCGATCATTTCGATCGCTACGTCGCCGGTGATCCGGAGCCGCCCCCGTCGTGAGCGCGCAGCGTATCCCGTTCATGTCGCTGGTGCCGGGCGAGGACGCCGCGGACGTGCGGAGCGCGATCGATCGCGTGATCGCGCGCGGCTGGTTCGTCCTCGGGCCCGAGGTCAGCGGCTTCGAGCAGGAATTTGCCGCGGCCTCTGGCGCGGCGCACGCGGTCGGCGTCGGCACGGGGACCGACGCGATCGCGCTGATCCTGCGCGCGCTCGGCATCGGCGCCGGCGACGAAGTGATCACGTCGCCGCTGTCGGCGGCCTACAGCGCGCTCGCCGTGATGATGGCGGGGGCGAGGCCGGTGTTCGCCGACATCGATCCGCAGCGCCTCACGATCGATCCCGAGCGGATTGCCGGCCTCGTGGGGCCGCGGACGCGCGCGATTCTTCCGGTGCATCTGTACGGGCAACCGGCCGACATGGCGGCGATCGAACGCGTCGCCGCCCGCCATCATCTCGCTCTCGTCGAGGACTGCTGCCAGGCGCACCTCGCGACGTCCGGCGGACGGCCGGTCGGCGCCATCGGCATCGCGGGCGCGTTCAGTTTCTACCCGACGAAGAATCTCGGCGCGCTCGGCGACGGCGGCGCGATCGTCACCAACGATGGCGCGCTGGCGGATCGCGTGAAGCGGCTGCGCAACGGCGGGCAAACGGACCGCTATCATCATCTGGAGCCGGGCATCAACTCGCGCCTGGACGACCTGCAGGCGGCGATTCTCCGCGCGCGGCTGCCGCGGCTGCGCGGCTGGACCGAGCGCCGGCGCGCACTGGCGGCGCGCTACCGCAGCCGGCTCGCGGGAAGCCCGGTCGAGCCGCTGCCGGAGCGCGAGACCGGCCACGTCTACCATCTCTTCGTCGTGAGAACGGCGGACCGTCAGGCGCTGCAGGCGCACATGGCCGCGAGGGGCATTGAAACGCTGATTCATTACCCGATCGCCATCCCGCTCCAGCCGGCTCTCGCGGGACAGAATCCCGCGGCGTGTCCGGTTGCGGCCCGTGCGTGCGGCGAGATACTCTCGTTACCGCTTCACCCCGCGCTGCGCGACGATGAAGTCGACGACATAGCTGCGGCGGTGCACGCCTTCCAGCCGCGGACCGCGGTTTCCCGAAAGGACTGACGAGTGCGAGCGTTGATAACTGGCGGAGCCGGGTTCATCGGATCCCATCTCTCCGAAGCGTTGCTCGACCAGGGCCACGAGGTGCTGATCCTCGACAACCTGTCGACCGGATCCATCGACAACATCGCCCATCTCAAAGGGCGGCCCGGTTTCGAATACTTCGTCGATACGGTGACCAACGAGCCGCTGCTCGCCGAGCTCATCGATCGCTGTGACGTCGTCTTTCATTTCGCCGCCGCGGTCGGGGTGAAGCTGATCGTCGAGCAGCCGGTCTACACGATCGAAACCAACGTGCACGGCACGGAGGTGGTGCTCAAGCACGCGAACAAGAAAAAGAAGCTCGTCGTCATCGCGTCGACGTCGGAGGTGTACGGCAAGAGCGAGGACGTGCCGTTCCGCGAGGATTCGGATCTGGTGCTGGGACCGACGCCGAAGCATCGCTGGGCGTACGCCTGCAGCAAGGCGATCGACGAGTTCCTCGCGCTCGCGTACTGGAAGGAGCGCAAGCTCCCCGTGATCATCGTGCGCTTCTTCAACACCGTCGGGCCGAGGCAGTCGGGGCAGTACGGGATGGTCATCCCGAACTTCGTCCGGCAGGCGCTCGCCGGCGAGCCGATCACGGTGTTCGGCGACGGCAATCAGCAGCGGGCCTTCACCCACGTGACCGACGTGGTGGGCGCGCTGTTGAAGCTCGTCGTCGAGCCCAAGGCGATCGGCCAGGTGATCAACATCGGCAACAAGCACGAGATCACCATCTACAAGCTTGCCGAGCTGGTGCGCGAGCTGAGCGGGTCGAATTCCATCATCAAGCTCGTTCCCTACGACGAGGCCTACGAGTCAGGGTTCGAGGACATGCCGCGGCGCGTGCCGGACCTGACGCGCATCAAGGGGCTCATCGGGTACGAGCCGCAATACGAGCTCGACGTGATCCTGACCCAGGTGATCGATTACTTCCGCAAGAAGTAGCGGTGCGCGTATACTGAAATTTGCGCCATGCAAACCGCATTGATCGGCGTCGCCCTCTGGCTCTTCGCGGTCTCGACTGCGTCGGCCGACGTGCAGCTGACGATGAAGGCGGGGCGCGTCTCGCTGGTCGCCAAGGATGCGACCGTCCGCCAGATTCTCACCGAGTGGGCGCGGGTCGGACAGACGAAAATCGTCAATGTCGAGCGCGTGCCCGGCGGCCCGGTGACGCTCGAGTTGATCGACGTGCCCGAAGCGCATGCGCTCGACGTGCTGCTGCGCTCGCTGAGCGGCTACATCACGGCGCCGCGTCCGGTGGACGCCGCCAACCTGTCGCGCTTCGATCGCATCATCATCATGCCGACGCTCGCGTCCGCGCGGCCGGCGAGCGCCTCGCCGCCGGCGCAGCCCGTATTTCAGCAGAATCCGCAATTCAACAACCAGCTGCCGGCCGACGACGACGCCGACGATCAGCGGCCGACTTCAGGCGCGGGCGCGCCGCCGCCCAACCGCGGCCCGATCTTCAACACGTTCCCGCAACAGCCGCAGGCTGTGAACCCGCAGACCGTGCCAATGCCGCAGCCGGGCACGCCTGGCGGCGCCGCCGCCGCGCCGCAGCCACCGGCGCAGACCGTGCCGACGACCTTTCCGAGCGCGCCGACGGCGCCGTACGGCGGCGTCGCGGTGCCCGGGATGGTTGCGCCTCCACCACCGGCACCGCCCGGCCAGCCAGGCGTTCAAGGTCAGCCGGTGCGACGTCCCGGCGGCCCTGGCGGTCGATAAGCTCTTGCCTCTCGTTGACGACCTGAACGCGACCATCGCCGACGCGATGCGCAAGCACGACGCCTTGCGCCTGTCCGCGTTGCGCATGTTGAAAGCGGCGCTGATGAACCGCGAGATCGAACGCGGCCATTCGCTCGACGCAACCGAGTCGCAGCAGGTGGTCGCCTCGCTCGTCAAACAGCGCAAAGACTCCATCGAGCAGTTCACCAAGGGCGGCCGGCAGGATCTGGCGGACAGGGAACAGGCCGAGATCGTCGTCCTCGAGGCCTACCTGCCGCCGCCCGCCGATCTGGCCGCGGTGGCGCAGGCCGTGGACGAAGCGATCCGGGAGACCGGCGCCGCCTCGCCGAAGGACACCGGGCGCGTGATGAAAGCCGCAATGGCCCGGCTGGCCGGCCAGAGCGTCGACGGCAAGACGGTCAACGAGCTCGTGCGCCGGAAGCTGGCTGGTCCGTAAACTTTTTCTGAAGGCGGGCCGTCCAACCTCCATCCTCCTCGAGGCCCTTGCCGCTCGCGCGACGAGGGCCTTTTTTTTCATGTCCATTTCCGAACAGGCTTCCCGGGAGCGGCCGGCGGGCGACCGTATCGCTCGGTACGCCGGCCTGACCGGCGCCGCGACGCTGGCCAGCCGGCTCCTCGGCCTCGCCCGGGATCAGGTGCTGGCCGCGTTCTTCGGCGCGGGCAATGAAATGGACGCGTTCGTCGTCGCGTTCCGGATTCCCAACCTCGTGCGCGATCTGTTCGCCGAGGGGGCGATGAGCGCGGCCTTCGTGCCGACGTTTACCCGCGAGCTGACGCTGCGGGGCAAGGGCGATGCGTGGCGGCTCGGCAACAACGTGCTCAACACACTGCTCGTCGCCACCGGCGCGCTCGTGGTCGCCGGAATCGTGTTCGCGCGTCCGCTGATCACGCTGTATGCGGGC
>JRHI01002593.1_pt1 | contig 12117 bp, 17 predicted proteins | sample 215371 | NCBI WGS metagenome assembly JRHI01 (sample SAMN02929681, study PRJNA255918) | sediment metagenome | biome: cave system; feature: Ice Cave; material: Sediment; isolation source: sediment from deep within a dark volcanic ice cave with no known source of... ...
AGTCAGGAGTGAACAGTAGTGAGGATACGCCGGACCACCGGACCGGGCGCAAGCCCCCTGTCCGGTTCAAATGGGAACAGCAATGAGAACAGCGCTGTGTCGGTCACCGGGATCACCTGTGTCGTGTGCGGGGGTGATCGGTGATGGACGCGCAGATGATCGCTGCGGTGATCGCGGGTACCGGCGCGCTGGGCCTCGTGGTCTGGGTGCTGGCCAAGGTCGGCAAGGTGCTGATCCGCATCGCGGAGGCGTTGGCAGCGGCTGCGGTGGTGCTCTTGGCCGTGTGGCTGGTGATCAAGGCCGTGGGGTGGGCGATCCGGCAGGCGGTCACCCACTGGCGGACCAGCCTGACCGTGCTGAGCGTCCTGGCGTGGTGGCAGTGGTGGGGTTGGGCGTCGCTGGTCCTGACCGTGGGTGTGGTCGCGGGAGTGATCATTGGATGGCGGCTGGTCGATCTGGCGTCCTTTGACGCGTGGGCGGGGCGGTATCTGCGGGCCTGGTGGCTGCGCTGGACGGTGTATGCGCCCAAGCTGCCCGAGTGGCTGCACGCCTGTGGCCTGAGCATCAAGCCCGACGCAGTGCCGGTCGTGGTGATGGTCACTCCGCTGGGGCGCACCCTTCACCGGCGTCGAGGCCAGGCGCGAGCGCGGCTGCCCCAGGTGCTCGGCGTGCGCTCCGGCGCCTCGTGGGACGAGGTCCGTCTTCGGCTGGTGCCTGGCCAGAAGCCGGAGGACTTCGACGAGGCCGCGCGGGCGTTGGCCTCGGCCCGTGGGGTGACGCGTTGCCAGGTCCGCGAACTGACCCCGAATGTCGTCTCGATCGACTTTCAGCGCCGCAACCTGCTCGCTGACCCGGTGGCTTGCCCCGACCTGACTGCCCTGTCCGGTGTCGAGGGTGGGGCGGTGGACTTGCGGCGGGTGTGGGCCGGACGCACCGAGTACGGCCAGGACTGGCACGTGCCCCTGGCCGGGTCGGCCAGTCACACGCTGACCGCGGGCGCGACAGGTGCGGGCAAGAACTCGGTGATGTGGTGCCCGCTGGTCTCCATCGCTCCCGCGATCCGTGATGGGCTGGTGCGGGTGTCGGGGATCGACCCCAAGGGCATGGAACTGGCCTACGGGCGGCGGATCTTCCACCGCTACGCGGTCACCGGAACCGACGCCGTGGCCGTGCTTGACGAGCTCGTCGAGGCCATGCACGCCCGTAAAGCCGAGTTCGCCGGCCACGTCCGGGTCGTGCCGATCACCCGTGAGTACCCGTTGGAGCTGCTGGAGTTCGACGAGATTGGCGCGCTGACGCGCTACACCGACCGAAAGACCCGCGACGCGATCACCGAACGAGTCGCCCTGCTGACCACGCAAGGCCGGGCGCTGGGATTCACCGTCCGCGGCTATGTCCAAGAACCCACCAAGGACACCGTGCCGGTCCGGGAGTTGTTCCCGCGCCGGATCTGTCTGCGGGTGTCGGCGAAGTCGCACGTGGGGATGGTGCTGGGTGAGCAGGCCTTCGAGCGGGGGGCGTGGGCCAATCGGATCGGTGAGTCCGACGCCGGCACCGGCTACGTCTTCGGCGAAGGCATCCGCGAACCACTACGCATCCGCGCCGGCTGGGTCCCCGACGAGACGATCAAACAACTCGAAACGTTCGTCACCGGCCCCGTCTCCCACGACACGACGGTGCTGCCGTTTCCCACCAGACCCACCGACCCGAACGGATCGACTCGTGGCGGTGCGGCATGACCACCCCCACCGAGACCGTGACGGAGTTGCCGCCCGGGCGCACCCGGGCCGAGCGGATGCGCCAACCCCTGGCCGCCGATGTCGTGGCAGCAGTCGCCGATCAACACGGGGTCTGCATCCGGCCGTTCACCATGGAAGTCGGCGACCCGGACACCGGCGAACTGCGCTACGTACCCATGCCGTGTGGGTCCACTGTCGAGTCGGTGTGCGGGCCGTGTGCTCGTAAGGCTCGGGCGCTGCGGATGGTGCAGTGCCGGGAAGGCTGGCACCTCACCGAAGAACCCACCTTCAACGCCGACGACCCGACGGTCGAGCAGCGGGCAGCGCTGACCTCGCGGGCGGACCTGGTCGCCCACTACCGCGACGCGCTACACAACGGGCGACCCGGGGACGCCGAGGAACTGCGGGAGGCCATCCGGGAAGCCGACGACGGACTTCGGCAACTCGGTGTCCGCGGCAATTTGCCCTCACCCGACTCGCCGGTGAAGCGCCCACAGAAGCGCTCCACCAAGCGGCGCCAGGAGGCGCCGAACCTGCCTACCCGCAAGGTCAGCAAGACCACCCTGGGCCGGGAGTTCGCCGGCAGATTCCGGCCGTCCATGTTCGTCACCCTGACCTGCGACAGCTACGGGCGGGTACGCGAGGACGGAACCCCGGTCGACTCGAATTCCTATGACTACCGCCAGGCCGCTCGGGATGCGGTGCACTTCGCGTCCCTGGTCGACCGCTGGTGGCAGAACCTCCGTCGGGTCGTGGGCTGGGAGGTCCAGTACTTCGCCACCGTCGAGCCGCAAAAACGGGGTGCGCCGCACCTGCACACGGCCCTGCGGGGGTCGATCCCGCACGAGGTGATCCGCCAGGTCACTGCGGCGACCTATCACCAGGTGTGGTGGCCCAATCACGACCAGCTCGTCTACAGCGGCAAGTGGTTGCCGGTGTGGGAACCGAGGATCAAGGCGTTCGTGGACCCCGACAGCCGCCAACCGCTGACCAGCTGGGCTGACGCGCTGGACCAGGTCGAGCAGCCGGCGCACGTGGTGACCTTCGGGCGCCAAGTGCACTCCAAGGGCATCCTCGGTGGCACCGACCAAGCCGGCCGCCACCTCGGCTACCTCACAAAATACCTGGTCAAAAGTGTGACCGAGATCGTCACGCAGGACACCGACGCGCAACGCCAGCACGCCGACCGGCTGCACGCCGAGCTGTCGGTCACCCCGTGTTCACCCCGGTGCGCGGTGTGGCTGCTGTATGGCATCCAACCCCTGGGCGTCACCTCCCGCACCGTGCCCGGACAGTGCAAGGGCCGGGCGCACCGCCGGGCCACTTTGGGGTTACCTGGGCGGCGGGTGCTGGTCTCGCGGAAATGGTCGGGCAAGACGCTGGCCGACCACCGGGCCGATCGGATGGCGTTCGTCGCCCAAGCCCTCACGGCGGTCGGAATCGACAAACCACCACAGGACACCTCCCGGCTGATCTGGCGCAAACTCGCCCCCGGCGACCCGCACGTGCCACCACGAGCGCACCTACTCCTCCAAGCCATCGCCCAACGCATCGCCTGGCGAGCCGAATACGACCGAGCACTGCTCGCCGCCACCGGATCACCAGGCGAACACCAAACCCCGGCAACTCCACCGATAGCAGCCTGACCAGGGGGAACGTGATGACCAGGGGAGACGCACCACGGGGTGTGCCTGTTATCGGAGGACCACTGTGGACCCCGGATGACCTGTCCGAGTTCCTGTCCATACCGGAGAAGACATTGCGTGAATGGCGATCGAAAGGATACGGGCCACCGTGGCGGAAGGTGGGAAAGCACGTCCGCTACGAGCAGTGCGCGGTCCGTGCGTGGTGGGACACGCTGACAGGTGGCGCTGACGCCGCGTAACTGCTCGGCGTTTCGGCAATTATCGTACTGAGGGAGCATGCGCGATGGGACATATTCAAGATCGCTGGTACAAGGAAGTTCCCGATCCGGAAACGCCCGCCAAAGCGATCCGTGCGCCGACCGCGTTACACGGAACAGGGCTGCGGTACAAAGTCCGGTACATCGACCCTGATGGTCAAGAGCGTTCCAAGAGCTACCCTGACAAGAAACTTAAGGATGCACGGGCCTTCCTGGTAAAGGTCGAGACCGACAAGTTGACCGGTGATTACGTCGATTCAAACGCGGGCAAGGCAACGTTGCGTGAGTACTGCGAGAACTGGCTGAAAGGCCAGTCGCAGGATGAATCGTCGCAGCGCACTATGCGGTCCAAGCTGGAAAAACAGGTGTACCCTTGTCTCGGTGCCCGTTCGCTGTCCACGATCGGCGCCGCCATCATTCGTGACTGGCTGAGTTGGATGAACGGGAACAATATCTCAGAGTCACACAAATCGCAGGTATTCGACCTGCTATCGGCGGTGTTGTCCGCAGCGGTGGACGAGAAGAAAATCCGGATCAATCCGTGTAAGGCAAAGGGTGTTAAGAAGCCGGTGCCTGACAAGCGGAAGATCACGCCATGGACCGAGGGCAGGTTGCGTAAGATACAGCTTGCGCTACCGTCTCGGCAGTCCCTCGTTGTTGCGGTGGGTAGTGGCCTTGGCCTGCGGCAGGGTGAAATTCTCGGCCTATCCCCCGATGACATCGACCGGCATCAGATGATCGTGCACGTTGATCGACAACTGGCTTACGTGGGTAACCGGCCGCTGTTCAAGCTGCCCAAGGGCCGCAAGACGCGCACCGTGCCCATCTCACGCGGGCTGCTGGAAGTGATCGATGACTACATGGACACGCACCCGCCGGTCGCGATCACGCTGCCCGTAGGTAGGACGACCGGTGACCCGGTGTCCGTTCGGTTACTGATCGTTAACGATGCGGGCGGGGTAGACACTGGGGACGCGTTCAACTGGCGGCACTGGGTACCCGCGTTCACCAGGGCAGGCCTGACCTACGTCCAGGGCAACGACGGGATGCATGCCCTTCGGCACTTCTACGCCTCGACCCTGCTGGCGCGAGGCGTCACGATCAAAGAGTTGGCGGACTACCTTGGCCACTCCGATCCCGGTTTCACGCTGCGGACGTACACACACCTGCTGCCCTCCAGTCATGAACAAGCCCGGCGAGCGGTGGACAGCCTCTTCAAGCCTCGTCGGCCCGAGAAGGTGGACTCGTGTCCTGAGACGGCCTGATGACGGCCTGACCAGGTACATGGACCCTGTTGTTGCAGGTCAGCGGCGTCATGTCTAAGAAGCCGGACTTCTCCTGACTGGCAAGCGGGCCTGCAAGTCGGTAGGCGGCCGGGACTCACAGCACGCCGCACCTAGTCGATCATTGAGCGGTCCCTCGTCGGATACTGCGATATGGGCGTCCGATCTGCGCTGGAAGGCGTCCGAGGGTGGCGCCGCCGGCTCGTCTCTTCGGGCCGAGCAATCCCAGCCGATCGGAAGACCACGACTGCACGGTTGCGATCGGCGTATGTTGGAGGAGTCGACGGCGTCCCGAGCGGGGGTCCGGGGTCACCTTCGGCTGCGAGGTGAGGAGGCTGCTGTGAGTTTCGCGGACAAGTTCAGGGACAAGGCTCAGGTGCTGCGCGGTCGTATCAAGCGGGACACGGGCGACGTCACCGGCAACAGGCGTCTTCAGGCCGAGGGCAGCGCCGATAAGGTGATGGGCAACCTGAAGCAGGCTGGCGAGAAGGTCAAGGACGCATTTCGCGGACGGGGTACCCGCCGCCGGTACTAGTTAGCTGCTCTGCCCAGGTAGCAAGAGAGACGTCAGCCGTCGAGGCTGGGCTGATCCAAGCGGCCTCGACGGCGAGTTCAGCCCGGCCTGTACTGTCACCCACGACTTGATGGCCCTTATACCAACTCGATCTCGGCATGCGGCTGGAGGCGTTCAGCGGCCCAGAACCAAGGATTCTCGGACCGTTGCCGTGGTTGTTCGTGGATAGCACCGGTTACCTGCGGCTTTCGTAACTGCAACCGCTCGTCGTCTGCGGTCATCTTCGGTTATCTGGATGTGTTTTGTGACCATAAAGTGTCCAAACGATCTGTGAGGTGTGCCCGGACGGCACCGGACGCCCAGAACCACGCAACCCCGCCACCTAGCACAAATGCGACATCACTCTGGGCAGCCCCGATGACCACGAACATGATCATCAGTTCAGAAGAGTGCTCGATGCAGCGTCCGGAAGTTACAGTTGCCTCGGATCGGGGATAGGCGCGCACAGAAGGAGACGACTAGTGGCGGACAGCTCGTCCAGGGCCGGAAGGACACCCCCTCCGGGCATTGATACCACAATTCCGCAACCCGCTAGGTTCTGGGACTACATGCTCGGGGGTAGGGATAACTATCCGATAGATCGTGAAGTCGGCCAGCAGGTCTTGGCGACCTTTCCCGACCTGGTCGACGCCGCGCGCGCCGACCGGGGGTTTCTTGTCCGGGCCGTTAGGTATCTAGTCAAAGATGCCGGGATACGCCAGCTACTCGACATCGGTACAGGACTACCTACCGCGAACAATACTCATCAGGTTGCTCAGGCCAACGGGCGAGAGTGCCGCATCGTCTACGTCGACAACGATCCGATGGTGCTGGTCCACGCGCGGGCTCTGCTCACCAGCACTTTCGAGGGAAAAACGGATTATCTTCATGCTGACGTTCGCGACCCCGAGTTGATCCTTGAAGGTGCCGCCAAGATCCTGAACTTCACCCAACCGGTCGCGCTCATGCTGTTGGGCATCATGAACTATATCCTCGATAGCACCGAAGCGCACAGTATTGTCAAGCGGCTCGTCGACGCGTTGCCTTCAGGAAGTTACCTCGCGATGTCCCACCCCACCGCGGAAGTCCATGCTGAGGCGATTGAAACGTCCATTGGGCAGTACAACTCTAGCGGCGCGCCACCGATCAGAACTCGCAGCCGGGAGGAGCTCGTTCAGTTTTTTGACGGACTAGACTTGCTAGAGCCGGGTGTGGTGTCGTGTTCACGGTGGCGCCCAGACCCCACCGACATCGGTGTCATTACAGAAGTCACGCAATACGGCGGCCTGGCCCAGAAGCCTTGATCATCCCCCGGCTACACCACATCGGTATCGGTCACCGCTACGCCGCCACCGACATCCTCATCCACAATCTCGACATCAGAGTGCTTACTACCGACGGCGAGCTACTCCGACAACTACAACTCGACCCGACCCGACCCGACCCGACCCGACCCGACCCGACCCACGACTACCAACCCCAACCCAAGACGTGAACGATGTCCCGAGACACCCGCGCACGGTGTCCCGAGACATCACAACACTGAAATACAAAGGGATTTATGACCTTCTGTTCCGTAGTCACAGGAGCACCCCGCCACTACCTGCAAATTGTCCAGGGTCGGGCCTCGTCTTCGGGTTCAGGTCCGAGGATGTCCATGGTCGTCTGTAGCCGTTGATGTACCAATTGATGTAGACCAAGAGCCTCTTCGGTCGCAGGCTCTGGCCGGCCGTATACCTGCTCGCCAAGCATTACGGAGTAAGGTCAGCGCTGCGTGACTAGGTAATCACGCGGCGTGCAAATGGTGGCCCGAATCCGACCACCCTAGGTAATCTTTTGGTGACAGGTAGGGAGCCCAATCGCCTCGAAATTAGGTAGTCACGCCGGGAATTCTACGTATCGAGCTGGCAGATCTGCTCCAACGGCGCATGTGCTGCTTCAGCGCCGGCTGCGATGGGCTCTCGGCCCACATTCGGTAGACGCTGCGTCGGGACATTGTCCAGCATCCTGAGCGCATGCTCGGCAGGGTGTCCTACCAGCAGCAGCGTGGTTCTAGGAGCATCTCCAACAAGCCTCGCCGAACGTTCGACCTAAGTACTCGATTTCTGGGATCTCCTAACTGTTGGGCCCTCACTAAGTACCCGAAAAATCAGACCCAAAGCTAGGTATGGCGTGCGAAGTTTTAGGGGCCGAATGCAGGTTGTCAGGCGAGCTTTTCCTGGCATGGTGAAATCACAAGTCGGCAATTGTGTCGATTGAGCTGTTCTGTTCCGGACCCGTGGAGGTCCACTATGAGGAGGATCTGTATGTCTGACGCATTGAGCTTTGCTGAGATCGACGGCCAGCACGTGGAGCTGCTCCCGGCCCGTACCGTTATGTCCAGGTTCGCAAGCTGCGGCGGCGGTTGCGGCGGCGGTAGCGAGGGTGGCGACGGTGGCACGGGTGGCAGGGGTGGCAACGCCCAGGGCGGCCTCGGCATCAACATCCTGAGCGGCATCGGGATCCTGGGCACGGGGACCGCCAGCGCCGGTGACGCCACCGGCGGCAACGGTGGCAGCGCCAACGGCGGCCGTGGCTGAGCCTAAGGCTGAATTGCACTACTGATCACCTGCGGTGCCGTTAACCAGGGAAGAGCACCGGTATGGTCGACGGTGTGAGGCATTCCAGTGAGGTGAGCGGTACCGCCGCGCGATCAGACGATGTGCGATACCAACGATGGGAGTGCGGTGCCGTCGGCAACGGAGGGGTGGCCGAAAGATGGCCACCCCTCCTGAACGTTGAGCAGCGTCCAACCGATCGTCACAGCCCTTCAGCGACCCCACCCCCCTCGGGACTTCGGGTCAGGCCGAGGCCGGCGGCCTCCCGGTTATTTCCCAGCAAGCGATCCAACAACGGGGCACTCTCCGGCACAGGCACAGCTGTCGGAACACACCGATTGCGCGCCACTCTTCAGCGTGCGGGCTGATCTCCTCCCAGAGCCCCTGCACGAGCACGTCCGGTAGATCCGGTTCGACCCCGATCACCAGCGCCAGATCATGGGCGCGCAGGCCACGGAAATAGTTGATCTGCCAGAAATATTCCGCACGGGGAAATCACCAAATGAGCAGTGCACGATCCGGTCGGGATCGTCCAGGTGGGCCACCGCTGCGCACGCCGTGTCCACGATCGCCGCGAAGCTGGCTCTGGCCCCCTTGGCACGGAGTGGTAACCCTTGAGGTCGGCGGGATGACACGAAGGCCGCACCTGCGTCCGCAGCGGTTGCTCCGATCTCGCGGCGATCCCGGAAACAGCCGGGGTGCGGGGCGGCGAGCATCCGCGGTTTGTCTCGGAGGATTCAGCGGCGCACCCTCGGTTGCTATTGGCCGGCCGGAGGACCGGGACCGCGACCGAGCACGGCCCGCCAGGGCCGCGCGCAGTGTCGTGGTGCCGGTCGGCCGGCCTGGTGAGCACCGACGGCCACGCGAGTTCGCGCCGCCGCACGGCGGTGCCTTGATCCCATAGAGGATAATTCGGCAACACAACGCGCTGACAACGCGCTGTAACGCGGTGTAACGCGGTGACACAACGTGTGTGGTCCCGGCTGACGCTTGGGCAGGGGTTCACGAGTCGCTCAGTCGAACTCCCCATGGCGCACCGCAAGCAGGAACGGCACCCACCCAGCTCGCGGGACTCTTAAGATCGAACCGCTCGGGTTCTTGCTGTCGCGCACTGCGTGCTCGTCGCCGCCGTCGAGGAGTGCCACCTCCACGCATGCGCCGCCGGTCCCGTTGCTGTAACTGCTCTTGCGCCAGACGGCGCGTCGAAGATCCATGGTGTCACTTCCGATGATGTATCGCTCGCCCTACAGCTGTGATGCAAGCGTAGTCATCAGTTGCAGGGATTCGTCAGGTGCGAGCGCGCTGGTGACCAGCTGCTCGAAGATGGCGGTATACCGCCTGATGTCAGCAGGCCGTTCGAGGTACAGCGCTCCCAAGTGATGTTCGAGGTACACGCAGTTCATGACCTCGGCGTCAGCGAACCGCAGCAGGGTGAAGGCTGAGCCGATCGACGGATGCGCTCCGGCGCCGAAGGGCAACACGGCAACAGTGATGTGCGGGGATTGGGCCACTTCGACGATGTGCTCCAGCTGCTCGCGCATCACCGTGGAGCCGCCGACCAGGTGATGCAGCACGGCTTCGTCGAGCACGACACGCAGGGCCGGCGATCGAGCGGCGAAGAGCCGTTGCTGGCGGGCGGTGCGGACCTCGACCAGTCGTCCGATGTCCTCATGGTCAGCGTTGGGAGATGCCGCAGCGGTGATCGCCTGGGCATAGGCGGGGGTCTGAAACAGTCCGTGCACCAACCCGCTCTCATACGCCCATAGCTCCTCGGCGTCTTCTTCGAGACCGAGATAGCTCCGCACATAGTCGGGCACCGTGTCGCCGTAGGCCGCCCACCATCCGCGTTGGCTGGACTCACGGGCCAGGCGCAGCAACGTGTCGGCCTCGGGAGCACCGATGTTGTAGATCTGGGTCAAGAGCCGGACGTGGGTGCCCTTGATCGCTATCCGGCCGAGCTCGATCTTCGACAGTGTCGACGGGGCGATCTCCAGCCACTCGGCCGCTTCCTTCGGCGTCTTACCGGCAGCCTCACGTAGCCGGCGCAGCTCCAGTCCGAGCTGTCGTCGACGGACCGTTGGTCCAGGGCTGTCACCCACGCGGCTCATTGTGTCGTGTCGCGCCCTCTGTGTCTCCACATTCACCCGATCAGGGCCATGTCACCGCGACATGTCGTGAGTTACGTTTCATCGCGGTCGGTGTCGCGATGCTTCGGTGTCTGCGACATCGGCAAGTCCACTCCGGGTGATCGCTCGCCCGAGCCTGCCCGGAGTGGGCGCCTTACCCCGCTTCTGGAGAAGACGTGATGACCAGTCACCGCCGGCCGAGCCGGCTAGCGAGGGTGTTCGGCTCTCACCGTGCTGCATCGACCACGGTTCCTGCGCAACGCCGGCCGAGCATCGAGTTGGTGGACGCCAGCACGCGGGTCGCCCACCGGGTGACATCCGAACAACTGGTACTGGGGTGTCGAACCGGCGGTTCGTGCACAGCGTTGTGCGGCGTCCGCGTGCTAGCGGCGAGCCTCACTGATCCCGGCCGCCGTCGCTGCTCAGCGTGCTTGTCGTGACACCACAGACCCCGGCTAGCCGCCGGTCGAGAATGCCCCCGACTCTCCTGGCGGCTAGCCGGTCCCACAGCTTCGAGGGCTGCCAGTCATGAGTGACAGCTATGACGTTGCAGCGGCCAAGCGACTGCTCGACGTGGCCAGGGATAGGGGCTTCGCCTTCGAACGCCTGGCAGAGGGGCCGGATGCGCCGGTCGTCGGTGTTCGCGAGAGCGTCGGATGGCATGACGAGATCTACCTGGCGGGCTTCTCTGACTCATGCACGGCCATCCGTCGTCGCCGTTCTTCCCTCATCGTGCCGGGCGGTCTACCCGTAGCGGAGCGCGTGAACGGGGACGCCCTGACGGTCTTGCACACGGTGGTACGTGACTGGACCACCTGACCCCCGATCTGGCCGCCGGTTGAGTCTGACCCCCGCAAACGGGCTCCCGGCGGCCACCCCTACTCGTGGCTGCGGAGGTGGAGTCGGGGACTAGCAGCGGACTAGCTCGGGACTAGCTCGCGGACCCCCTGGAACCAGGTGTGTCGTCGTTTCCTGGGTAGGCGGGTCACCGTGGCCGGCCAGCCACCCATCAGGAGGACACGCAAGATGCAGTCGGAGATCAACGCTAAGGGCGTAGACGCCCGAAACACCCAGCCGCAGTGCCGTTCCAGGCAGGGGCCTGACGCTCGACGCATGTTGCCGAGCACTGATTTTGCAGACGACGGCGTCGTTCACGATGCCCACGCATGGTCATGGGCATCGTCGTCATGTTGGCGGCCTGATCGTCACACTGCCGGTTGGCGACGCCAACGGACGTCCGGCAACGCGGGCGGCGGGAGGTGCTGCCGCGCCGCTTCCGCTCCTCGGCGCCCTGGGCGCCTGCGGTGCGGGTCGGCTTGCCCTCGACACCCGGGCTCCAGCATGAAGTGGGTTGGCTTGGTCGGCGAGTTGGTGACGCCGAGGGGCCCGTCGCGAGGCCGGAAGCTGCCCTCAGGTCGTCGTCATCGGGAGCGACTGGGACGTCTGCGTTGGGAGTGCCGTTCAACAGACGCAGAAGTCCGCCGGATACACCGGTACCACCCCGAGCTCATCAGCCACCGTCGACCCAGGTGGATATGGAGCGGTCACCGCAACTCTCCAGACGGACCGTGCGTATGCGCCCGGCATATGTGAGGGCATCGCTAGGCACACCCAGTGAGCTGCCCTTATGCACGGGGCGCATATGCGTGCCCAGTACCGGCGGGGCATATGCGCTTGCTTTGTTGGCGATTGGCGCGCTCGGTGAGAGCGTGTCGCTGTCCGACAAGACCAAACCTGGGGGGTGATGCTACAGAAGAGACAGGCGAGCAGCCCTAGGCCAATAACTTAATCGGAAGAACCACAGGCATGGGTCACGTGGCGAGAACACCTATGCCCATTTCCTGAGAACGAAACCCCCGGGCGCAGAAGCGGAATCTCTGGCTACCAACCTGATCCGCTTCTGCGCCATCCACCCG
>JRHI01002594.1_pt1 | contig 12114 bp, 13 predicted proteins | sample 215371 | NCBI WGS metagenome assembly JRHI01 (sample SAMN02929681, study PRJNA255918) | sediment metagenome | biome: cave system; feature: Ice Cave; material: Sediment; isolation source: sediment from deep within a dark volcanic ice cave with no known source of... ...
GAATAGAAGCCCGAGAAGAACGGAGTGCCGATCAACGCGAGCGAGCCGATCAGCGACGTGATCCACGTGATCGGCATGTACTTCTTCACGCCGCCCATGTTGCGGATGTCCTGATCGTGATGCATGCCGAGGATGACCGATCCCGCCGCAAGAAACAGCAGCGCCTTGAAGAAGGCATGCGTCATCAAGTGGAAGATCGCGCCCGAATACGCGGACGCACCGAGCGCGACCGTCATGTAGCCGAGTTGCGAGAGCGTCGAATACGCGACGACTCTCTTGATGTCGTTCTGGATGACGCCGAGAAAACCCATGAAGAGCGCGGTGATCGCGCCGACGATCAACACGAGCGACAGCGCCGCGTCCGACAACTCGAACAGCGGAGAAAAGCGCGCGACCATGAAGATGCCGGCCGTCACCATCGTCGCCGCGTGAATCAGCGCAGAGATCGGCGTGGGGCCTTCCATCGAATCGGGCAGCCACACATGCAGCGGGAACTGCGCCGACTTGCCCATCGCACCGATGAACAGACAAATGCACGCGACCGTGATCAGCATCCAGCTTGTACCGGGCAGCGTCAGCTTCGCGAGCTCTTCGCCTTTCGCGAACACGTCGGCGTAGTGCATCGAGCCTGCGTACGCGAGCAAGAGGCCGATGCCGAGAATGAATCCGAAGTCGCCGACGCGGTTGACGAGAAAGGCCTTCAGGTTCGCGTAGATCGCGGTCGGCCGCGTGTACCAGAATCCGATCAACAGATACGACATCAACCCCACCGCTTCCCATCCGAAGAAAAGCTGGAGCATGTTGTTGGCCATGACCAGCATCAGCATCGAGAACGTGAACAGCGAGATGTACGAGAAGAAGCGCTGATAGCCGGGGTCGTCGGCCATGTAGCCGATCGTGTAGATGTGCACCATCAGCGAGACGAAGCTCACGACCACCATCATCAACGCGGTCAGCGAGTCGACCAGGAAACCGATCTCGAACTTGATGTCGCCGACCTGCGCCCAGGTGTAGAGGGCGGAATCGAAGCGTGCGCCGTGCATCACGTCGATCAAGACCATCACCGAAAGCACGAACGAAATCGCAACGCCGAGTATCGCCACGCGATGCGAGTTCGCGCGGCCGATCGCGTGACCGCAGAGGCCGGCGATGAGCGCGCCCGCGAGAGGCGCGAGCGGGACGATCGCGAGCATTGCGGGGGACATGAAGTTCATCGAGTCACCCTTGCAGCTTGTCGAGGTCTTCGACGTTGATCGTGTCGAGGTTGCGGAACAGCAGCACCAGGATCGCAAGGCCGATCGCCGACTCGGCCGCAGCCACCGTCAGGATGAAGAAGACGAACACCTGGCCGCCGTAGTCGCCGAGGTAATTCGAGAACGCGATGAAGTTGGTGTTGACCGCGAGCAGCATCAACTCGATCGCCATCAACAGCACGATGATGTTGCGGCGATTCAGAAAAATGCCGATGACGCTGATCGCAAACAGGATCGCGCCGAACACGAGGTAGTGGGCGAGGCTCAGCATTTCATTCCCCGCATCATTCCCGTTCTTCCGAAGCCATCGTCACGATGCGTAAGCGGTCCGCGGCCTTCACGGCGATCTGCTTGCTGGGGTTCTGGCCCTTCGTGTCCTTGCGCGTGCGCAGCGTCAAGGCGACCGCCGCGACGATCGCCACCAGCAGCACCACCGCCGCGACCTCGAACGCATAGACATAGTCGGTGTAGATCAGCCGCCCGAGTTCACGCGTGTTGCTGCTGCCCGGCGGAATCACCAGGGTGTTCGCAGCGCCTTCGGGAAGGATGAAGGTCTTGAGCAGCACGAAGGCCATCTCGAGCACGATCACGACGCCCACTCCAGCGGCGAGCGGCAGATTGGTCCAGAAGCCTTCGCGCAATTTGTCGAAGTTGATGTCGACCATCATCACCACAAACAGGAACAACACCATCACCGCGCCGACATAGACCAGCACCAGCGCGATCGCGAGGAACTCGGCCTTGAGCAGCATCCAGATCGCGGCCGTCGTGAAGAACGCGAGCACCAGATGCAACGCGGCGTGTATGGGATTTTTTGCGGTGACGACGCGCAGCCCCGCGTACACGGCGACGAGCGCGAAGAGATAGAACAGGAAGGCCTTGAAGTCCATGAAGTCGTCAATCGATGGCGCGTGGAAGATCGGATCGGCGGTGCCGTTCAGCGATAGGGTGCGTCGGCCTCGCGCGCCGCGGCGATTTCCTTTTCGTAGCGGTCACCCACCGCAAGCAACATTTCCTTCGTGTAGTGCAGGTCGCCGCGCTTCTCGCCGTGATATTCGAGGATGTCGGTCTCGACGATCGAATCGACCGGACAGCTCTCTTCGCAAAAGCCGCAGAAGATGCACTTGACCAGATCGATGTCGTAGCGCGTCGTGCGGCGCGTGCCGTCGGCGCGCACCTCGGACTCGATCGTGATCGCGAGAGCCGGACACACCGCTTCGCAGAGCTTGCAGGCGATGCAGCGCTCTTCGCCATTGGGATAGCGGCGCAACGCATGCAGCCCTCGAAAGCGCGGCGACTTCGGCGTCTTCTCTTCGGGGAACTGCACGGTGATCTTGCGCGCGAACATGTAGCGCCCGGTGAGCGCCATGCCTTTGAGCAATTCGCTCAGCATCAAGCTGGAAAAGAAGTCCTTGATGGCGGTCATCGCACAGTTTCCGGATTCATTTGCATGTGCACTTCGCGAATCACTTCCAGATATTCCACGGCGTCTGCATCCACAGCCCGACAAACATCAGCCATGCGATCGTCAGCGGGATGAAGACCTTCCAGCCCAGCCGCATGATCTGGTCGTAGCGATAGCGCGGAAAGGTCGCGCGAAACCAGATGAAGAACGTGACCATGAACACGGTCTTGCCGAACAACCACACCCAGTTCCAGAACGCCATCGAGTCGACGATCCATTGCGGCGTCTCCATGCCCCCGAGCGAGAACGAGATCGGCGCGGACCAGCCCCCGAGGAACATGATCGCGGCGAGGGCCGAGATCAGGATCATGTTCATGTATTCGGCGAGGAAAAACATCGCGAAGCCCATGCCCGAATACTCGACCATGTGACCCGCGACGATTTCGGATTCTCCTTCTACGACGTCGAACGGATGACGGTTGGTCTCGGCCACACCCGAGACGAAGTACACGAGCATGATCGGCAACAGCGGCAGCCAGTTCCACGACAGGAAGTCGAGGCCCCACGACGCGAACGTGCCGCGCGCCTGGCTGCTCACGATGTCGGTCAGGTTCATGCTTCCCGTGACCATCAGCACCACGACCAGCGCGAAGCCCATCGCGATCTCGTACGACACCATCTGCGCCGACGCGCGCATCGCACCGAGGAACGCGTACTTCGAGTTCGATGCCCAGCCCGCGATGATGATGCCGTACACCTCGAGCGACGTGATCGCCATGATGTAGAGCAGGCCCGCGTTGACGTTGCCCACGGCCGCATTCGGTCCGAAGGGAATCACGGCCCACGCGGCGATCGCCGGCATGATCGCCATCATCGGCGCGATCAGGAAAAGGCTCTTGCTCGCGCTGGACGGAACGATGATCTCTTTGAGCAGCAGCTTGAGCACGTCTGCAAAAGGTTGCAAAAGCCCCAGAGGTCCGACGCGGTTCGGACCGATACGCACGTGCATCCAGCCGATCACCTTGCGCTCCCACAGCGTCAGGTAAGCCACGCAGATGATCAGCGGCAGGACCACGGCGATCACCTTGATGACGTTCCAGACGAGCGGCCACACCGCGCCGAACGTCGACTGCCCATTCTGCGTGATCCAGTCGATCATGCCTGCCCCACGACGGAAGCAGCCGCTTCGACGGAAGCCCCCGCATTCGCATCGGCGCTCGCCAGCTTCCTGATCGTGACGGCGCCGAAGAGCGACGGCAGACCGGCGGTCGATGCATGCGCGGTCGCGAGGCGCACGCAACCAGCGGCGACCGTCTCGTCGCGCGCGCATGCGACGACCGCTTCACCCTCGTCCATCACGACGCTCACGCGGTCGCCCGACACCAGAGACAACGAGGCGAGCGCGCGGCCGTTCATGCGCGCTGTGGGTAGTGCGGCATCGGTCGTTTCCTGCAACGGCGGCGAGCGCCGTACCAGCGCGTCCGCGAAATAGATCGGCACGTCGGCTACCCGTTCGAGTTGGGCTGGTCCGAGTTCGCCCGGCTCGAAACGAGGGGATGCAAACGCGGTCGGCGTCGAAGCGCCCGACACTTGCACGTCGAGCGCGCCACAGCGCGCGGACAGATCGGTCGCGCCGCCGGTCACTTCGGTCCGGACTGCTTCCGAGCTTTCGTAATCGAAGCCTTCGAGGCCGAGCAGGTTGCCGAGTACGCGCAACACTTTCCATGCGGGTCGTGCTTCGCCGAGTGGTTTCACGGCGCCGTTGAAACTCTGCGCGCGGCCTTCGGTGTTGACGAAGGTGCCGGAAGTTTCGGTGAACGGTGCGATCGGAAGCATCACGTTCGCATGACGATACCCGGAGCTCTTGAACGTTGTCATCGCGACAACGAGTTCTGCGCCTCGCAACGCAGCCGATGCGGCCACGGGATTTGCCAAGTCGAGTTCGGGCTCGACGTTGAGCAGCAGGTACGCGCGCCGCGGTTGGTCGAACATCGCGGCCGCGTTCAGGCCGCCCTGAATCGGATAAGCGCGCGCGATGTGCGCGCCGACGCTGTTCGCCGCTTCAGTGAGAAAGCCCAGCTTTGCCCCGGTCGCTGCGGCAAGCGTCTGCGCGACTGCCACGATCTGCGCGAACTGCGGATGCTGAACGACGGCATTGCCAAGCAGAATCGCTTTCGACGAACCCGACGCGAAGCTCTTCCCGATCGCGCGTGCGACATCGCCTGCCAACGAGGACGCCGAGCCCGCGGCGTCAGGCGATGCAATTGACGCAAGCGCCTCGACCCACTGCGACGGGGGCACGATCAACTTGTTCGCGACCGGCATCAACAGGTCGTCATCGACCGCGTGCAGCACCGACAGCAGCGCGCCGCGCTTGGTCGCCTGACGCAGACGCTGCGCGAGCAAGGGCTGGTCCTTGCGCAGGAACGATCCGATCACCAGCACGCGATCGAGTTCGGCGAACTGCGAGACCGACATGGCCAGCCACGGCGCGACAGCGCCGTTCGACCCGGTGCTCGCGCTGAAATCGCTCTGACGCAGGCGGGTGTCGATGTTGTCCGAGCCGAGACCGCGCATCAGCTTCTGCAAGAGATGCAGTTCCTCGAGCGTCGAATGCGGCGACGCGAGTGCGCCGATCTGCGATGGACCCAGGGGTTCGCCCCGTGCATCGGCCACGCGTTTCAGTCCGGCCGCGACGAACTCCAGTGCTTCGGGCCAATCGACCTCTCGCCATCCAGCGTCCGCGTGCGTTGGCACCTTGGTGAGCGCACTCGTCCCCGCACTTCTCCCATCGCGCAACATCGGCTTGGTCAATCGATCGGCCACGTTCAACGCTTCGTACGAGAAGCGATCCCTGTCCGACAGCCAGCATTCGTTGATGGATTCGTTCTCGAGCGGAACGACGCGCATCACGCGATGATTCTTGACCTGCACGATCAGGTTCGACCCAAGGCCGTCGTGCGGACTCACCGATTTGCGACGCGACAATTCCCACGTCCGCGCGGTATAGCGGAACGGCTTGGAGGTGAGCGCGCCGACCGGACAGATGTCGATCATGTTGCCCGACAGTTCCGAGTCCACGGTCTTGCCCACGAAGGTCGTGATCTCGGCGTGTTCGCCGCGACCGAGCATGCCGAACTCCATCACGCCCGCGACCTCCTGGCCGAAGCGCACGCAACGCGTGCAGTGGATGCAACGCGTCATCTCTTCCATCGAGATCAGCGGTCCCACGTCCTTGTGAAAGACGACCCGCTTCTCTTCGTTGTAGCGCGAGTTGGAGCCGCCATAGCCGACCGCGAGATCCTGCAGCAGGCACTCGCCGCCCTGGTCGCAGATCGGACAGTCGAGCGGATGGTTGATCAAGAGAAACTCCATCACGCCCTTCTGCGCCTTGATCGCCTTGTCGGACGCGGTGCGCACGATCATGCCGGCCGTCACCGGCGTCGCGCATGCGGGCATCGGCTTGGGCGCCTTCTCGATGTCGACCAGGCACATGCGGCAGTTGGCCGCGATCGTCAGCTTCTTGTGATAGCAGAAGTGCGGCACGTAGATGCCGAGCTGGTTGGCGGCGTCCATCACCATGCTGCCTTCCTTGACTTCGACCGGCTTGCCGTCGATCTGGAGTTGAATCATGGCGATCAGGAATCGATGGAGGCGGGATGGCGCTCGATCTCGGCGGCCGAAATGTGCTCGTGCTCGTGTGCGCGCTCTAGCGGCGTCGCATGCGCAGCGTGCTGGTGCGCGCCCGGACCGACTAGGCACCGCTTGTTCTTGATGTGATACTCGAACTCGTCGCGATAGTTCTTCACGAAAGCGCGCACCGGCATGGCAGCCGCGTCGCCGAGAGCGCAGATGGTGCGGCCCTGGATGTTGTCAGCGACCGAGAGCAGCAGGTCGAGATCCTCCATTCGCCCTTCGCCGTGTTCGATGCGATGAATCACGCGATACATCCAGCCCGTGCCTTCGCGGCACGGGGTGCACTGCCCGCACGATTCCTCGAAATAGAAATACGCGAGCCGCTGCAACGACGCGACCGCGCAGCGCGTCTCGTCCATCACGATCACGGCGCCCGAGCCCAGCATCGAGCCCGCCTTCGCGATCGAGTCGTAGTCCATGTCGGTCTGCATCATCTGGTCGCCCGGCACGACCGGCGCGGACGAGCCACCCGGAATCACCATCTTCAACTTCTTGCCGCCACGCATGCCGCCTGCGAGTTCGAGCAATTTCGCGAACGACGTGCCCAGCGGAATCTCGTAGTTGCCGGGCCACTCGACGTCACCCGCGACCGAAAAGATTTTTGTGCCGCCGTTGTTGGGCCGACCGACTTTCAAGAATGCATCGGCGCCGTTGCGGATGATCCACGGCACGGCCGCGAACGTCTCCGTGTTGTTGATCGTGGTCGGCTTTCCGTAGAGGCCGAAGCTCGCCGGGAACGGGGGCTTGAAGCGCGGCTGGCCCTTCTTGCCTTCGAGCGACTCGAGCAACGCGGTCTCTTCGCCGCAGATGTAGGCGCCGTAGCCGTGGAAGCCGTGGAGCTGGAACGAGAAGCCCGAACCGTGAATGTTGTCGCCGAGATAGCCTGCCGCGCGCGCTTCGTCCAGCGCCTCTTCGAAGCGTTCGTACTCGGCCCAGATCTCGCCGTGGATGTAGTTGTAGCCGACCGTGATGCCCATCGCGTACGCGCCGATGATCATTCCTTCGATCAGGCTGTGCGGGTTGTAGCGCAGGATGTCGCGGTCCTTGAACGTTCCGGGCTCGCCCTCGTCGGAGTTGCACACCAGATATTTTTGTCCGGGGAATTGGCGCGGCATGAAGCTCCACTTCAATCCGGTCGGGAAGCCCGCGCCGCCGCGGCCGCGCAATGCCGACGACTTGACGGTGGCAACCACCTGCTCGGGCGTGACCTTCTCGTCGATGATCTTGCGCAAGGCCTGGTAGCCGTCGCGCGCCTCGTAGTCGGCGATGCGCCAGTTGTCGCCGTTCAGACCCGCCATGATCTGCGGCGCGATGTGGCGGTCATGGAGCGAAGTGTTCATCGAAGGTGGGTTCATTCGCGGTTCATCGCGCCGCCAGGTCGACGAGCAGCGCGTCGATCTTGTCGTCGCTCATCCAGCTCATCATCTGCTTGTTGTTGATCAGCATCACCGGCGCGTCGCCGCATGCGCCGAGGCACTCGCCTTCCTGCAGCGTGAAGTTTCCGTCGTCGGTGGTCTCTCGAAAATCGATACCGAGCTTCTGCTTGAGATGATCCGCCGCATGCGCGCCGCCCGACAACGCGCACGGCAGGTTGGTGCACACCGTGATCTTGTGACGACCCACCGGCCTGATGTTGTACATGTTGTAGAAGGTCGCCACTTCCTGCACCGCGATCGCGGGCAAGCCGAGATAGTCGGCCACGTCGGACATCACCTCGACCGAAAGCCAACCCTTCTCGTCCTGCGCGATCCCGAGCGCGGCCATCACCGCCGACTGCTTGCCTTCGGGCGGAAACTTCGACAGCTCGCGGTCGATGCGGCGATAGGCGTCTTCTGTGAGAAGACGCGAGGATATGCCGCTGATGCGATCGGTCACGGTCATCACGCGTAGGGTGGATCGAGCGCGATGGTCGAGACGTCGATGTCGAAGCTCGATGCCGCGAGTGCACCGCCGCGTCCATAGACGCGCACATTGCCTTTCGCATCGACAAGCCACACTTCGATGGCTCCCGCATCGAGATAGAGGCGCACCTTCGCAAGCAACTCGGACTCGGCATTCGACGGAGACTTGATCTCGACGCAAATCTCCGGCGCGGTGGAATAGGGATCCTCGAATCCATAACGCGAAAGGAAATCGTCCGAGCACCACGCGACATCAGGGACCTTGACACCTTCGGGTGTCGCGACAGAGCACTCGGCAAAGGTATTGCCGCCGAGCTCTTGCTTGAGCATCGCCGAGATTCGGCCCTGATAGAAAGCGTGCACATTCTTCGCCGGACTCATGATCAACTGCCCTATCCGATTCGTCTCGATCTTGTAGGGCAAGTCGCGCAGGTTCTGATCATCGAGAACCTCGAGCCAACGCGCGCTCACCTCTTCTAGCCAAAGCGGACGTGGTTGTTCGATGACAGCGTTCATGATCGCGTCCTCAACGAATGAAATAACCAACCGCGCGCCAGCGAGCATCAGCGCCCTTGATGAGCGCGAGCGTCTCGGTGCGACCGGGCTCGCTTGCAGCGAACCTGGTCTCAAAGGTCAGCAACAAATAATCTCCCGGCGGCGCACCCGGCGGATTTTTTTGCACTTCGGAATTCTTCATGCTGCGAACCACCACGTTGCCCAGCGGCTCGCGCGCTTGTTTGACCTGAGTCGTCCATTCGGTGCGCGAGACCGATTGCTTGAAGTAATCGGACGCAAGATCCCAGCTCTCCGCGTACTGCTTGGCGTCGATCAGCTTGATGAAGTCATCGCCGGGTTTGGGGCCGTCCTGCGCGAACGCTGAAGATATCGCGAACGCGATCGACATCGCGAGCGCCGCCAACCATGCATTGAAGACTTTCATCGATCGATCTCCCCGAACACGATGTCCTGCGTGCCGATGATGGTCACCACGTCGGCGATCATGTGGCCGCGCGCCATCTCGTCCAACGCGTGCAGGTGCGGGAAGCCCGGCGCGCGGATCTTCAGCCGATAAGGCTTGTTGGCCCCGTCGGAAATCAGGTAGATGCCGAACTCACCCTTGGGATGTTCGATCGCCGCGTACGCTTCGCCGGGCGGTACATGCATGCCTTCGGTGAAGAGCTTGAAGTGATGGATCAACTCTTCCATGTTGGTCTTCATGTCGACGCGCGACGGCGGCGCGATCTTGTGGTCGTCGATCATCGTCGGGCCGGGGTTGTTGCGCAGCCATGCGATGCATTGCTGGATGATGCGATTCGACTGGCGCATCTCTTCGACGCGTACCAGGTAGCGGTCGTAGCAGTCCCCGTTGACGCCCACCGGGATGTCGAAGTCGAGCAGGTCGTAGACCTCGTAGGGCTGCTTCTTGCGCAGGTCCCATTCGATGCCCGAACCGCGCAGCATCGCGCCGGTGAAACCCAGCGCCTTCGCCCGCTCGGGTGATACCACGCCGATGCCCACCAGCCGCTGCTTCCAGATACGGTTGTCGGTGAGCAGCGTTTCGTACTCGTCGACGTGACGCGGGAAGCGGATGCTGAAGTCCTCGATGAAGTCGAGCAGCGATCCCTGACGGTTCTCGTTCATGCCCTTGATGGCGCGCTCGTTGCGCCACTTCGACGCGCGGTACTGCGGCATCGTATCGGGCAGATCGCGATAGACGCCGCCGGGCCGGTAGTAAGCCGCGTGCATGCGCGCGCCCGACACCGCCTCGTACATGTCCATCAGGTCTTCGCGCTCGCGAAACGCGTAGAGGAAGACCGCCATCGCGCCCACGTCGAGCGCGTGCGCGCCGAGCCACATCAGGTGATTCAACAGACGCGTGAGTTCATCGAACAGCACGCGGATGTATTGCGCGCGCAGCGGCACCTCGATGTCGAGCAGCTTCTCGATCGCGAGCACATAGCCGTGCTCGTTGCACATCATCGACACGTAATCGAGCCGGTCCATATAGGGAACGGACTGGATGTAGGTTCGGGTCTCGGCCAGCTTCTCGGTCGCGCGGTGCAGGAGGCCGATATGCGGGTCGGCGCGCTGAACGACCTCGCCATCGAGTTCCAGCACGAGGCGCAACACCCCGTGCGCCGCGGGATGCTGCGGTCCGAAGTTCAGCGTGTAGTTCTTGATCTCAGCCATGCGCGGTCGGCTTGCCGTGCTGCGCGGCGCCGTAGCCTTCTTCGCGAATCACGCGCGGCACGATCTCGCGCGGCTCGATCGTCACAGGCTGATAGATCACGCGCTTCTGCTCGGGGTCGTAGCGCATCTCGACGTTGCCCGAGATCGGGAAGTCCTTGCGGAACGGATGCCCGACGAAGCCGTAGTCGGTGAGAATGCGGCGCAGATCGTTGTGACCTTCGAACACGATGCCGTAGAGATCGAAGGCTTCGCGCTCGTACCAGTTGGCCGACGACCACACGCCGGTCAGCGACGCGAGAACCGGGAAGTCGTCGTCGATCGCGAAGGTGCGCAAGCGCAAGCGCCAGTTGTGCGTCATCGACAAGAGATGCGAGACCGCGGCGAAACGCAGGCCGGTCCACGCGCCCTCGCCGTAGCTTTGGTAATCGACGCCGCACACGTCGAGTAATTGCTCGAAGCGCAAGTCCGCGTGGTCGCGCAGTGTGGTTGCAACCTCGAGATAATTTTTCGCATCGACGACCAACGTCGCTTCACCGCGCGCGATCACGAGACTCGCAATCGAGTCGCCGAGCGTGGCGCGCAGATTGGCTTCCAGAGTTTCGAGGCGCGTGGTCATGGGACGGCTGCGAGGGTCAGGGGCGCGGGTCGAGAACGCGGGTCAGGGAAGCGGATCAGGAACGCGCGATCGTGCTCTCGCGCTTGATCTTGTTCATCAACTGCAGGATGCCGTAGATCAGCGCCTCGGCAGTCGGCGGGCAACCCGGCACATAGACATCGACCGGCACGATGCGATCGCAACCGCGCACCACGGAATACGAGTAGTGGTAGTAGCCGCCACCGTTCGCGCACGAGCCCATCGAGATGACCCAGCGCGGCTCGGTCATCTGGTCGTAGACCTTGCGCAACGCGGGCGCCATCTTGTTGCACAACGTGCCGGCGACGATCATCACGTCGGACTGACGCGGGCTGGGGCGGAACACCACGCCGAAGCGATCGAGGTCGTAGCGCGCCGCGCCGGCATGCATCATCTCGACCGCGCAGCACGCGAGACCGAACGTCATCGGCCACATCGAACCGGTGCGCACCCAGTTGATGACGTTGTCGAGCTTCGTCGTGACGAAACCTTCGGATAGTTTGCCTTCGATGCTCATAGCTGAATGGTTTGGCCCGGGCTCATTCCCAATCGAGCGCGCCCTTCTTCCAGATGTACCAGAACCCGACGAGGAATTCGATCACGAACACCACCATCGTCAGATAACCATAGAGGCCCAGATCGCGCAGCGCGACCGCCCAGGGAAAGAAGAACGCGGTTTCGAGATCGAACAGGATGAAGAGGATCGCGACCAGGTAGTAGCGCACGTCGAACTTCATGCGCGCATCCTCGAATGCCTCGAAGCCGCATTCGTAGGGCGACAGCTTCTCGCTGTCCGGATTGTTCGGCGCGATGAAGTTGCCCAGCGTCACGGCCGCGAGACCGACGCCCGAGCCGACTAGGATGAAGAGAAGGACCGAAAAATAATTTTCGAGCAACACGGGACAATCCTGACAGGTCCTGCCTCGATCGACTCGTTGCGATTCGTGCGCAAGGCATGCGCGCAGACTATCCGATCACAACGGTCGAAAAAACTCTGGTGCCGACGGCGAGACTCGAACTCGCACAGCTTTCGCC
>JRHI01002595.1_pt1 | contig 12114 bp, 9 predicted proteins | sample 215371 | NCBI WGS metagenome assembly JRHI01 (sample SAMN02929681, study PRJNA255918) | sediment metagenome | biome: cave system; feature: Ice Cave; material: Sediment; isolation source: sediment from deep within a dark volcanic ice cave with no known source of... ...
GGGCCGGGGCTGGGCACCGCTGGCGGAGTCGGCGGCGCAGGGCTCGGGCCGGCCCCGGGCGCGCTACCGGGCGGCCCGGGCTCCACCCTGGGCTGCGCCGACCGAACCGGCGGGATCGGCGCATAGGGATGCGGAGGCGGCTCGCCGGAACCCCCGGCCGCCGGGGCCGGGCTCACCGGGGCCGGGCGCGGGGCTACCGGGGAAGAAGGCGGCGGGGGGGCGGCCGACCCGGGGCCGGTCGGGGCTGGTGGGGGGCCAGCCGGGGCGGGGGGAGAAGCGTATGGGCCCACAGCCGGCGGCCCCGACGAGGCGCCGCCTGGAGGAGTCGCAGGCTCTCCGGCCGGCTCCCGGCCCGTTGCCGGGGAACCCTCGATTTGAGCTCCCGGTTCGCGCTTCCGGCGGCCCCGTCCGAAGTAGCGCCACATATTCGTACCGTAATCTTAGGCCGTGGCTGAATAGATGCGAGCTAAGGCGTTGTATTCAAACCGGCCGGCGCTCGACTTACGCCCACCTTTCGACGACAGCTTTCGAGCCCACCTCGAGCAGCTCAATGCGGTGGTCGGCTATTACGACGAGATCGCTTCCGAGTACGACACCTGGTTCAACGGCATCTACTCCAAAGTCTCCCGGCGCATGGTGGAATTCGCGATCGAGCAGGCCCGGCGGCCGCTGGAGGTCGGACTCGACATCGGTTGCGGAACCGGGCTGGCACTCCGGCACCTGGCCGACCTCGGCGACGACGTGCAGGAGATGATCGGGCTCGACCCCTCCCGCGGCATGATCGAGGTCGCCCGCCAGGTCTGTCGCCCACCTCACCGCCTACTCTTGGGCACCGCCGCCGATTTCCGCTTCGACCCCGATTCAGTCGATCTGGTCACCTTCGGCAACTCGCTGGTAGAACTCAACCATCCCGAGCGCTCGCTGGCCGCGGCCTTCACGATCCTGCGTTCAGGAGGGGTAGTCGCCCTCTACGGCATCCAGAAGTCGCTCTGGGCGCCGGCCCAGGAGCTGTACTTCGACATCCTGCCCACTTTGGCCCGGGACCTGCGCGTACAGGTGCCCGCCCCCACTCCCGCCAGCATCTCCTTGGGCGAGCCGGAAGCCATGGCCGGCATGCTCGAGCGGGTCGGCTTCGTGGACATCAAGACCACCCAGTACCTGGTGGGGGGCAGCCATACGGGAGCGCGTGAATGGAACGACTTCATGGTCGGCTGCGGAGCCTTCCCCTACTACGTGCTCAAAGGTCTGGCCGATGGTGGCCGCAAGGTCTTCGAGTCGCTGCTCACCCGCCACATGGAGAGTCTGGGCGATGACGCCTTCCGGTTCCACCTGGCCTTTTTGATCGCGGTCGGCCGCAAACCGTAGGCCGGCGCCGCTGGCAGGCCAGACGTCAGACTTTGGCGAGGAACCCGCATCACCAGCAAAGGAGCGCTTGATGGACCTCAAGGGAAAGACCGCACTTGTCACCGGTGGAGCCTCGGGCCTGGGCCGGGCCACCGCCGAGCTTTTCGCCGCCCGGGGCGCGAATGTGGTGATCATGGATCTGCCCGGCTCGCCCGGCCCCGAACTGGCGGAATCGCTCGGACCCTCGGCGGCTTTCGCCCCCGGCGACGTGACCAGCGAGGAAGCCGGCCGGGCGGCGGTGGCCACCGCCGCTGAGCGTTTCGGCGGGCTTCACGTGCTGGTCAACTGCGCCGGGATCGGGTCGGGCGACCGGATCGTTGGCAAGGAGGGACCCTACCCGCTGGACAGGTTCAGGCGAGTGATCGATGTCAATCTGATCGGCACCTTCAACATGCTCCGGCTGGCCGCCTGGCAGATGGTCCAGCAAGACTTCGACGAGGATGGTCGCGGGGTGGTCGTGAACACGGCATCGGTGGCCGGATACGAAGGCCAGATCGGACAGATCGCCTACTCGGCCTCCAAGGCCGGCATCATCGGGATGACCATCTGCGCGGCGCGAGATCTGGCCAGCGCTCAGGTCCGGGTCTGCACCATCGCCCCCGGATTGATGGACACCCCGCTTCTGGGCGGCCTCCGCGAAGACATCCGGGCCTCGCTCGCGGCCAGCGTGCCCCATCCCAGGCGGCTGGGGCAGCCGGCCGAGTATGCGCGGCTCGCACTGGCGATCGTTGAGAACCCCTATCTCAACGGTGAAACCATCCGGCTCGACGGCGCCATCCGCATGGCGCCCCGCTGAGGCCCGGGCCGGCCGGCTCGGGCCTCAGCTCACCTGAAAGACTGAGCCCACGGCATAGGTGACCGCGCCCACGATCGCACCGGCCACAGTCATCTCGAATCCCGCCGACCACCACTTGCGGAGCGTGAACAGCGATTTGGCTGCGCCGACCAGGAAGTGGGCAACCAAGGAAACTGCGGCCGCGGTCACGATCCCGGCGGTTCCCGATAGCCAGAACAGCGGTAGTACCGGCACCATGGCGCCCACGCCGGTACTCACTCCCGCCGCCAGGGCCGCCTGCAACGGGTTGCCGCCGGCCTGGCTGGAAGTGCCGAACTCTTCGGTCATGAGCACCTTCAGGAAGCTTTCGTGATTCGCGGCCAGCTTCTCGGCCAGGGCATCGGCCTCGGCCCGGCTCAGGCCTTTGAGCTGATAGAAGAGCGAAAGCTCCTGCTTCTCCTCTTCGGGGTGCTCGAGGATCTCCTGCCGCTCACGCTCCACGTTGGCGTGCGCCACCTCGGCCTCTGACTTCTCGGCCAGATAGGCTCCGGTCGCCATCGAGACCGCCGAGGCGATCGCGCCGGCCAGGCCAGCGGTGAGCACCAGGTTGGACCCGTGCGTGGCTCCGGCAAAGCCCGCGACGATCCCGAAGACCGCCCCCAGACCGTCGTTGGCCCCGTACACGGCCCCGGAGATCCAGCCTCCACCCCGCGAGTGCCAGCTTTCGCGACCGAGGATCCGGTCGAGCGAAGCCTGCGGACCATCAGCCACCGGCTCGGGCTCGTCCCGCTTCAGGACACGAACCGACCGGGCATGTCCCTGCTCCTCGGTCCGGATCTCGGCCAGCACCCGATCGACCTCGGGATCGCCGGTGGGTTCGGCGTAGCGTACCTTGACCTCGCTCTCCTCCGCCGCTTCGCGCTGGGCCAGGATCCTGGCCACCGGGGCCAGCTTGACCTGCCAGCGGGTCCAGGTCGAGATCCGCACGCTGGCCGGGTCGGGCACGGTCATCCCCAGCCGGGTCATCTCCGCCTCGAGCCTGGCCCGGTGGCCTGCCTCCGCATCCGCCATCTCGTCGATGATCCGCGCCCGCCGGGGGTCCTTCGCGCGCTCTCGGTCGGCCAGCATCCGGTAGATGGCGCCGGCCTCGATCTCGCCGCGCCACGCCTCCAGCAGCCGGCGGCGGATCGCCTCGTTCGCTCCAGTCGACTCAGCCATGCCAACGAATGTAGGCGATCCTGGCCGCGGTCAAGGCGGCCGCTCGATTCCTTGGTCACCTTCGCCGTGGATTCACCGCCTCGCTCGCGGCCACGTGGCGACGCCGGTTGGCGGCATTCAGGTAGGCCGCCCAGAGCCCCTTCCACGGACCGTACCGGTTCGCCAGCAGACGCGGATCCGCGCCCGGCCCATACACCCGTTCGATCACTGGCCGTAAGCGAACCCGGCTCACTCCCAGCGCCTCGAGACGGCCAGCTCCGCGGAGAAGGATCACCTCCGCCGACCAGGCGCCAATTCCGGGCAGATCGGTGAGCGCCGCCCTGGCCTCGGCATAGGGCGCCTCGCGCAGCCAGGCGCTCCCGACCTCCGCCAGCCGCCGGCAGAGCCGGGCGAGCAGGTCGGCCCGACGCCGGTTGTGGAGCAGGCCGGCCAGCCCGACGGCTCCCACCGAATCGAGCACGGTGAGGGTGGGAAAGGCGACCAGATTCACCGGTTCCCCCGCCGGAGGTGGGCCCGGCAGCCACACCGGCTGGCCCAGGGTGGTAACCAAACGGGCCCTCAGGTACCGAGCCACCGGCACCGGGCAGTTCTGGGCCAGCACCGCCCACACCGCGCTCTCGACCAGGGAGGCGGTGCCGATCGGGTGCATTCCTGAATACAGTTCCAGGATCGGGGTCAGGGCCGGGTCGGAGGCGGCCACCTCCAGAAAGCCGGCGATGTCGTGATCGGTGCCCAGCCAGGCGGCGACCACGCTTCTCGCCCTGGCCACCAGCCGAGGATCTTCACCGGTGCCGGCATGAAGCCGAACCAGGATTCGACCCGATCCCGGGGTTGGTTCGGACACCTCGCAGGCGGCGGTGACCGCACCCAGGCTGATCGCCTTCAGGACCGACCCGGCCACCAGCATCGCCCCACCCGGCGCCGGCTCGGCGGCGAGCTGCGCGAGCGTGTGCCGGAAGTCGAACGGCGCCCGAGGCGCAAGCTCGAACTGGGTGACCGGCGGGTTCAGATCGAACCCGACCGGCGCACCGTCCGGGCCGGTGTGGGCTGGAGGTAAGGCCGAGGGCTGAAGGTTCATCACGGGCGAGTTTGAGTTGGCGGCGGCCAGGTGTGAACCCGGGTCGTTAACAGTGGGTGACAAATGTCAAACCAGCCGGTGACAAACGATCCTGGCCAGGCTTCCGCGTTCGGCCTACCCTGGATTCCAGGGAGCGGGTCGTCTCCCCCCGACCCGCCCCTTGACTCAGTGGACAGGTCAATAGCAGTCGCCATTCCCCACCCGGCATCCAACCTCCCTCCTCAACCGGGCGTCCAGGCCGCGCTACCATGCCGGCATGGCGCCCGGTTCCTTTCCCGCCGTAGTCAGGCTGCGGGCCGCCGAGATTCGGGAACGGCGCCGCGAGTTGGCCGCCCTGCTGATCGACGGGGTCGAATCCGGGGCCTCGGTCGGCTTCCTGGCCGGCCTCGATTGGGAAACCGCCTGCGCCTACTGGGATCAGGTCGCGGAGGCGGCCCGCTGGGAGCGCACCTACGTCCTGGCCTTGATCGAGAACGACCACCTGATCGGCACTGCCCAGTTGCTACCAGCGGCCTCGCAGAATGCCGCACATCGGGCCGAGGTGGCGAAGGTGCTGGTCCTTCGGGAATGCCGCGGTCGGGGCCTGGGCCGGGCGCTGATGACGGAGGTCGAAGCCGCCGCCCGGCGCCTCGGCTTCAGCCTGCTGGTCCTCGACACCCAGACTGGCAGCCCGGCCCAGCGCCTGTACGAATCGATGGATTACGTGGTGGCCGGGATCATCCCCGACTATGCCCGGCTGCCCAATCGGGCTCTGGCCCCGACCACCTACCTCTACAAGCCGCTGCGGTGAGACTGGCGCCGGCCGGCTCTCACCGCCAGGAGCCGGCCACCCGGTCACCTCAGCCGCCCAGATCGCGGCGCTGGAGCAGAATCGCCGACAGGGCCCAGCCCAGAACTCCAATCCCCAGCAGGATCCACAGGCCCTGCCAGTACACGCCGCCCGTCCACGGGGTTCCATAGAGCTCATAGACGGAGGACCGCCTGACCCAATCCGGCCAGCCCAGGATCGGGCCCAGTTGCTCGCCGAGGTAGCTGTAGGCGGCCGCCAGCGCCAGCACGCTGACGGCCGCCGCCGGTTCGATGCCGACCAGGATTCCGCCCAGCCCGGCGAAGGCGGCCATCACCGGCACCAGCAGGATGGTGGACCTGACCAGGGCGCCAACGGCTACCGACAGACCATTGCCCCGCGCCCCCACGTAGAGCGCCAGGGAGGCCACGGCGGTGATCACCAACCCTTCCACCAGCAACTCGGCCGTGCGCTCGGCGGCCAGACCCAACCGGCCGCCTCCGCTGGCGACGGCGGCCCCCAACCGGCCCTCGCGGTCGTCGGCCGCCCAAGCCGCCACCCGCACCACCACGAAGCCGGACAGGATCAGCTGGGCCGCTCCAAACCAGAAAAAGCCAGTCACCAGGGTGCCCGGATCCGATCCGGCCACCGCCAGGTAGCCGCGCAGCGCGGGCACCGATTGAAGGAGATCGACCATCGACCTGGAGAGCGAAGCCATGAACACCGCCATGAACACCGCCAGGAACCCCAGCCCGAGTCCCCAGGCGGCCAGAGCGGTCCGGCGCCGCCAGATCCCGCGCAGCACCTGGATGGTCAGCAACCGGTTCGCCGACGGGTCGCGCTCGACCCGCTCCGCGGCCCGCAACCGGAGTAAGCCGGAGCCGCAGTCCCTGAGTCGGAAGGCGGATCCAGCCAGCGCCACCAGCGCACCGCTGAAAAGGATCTGGACCAGCGCCGGCACCCACTCCACGGCTCCCCCCGCCAGCGGATTCCACCGGTCGACCAGATAGAACGGCGAGATCCAGCGGAGCTCATCCCGGAGGCCCGTAACCCGGCCATAGGAGTTGATCGCGAAGAGCGCCGCCAGCACCACCCCCGCGAGTCCAGCGGCCTGCGCCCGGGTGGGCAGGAGCTGGGCGACGAGCGCCCCCATCCCGAAGCAGAGGAGGCCGATCAGGCAGGCCGGCACCACGCCCAGTACGGCGTCGTGCGGGTCCAGCCGCTCGGCTTGGGAGAGCGCCCCCAGCCAGCCGCCGGCGGCCAGGCCGAGCCCCGCCACCGCTACCACCACCACAAAGGCGGTGGCCCGGACCACCACCACCTGCACCCGGCTCACACCGGCCGCCAGCCACTGCTCGATCCAGCCGTCGCCGTCCTCGCCCCGGAAAGCTCCGGTCGAGGCGAACAGCGCCCAGACCGCGAAGACCACCGGCATCAAGCCGTACACCCGCCAGCCCAGGTAGCCGCCCACCGTGTCCACCCGGCGAGGCTTGGGCAGCAGGTACGCGATCTGGGCTGCGAGCAGCTCCATCTGGTGGGCGAAGTTCTGCCGCTCGGCGGGGGAGTGCCCGGCCACCCGGCCGAAGGCATAGGCCTGCAGATAGGCGCCCCCGAATCCGATCAGGGTGACCGTGACCAATCCGGCCCGATGCCTGCGGATCGCCAGCCGGAGCCGCCCGGCAACCCGGCTCATGCCCGCCCGTAGTACTGGAAGAACTCCTCCTCCAGTGACGGCGCCTGGCTGGTCAGGGAGACCACCCCGGTCCCCGCCAGCGCGTCGAGCAGGGGCCCGAACACCCCTCGCACGGTGCCGGTGACTCGGTTTCCGTCGACCGCGAGATCGGTCAACACCCCGACCCGCTGCAACCGGTCGATCGGAGGCGGACCCGCGAACGTGACCTCCACTCGCCGGGTGCGCAGGCCGTGCAGCTCCTCGATAGCCGCGACCTGCACCAGCCGCCCGGCCTTGAGGATGGCCACCCGCCGGCACACCTGCTCCACTTCGGAGAGGACATGGGAGGAGAGGAACACGGTGGTCCCCAGCTCCCGCTCCGCCTCGACCAGTTCATGGAACTGGCGCTGGTTGAGCGGGTCGAGGCCGGAGGTGGGTTCGTCGAGGATCACCAACCGTGGGCGACGCATGAAGGCCAGCACCAGCCCCAGCTTCTGCTTGTTGCCCCGTGAATAGTCGCGGTAGCGCCGCCCCAGGTCGAGATCGAACCGCTCCGCCAGCTCCCGGACCCGGGCTCGATCAGCGCCGGTCCCGAGGCCCGCGAGGTAGGTCACCACCTCGGCGCCACGCAGACGCTCGAACTGCCGGAGCTCTCCGGGCAGGTAGCCGACCATCCGCTTGATGGCGATCGAATCGCGGAGGGCGTCGAGGCCGAAGATCTGGGCGCGGCCGCGGGTGGGTCGGATCAGATCCATCAGCAGGCGGATGGTGGTCGACTTGCCGGCCCCGTTCGGCCCCAGCTAGCCGAACACCTCTCCGGGTTGAATCTCCAGGTCGAGGTCGAAGAGGCCTCGGCCGCCACCGTAGTCCTTGGTCAGGCCCTGGGTCAAGATCGCGGTCCGGGGCTCCAATCCTCCTCTCCTTGCATTGCGGGCGCCACCCCGGTGAAATCGCGGCCATCCCAGCATCCTGACCGCGAGCCCGCCTGTCAACAGCCGACAGGCCGGGTCGCGGCCGGGGCTCCAAGACATCCGGCAACTCGATGCCGGCAACAATTCGGAGGCAGGCGGCGAACGCTCGTTCGGCGGTTGTTCGCGGGCAGGTGCGGTGCCACCATGGCCGCAGGCCCCGAGGAGTCAGCTCAGGAGCCGCTGCCAGCCGAAGGGTGGGCTCGGCGAACCGGCGAGGCTTGTCGGGGTCGCTTCACGCCGGTTCCGAGCGACGCGTGCCGGCCAGCACTTCGGCCATGATGCGGACCGCCGGCTCGATCTCCGCCTCCGGGACGCAGGCGAATCCGAGCAGCAGGCCGGGCAGGTCGGGGCGGCCGTAACTGGAGAGGGGAACGGTTTCTATGCCCAGCCCGGCCAGCCGGGCCGACACCGCGATGTCATCGGTGTTGGCGGGCAGCAGCAGGGTGAGGTGGAGCCCGGCATGGATCTGCCGGACCGCGACCCAGCTCCCCAGGTGGCGGTCGACCGCCTCTTGCAGGGCCGCGAGCCGGCGGCCGTAGAGCGCCCGGCTGCGGCGCAGGTGCCGGGCGAAATCGCCTTCGGCCATGAAGTCGGCCAGGATCACCTGATCCATCACCGGTGAGCCGAGATCGGTGTTCATTTTCTCGGCGGCGATCCTGGCCGCCACTTCCGGGGTGGCCACCACGTAGCCCAGGCGGAGCCCGGGAATCAGCACCTTGCTGAAGCTCCCGACGTAGATCACCCGGCCCAGCCGGTCGAGCGTTCTCATCGCGGTCAGGGGCCGGCCCCGATAGACGAACTCACCGTCGTAGTCGTCCTCCAGGATCCAGCCAGTCCGCTCGCCAGCCCAGTCGAGAAGTTGGAGCCGGCGGGCCAGCCCGACCGGCCCGCCGAGAGGGAACCGGTTGGAAGGGCAGACGTAGACCATGCCCACCTCGCCGGCGGCCTCCAGTCGGTCTGGCTCCAGGCCGTCGCCAGCCGCGAGCGCCGGCACCGGTTGAATCTCGGCGCCAGCGGCTCGGAGCGCCGCCCAGGCCCGCTGGTAGCCTGGGCTCTCACAGGCCACCCGGGTGCCCGGAGTGAGCAGGGCACGGGCGGCAAGGTGAATGCCCTGTTGGGCGCCGTTGACCACCACGATCTCTTCGGGCCGGCAGTCGAGGCCGCGCATGGCGCGCAGATGTTCGGCGATGGCGAGCCGCAAAGGCGGGTGGCCGGCCGGATCCCAGCTTCCCTCGAGCACACTTTGCGCCGAGCGCCAGCGTCGCCCCGAGATCCGTGCCCAGGCTTCGAAGGGGAAGGTCTCCAGGGCCGGCACCCCGGGTCGAAAAGGGCGTGGCGGTGGCGGCGGCGTCATCGGCGGAGACGGCTCCGGAGGCGGCATGAGACGCCTCGCGAAGCCGGCCGCCGGGAGATCTTCGACCACCGCGGTACCCGATCCCACCCGGCCTCGCAGGTAGCCCTCCGCCTGGAGCAGCTCGAACGCGGTGGCGACCGTGGACCGGGAAACGCCGAGGGCGGCGGCCAGGCTGCGGCTGGCCGGCAGCCGCGCCCCCGGACGCAGCCGGCCGGTCGCCACCGCCTCCCGGATCCGGTCGGCAAGCGCCTGGTAGAGCGGCCCCTCCGAACCCGACCCCAACTCTCCGATGATCAGGTGCAGGCCCTCCGCTGTCCATGCAAATGGCCTCCTCGGTTTGGGAGATAGTGGACTGGACGCTCGAGCCATTTGCTGACTAGTATGGGCGGACCGTGAAGCCCGCCAGCCTTATGACCGAAGCCACCCGGGTCCGCCGCCTGCCTGAACGTGGCCGATACGATCGCGAGACCATCTTCCCGATCCTCGACGAAGGCTTCGTCTGCCATGCTGGCTTCGTCGAAAGCGGCCGCCCAGTAGTGGTACCCACCCTGTACGTAAGGGATGGCGAGAGCCTGGTGCTGCACGGACATCACCTGGCTCGTACGCTGCGAGACGGTCAGCTCCTGTGCGTGACGGTGACCCTGGTCGACGGCATCGTGGTGGCCCGATCCGGCTTCCACAGCTCCATCAACTACCGCTCGGCGGTCGCCTTCGGACCGGTCCAGATGATCGAGGACCCGACCGAGAAGAAAGCGGCGCTCAACCGGTTGGTCGACCATGTGATCCCGGGACGAACCGCCGACGCCCGGCCGATCAGCGAGGCCGAGTTGAAGGCCACTCGCGCGGTGCGGATGCCGATCACCGAAGCCTCCGCCAAGGTGCGCGCCGGCGGTCCTCACGATGACCCCGACGACTACCAGCAGCCGATCTGGGCCGGCGTGCTCCCCCTACGGCTGGTCCCCGGCGAGCCGGTCGCTGATCCTGACCTGCGATTCGACCTGCCGGTGCCTGCCTATGTGGCCGGCTACCGCCGGCCGGCCAGAACCGGCTGACCGGAGCGCGACCTCAGGACGACCTCAGCTGAAATAGCCGGCCACGTCGAGCACCACATCGGTGGGATCGTTGACGTTGTAGATGCTGATCCCACCAGCCGCTGACAGGCCGACCAAGGCCATCGCCGACAGCACCCGACCGGCCCGGAAGTTGACCGTGGAGGCGTTGGGGGGGAGCCCGCCCCCGGGCGGCGAGCCGGCCGGGTACACGGCCAGAAAGCCGTCGGAGGTGCTGGCCGCCTCAGTGATGTTGGCGAACACCGCCCGGGCGTCGGCAGGCACGGCCGGGCCGCCAGCCAGACCGACATCGGCGGCCGCCCCGCGGCCGATCCGGCCGGGTGGCCCGTAGCGGGTGTCGATCACCCGCTCGGGGTTCTGCACGCTGAAAGCAAGCCCACCCGAACCGAACCAGCCGACGACATCGGCGATCACGTCAACCGGACCTCCATAGGCGTACAGATCGAGCCGGCCACCGCCACCCACCGGCACCACGACCAGGTTGCTGATCAAATCGCCGGCCACATAGTTCAGGTTGGAAACCTGGTTGGCGGGAGCCCCATGCGGCCACAGTTTGACGAAGCCTGGCCGCGCCGGCCGGGCCACGGTGACGGTCAGGACCACGGCGGCCGCGTCCGCCGGCACTCCCCCCACCCCGGCCGCCAAAAAGCTCACGGTCTGGCCATCGGCCAGCGACCCAGCGCCGCCGACTCCGGCCCGAGTGTCGAGAATCCGGTTGGGCGTGAGCGGATTCAGCCGGGTACCCCCGCCTACCGATCCGGCCGGAGTGAAGTACCCGAGCAGGTCGGCGACCACGTCCACGCTGCCGGCGTAGTTGTAAATCGACACCATGCCGCTGCCGACCTGGGAGACCACCTGGTTGGCGATCACCTGGCCGGCGCTGAAGTTCAGGTTGGAGATCGTGTTCAGCGGCGAACCGGCCGGCCACACGCTCAGGAAGCTTGCCGTCGAGGGATCAACCGCGGTGACGTTGAGACTCACCGCCACCACCGGGCCGGCGACTCCGGCGGCCGAGGTGACCGGGACGTTGATCAGCTGGCCGGCCCCGATCCGGCTTCCCGCCAACCCGATCCGGGTATCCAGCACCCGCACCGGGTTGATCGCGTGGTACTCGAGCCCGAAAGGCGAGGGGGCGGCGACTTTAGTGATGAAGGTGGTCATCAGGACGCCCTTGGCCTGGACGTGGGGATCGAGGCTGGGATAGCCGCCGCTCGGATAGCCGCTTTGGGTGGAGTAGTAGTCATCCCCGAAGAAGATCGAAAAGCCGCCAGCATCCTGAGTTCGGTACGTGTACATGGTCCAGGCCACCCCCCAGCCGTTGAGGACGTCCATCATGTCGGCCACGTACGCGGCATAGCCGGGGGCGGCCGACCTCGAGCCGAACTCGCCGACCCACAGCGGAACCCGGTTCTGGGCGGCCCACCCCACCGCCATCCGGTCACGCATCCGGCTCACGATCGAGGCCCGGTCCCAAAGCACCTGGGTGCCGTCGTAGTCGGGCGCGTATCCGGGGTAGGCGGCGGCGGCACGGTGGGTGATCGCCTCCGGGGTGTAGTCGTGCACCGAGTAGACCACCCGGCTCGCCAGCCACGAACGGTCGACCCCGGTGAAGGCGGTGTCCACCAGCGCCTCGAAGACGTACAGGTGGCTCCGGCACTGGTCAACCGATTCCATCTGACCGATCACCGAGTCGAAGAACGGGCGCCAGGCTCCGTCCATGCTGGGCGCGCTGGGCTCGTTGAGAATGTCATAGCCCAGGATCCCGGATCGGCAGCCGTACCGGCC
>JRHI01002596.1_pt1 | contig 12108 bp, 10 predicted proteins | sample 215371 | NCBI WGS metagenome assembly JRHI01 (sample SAMN02929681, study PRJNA255918) | sediment metagenome | biome: cave system; feature: Ice Cave; material: Sediment; isolation source: sediment from deep within a dark volcanic ice cave with no known source of... ...
ACACTCTGGAATGAGCTTTGGTGTTTGACCATGCGCGATTGGGCATTCCTCGCTCCATCATTTATCCTGAAAGGTTGTCCGCCGGTCGCTGAAGAGTGTCAGCGCTGATCTCGACGCCGTACAAGCCAGGAGCAAGTAGCTAGAAGCTTTCTTATGAAAACGGGCATCATCGGCCTGCCCCAGGTAGGCAAGACCTCTCTTTTCCGCATTCTCACGAAAGCGCACCTTTCGGAGCAGGCTTATTCCAATCCGCGCGAGGCCCACGTTGGAGTGGCCAAGGTCCCCGACGATCGGCTCGACCGGTTGGCCGCTCTCTATAATCCCAAGAAGCTGACGCACACTTCCGTCGAATATGTTGATGTGGGCGCGATCGGTCAGGAAGCACTCAAAGACACCGCCTACTCTGCGCACCTTCGCCAAGTGGACGCACTCGCGCACGTCGTCCGCGCCTTCGACGATCCATCCATTCCACATGTTGGCGCAATCGATCCGCTGCGCGATATCAAGAACGTCGAATTCGACCTTATGGTGAGCGATCTCGGCCAGATCGAAAAACGTCTGGAGCGGCTGGAGAAAGATCTCAAGAAGATGAGGACGCCCGAGCTTGAAAAGGAATTCGATTTGCTGAACCGGGCGAATACACACCTTGGATCCGAGAAGCCACTGCGCGAAATGGAAATGACGCCTGAGGACAAGAAGCGAATCAAGGGATTCATGTTCCTCAGCGAAAAGCCGATTTTCTATGTGCTTAACATTGGCGAGTCCACGGAACTGGGCAAAGAACTGGACGAGGCGGTGAGCAAATACAAGCTGACCGAGATTGCCGCGCGTCCGAATTCCGCGGCGACCGCAATCTGCGGCAAGGTCGAGGCCGAACTGGCTGAAATGAGCGATGCCGATGCGGCCGAATTCCTTTCCAGTTACGGCCTGAAGGAGAGCGGCCTGGTCCGCCTCATCCGCACGACTTACAAACTGCTGGGACTCATTTCATTTTTCACCGCCGGCGAAGACGAGTGCCGCGCCTGGCAGATACCCGCCAACACCCGCGCCCAGCAAGGTGCAGGCGCCATTCATTCCGATCTGGAACATCATTTCATTCGAGCCGAAACCATCCGCTGGGATCAACTGCTTGAAGCCGGGTCCGAAGCCAACGCCCGCGCCAAAGGAACGCTGCGCCTCGAAGGCAAAGACTACATCGTGCAAGATGGGGACGTGATGCATATTCGGCATAGCGGGTAGCTGGGCGTACAACAATTCTCGCGTTCTCAAAAGCAGATTTCAAAAAAACAATCGCCAGTACCGCCGTATACTCTTCCCCGTATGCTCACTCGCATAATTTTGTTTGCCTCGGCGTTGGTCTTCGCCAGTGGCCTGTTCGCGCAAACGGACTCGCAACCGGCTAAGGCCGCCGAGGGCAATGCCTCCCAAGCTACCTTCCCGACACCTGATCCCGTGGCATGGAGTGAACCTTTCCCCGCGCATCGCATGATCGGCAACATCTATTACGTTGGCAGCCGCGGGCTGGCCTCATATCTGATTGCGACGCCCGCAGGGCACATTCTGATCAACAGCAATCTCAAGACTTCAGTCCCGCTAATTCGGGGAAACATCGAAAAGTTTGGCTTTCATTTCGAGGATGTAAAAATCCTGCTCATCAGCCACGGTCACTTCGATCACGACGGAGGCAGCGCCGAGGTGAAGAAGTTGACCGGCGCCAAATACATGGTCATGGACGGGGACGTCGGCGTAGTTGAATCCGGCGGCAAGACAGACTTCCAGTACGGTGACGACGCCAGCCTATCGTATCCGGCGGTTACTGTGGATAGAGTGCTCCACGATGGTGACGAGGTGAAACTCGGCGATACTGTGCTGACAGCTCACAAGACAGCCGGGCACACCCGGGGCTGCACCACATGGAGCTTGAGAGTAACCGAGGCGGGCCACACTTACCAGGTTGTGGTCGTGGGCAGCCCTAACGTCAATCCGGGATACAAACTGGTGAATAACGCGCGTTATCCCGAGATCGCCAATGATTATGCGCGGCAATTTCGCACGCTGAAGTCGCTTCCCTGCGAGGTTTTCCTGGGCGCTCACGGCAGTTACTTCGGAATGGACGACAAGCACGCAAAGTTAAACACCGGCGGCGCAAACCCATACATTGATCCAGAAGGCTATAGAAACTACGTGGCCGACCGGGAACAGGCATTCCTTTCCGAATTGCAGAAGCAAACCGCAGCTGCGAAGAATCGGTAGTTTGTAACCCGTACCATCGCCCTATGCATCCCATTGCCACCAGCATTTTCCTTGGCCTGACCGCCGCCGCCGCCAACGTGTTCGGTGGAGCGATCATTGTGCAGCGCCACTGGGAGCGCCGCTACCTCCGATACTTCGTCGCACTGGGGGCGGGATTTATGCTTGCGACGGCGCTAGTTGAGATGGTTCCCGAAAGCCTTGAATTGCGAGGTCGCAGTGCGGCTTTCTTAATTTTGCTTGGATACCTTGTCATTCACTTTTTTGAACACACCGTCACGCCGCACTTCCACTTTGGCGAAGAGACGCATCAGGACGAGTTCGTCCATGCGCATAACGGATACTCCATTCTATTGGGTCTCGTCATCCACACTTTTTTCGACGGCATCGCCATCGCCTCTGGATTTCTGGTTTCGAACGCTTTGGGTTGGCTGATTTTCTTTGCCGTATTCCTGCACAAGATTCCGGAAGGCTTCACGGTGAGTTCAGTCATGCTGGTCAGCGGCCGCAGCCGCAGGATTGCCTGGGGCGCATCAGTTATTTTGGGCGGAGCTACGTTGGCGGGTGTTCTCACTATGGCATTGTTCCGACACCACGTAGGCGCAGGCCTCCCGCTCTCGGCCGGAGTGACAATTTATGTAGCTGCTTCGGACTTGGTTCCGGAGGTCAACAAAGAACCGGGCGCAAGGATGGCATTGCTCGTCTTCGTTGGGGCGGGGTGCGTTTTTTTGCTGGACAGCTTATTTCATCTAAGCTAACTGTACATCCTCTAAACGCTATTCACGGCCGGCTTCAGTGTCCCTTGTGTTCGGGCAGCGGCAGCAACTGCAGTTCTGGAATCTTCTTGAAGTCCTTAACATTAGAAGTCACCAGAATCCCGCCCTTCAGAGCGGTGGCGGCTGCGAAGCAGTCGGCGTAAGGTAACCCGCGAGCAGCCTTGAGCCGGGCTGCGGATGTGGTCATCGATTCGTTGGCGTCGAGGATCGATAGTGGCAGCAGTTTTGCCCGCTCCATAACCCTCTCTGTGTCGGCAAAACCTTCAACTTTTGCGATCGTATAGTAGACCTCGCCCCAATTCACCACCGACATTCGAAGCGGCTGATCGGCGTCTCTAGCTTCCTTGAAGAGCCGGTTCACAATATCTGCCCCGGGTCCGCCGATCAGGAAGCGATAGAGGGCATTGGCGTCAAGCACGTGAACCTTCATCTCAGGTCTCGGTCCGGCTCACGCTCGATCCGGTGAGGAAGGTTTCGCCGTGCCAGTACACCCCGCATCGCGTCGATGAACTCATCCGTAACCGGTTGAATGAATAGACGTCCATCCTCTTCGAGAAACGCTACGCGCGTCCCTTCATCGATTTGAAACTTTCTGCGGATGTCGACCGGGATAACGACTTGACCCTTGGCCTTGACAGTTGCGTACTCTACAGTCATAGTCCACCATCTTAATCGAGAATTGCACTCAAATCAACTAGTTGGATTTTTTATCTGGAAGTCGAACTCAATGGGTTAAGTCGCACCAGGACCTCGAACCCGAGTTGTGTCCGCAAGCGAGAACTGACAACTCGTCTAATCCACCGTGTGCTTCGCGGTGTATCCGTCGCGGGCCACGACATCAATCTTTACATCCTTGCCCTTCTGGTCCTTCACCTTGAGCGGACCGCCGTCGGGAGCAAGGACCTGCACTTTCAGCTTGCGGTACGTTCCATCGAGCTTCGTGTTGCTGGGATGATACGAAAGTGAATATTGATTGCGGATGTCGTTCGAAATATCTCCAAACAACTCGGGTAACTCTCCTTCAAATCGGGGAAAGTAAGCGCGCCCTCCGGTCATGGCTGCGAACGTCTTCATCTCGTTGTCGCCCTGCAGGTAGTCCATTTCGTTCACCGGAATCCCCATGCCGTGGGTATAGCCGCAGCGATGCACTTCGCAATACTGGCGCACGATGAAGCCTACGCTGACGGGAAAGATGGTGATGTCCTTGGTGTCCTTGATCTTTTTCATGATCTTGTCGAGCGTCAGCTTACTGAACGTATCGATACCGGTCGTCACCAGGACGACATACTTCTTCCCTTCCACGCGATCAAGCCGGTCGAGCGTATCGTATAGAGCGTCGAAGAGATTCGTTTCTGCAAACCCGGGCATGCGCAAGGTGTTGAGCGCGCCGTAAACCGCTTTTTTATCCTGCGTGAAGTCCACCAGAATATGCGGCTGCATGTCGTAGTAGGTCACCGCGACCCAATCATCTTTCTTTAGCGTGTTGGCAAAAGCGTACGACGCCTGCAGCGCCTGGATCATAAAAACATAGTTAGTTGAAGCGAACTCTATCAATAGCACCGCCGTAATTGGCGCCTGCGAGACGTTGAAATTGGAAACCGACTGCGGCACGCCGTCTTCCAAAACCCGGAAATTTTCCTTCTTTAGCCCCGGAATAAACTGACCGCTCTTCGACGTCACCAGAACGTCCACGTTCACCAGCGGGACATTTACTTTCAGCGAGTAATCGGGCAGGCCCTCAACCTTTTTAGCCGTAACCGGCGGTGGCGGACCCGGGGCCACGTCCTCTTTCTTCTTTGGTATGGAGTAGGGGCTGGTGCTCTCACCGGGGCCTCCGGCTTCAGCCGGCACTTCCTGCTTAGGCTTGCCGTTGTCCGGAGTTTGGGCGGCCGGCGGGCTCTGTTGGGGCTCTTGCGCAAATGCCGAAACAGAACATAATACTAATCCAAGACAGAAATTCCCTAGCAAAATAAGCGAATACCGGGCGCACTTTCGGCACAAACTCTTGCGGAACCTCTGTGTAAACATGGATGACTCCGGGAAAAAGGGCTCTATGCTAGTATAGACGCACGGATTCGCAATTGGGATGTTTGCCCAGGCTCCCGTTCTTTCCCCTCCGGGCAATTACGCAACAATTTGGCCGAGTTCGATCCACACACGTCCTTTCGGGGCATACATGAGAAGAGTAGTTCTCGCGCTGATCGTCCTCAGTCTCTCCCTATCTACCGCCCTGTTGAGTGGTCAAAACACGAGTACTCAGAACACCAGTGGTCAAAACACCGCACCGCAGCCGACCATTCCTGTATCGCAGATCCACGCCGGCATGCGGGGCGTTGCTTACACCGTGTTCCAGGGTATTAAGCCCGAACCGATGGAGGTCGAGGTCCTTGGTGTGTTGCGCAATGTGAACGGCCCCAAGGGCGACATTATTCTCGTTCGTCTGCATGGCACCAAGGTCGAGTACACGGGCGTAGTCGCGGGCATGAGTGGAAGCCCGGTTTATTTGGACGGCAAATTAGCTGGCGCCCTTGCCTTCCGTATCGGCGAATTCTCCAAGGAGCCTATCGCTGGCGTGACCCCGATCGCCAGCATGTTAGAAATCAATGCGCTCGACCGTTCGCCCGCGGAAGAGGCGGCAGCCACCAGGCCCGCGGTGAACAATGCTGCCGGCAAGACAGCTTCCCCGGGGGAGGCGACTGGCCTCGCCATCCCGACTCAGGATTTTGCCAATTATCTGAAGCCAATCGAAACACCGCTGGTGTTCAACGGATTCTCCGAAGATACGGTGCGCCGCTTCGCTCCGCAGTTCGCTGCCGCAGGAATCGTTCCCGTCATGGGGGCTGGATCCTCCAGCGACGCCAAACAGCCCGAACCGCTCGAGCCGGGATCGGCTGTCAGTGCCGTTCTCGTACGCGGCGACATGGACATCGAAGCCACCTGCACTGTCACCTATATTGATTCACAACGCCTGCTTGCCTGCGGACATCCCTTGCTGCAGTTCGGCGCGGTCGATCTGCCGATGAACAAGGCGCAGGTCCTGGCGACGCTGGCTTCACCGCTCAATGCGTTCAAGATCGTCAACACCACCGAACAGGCCGGCGTCTTCGTCCAGGATCGCCACACCGGCATTATGGGAGTTTTCAACAAAGAACCCCAGATGATTCCCGTCAGTTTGACCATCAACGGCGGGGCGGGCGTAAAAGAGTTTCACTACGAAGTCTTGAACAATGCGCGCCTGAGCCCGGTTGCGATCATGGCGACAGTCTTCAATGCCCTGCACGGGGTGAATGAATATGGTGAAGAAATCAGCTACCGCCTGAACGGCAGCATCAACGTAAAAGGCTTTCCCGAGGTTCTGTTGAAGAACATGTTCTCTCCGGCGGAGAGCGCACAGCCGGCCGCCATGGCCGCGGCGCTTTCGCTCGGAGAACGTTTCGGCCGCATCTACGACAATTCCTACAGTGCTCCCGCCGTCGACAATGTAAAACTTGAATTCGATCTGGTCCGGGAGCGGCGCTGGGCCCGCCTGGAAAGCGCTCGCGCCGACGTAACTGAAGCCCGTCCGGGCGACGAAATCACCATCGAGACGGTTCTCGCTCCCTACCGCGGAGAGCGCCGCGTGCACCAGATCACAGTGAAKATTCCACCGTCGGCCAGCAAGGGGACCCTGCGCATCCTGGTCAGCGACGGCGAAACTTTAGATCGCATGGGTCGCGGCACGCCCGCGTTCGGCCGCAAACTAGACCTGGCCTCTACCATTGCGCTGCTTAACAAGGAGCACGCGAACAATCGCGTCTACGTCTCCCTGCTCGAAGCCGATCCTGAAGCCCGCGTAGCTGACAAGGTCATGCCAACTCTGCCGATTTCCGTGATGAACGTGATGGATGGCATGCGCGGCAACCAGGAAATGGTTGTGAGCGCGGAATCGAACGTGAACGAAACGGCAACTCTGCCGCTGGATTACGTAGTAAGCGGAGCGCAACTGCTGACGATCACGGTGAAGTAGTTTCCGTTGTGTGGCAGGAGATTGTGTGGCGTGGGCACTCTTGCACGCGAAGCCTAGTTAAGAGCACGATCGACAATCAAGTTTTAGAACTGACCACCACCAGCGGTGCAACGATTTGAAACAGGTAGTAGACCGCGGCTTTTCAGACGCTGCTGGCCTTTCGCGGGCAGGGGTGCCCGCGCTACACGTTCAAAACCTCCACAAAAACATCCCGCCTTTATCCATGTGACGGAATCCATCTGTCGCTAGTGCGGCCAGGAACATCAACGTTCCGTTGTAGCCTACGTGCACCAGAAAGCTTGCGGCCACCGACTTCGTGACCGCCCGCACTGTGGTTAAGACCACGCCAACCAAACACACTATCAGCACGGCTGACCATGCGTTTCCGTATTGGACTGAGTGAATCAGGCCGAAAGGAATCGCCGTTAAAACCACTCCCCAAACTACGCCCAGCTTTCTCGCGATTACCGGGTAGAGGAATCCGCGAAAGAAAAGCTCCTCCATCAACGGGCCTAACGTTATGGCGAAAACTGAAATTAAATACGCGTCAAGCGGCCGGGCGAAAAACTGCTCAAAGGGAGTGTTCTTCGGCATGGGCAAAAAGCGGCCGAGAAAATCGAGCCCCACTGTCAGCACTCCAATCCCCAACAACTTCACCATTGCGTTCCCCGGCCAGTTCCATCGAATTGCCTGCCAGAAACGGACGTGATATTTCCCTTCGACCAGCGTCACCATAAAGATGGCGACCACACCATAGGCCAGAAGCTGGGCCAGAATGGCGAGCACAGCCTTTTGCGTGAGGTCCCGCAAGGTCACGTGGGGATAAACAAATCGCTTCGCACCAAAAAGGATGATCGCCTGCAGCAGGAACACACTCCCCAGGGCTAAGCCGGCGATATGCAGCACGTCCCACCCGCTCCACACGGGATTCTCCACCGGAGGTGCCGCCGCAGGCAGTGGAGGCAGCGACACCGGCGACAATGGGTCGGAACCAAGCGGGACATTCACGTCACTATTCAGCGCCGTCGGTTCAAACTGCGGATTCTCGGATAACGACAAAAAATGATCCTCAACTGACTGCGCTGAATTTGGAACCGGGGACTGGCTTGGCAAAGTATCCAACCAGCGCCTGGCCCGTGTAGGATTTTTTCACGCGCGCCACGGTTTCCGGTGTGCCCTGCGCCACGATGCGTCCACCGTCTTCGCCGCCTTCGGGGCCGAGATCGATGACCCAGTCTGCGTTGCGGATCACATCCAGATTATGTTCGATGATGATGATCGAGTTGCCCAGGTCGGTCAAACGGTGCAGCACGTCGAGCAGCTTTTTCACGTCATCGAAGTGCAGCCCCGTGGTTGGCTCATCAAGAAGGTAAAGGGTCTTGCCAGTCTGCCGCTTGCTCAACTCGCGCGCCAATTTTATACGCTGGGCTTCGCCACCTGATAACGTCACTGCCGACTGCCCCAGATGAATGTAGCCCAGCCCCACGTCTACCAAGGTCTGCAGCTTTTGCCGTACCTGGGGAATGTTCTCCAGAATCGGCAAGGCGTCGGAGACCGGCATCTCCAGCAGATCGGCAATGGAATTTCCGTTGTACTTCACCGCCAGCGTTTCGTGGTTGTAGCGGCGGCCGCCGCACACCTCGCACAGCACGTAGACGTCGGGCAAAAAATTCATTTCGATACGGCGCTGACCTTCGCCCTGGCAAGCCTCGCAGCGTCCGCCAGCCACATTGAACGAGAATCTCCCGGGTTTATAACCGCGCTCGCGCGACTCCGGCAGCATGGCGTAAAAATCGCGGATCTGTGTGAACATGCCTGTGTATGTAGCCGGATTCGACCGCGGCGTCCGTCCGATGGGCGACTGATCGATGCGAATGACCTTGTCGATATTTTCTGCGCCAGAAATCGCCTTGTGCTCTCCCGCTTTTTCCCGCGAGCGATAAAGCTGTCGCGCCAGCGCGCGATATAGAATGTCATTCACCAGCGTCGACTTTCCTGACCCGGAAACGCCGGTCACTACAGTCATCACGCCCAGCGGAAACGTTACATCCAGATTCTTAAGATTATTCTCCTTCGCCCCGAGAATGGTCAGACCGGTACCATTCGTCTGGCGCCGCTCGGCCCGCATCGCGATCTGCACCCTGCCCGAGATGTAAGCCCCGGTCAACGAGTTCGGCTCGCGCATGATCTCGGCCGGAGTTCCGTGCGCCACCAAACTTCCGCCGTGACGCCCCGCCCCCGGACCCAGGTCGATCACATAGTCGGCGCGGCGGATGGTTTCCTCATCGTGCTCGACCACCAGAACCGTGTTTCCCAGGTCGCGCAAGTTCTCGAGCGCGGTCAGTAACCGTCCATTGTCGCGATGATGCAGACCGATCGAAGGCTCATCCAGCACGTAAAGAACGCCGCGCAGTTTCGATCCAATCTGCGTAGCCAGCCGAATCCGCTGCCCCTCGCCGCCTGAAAGCGTTGCCGCCGAGCGGTCCAGCGAAATGTATCCCAATCCCACGGCATTGAGGAATTGCAGTCTCTCCACCACTTCATGCATGACGCGTCCCGCGATCGCCGCCTCGCGCCCGGCCAATTTAATGCCTTGCGCCACGGCGAGCGATTGTTCCACGGGCAACGCGGTGAAGTCGGCAATCGACATCCCATTCACCCGAACCGCCAGGCTCTCCGGCCGCAAACGCTTCCCCTCGCACGCCGGACAGGCCGTTGCCGACATGTGATCCATCAGCCAGTCGCGATAGCCTTCCGACGTTGACTCTTCCAGATTCTGCTTCAGGTATCCGAAAATTCCGTGAAAGCCAGTCTTGCCGCCTCGCCCGGATTCTCCATTCAGCAGCAAGTCCTGAATTTTCTCGGGAAACTTTTCGAACGGAGTGCTGAGATCGATTCCGTAAGTAGCCGCCGTGATCCGCAACATGTGCAGCAAATTCTGCGACGCCGAACCCGGACCCAGCGCGCCCTCAAGCAGCGGCTTCGACCAGTCATTGATCACCTTTGCAGGATCGAAATCGTATTTACTGCCCAAGCCGTGGCATTCCGGACAGGCTCCGTACATGCTGTTGAACGAAAATGACCGTGGCTCCAGCTGCGGCACGCTAATCCCGCAATCCGGACATGCCAGTTTCTCCGAATAAAGCTGCTCTTCTCCGCCGACCACCGCGACCTGCACCAGTCCTCCCGCCAGTTTCATCGCCAGGGCAACCGACATTTCGAGCCTGTGCTCAATCCCGGGCTTCACCAGCAGGCGATCGATTACGACCTCTATCGTATGGTTCTTCCGTTTGTCGAGCTGAAGGTCGTCCTCCAGATTCACCAACTCGCCGTCCACGCGTGCCCGGGTGTAGCCGTGTTTCAGCAGCGTCTCCATCTCTTTCTTGAACTCGCCCTTGCGCCCGCGGACAATGGGCGCCATCACCATCACACGGTCGTCTGGAGTAAGAGCCATGACTCGCTGCACGATCTGGTCGGCGGACTGCCGGCTGATGGCGCGGCCGCATTTGGGGCAATGCGGAATGCCGATTGAGGCGAATAATAAGCGAAGATAATCGTAGATTTCGGTGATGGTTCCGACGGTAGAACGCGGACTGCGGCTGGTGGTCTTCTGCTCAATCGAGATGGACGGGCTCAGTCCGTCGATTGCATCGACATCCGGACGTTCCATCTGGTCAAGGAACTGGCGCGCGTAAGCGGAAAGGGTCTCGACGTAACGGCGTTGTCCCTCGGCGTAAATCGTGTCGAATGCGAGCGACGACTTTCCCGAGCCACTCAGCCCGGTAACTACGGTCAGCGTGTTGCGCGGAATCTCGACATCAATATTTTTTAAATTGTGCTGCCGCGCCCCGCGGACAGAAATCTTGGTAATGGCCATTTACTCACGTGAAACTACCCCTTCGTAACGTCGACAAGGCACCAGAATTGTCCGAAAGTAGGAATGCACAGCTCTACTCCGTATCTTAGTTGTCAACAGTAGCGAGCGTCAACGCCGGTTAAATTGAGAACTTCGGCCGAAGAAGTGGAGAAAAGCCGAGGTATACGGAAGCAGCATGCGGAGCATCTGACCTAGCGCTTATCTTAAGGGTGGTTGATTGTGAATTCGCTCTTCATGCTCGTTGTCCTCTGCGTCACCGTGGTCACGTCGGTGGGCCTCGGCGTGGGCACCGCTTACGCCGCCGTAATCGGAATTCTGCAGGCCTTTGGCCGGACGTCGCCCCAACGCCCTGCGGAAGCACGTCCCCGCCTGGTTCTTGTCCCTACGCAGAATCACGCGAGCGGCGACTAAGAAGTGGATCCCCAACCAGAGCTCTGAATCCTTCTGCGAAACTTCGAATCCAATTTTTTGCAAATCGTTACTATTGCTCTACAATCGTCGTGATCTCGGAGACAAGCTCGCGCCCAGATGAATAGTTTTATTCCAGAAGTTGACACCGTTCCCAAACGACTCCACCACACGCTGCGAATCCTGGTCGCAGATGATAGCGAACTGATTCGAAGGAGTATGATCGCGATCTTGAGGTCGCGCCCGGCGTGGGAAATATGTGGCGAGGCTCTCGATGGCGCTGACGCGATTCATAAAGCTGTAAATCTTCGGCCCGACGTGATTCTTCTCGATATCAGTATGCCAGCCAAGAACGGATTGGAAGCTGCCCGCGCGATCCGGCAAGAGCTGCCAGGCGTGAAAATCCTGATCGTCAGTCTCAATGATGCCACTATTACGTTACCGAGCGCCCGGGCAGCCGGAGCGGACGGCTGCATTGGAAAAGACCGTCTGATGACCGACCTGGTTCCAGCCATCGAGGCCTTCGAGCTGAGCCGACCGCAGAACCCCCTGTAGAGTTTCGCTTTCGCACAATGAGAAAGCGGCCCGGTTCCTCATCCAAGTACGCCTGTTTTCGCGCGGTTCTAGGCTCTTCGGGGTATTGTCGCCTGTTTGCAAACCCTTACGATGAAGTATGACTGCTTTCGAAGTCTTGCACGATGTGTCGCCAACTCGCATTCTAGTAGTAGACGATAGCAAGGCCATGCGCCGGGGCCTGCGACACCTGCTCGAGCGACACCCGCACTGGCGGG